>Ga0222718_10000178_pt1 | contig 63932 bp, 79 predicted proteins | sample C33_27DmetaG_FD_165045 | JGI IMG/M metagenome (GOLD analysis project Ga0222718, IMG submission 165045) | Estuarine water microbial communities from San Francisco Bay, California, United States - C33_27D | ecosystem: Environmental > Aquatic > Marine > Unclassified | place: USA: California... | reverse complement strand
GGTAGTACGCCGTAGCGGGCACAGCCACCGAGAATGCCACCGCCACTGAGTAGGCATCACGACTGCGTGATAGGTCGAATGCGTCGCCGTTGATTCTTTGTTGCGTCATGCCACGATTCTGCCAGAGCCAGAGGGAACTCGGTAGGTCTTACATTGCTGTGGAGGATATGAGCCTTGCGCCCCTGTGCAGAAAGTTTCTGGCGACTCAGAAACAATGGCCTCCACGCGAATGCATTGGTGCTCGTCTGCCCCACCAGATTTTTATTGTGAATGATTGGCAATAACAATCTCAGAATCTGGCAGGAGGGTGGGGGTGTGGCCAATACGCCCGCAGGGCTGAAACGCCAAGAAAATCGGGGAGGGGGGTTATCCACAGGGTTATCCACAGGCTGTGGATAAGTTTTCCACAGGTAGGCAGGTTATCCACAGGCTTATCCACAGACTTATCCACAGAATGTCGTCTACTTGACATAACGTACATTATCGGCGTTTGGAGTGTGCGCGAGGCTCATTGATGCCTGTCTCAGCCAGCCGAGGCGTGTGGACGGGGCTAGGACGGCCATACAAGGCACCTGAGGCACTCTGACATCAATAACGATCTCTGTGCGCTCTGGTGGCCTCCTAGACCCCTCTAACGCTTACCTGAGATACATCGCTATGAAGAGAGCCACTAGATGCTCTTCATACTCCCCCCGTGGCACCACCCTACGCAGTAGTGCAGCCACTTCAGCCATCTGCTCTTTTGTCATCCCCGCTTGCATTGTCTGAGCCATCATCTGCTCCCTCGTCATCGTCATCATCTAGGGTGTCTGACTCTAGTGCTCCCCGTACCTGCTGGCCTGCCTCCTGCAATGCTTGAATGTACGAAGCCTTATCCCCGTCGGCCACGATGACTGTCTGGCTCCCCCCGCTTACCTCTAGTTGCTGGGCTGCATTCAATCCGTAGAGCCTCTCCATGCGATCCATCACCCCGAGTGCTGCGTTGATACTGGGCATATCCTTGGCATTCACATCTGGCCACAAGAGCATGAGCATGTGCTCCAGCCTCCCGTAATGGATTCTTCGTAACTCTCCTGCGTTCTCTTGCTCCGCGTTCTTCATCCCCCGCATTACGGCCTTACGGGCAGCACTGGCATCGTTGTAACCTAGGTGCTCCGCTATCTGTGCATATGAAGCACCAGAGAGTTTCAGTGCCATCGCTCTCCGCGTCTTCTCCCCCACCGCCATCTTCTTCCTTAGCGGTACAGGGTTCTCTATGAAGACCTCTTGTCCATCATCGATAATCGCTCCGTAGATGACCTCTACATCTCCCTCCCCCACCTCCTCGGTAATAGACGTTTCCTGTCCTTGGTCTTCGGGGATTGCACTCATGTCCTTATCCTCCACACATATGGCCGACTGAGACACCCTAGCATGGCTTTAGACACCCCTGTAGGGCGTTCTAAGCGACCTTATTGCCGACTTGGGGTGCTGGTACTAGAGGCTCTATTTGAGGCTTTTAGACGGCGTTCTACGCGCTATTACGCGGATCGCTTTCGGCTCTTCTTCGGCTCGCCCTCTAGGTGCCATTGGATGTGATCTGACAAGTCTTCTCTCACGCCGTCGACCTTAGATTCGATCCTGTCCAGCACTTCCATATTGCGGGCGTGCTGATCGGTGTTCCTACGGTCGAACCGTGCCAGCAGCCACATGAGCGGGCCGGTGATGAACGCTACTGCTAAAGGAATCCACCACATCTCATTCGGCCTCTACGTCGTAAGGTCGGTTCTGCTGATTCTTAGTCTCCGCGATCTGGAATGCTGCATTCAACTCCTCGCGGGTGATCTGCCCATCGTCGGCATATGCGCGAGCCAACTTTTCGATCACATGAGCAGATGCGCTTACCCCGGCGAGTACTGCTGCTTTCCACACCGGGATGCCACCGACGATCGATGCTGATCCGATCATCGCCATTGCTGAATAGGCGAACGTCGCCATGATGCGAAGCACTACCGGGCCGATCATTACTCATCCCCCACGATCGTTCCGACAACGTGCATCACAAGGCTGGCAATGCTGATCCAGATTCCCCACTTGAGCGTGTCCCCTGAGAGAGTGATGAGGACTAGGCCGATTCCCCCGACCGTCCACGCCATGTCGCTGATCTGATTCTTGAACTTCCTGAGCATCTTTAGCCCCTTGACCGAGTTCGGCCACTGGGCGAGGGCACGATGACAACTACTGAGGTGATTGCAATGATGACACGCCTCTCGGCCACTGTGATAGTGCTGCCAATCGGGACGTACTCGTCGTAGTCCCCGCTGTAGATGTCGACCGTCTGCTCAAACTCCTCCCGCACTTCCAGTGGTGCGTCGGGTGCCGGTGCGGGCGGGTTAGTGGTGATCGGTGATGTGGGTGAGACTTCCGTCGTAGAAGTTGTCGAAGTAGTCGTCGTCGGCTTCAACGACGTTGTCGTGGCGATTGTTGTGGGAGCCACCGATTCCGTGCTGGATGGCAAGGTCAACGAGGTGCTTGGTGCGCTCGTCACGGACGGCACCAATGATGTGGTGGAGGTTGTGGACGGAGCCACGGATGTGGTGGTGATCGTCGTCGGGACAGGCTGTGACGTTGTAGTCGTAGGAGGTGTCGTAGTCGTCGTCACCGCCACGGTTGTCGTGGTAGTCGGCGCGACCGTTGTCGTAGATGACGAGGTCGTCGTCGGTAAGGACGTAGTGGGTAGAACTGTCGTCGTCGTGCTGGTTGTCGTCGTGGATTCGACAGGGTCGCCAACGTCCACAGCGGGGACAGTGGTACTTGTCGTGGATGCGACCGTGGTGGTTGTCGGTGCGATCGTCGTCGTTGTCGATGTAGTGGTGGTTGTTGACGAGGTTGAGGTTGAGGTACTTGACGAGGTTGTCGACGTAGTTGAGGTGCTCGTCGTTGATGTGGTCGTGGTTACCACCGGCTGGGTAGTGGTCGTAGTCGTTGATGAAGATGATGTGGTGATCGCCATTGTCGTCGGCGGTGTGTATTCCTGCGCCCATTGAACTGTCCCCGTACCTGTCGTGCTGCCGTAGGAGCCGAATCGTACAACATAGGTGCCTGCATTGGGAAGAATGCTGATCTTTGATGCGTAACAGTTCTGCTGGCTGTAGTTGCCGTCGTCGTCTTGGGTAACCAACACCCCCGCCGAGTCGTACAGATACAGGTAGGGATCAAGGTGCTGATTGTGGCTGAACTCCGCGCATGGGATGTTGGAGTCGAACGTCACATGGAGCGTGGTGTTGCCATCAAGCGCGATCCCTACATCGGTGTAGGGCGAATCAGTGGTGATCGTGACCGAGGTCGGCAGGTTCGATGCGGTGGCTGGGGCAAACCATGCAAGAGTGAAGAAAGCGATGAGGAGGAATCTGCTGATCCCTCGGCACCACCGTGCCATGACCTACAGGCTGGCGTTCAATGCACGCCAAGTCTTCGGCCCAGCAACTCCATCGCTGGCGAGACGGTGGCGACGCTGCCACTGCTGAAGTGTGCGGTGGGTGACGTTGCCGAAGACACCGTCCACCGTGGTGCCGATGATCTGCTGAATCCACTTGACATCATCTCCACGGCTACCCCGGCGAACCGGGCGACCGGGGTACTCACGCTGCCCGCTCTTGGGAGCCTCGGCAGGAGCCGGTGCTGGCTCGGGTGCTGATTCTGGCGCACTGGCTGTGATGACCTTGTAGGTGGCGGGGCCGACAATGCCGTCGACATGGAGATCGTTCTCGGCTTGGAACTTCCGCACTGCTGCCTCGGTCTGTGGGCCGAAGTCACCGTCGATGGTGATTCCGAGTGCTTCCTGCACTTCCTTGACCTGCTTGCCCTTGCTGCCACGCTGGAGCCACGGTGTCTTGCCAGTGGGAGCCTTGCTGGTGGGCTTGGCTGGGCGGGGCTTGACCTCAGGAGTGCGACCAAGGGCTGCCACGAAGGCTGCTTCCATCGCATCCGCATCATCAGCGAGATCGTTGCTGATCTCAATGTGAACCCAGTCCCCGCCGGGAGCACCACTGAACGCACGCTTGGAGTAGGTCATCCAGTCGGCTCGGTCACACTTCCACCCACGCCCGTAAGGAGCGGGGTAGTAGTCGAAGATTGCCTCAATGCCGAGGGCATCCGCGTTTTCCGCGAGGAAGTCCATCATGCGCTCGGCATCTGCGTAGTTGCCCGTACCGCGATACGGGGCACCACGCCAACTGAGATCGCCAGCCCGTCCCGTCGCATGAACGGACATGGATGACTTCCCGCGCTTCGGCCTCACGTTGAGCGTGCCGTTATTCCAAAGACCAAACTCGGCTTCAAGCAGATCGATCAGACGCTCAAACCCGGCACGCTTGCCATCGGCGGTCTTGTCATATCCGGTGTAGTCGCGACCCATCACTCACCCCCAAGATTGACGACCGATGCTGAACTATCACCGATCGGGCCTCGCGCAGCAGCAATGCTCTTGACGAGCGACAGGCCAGCAGCAACAGCAGCAGCCTTGATGGAGTCACCGATGGAAACGGACAGGATGTCGGTGGCATCTGTACCGACGAGCGCAATCAGTGTCTGGGCGAAAGTGCTGATCGCACGCTCGGCAGCGTCCTTGAGAAACTTGGGATCAAACATGAACAAGATCGTAGATGCTGAAAGACCCTCCCGGCTAGTGCCGAGAGGGTCGTGCTGACCTCGTCAGGGTTCGATGAGACGAGCCTTCGCGGGACGCTTGCCCCATGCGAAGTAAGGGTCGTCATCGGTCGGAGTCAAGGTGACAGTGAGTTCGATCTCGTCACCAACTTCCAAGCCGTAGAGAGGTGCAGTGCAGTAGAATCGGTAGCCGAGTTCGGCAGCCACGGTCACCTTCTCGGTCAATGTCCGACGGCCACCGTAGAATCCCTCTACGACCTTGGTGCCGATGACCTTGCCAGTAGTGGTGACCCGACCCGTAGGAGCGGGGACTGCTTCGGCCTTGCGCTCGGCTTCGACCTTGCGCTCGGCTTCCTTAGCGACTGCTCGGCGGTAACCCTCGGCCAAGTAGACCAAGATGCCGAACCCGCGACCCTTGGTGTCGAACTCGTCATGCTCGGCAACACCCTTGAGGTTGAGGTCGAAGTCGGTGTCACCGTCCAAGTTCCGCGCCCACTCAATGGCGAGGCGAGCCTCTTCCAAGTTCTTGCGAGCATTGTCTTCGATACCCTTGCGCCATTCGCGATCATCGAACCGTTCGGTCACCGGGGGACGGAGGACGTAATCAACGGCATCCTTGGTCGACCTGCCGAACTCATAACCGGCCTTCGTGTAACCTTCGGCCTTGATGATCTCGTTGGCCACTGCGACGATCAAGACGGTGGGAAACAACGTGTCAGGTCGGGCAAACTTGAAGACTTCCTCTTCGCGTTCATCGATACGATGCGCGATCCAAGGAGTGAGTCGGAGATTGCCGATGTAGTCCTTGGCACAGGTGCCACCAACTCGGAGTCGGGTGCCGTTGTCGTCTTCCACCACGATCGTGTGGTTACGGTGACGCTTGTGGCCACACGCATCACAGGTCGGCTCGGTGCCGATGTACTCGGTGACGATCCCCTCGGGAGCGTCGGGAGCAGGGCAGACGATGCCGACTGCGTGGTCGACTACCGCGAGAAGCCTCCAGCCGTCATATCGGATGGGGTGCGTTTCCCACTCAACCTCAAATACCGGAGTTTCGACGGCGACTGCAAAACCATCGTGGGTGCGGACACCCGTCTCGCCGGTCAGCCGGTAGGTCGGGGCAGGAACGCCGAGTTTCTCGGCCTTTTTGGTGATCTCAAGGAGTCGGAACTTGAGGGTGCGAATCTCGTAGTCCGTCAGCCACCTCTTGATCTTTCTGTTGTTTGTGTCCTCTGTCATATGACCATTGTATCAGATTGATACATCAATGACAACAGTATCAACTCAGCAGCGGTCACCGCTCATGTACCACGGCTGTGCCCAGCAGGTGTAGTGCTCATCGGCATACTGTGCGATCCACAGTGCCTCAGTGAGATTTGTTACCGGCACCAGCAGGTCATCGCGGGTCAGTCCCTTGGCCTCTAGGCGTTCACCGTGTGCTGCCCAGTTGATTTGCAGCAGGCCGTAATCATAGGTTCTGCTGATCGCTGTCCAGTCGCACGCACTCTCGGCCATTGCGATGGCATCCAGTGTGGGCAGCCACTCAACTGGCCAGCCAACATCGACGGCCAGTGACCACATCTCGGGACATCGCGCATTGTCGATACCGACGATGGTCGTGGTCGTGGTGGACTCCAAGGTGATTCCCTCGGGCAAGTCGGGCACTGGTGGCAGCGACACCTCGCTGTCGTGCTGATCTGCCGAGATGGGGATGGTGGGCACCGGATCGTTGACCCACAGTGTTGTTGTGGTGATCGCTGGTGGATCAGCCCGAACCTCGGGTGCTGACTCTTCGATGTTGGCAGCCAGTGCCGTAGTGCACATGGCAGCGATGAATAGGTATGCCAGTCTGAACATAATGACCTCTCCTCCCGTGGTCTTCGTCCCCCTGACTTGGGGGACTCGTCATTGTAGCGCAATGATGCGCTAGTGGCCAATCACCAGCCGTTACGCTTCAGCCACAGGCGTGTGAGCACACCACCGTAGACCATGAACAGAATGAACTGCCACGGCCACGGCAACATCACTCACCGTCGTCTGGTGACGACTCATCCTTCTCTGCGAGCGCGGACTCAAGGTTGCTGATGTATGCCTGTTGCACAGCGATCTCGTACTCGCGTGGGAACCGCTGCTGCACGATAGCAAGTACTTGTTCGGCATTGAGGTTGTTCGGGTTGCTCATGCTGCTGACTCTAGCGATGCGACACGCTGGCGCAAAGACTTGACTTCGGCGGTTAGTACAGCGATGAGATCAGGCCATTTCCAACCCGTCGCTTTCAACTGCCCATCCTCCGTCCACTCGTACTGTGCAAGTTTGCCGTCACCAGCAGTCGCCACTTCCTCTGCGATGAAACCGTACTGAAGATCAGCCTCGCGCATCTGTCGTTGTGCATCTGTCTCAGATGTCGGGTCAAACTCGTCGTCCTCGTCGTCAGGTGTTGGCTGATTCGGGATGAACTTCGGAATGAAGGTGACAGGACGCAAGGAGTCGATGAGATCGCCCGACCCGTCAAATGTCGCGACCTGCTCTTTCAGTTCAATGGTTGATGTGAAGCGGTACAGCGTGCCGAAAGTGTTGTTCCGCAGAACATATTGGTATCCGCTTGTTGTGCTAGTCGCTAGGCTTGCTGTGACGATTGTGCCAGAGGCCACAATGCAACCCACGCTGTTGCCCGCTGTAAGCCCTAACTGGTTGGTGGTGTGACGGTAAATACCGACATCTGTGTCGCTTCTAAACGATAAAACTGGAGATGCTGCGCTACCAAGATCGTACGCTCTTACGCCGGGATCGGGATGAATCCATCTGTTCATGTAGATTTGTTGATTCGCATGGATACGCGACCAACTTGTGTCCGCATAAATCTGAATGTAATCAGCCGTCGTCGTGTCGCCGTAGCAAGTAATAACCCCGTTAGTGTTTGTGTCGATCTGAACTTTGACTCCGCTGTCACCGTCCTCGTAAAACCTGAAGTACCTATTAGATGTGAACGCCATCGTGGAACCTTCGATCCCGATGTAATACTGGTTGTACAACTGAATCTTTGTTTCGACGGCATCAGGGAACGTCATCTTTCCCTGACCAATCGTGATCGAACGCTCAACCCAACCCGAATTATAGTTGCCGTGACCCGAGTCGGGTGTACGAATCTGGATACCACCCTCCGCTGTCAGGTACACAAACTCGCCTGTCATGCCCGTATGTTTGCCTTGCGATTCTCCAGCACCTAAAACAAGTTGCTGGCCAGTCCGATCACGAATCTCATTAGTCACAAGATAACCATTGACGGTCACATTGCCTGTGACGGTGCCACCAGCAGTAGGTAAATACGAATGGGTATGAACCGCTGTTGCAAACGCAGACGCATGGCTACCATCTACAGTGTCAGCATCTAGCCCGTTACCTGATCCTTCGTCAGAAGTAGTAAGTACACGAGACCCACTAACTTTTACTCCACCACTATCAGCCTCCAACACAGCCGCACCGTTGTACCAAATCTCAACACCGCTACCACCGTCGTAGATGACGAGGCCGTTCGACTGCTGGCTGTTCAAGATGCTGTAGTCACCAGCGCCGACTGTGATGTTGAGCGTGTCATTCGCACCTTTGAGGCGAAGGATGTTGCCGTCTGCGCCTGCATCTACATCAAGCGTGTATGTAGGTGTCGTTGTACCGATACCGACATTGCCAGACGAATCAACGCCCATAGCGTTTATGTTCCCATTGCGAAAACCAACAAAGTTAGCGTCAGGATCGAAAAACACTTGACCTGCACGGCTTGTTCCCCCAGCCTCAGGTGCTCTCAATTCAATCCTAGCGTCCGACCCATTAGTTGTGTGCTGAAACACAGACGTATTGTCATTCGCTGAGCGAACATCAAGCGTCTGACTAGGTGACGTTGTGCCGATACCGACACGGGAGTTCACATCGTCGTAGTAGAGCGAAGATGCACCAGCGAACGATCCTCCGTTGTTGTACTGCACCTGTCCGTCCGACCCGGCAGCACCGATCGTCGCGGTGAGTGTCCCACCGACCGTCACATTGCCGGTCGTGGTGAGCGTGTCAATCGACAGGTCGTTGAGTTGCGCTGCCGTCAGAACTTGTCGTGCTGTGAACGTCATGGCGTTGCCTCAGGCGGGTCGTCGTCAGCGGGTTTCTCTTGGCCGACTGCGCGAGCGATCCATGCGTCGTATTCTTCGCGTGTCATCGGCACGATCTCATCACCAATCTGGCGTGTTGCGCTATCAAACGGCGTTACCGCTTCTAGTCCCTCGCGTGTCCATTCAGCCATCGTTGTATCCATACACTAGAAACTTGCCAGAAACAAACGTGCCCACGGTGCACTCAAACGTCACCGCCGTAAAACTAGTGCTTGTGTTGAAAAAACCGTTGACGCGCATCCCCCGAATACCGCCAGCGGTTCCAGCCCACGATGTAAAACTGGACAGATACGGCGCGTAGATGTCCACACAGACAATGCCGGCGTTGATCGAGCCGTTCGTGTAACTAATCGCCATTGGTGCCGCGTTGGTGTACTGGACATCGTTGATTGTTCCAGAGAACGGATAGCGCGATATCACGCCGTAATACAAACTGGCGTGCACACCTCCCGTGCCCAGTTCCATGTCTACCTCATCGCCAGTCGTGGAATAATCAAGGTTGACACCCATCACGCGATAGTTCGTAAAAGTTGACGAAAACGCATCGGTGATCGTCACGGAGGTTGGCGTGCCGGTAATCGTCTGCGACTTCACAAGCACTAATCCGCTAGATGCGTTGAGATCGGCTGCGGTCAGTACATCGCCGTTAGTGAATGGGAATGGCATCTCGTCTGTCTCCTAATAAATCTTGGTTGGGGCTGCAAGCCGGTTCTCGTCCAAAACGCCGAGGTCTTCGTCGTCCAGCCGATATCCGAACCCGACTTGGCTGCCCAAGCCTTTCTCCAACCGTATCACCCAGTCGGTTGGAGTTACATAGAGCGTTGAACGAAGAAAGGTGCCCTGACCCTGCACCAGAGTTCCACCTGCACCGGGGATGTCGATGATCGTGTTGTAGTACGTCGCTCCGTCGTACATCACTTGTATCACGGCATCCAGAGCGTCGTCCTCGCAGTACGACTCAATCATGCCCCCGCTGATCTCAAGCCCTTCCACACTGGACTCACCCTGCTGCCACCATGCAGTGAGCATGTCCGCTTGGTCGGTTAGGTATTGCTGCGACGTTCCTCCCGGTGCTGTTGCCACCGGCAACTCTGTCATGCTGACACTGCGTACCCCATAGGTTTCTATTCGGGCAGCGTCAGAGGACAGTGCTGATTCGGTTGGGCTTGCGAGGTACGCCATCGTCGCGTTGCGACGTAGGTCAATGTCGAAGGTCAGGTTCCTGTAGGGCAGGAGGTCGTAGATCGTTCCCCCACCCCCATCGTCACGGCCAGCAGCAATGCTGGTGGGATCAGTGAACCTAAGTGCATCGACGGTCAGTGTTGACCTCGGCATCAAGTTGAGCGGAGTGGCGATCACGACATCCGCGTAGCAGAAAGTGATTGAGCCGACGACTTGGTACGACAGGTTGATGGGAAACAGCAGCCCGAAGTCAATCGTCATAATCTGCTTCAAGACTTCAAGAGTTGATACGCCATCGGGGAACTGGAGTGTGATGTCACCCACTGTGACGGTAACACCGGCAGGGGCAGAGACACTGGCTTCAAGAACATCAGCACCCAACGGCTGAACGTAAGTAGAGATCAGTTGTCCAACTGCGTCTGCAACCGACAGTGAGACAAGGTTGACGTTCGCTAATGCTGATCGCTCCATCCATGTCGGGAAGTCTCTGGCGAACACCGTCACTGTTGAGGTGAACCCATCGTCTTCCACTTCAACGTCCGTGACGATTAGCCCACCGAACGCAGTCCTCTCGGTCGTACCATCGGTCGTGTCGGCACATGGCACGATGTAGATGAGCCAGTTGCTGAACCAATCCAGACCACCAGCGTCGTAAGTCCCGCCACCTCCCGGCGAGAAGGCACCATCTGAGTTGTCCAAGGTCATTTCGATCTGGCGACTGCCAACTTCGCCATACTCAACTTCGTCCACCATCATTAGCCCACGAACTCGGGAGGTGAGGTCGAATCCACTGTCAGGAACGCCTGACGTACTGCTCATCCCTGCTGGAGTTCCACCGGCAATCGGTTGCCGTGCCAGCACCTTCCAGTCTGTGTAGATCGTCATGCGAGTCTGTTGGTGCCCAACACGCCGTAGTTGCTTCTGCCAATCACGAAACCAAACGAGGTCACAGCAGGACGACCATCCGACAAAGTGAGTTCCCAGTCGTCTGGCGTGATGCGGTACGAGGCACGGAAGAAGGTCACACGCGATGAAAGGTCAACTCCACCGGCACCAGTGAACTCAACGAACATCGGGATGAACAACGGGCCACGCAGAGGCTGGTCGAATCCCCCAAAAACGGTGGAGTCGGCAAGCCCACCGTTTGGTGTCTGAACAAGGTAACTCACCTCATCTAGAGCAGTGTCGGCACATTTGGCCTGAATCATTTTGCCAGTGAGCGTGATGCCTGTGATTCCAAAGTCAACACTTGAGTACCGAGCAACAAGGTGTTCTGCAAGTTCTAGTGCGTCTTCATCATAGCCGTAGTAAAGCGATGAGAACTCTGCTGATCTCGGCCCGTAACTTTCAATGCTGGCTGTGTTCTCAGCCTCTTGTGTTATTGCACCAGTGCCAGCGATTGTGCAAGCAGCAGAGTTAGTCAGCGTGTCCATATTGAACCCAACGGTGGGTGACCGGAAGGGCAACTCGGTTCCTGTGGGAGTTCCTTCAACAAAGGTGTACTCATCTGGCTCGCCGTAAGTGCTAGTGCCTCCGTACAACCAGTTGCGTGCAATGACGAGTCCTTCGTACCTTATGTCGCACTGGGCAAGGCGTGGGTCTACGTAGAGTATCCACGGGAAGCACACACCGTGTTCTGACACCATCAAACCATTGAGAACGTCACCAAAGTTGTCACCGATGAACACTTCCAACTCTAAAGGTTGGCGATAGTCGCTGTTCCCAAACACCCCACCCACTCCATAGAAGATGCTGTCGGCACCGAACAACGGTGGCTCCTGTATTCGGTTGCCAATACGCCACCAACTAACGACTTCTGAGTATTGGTATGGGTTGAGGAAGTTATCCCAGTCCTCTAGAAACACTCCTCTGGCTGCAAGTGTGAATGCATCGTCGCAGTCCACTGTCACGGTAGAGGTAAAGCCGTCGTCTTGATACTGCACGCTGGACACAATCCCACCGAATAGTGGTGCCTGAGCGGTCAATGATGCTGGGTTGGTGCCAGTCTTTGCCTGCACCCACACAGGGTTTGCGAGCCAGTCCCAATCTTCGTAAGTGCCACCGCCGAACGGTGTGAATGCACCATCCGAGTTGTCGAAAACGATTCGTGCCGACGCGCCACCAACTCTGCCGACCGCACATGACATATCGACTTCCACCGAGCGCACGCGAGAGGTGAAGTCAGTCGCGTCATCGGGAACACCCACAGTGTCTTGCACACCACCTCCGGTAGTTGTCTGCCCCATAACAACTCTCCACTCAACGTAGATAGTCATGGTCAGAACCTCCGTGTACCCGTCGTCGGGATGTCTAACTGCCCGCGACGACGAGTGTACTTTTCAATCTCTCTCACGATGTCTTCGGCACGCATACCGGCGTGGGTGTTGATGGTGATGTTGTAGGTGTCACCCTTGCCCCCAATGGCGTGATTCGGAATGACCGTGCCACCCGTGCTTGGGGCAAAGAGTTCGGGGCCGTTCTCACCGATGAGTGACAACTGGTTTGCTCTGATCCGGCCACCCATCGCGAATGCGGGAATGCGTAGAACCTGACCGGGGTGAATGGCTTGGTGTTGGCCATTTCGCCACGAATCGAACCACAGCCCGTTGTGCTCCCACAACTTCCGCATGTTCGCACCGTTCTGAGTAACTCCAATGCGACTAAGCAAGCGGAAGCCACCGTCACCCGCACGAACTGAGATTGTAGGATCGGGGGCAGGTGTGGGGGCGGGGGCGGGTGATGGAGCAGGCGCAGGTGCTGGTGCTGGTGCTACCCCACCTCCACTTCCACTTCCACCAACGTCGACACCGGCAGCCCTCAAGGCATCGATGATCTCAGTGAACTGCTCAGTAGGCGTGAGCGTCAGGCTGATCGGTGTAGTTGTCAGCGCAGTGACGTTGCCACCGATCGCTGCGAGGAAGTTGTTGAACGCATTGAAGAGTGTCAACTGAATGGACTCAACGAGGTCGGCCATCTGCTCGTTGGTTGTCTCCAGTGCCTCGGTCAAGTTGTCGACTAACGTCTTCTGCTCCTCAAACTGCCCGTTAGCCTCTGCAACTGCGTTTGCAAAGAGTTCGTCAACCACAGTGGTCAAGCGTTCGACTTCACCCTGAGCACCCGCGATGTCGGCACCAAACAAGACTTCGCCAGCCACTGTCGCTGTCTCTACACCGAGTGATGCGATCTCATCACGCATCGCGAGGAACTCGCTCATTTGACCCGAACTCATCCTGAGCAACTGCCGACCAAGTCGTGCGCCACCTTGAAGACCCGCACCGGCTACCTGTGCGATGACATCGGCGGGGAATCCACGATCGCGAAGTGCGATGAGGTTGTCGCGGAACTCCCGAGCCTGCGACAAAATCCGCTGAGTCTGCGCCATGACGTTTGAGTCACTTGCAAGTTTCGGCGCGAATGTGTCCTTGACTCTTTCCTGCACGCGAGCCTGAGCGGTGGTGAGAGCATCCAACTCACGCTGCGCTGCGAGAAGCCGAGGCATGGCCTCGTTGAGTTCATCGATGTAACGATCCAACTCAGTCTGCTCGCCGGGGCTGTCAACCGGGAGGCCGAACTCAATGCGGAATGCACGGTGGCTCGCGGTGAGGTCGTCAAACACCGTCCTACGCCGTGCCAACTCTTCTTGTGCAAGAGCGAGTTCTTTCATCTGCTCTGCTGCCTGCTCGGACATCTCCGTGAGGCTCTGCATCTCCCGCGAAAGTTCGGAGATCACATTGGTGAGGATCGAGCCGTCGAAACCCATTGCCTCTGCCTGCTCGGCCATTGCTGCTAGTTGGCCGGTCATGTTGCGGAAGATGTTGACCATCTCTTGTGGTGATGCACCCAACAAGGAGGTGGCGAAGTCCCGCGTCATAAACGTCTCGCCAAGATCGTGTGCAGACTGTGCCAAGCGATCGATGGCCTCGGCTAACTCGTCTGCTGCATCTGCACCGCCACTCACATCGCCTACACCGGGGACATAGCCAGTGCCCCCACCGATCGGGCGGGTGCTGAAACTCGGGGTGCCTTCGATGGAGTCGATGACTGCTTTGACCGACAGCATCTGGTCAAGGAGCGATCCGGCAAACCCTGACATCCCTGTCACACCGGGGATGTACATCGACATCATCTGATCCAACTGCTTCTGCAACTGGCTGAGATCAAGACCGACGGCAATGCTGATCTGCGGGTCAAGCGTGTCCAAAATGCCCAACTCGTTGATGAGTTGGATGACCGCATCCCGCGAGTACCCAGCAGCCTCTGCCGACTGGATGAATGTGTTGATGAGTCCAACCTGAGCAGCCTGTGCTTCGCGCACCGAGCCACCGAGTTCCAGCGTGGTGAATCCCACATTCTGGAACTGGTCATAGAGGTTGTACATGCTGTCGACCAGCGAGTCCGTGTCGCTGTCCAAGCGGGCGACCTCGTTCATCAAGGTCTGCACCTGCTTGTTCATCTCGTAGACCGAGCGTGAAGTGTTGATGGCTGCACCATCGGCTGCCATCATCACGTTGACGAAGTCCCTCAGTGTCGGCTCTTCGATTGTGTTGTTGAGCAACTCAAGACGTTTCTCCATGTCGGTGAACCCGTCAGCAGCACCGCCTGTAGCAACTAGCGTCTGGTAGAAGCCCTCGTTGGTCTTCTTGATCGCATCTTCGATTTCGGTAACCGTGTTCACCAGCAAGTCGCCGTTGTCGACAACCGACTTAGCGTTTTCGATCCACTCGTCCCATTTGAGAATGTTCTCGGCCAGAACGTCGTTGACAAGCGCGAGGTAGACCTTCGCTGCCTGTGTTTCTTCGTTGAGGTCGGCGTAACCATCCTCTGCCTCTGCCAGTGCTCGGGCTTGCTGAACCTGTGCGACTGTTGCTTGCTCAGTCGCGACCATAAAGTTGATTTGCTCGTCAACCGCAGACTTCAAGTCGATGTTCTCGAACTGGTCTTGGACTTCTTCCAAGTTTTCGATCATGGGTCTTATCTTCGACAGAAGTTCATCAGTGGCTTCCGCACTCATATTCTGTGCTAGTGCGTAGTTTGCTGCAGCATTGTTGGCGTCTGCGAAAACACGGTTGTTCTTGTCGTGCTCTGCTACCTGCATTGCAACTGCTCTGGCCAAGTCCGACGATGCACCGTTGGCTTCTAGGACGGATTGTGCGTAACTTGCAAACCCGTCTTCGGATTGAGCCAACAACGCTTGCTCAAGGTCAAAGGCGGTGTTGAGTCCCCCAAGCGAATCCAACAACTTGTCTGCGCCTTCGCTGTCAGCAAGGAACGCTGCCTCTAGTGCATTGGCACCGGCAGCACCGGACTCCAGTGCCTCCTTGTTTTCAAGGATCGCATCGGTGTTCTGACGGAGCGCAACGGTGAACTCCTCGGTGCGCTCCTTCATTGCCTTCGACTTAGAGGTGAAGTGGTCAAAGAGGGCGAATGCTGCGGTGATGGCAGCCGTCACTGCCAGCATCGGGGCAATCGATGCCATGAATGCTTTGGCCGACATGGCTGCTGATCGGAACGCCATCGACGTAGCCGACATTGCTCGGCCTGTACCGGCGAACGTGGCATTGGCCGATGCCACCTGAGCACGCATGTACTTGAACTGCTCGGCTGCTGCTTTGACGGCAGTGCCAACTCGTCCCGCGCCAAGTGCGAGTGCCTTCTTGCGAACTATTAGCACCGCAAGAACGGTGGCCAGTGCCTTGGCTCCACCGGGGAGTTCGGTGATGACGTTCGTCACCGAGGCGAGTGCATTGACCAGTGGAATGGCTGCCTCGGCCAGTGTGGTGACCGCCGTGGTGATTAGTTCCAGTGCGGGCTGGGCAGCGTCCAGCAAGTTCAAGACTGCCGAGCGAGCATCCTCGTTTGTGGCAGCGAACACTGCGAATGCTGAAACGACAGGGCCACCCAGTAGGTTCGCAAACCTGCCCACCACCGGGATGCCCTGCAAAATGTTCCTACCCGCGAAAAGGCTCAGTGCGGTAGAGGCTGCACCGACAACTGGGAGGAGTTGCTTGAACTTCTCACCCGCTCCTTCGATGCTCACACCCATGCGGTTCATGTGCTTGACCGAGTCGGTGGCACTCTTCAAGAACGATGTGAGCGGAGCCATGATCTCACCGAACGCGACTCCCATGTCCTTGAGAACTGGGTTGAAGACCCCGCCCTCACGAACTGTCTTGGACAGTGCCTTGGTGAGATCGTAGGCAGCCTTGATGGCAGGGCCGAATCCTTCTTTGAGTACGTTGCCGAACTCAATCTGCATGTCGTTGAGCAGACGCGGGAATGACCGGAGGACTTTCCCCGGCTCCAACATGGCTGCTTCGTAGGTGCCCGCGACCTTGGTGCCTTCTTCCAAGATCATGTTGAGCACGGCGGTCTGACGCTCAGTGGCTGTCAGTGCAGCCTCGGTCTTACCGATCGATGCTGCGTACTCGGCGTATGCCTCACCTGCGTACTTGGTGATACCTGCACTCTTGAGCAGACGACTGTTGCCGGTCTGGATGGCGTAGGCCAACGTCCGAGCCGTCTCCGTTGAGTTCGACTGCGAGAGCACAGCCAAGTCCTGAGCAACTCGGGCGACCTTGGATGCCTTGGCCATGTCAAGATTGCCCTGCGCGAACAGGAGAGCCATCTCCTGAGCGGACTTCATCTCAATGCCCATGCTGCGAATCTCTTTCGCAGTGGTGTTGATGGTGCCGGGTGCAAGTCCGAGGGACTTGTTGACCGCAGTCATGGCAACGTCCATCTCGGACACATCGGCTGCTGCCTTGAACGATGCCCGACCCAACTTGATGAGTCCGAACATCGCTGCACCCGTTGCAGCACCGACGGCTACGAGAGAGCGTTGAAGTTTGTTTATCTGGCGGGTCGCACCTTGAGCAGCGACACCGACGTTGCCGAACTGCTTTTGAGTACGTTGAAGTTGCTGGATCGCCTGTCGGGCTTGGACATCAATCCCGACTTCGACTATTCCAACATTGACCGCCATCTCTACCTACGCTTCTGTGCCTGTTCTCGTTCCCATGCTGTCAACTTGTCGTGTGCTGCCCAGCCCAAGAACTCATCTGCACTCAGTGGCCGGTGGCTAGGGCTTCCGAAGAGCAACTCCTCAACGGTTCGCCCTAGCCGTTCGGCCAGTATGTAGTAGTAGCGGTACTCAGGGTCGGCTAGTTGTCTTTTCCCTCTTCATCGACGGCTTTGGCTGTCATGCCCGACATTTCCATCGCCTTCTGCGCGACGAACTCAATCGCTCCCGCAGACTTGTCCTGCAACGCAGGCATGTCCTCTTCCGCGAAGACGGATTCCCCCGTCTCGGGGTCGAAGACCGTGGCAATGATGAGCATCGGGTAGAGGCGGTCAAGGTCAACTCCACCATCTGGAAGAGTGCAGGTCTGAAGCATCCGCGACCGCTTGCCAGCGGACATAGTGCGGACTTCGACGGTGACTCCCCATTGGGGAATGTCCAGTTCCTCACGACCAATGTCGTCGGACTGGAGGATGCGGTCACGAAGGGACACGTTGTACTCCTTGGGTTAGTGGGTCAGGAAGTGGCTCGCGAAACGTCGCCAGTCACCTGCAACTCAATGCTAACCGGAACCACATCACCGACCGGGGGACTCACATCGTATGAGGTGACGATGCACTCACCCGAGTAGATGGGGTTGGTACCCGAGGCGGTGCTTCCAGCGGTGCCGAACTCAAACGAGAGTGTGGCCGACTGCCCGAGGACTGCTTGAATGTGAGCGTCCAGAGTTGAATCGAACATACCCGAGAGGGAGACAGTTGAGTCCTTGAGTCCCACGATGTAGGTCTTGGAGGACGCACCGAAAGCGGTCGTCTCAGCAGTCTCAACCGACTGCGGGAACGAAACGTCGTTGAGGTAGGCACTGATGTCGGTCAGTGTCCCACCTGAGTTGTCAAGCGCGAAGTATGCGCCCTTACCGTGAACAAATGCCATGATGACTCCTTAGCGTCTGGCGAATGAGAGTATGTATGTGACACCGCCAGACGAACCGGCGAGGGTGTACTCAGCACGAAGGTATTGGTTGACAGTCGTGCCCGCTGCCACTTCCACCCGCTCAGAGGTGGTCGTACTTGCGCTCACCGTGGTGAACGTGGCGAGGTCTGCCCACACCGCATCGTCAGCGGAGTGCTGAACTTTGATGATGGCAGTCCCGTCGTGATCGTTGGCCGTAACGTGGAGGATTCCCACGCCACCGTTGGCAGTGCTGGCACCGTGATCTTGCGAGGTGCCGTTACCCGTGGCGGTCACTTCCGCGAGAGCCGTCAATGCGATGCCGTTGTCGATGCCGTCGTCGCCCTGCAACTCAGCGGAGGCAGCAACGACATCCCCGACAGGTGCTGAAACGTCGTATGACGTTGCCTCAACCTTGGCGAGAGAGCAGCGGTTGCCAGCGGTCGTGCCGTTGTAGAAGACCGTGACCAGCCCGCCATCGTTGGTGCCGAGGACTCCTTGAAGAACCTCATCCACCGCGCCTGCTGATCCGTCGAACATGCCGGTGAGCGACACGGTGCCGTCTTGCAGGCCGACGATGTAGTTCTTTGAGTTGTCACCGAACGAGGTCGTCTCTGCTGTCTCCACTGACCGCGACACACTGGCATCGTTGAAGAACGACGAGAGGTCGGTCTGGTTGAACAGGACGGCGGTGCCCTTACCGTGGATGAACGCCATCACTCAACTCCTTCATCTTCGATGACTTCTTCGACCCAGTCGAACTCTTCTACATCAGCGACTGGCTCGGGTGCCTTGCCGTCGACTTTTTCGATGATCCCTTGGTCGGTCAGCCAGCGGATGGACTTCGTGGGGATGTCATCGACAATGTCGCCGGGTTCTGCCCGACGACCCTTGTAATCGATTCCTTGAATGACTCGGTATGTTGCCACTCGTTCTCCTCGCATACGCCGTCAGTGAGCCTTGCTAGGAGGGCCACTGCGGGGCACGAACGAGTCCGAATCACAAAGCCACTGAGGGCACGACGTTCTGTTTTCTGTGATCGTACCGCTCGGGGTATTGGCGATCAAGAGTCCCGCTGGTTCTTTGCTTTGCAGCGTGAGCACACAATAAGCCATGGTCGTGTGACGGACTCAGCGAGCAGGCGATTGCAACGCCAACAGCGTGGCTTGTCGTCTTGCGAGGCGCCCTCACCATACGGATCGTGCATGGTGTTCATCCGAGTTCCTTCATCACGTTGAAGTTGCAAGAGAAGAGCACACGGCGACTGTCGTCCCGGTCAAACACAAATGGTGAACTCGTTGATTCGATCCGGTGGTACAACGTGCTCTCAATCGTCGTGTTCGATACGGCGGTGAGCAACTCCCACAGTGTGTTGGCCAGTGTCCTGCCAGTGGAGTACGAGGTGTTGCGGACTATGACCTGCAACTCGGGGCGTTCAATCTGTGGGAGGTTTGTGCTCCCCATCGTGGACACCGGAACCACTCCACCCGTGCTCTCGTAGAGTGCGACCACATTGTCGGGTGTGTCGGGCATCAACGACAGGAACAGGTCGGTGCCCAGCGTCAATGAAGTGTTCGTGTCGACATAGGTTCCGAGATCATCAAGGAGAGCCATTAGCGAACTCCTCTATGAACGCGAAGACGGTGGCCAATGAACGATGCCATGAAGTGTGGAATCTGTGGGACGATCGCATACAGCGGGCGGGTGAGGTACTTGTTCTTACCCTGCCCAACATGATCTGGTGCCTCATGCACTTTGAGCGCGTAGGTCACGTTGTTGCCACTGGCGGTCGGGCCTCCGTAGCCCAACTCAATCTTGACTTTGGTTCCGCGAATCTCTGGTTTGCCCACGGTTCCCGACATCCTTAGGTAGCCGTTGACCACGGGAACGTAGTTCATCTTGGAGTCGGTCATTACTTCTTCGGCAATCATGGTGACCGCGCTGGCAGCAGCAAGCATGATGGTCTGCTCAATCCCCGCGAAGTCCTGCTCCACCCGCACAACTGACCTGCCCCTCATCGGAACGTGACCACCGTGTGCTCTAGGCCGACGACCTCGGTGTGGACTTCAATGCTTGCGACTTCGGGGTCAGAGCCATCCGATAAGACGATCTTCTCCCCGAGGACGATGTTCGTGTCCGCAATGTACGCCTTGGTGGGCTGGTGCTGTTCGTCCACTTGGTCGGAGGACGAGAGCATCGCGATTGGCTCCACATACGCGGATGCGGTGCGCGTGGCACCGTAGGTCGACTCCCCGTAGTTGTTTGTGCCACTGACCGCATGGATCGTGACCGTGTGTGGCATGAACGCCAGAAGTTGCGGGTCGATAGCCATGACTTACCGCAGCCTGTATGGGGCGTAGGAGTAATCGTCGGTCGGGTACACACGTTCGTTGTCGTGAATACCCTTGCGCCCGAACGTCGTCTCCCTGTCCGAATCCAACTCCCGAGTCTCCTTGGCACCTCGCCTGTAGCCCGAGATAAACGGACTGACGGGGAACGCCTCTTCGTTCGTGATGAGGCTTTCGGCCAACTCCATGTAGTGCTGGTACTTCTGCGAGAAGTCCGCACTCAGCCCACCGATTGATCGGTTCATTAGGCGAGCGAACTTGGCTGCAATAGAGCGTGCAGCCTCCGAGGCACTACGACTTAGGGTGCCGTGGAGTTCGACAAGGTAATCGACCTCTTCATCACTAATGAGTTGGTCGGTGGTGTCGGTGTCACCGATAAGAAAGCGCACGGCATCTCGGGTGGAATCACTTGGGTCACCTGAGTATGTCCATGCCATAATCCTGCTCCATCGGGTCTATCGGAATGGTAGTGCAGGACGTTTCTTGACGGTAGTGCTACTCGGTGCTCGCTTCGGTCTTCCGAGCGGGAACCGGGGGACGCTTCTTTGAGGCAACCTTGCGCTCTTGCGTCTTGGTCAACTCAATAATGCGCCTGCCCTCGTCGTCTTCTTCGGGCAACTTCGCCCCGTGAGGAAGTGGAGCAACGTAGCGGTTCTCAATCAACGAGTCGATATGAGTCCAGCCAGTTGTGTCGCACACTTCCCCACGGACGAACCTGCGATCTCCGTCGAATGGACGGAGGACGACATACCACTTGGTGTCGGGGCGTACTGCTTTGATGAGTGGGTCTTCGGACACTTAGGTCACTCTCCCTTGTGGTTTAGGTTGGTCAGGCGACGCAACCGGAGAAGAAGTACCCGAGGTCGGTGGCGATGACCTTGTAGTCCCACGCCATCTGCGCCTCAATGCGATCCGCACGGAGTTCGGGCATACGGAACCGGCTGATGCCGACGTTCTGACCCATGCCGTCGGACACTCCGCGCCATGTGAACTGGTAGCCAGCCGACGGGGTCAACAGACCGGGCGACGGGGCGACGTAGTACAGGGCTGCGTTGTTACCGGCGTTGAAGCCGAACGAATCGCTGGCACCCTCGGCACCCGAGTTGATGATCGAACGCGAGACGAGCACGCGGTCGACACCGAACAGACGGGCGAGGATACCCTCGGCGGGAACCTCGGACGAGGTGTACTTGATCCGATCCACGATGTCGGGATGGTGGCGCAACTGACGGAAAACGTCGTAGCCGAGAACCATCACGTTCGGCATGAAGCCGGTGTTGCTCAGGATGGCCGACTTGCCAGCCTCCACATCGGTGATGGGGTCAGACGAGGTGTAGTTGCTCCAGACCGTGAAGTCCGAGCCACCCGTCACATCCGTGTCCCACACGCCGGTCGTGAAGTAGGAGGACATCCACTCAACTTCCTGACGGAGAAGCAGACGCTGCGTCACGAACTGGGTCGCGTCGCGATCGGGGTTCAGCGGGTTGTCCGCATTCGCCCGAACTTGGTCGTCCACATCTTTGTGGAAGGCGTACACCGAGGTGCTGTAGGTGCTGGTGCTCAGGTTGTAGCCCGAGCCTGCCGACTCCGTCGCCGGGGCACGCAACTGCGCCTCGTCGCGGAACCAGTCACCCTTGGTGTAGGTGTAATACTTATCGCTCTGCTTCTCAACCGGAACCGAGGGGAACACCCGGTTGGCGATGAAGGAGCCTTGATCCTGAATGTACGCGACCGAGATGTTGGTCAGGATCGCGTCGACATGTACGTCGTTGGTGGTGGGCTGGGGCATCTCTGACTCCTGTTACTCAGGCTGCTCGGGCCGGGGTGGCGCAGTTGATGATGGCGGTTCCGATCACGCCCGCAGCACCCGTGGCAGTGAGCATCTGCCCACCGACATAGTGCGTCGTGTCAGTTCCGATGGTACGGGCATCGGCCTGTCCGTCACCGGAAGGGCCGATGAGGTCGCCTTCGTTGAGCGCAGCGTCCGAAGACACTTTGCTCACTCCGACGACGACGATCTCTGCCGTCTGCCCAGCGGTCGGGTCGTTCTGGAGAACGCCGACCGGGACATCGGTGAGAGCAGCGCACACGGCAGCCTTGCCGTCGCTGTCAACCTTGACGAAGTAATACTGCTTCGCGCTCAGGTCGGCTGCTGCCTCCAATGTGATCTTGAGGGGCTGGGAAGCCTTGTATGCCATGATTAGTTACCTCGCAGGTACTCGGTGTAGAGGGTGGGGTTCGACTCAACAGCCTTGGCGACTGCCTGTTCGTGGGTCAGGCTGGGATTCGACTCAATCAGTCGGGCAGCAGCCTTATTGATCTCGCTGCTCGGCTCGTTGTCGAATGCCGACGACTTGCCAAGTTCAGCGAAGAGGTTGCCGGTGCTGATGCCCTCGTTGGCAGCAGTCAGAACGGTCATAAGAGCGTCGAAGGTTTCCCCGTCGACTGCGTCCGACACCGACTTGAGCACCTTGCCGAAGTCTTCGGCCTCGGCGGGGAGAGCGGAGAGTTCCGCAGCCTTGCCGATGAACTCGCGCTCCAAGCGGAAGTCGCGCTCTGCCTTGGCGATGCGCTCGGCAGCCTCGGCACGCTCCTCGGCAGCCTTGACGATCTCCACGATCGCGGGGTCAGCCGACTTCAAGATGTCTTCGCTGGCCGGTGCTGCCTCGGTGGCAACTGCCTGCTCCATCTTTTCGATCTGATCGGTGAGTTCGGCATTGGCCGACTCAAGGGCTTCGATGTACTCAAAGACCTCAGACGGCAGGTCGACCACATCGTCGTCCTTCTTCATCTTCTGGCCATACATCTTGTCCATGTCGTCCTCGTCCTCTTCGTCATCGGACTCGGCATCACCCATGAACTTGCGCTTGAGTTCCTCGGGCATCTTGTCGCCCTTGGCCTTCTCAACTTCGATCTCTTCGATCTCGTTCTCGTTGGTCATGTGTTCCTGCTCCGTGGTGTCGCTCTTGAACAAGACAACCTTGCTCAACTGGTTGGCTGGGCGCGTGACGAGACTGATCTCATCAAACTCCATGTCCGACAAGCGGTTGCCGTTCGTAGCCATTGAGAACGAACGGTACTTCCCCCGATTGACCGGCTTCAAGAGTTCTTGCGAGATTCTTTGGGGATCGGCTTCATCGCCTTGATCTTCTCAGTGATCTTGTCGATGGCTGCGTCATCAAGCATCTCGCCGGGGACGAGCATCACGCCGGTATCCCCGTCTGCCTTACCGATGGCTTCGACCATGTCGGCCCGCGCACTTTCTGCATACCCCTCGGCTCCACTGACATCGTAGGGAACGTAACGCATCTCGCCCTCCTTGTTAGGTGTGCGGTAGTGAGTGGTGAAAGTCGACAGGTCGAAGATGCCAATCTGATCGTGTGTCCTGCCGAGGTCGGCTGCGCGATCCAGTGTGGGGACGACAACCGATACGTCTAAGAAGATGTAGTCAACTCCATCGACGTTCTCCTTCCACGCGCCGAGGTGGTGGTTAGGGAGTGCCAACAACTCTGCCTTCTCGTTGGCGTACTTGCGGACATCGTCTGCGGAGAAGTCACTGAGTTTGACCTTCCGCTCGTTCTCTTTGCCGATTGCGACCGCCACTCCCTTGCTTCGCATCTCGTTGCGCTTCGGGTTGAAAGTGAACCCACCACCGCGAGCCATTGCTGCGAGCGACTTAGCACTCTTCCCTGTTGCCTCCACGATCCTGCGAACTCGGTTGCCCGTGCCACCACCCGCAGCAGTCTTACGTCGGCCATGAGTTTTCTGGTCGTGAGAAGAGCCACCGTGTTTCTTCACCTTCTCGTATCGCTCTAGAAGACGGCGACCCTTGGCTGCCAACTTGGCTGCATCGCTACGGTTCTTGGGAACTGGCTCGCCCCACGCTGCTGCCGAAAGTGCCAGCCGAGTTGGCTCACCCTTGTCATTGGTCATCGGGCCTGACGGGTTGGTGAAGAATCGGGTCAGGAACGATCCCTTGCGACGCATCTTCTCTGGTGTGTTGGCAGGCCCTTTGACTCCCGGCTTGAGGTTGGCACCCTCTTTGCGCTTGAAGTGGGCACGGCCAGCAGCCGTCAGTCCACCTTTAGGGTCTTTGATCGGTTCCTTGGCCATCACAACTCCTTGATGTATTTAGGCGGGATGTCTTGGCTCAAGACAACTGTTCGGCCATCAGTGCCATCCCACCCAGTGCTTTCGTAATAGTCGTAGTCACCGAAGTCATAAGCAATCCCTTGGCGTGCCTCAGACTCTGTGAACTTCGGCTCTCTTCCCAAGTCTTCTAGCGTGATGACACCATCAGCGATCATCTGTGGTAGGTCGACCTCAAACACAGAGCCTTGGCCTGCGTCAGAGTACGAATCTGTGATTGAGAGTTCGGGTGTCAAGTAGACCGCAGAACCAACACTGGCGTTGCTTATTCCCCTAGTCTCTCTGCCAGCAGTCAGCCCATCCTGTCTAATCGACTCGGCATTTTTTGCGCTAGTGCCGTGATAGACGATTGACCGTGCCGAATCTTCTTGCCACTGACGCTCTACTTCACGCTCCATGTCTGAAGTGTCGACATCATCTAACATCTCGTACGCGCTCTTGTACGTTCGTTCGACAGTGACTTGGCCATCACTTTCACTCAGTGTGAGATAGCCACCGTCAGGTTCTCTAGCAACGATGTGACCATCAGAAGATTCGTAGCCACTACCAGTAATCAACTCGTAGTGACTCACTACATCATCAATAGACGCTTTGACTGTGGCTCCACCTTCTAAGTCGTAAATGTCGGATGGCCATGTTCTTTGGCGAATGTGCTTCAACTCTTCTGACGAGGCTTGGTACTTATCCCAGTCAATCCCCGGTAACGCCCCCTGCTTCCTACGGCCATGCGTCTTTTGGTCATGCTCCGCGTGCTTGCGTAGTGCGTCCTGCATCTTCTTCTTCTTGTATCCCAACCGCTTGCGCTTGACACCCATCGCGGTAGCGGTATGCACCGAGTTCACAGTGGGGCTGTCCTTCTTGACCTTCTTACCCTTGGCCAACGTCTTGATCCAGTCTGAGTTGTTGCCTTCATTGAGAATCGAGCCGATGCTCGCCTTCGGGCGGTCTTCCTTACCAACGCCCCCGCTATTTGTCGGTGCAACCAGCAAGTCTTTTGAGGGCGTAACAAAGTCTTCGATGTCCATTGCGCTAGTTTGCCAAGGCTTCCCGCTGTCACCCACAAAGACAATGGCATCGTAGTTACCCGAAAGAAGGACAACTTCACTCTCAGCGGGAGAACCCAGCCCAGTCTGCGGAGTTGAGAAGATCAACTCCACTGGCACGACCGCCGTCATTACGACTGGCTCGGCACCAAGTTCGGAAGAGCCATAATCCTTGGCAAACTCAATGGCTTTCCATGTATCGGCAGTCCAAGAACTCAGTGGGCGTTCGTCAATGTCGCTCAATAGCCCTACAGTTCGCCCAAGGTTCTGGCTGCGACCCCAGTTTATCTTCAAGGCTTCCTTGAAACTGGGTCTGTTTTGCTTGGTGATCGTCATTCCTCTTGAAACCGTAACGTGCGTAACACCGGCCTCCTTGAACTTCTGCTGAGTGGCTTCGTACTGCGCCTTGACGACCGCCTCTACGAACTCAATCGCTTTGGGGAATCGCTCACGCATCTGGTCATATGCCATAGCCGAGTCGCCACCGCTTATGTTCTCTTGCAGGTAGATGTCACGGTCATTGGTGAACTCTGTTTCGTAGTTGTGAAAGTTCACTCCGTCATAGTTATCAATGACACCAAGGCTGTGCAATGTAGCAAGGTGCAGCAACATGCTGTAACGGTCAGAGGAAGATTTTGCCCAAGCCTTGAGCACACCGGAAGCAAGTGTTTCAGCGTTGAAGTGATCCTTTGGCCCATCAAGGGGAGTCGCTCGCCCTCCCAGTGCTAGGGGCGGGTAGATCACTTGATTCTCCTGCACTAAGTCTTGTAACTCCAGCGCGATCTTGTGTGCCTTCTCGGGCGTGTCGGCAACTCCAACCTCCATGATTGCAGCAGCAATACTCTTGGACGTTTCTACCTTAGTGTTCTGTGCGTTCCCTTTAGCCTTAGGCACCAGACTCGCCATTGTGGCGAACGATGCAACACTGTGCTTCCTCCGTCCGTGTGTCTTCTGATCGTGGGAACTCCCGCCGTGCTTCTTGACCTTCTTGCCATATGCAGCGCGGATTTCAGACCAGAACTTGGGATCGTCGTTCTCTAACCCAGCGGGGTCTTCGGCTATCCAACGATAGATAACGTCATGCACTGCTTGGTTGGTGGTGGCACTCTTGGCGTACTGGTTACTAAAGAGCGGGGAGGTGTACATCTCTCCTTCCCAAGTTATGTTGGTGTTCTTGAGGTAATGGCCAAAGTCTTCTGACACCGCAAGTAGTTCCAGTGGGTCGGCTGAGTAGTAACCCCCGAAGATGATCTGCTCAACCTCGTCGTTTATCTCTCTAACTTCTTGCCAAGCAGCCTCTTCGCTCAAGCCCCGAATCCTGTCGTAGTAGCCGTCAGGGTCAACCGCGCCAACCATGTCTAGGACTGGAGCCAGTCGCCCTATGACAACTTCGGCAGAAGCACTTTCACCCAAACTTTCTAGTAGTTGGGTGGCATAAGCCGAAACTAGCCCAGCGGGGTTTTCGGGTTGATAGCCATACCGCAACCATGTGTACGCTCCGTTCGACCCGTACCTCGTTGATAGAGCAGTGACAAACATTCTGTGTAGACCTGCTTGGTGATACTGGTCTTCCCAGTGGCGAAGGATTGTAGAGCCTAAACCTTGCCCTTGGTAGTCTTCGACGATGACAAAAGAGGAGTTGTGAGCAACACCACTATCAAAGTGAAGTGATCTTTTGAACCCACCGGCGTAGTTGCCATCCAAATAAACTTCACCGTTGGCTGTCAGGGTGTTTCCATAGCCCCTTGCTTGGTCGACCCTAACTTCGACCAGACTTCCGTCTTCCAGTTCGATGTCCATCTCGAAGATTGACTCGGCAACTTCCAAGTCTTCTTCTACTGTCGTTTCTGAGAAGTCGGTAATGTCTTTTGGTATTGGGATCGCGTCTTTGACAGTGCCAATCTTTGTTGAATACTCGGCTTGCTTCGGCTTTTCATAAGGCTCGTCCGTGAAGAACGACATCTGTCCTTCAATCTGGCCGTAGCGATGACGGGCGAGGTCAGTGCCTCGGGCTGCCTCCCGAACTCCCGATAGTCCGTTGCCTGTCTTACGCCGTCCGTGAGTTTTCTGGTCGTGTTGCTCACCAAGGTGTTTAGACACCTGCTTGGTCGCGACCTCGGGTTCTGAAACGGTCGTGAAGATCGCCAGCATTTTCTGTGCTTTAGTCGCCATCAGACACCACGCTCTTCGTACCACTTGTTGCCATAGGGTGCGTCATGCCACGGCCCCATGTTCCCTTCATCAATCCCCTTTTCAACCCCATCTTCACGGCTGTACTTGACGGCTGGCTCGGCTCCAAAGCCCAACGCCCAGTCTTCGGGTGGGAACCAGAGATCAAGGACAGGGTCATAAATCGTTCCGTCGCTTAGTTCAACCCATGAGTGCGGAATGCGCTCGTCCGCACCCGGCCCGTGAATCGAGCCATGCACTAACTTCGTTTTTGAGTTCGTCCGCACCACACACTCAAATGACAGTTCATAACAACGAGAAAGACGCTGCTCAAACGTCTTTGGCCCTTTCCAGCCTCGCAGTTCTGATGGACGCTCGCCTCTGGCTTTCCTTGCTTCCGCGCCAAACATTGCTTTTGAGTAGTCCTCAAACGACCCAACTCTCAACGAAGTCTTACGGCGACCATGCGTTTTCTGATCGTGCTCGGCGTGCTTCTTCATCCAGCCGTGGATAGTTGGATCACGCCAAGTCCCATCAGACTCGCGAACATACACTTCTTCCAACGATGGGGTGAGCCTGATTTGTTCTGCAAGGCGAGCCTGCTCCCTCGCCTCGGCTTCTCGCTCTTCGTCAATCCGAATCAGTGTGCCTTCGTCAACAGGGTTGGTCGTTGAGAACCCGCGCTTCCACTTCCGATACCAGCCGTATGACTCCCGACCTCGCATGGACATCTCAAACGCACGTTCTACTTGTGGTGGTCGCTGACGCATCAAGTGCTGTTTGATGGCGAGTAAAGCCCCGCCATGCCTGTACAAGAACTCACTTGAGGAGCCTGACCACTCACGGCTGTAATACTCTGGCATCTCTATCGGCAACGGGTTCGCGACTTTGTCGGGGTTGGCAAGATGAGGGACTTCCAAAAAGGCTTCCCAGTAAACCTCGCTGAGTTCGGGGTCTGCCAGCAACTCACGAGAATGCGCCACTGAGTCGACATAACCGGCTCGCGTGATTGACTGTATGTCTTCTTCACGGGAGAAGAAACGCTCAATAGGCCCACGGATGTTGATGCCTTTGGGCTTTTCTGGAACATTGATCTTTGGTGTCACCGGAACAAGTCGGAATGTGCCTTTCTTCTTGCCCTTGCGCTCCACCAACTGCATCCGTGTTGTCTTACGTCGACCATGTGTCTTCTGGTCATGTTCGGCGTGCTTGGCCACTTCCCCAGTTGGGAAAGGCACGACCACGGCATCAAACTCCTCGGACTCCATGAGTGAATGCATTGCTAGCCGGTGGTGGCCGTCAGCAATGAGATATCGACCGTCGGGCATCTCAAACAGCCGAGGTGGGTAGCCCTCTCGTAGTGGTTCCCGACCTTCCACAACTTTGGCCACATGCTTCTTCTTCACACTGCCTTCGGTGCCGATGAACTTGTCACGCCACGACACCTTGGTGGGGTTCCCGCCCCACACCTTGTCATCGTCTCGGTAGCGGTTAGCAACTTTGGCCAGCGCGGGAGGTGCATCTTGAATGCCGAGTGCGCTCAACTCAATCCGCTCGCCCGACCCGCTAAGAACTTTCCGTGCTCGCGCAGAAACTCCTGACGATGTTTTACGACGACCGTGAGTTGACTGGTCGTGCTCTGCGTGTTTCGCGACTTTGGAGGGTTGGTAGTCGTCACCGTCCCATGTGCCGAGGATCATGTAGCAGACGATCTCACCAACTGCGGGCACCCACTTGCCCCCGACCTTCTTCTCTTCGACCACCATCTTGCCGGTGTCCTTGAACCGATACTGAACTCCGAAGTCGTCGGCAAGAGACAGCCACTCAGCCTTGATAACTGACGAATACTCCTCAAAAACCTGTACGCCAACTTTCAGTGCGCCATCGGGTATCTCAACCGTCGCCCACAACTCGGTCATATTCTGCCAGTAGGCATAGCGACGAATCGGTGATTCCTCAACTCGGTACTTCTTGTACCACGCATGAGCACGATCCTTTGTCGCGAGGCTGGCAGGCGTGTGGAACTGCAACTCAAGCATCTGACCATCGGGGTTGGACATACGGACGTTGATGCCGTCATAAGCGTCTCCCCTCCTCCAGAAGTTTTTGACGAGATCAATCTCGTATCCCATTGCGCCGAGTTCAGCCAAGGTTCGGTTCATTCCCTTGGTGTAGTCACCGGCCTCTATGACTGTGGTGTAGCGCACGACATCGTGCATTGCGCCTGCAATGTCTTCGCGTGACTGCCGTGTTTTTCCGTAGACCTCGTCAATCTTGCGAGCCAACGACTCCTCAGTCTTGAGCCGGTATTCCAGTCCGTATGCCTTACCACCAGCAGTATCGATGGCAGCCAGTACGTCTTTCGTGATCTTTGGCTCGCGAGACGCTGCGCGGTCGCGAACCAACTCCGCAAGTCGTCTGGCTTCGGCTGAGTATTTGCCCGCTGTGTCTTTCTCGTTTGGGACAATGGGTGGAACCCTGCCACTCTTACGTCGTCCGTGAGTCTTCTGGTCATGCTCGGCATGTTTGGATACACCGCTGTGGCTCTTGGTGACTGTCTTGTACCCACCGCCCCTGCGCTTGTACTCCTGCACTAGCCAGCCGTTCGCATAGGCCGACGGGTACACATCGAACTTGCGCTTGGCTGCTGCCTTGACCTCGGCGTACAACTTCGGGTTGGTGGGGACGTTCTTCTTCTCCACCACCGTGTCGACATTGATGGGTTTCTTGCCCTCGCGTCGCTTGGTCGACTCGGCCTTCCGCTTACGACGAACTGCCGACTTGATCTCTTCTGGAGTCATCTTCGCTGCCCGAGATGCAGGGACACACTTCGGGTACTTGCCTTCATCGGCATCCTTACGCCCACATGGTTCGTAGCCCCCACCCTTCTTTGGGCGTGAAAGGTCAACCCAGTTTTCGCGGAACCACTGCGACAGGCTCATGTCATTCGCTCGGCTGGGCAGCCTTCTGCTTGATGCCGAAGTCATCAGCCCAAGAGTTGGCTTCCTTGAGAACATCCATGATGTCCATGTCGACCACACGGACGTTCATCTCCAAGTCTCCCAACTTCCCGTCGCGGGTATCTCGGCCAACCACTGCTGCCCAACGGTGGTGGCCATCGATGACGTATCCGTCCCGAGACACGAAGATTGGCTTCTTGCCGGGGTCAAAGCCTTCGGCTGCTGCCATCCCTGCCACCTTGGCACCAACGAGTTCGGTCTGGCTCGCCTTGAGCGACGATGCTTTCTGACTACCAGTGGTCACCTTGATGCCCTTACCCTCCAGATGCTTGATGAACTCGTCTGAGCCATCGACTTCGCCATCGTCGTTCTTAGGCAACTTGTCGGCCATAGAACCTTTGACGGGCTTGCCTCCAATCTGTGGCATCTGGTTGCGTGGGATACCCTTGTTGCTACCGCAGAAAAGGTTGGTGCCGGGAACGGTGACTTTGCACAGGTTGAGGTTCTTGGCCTCCTTCCCCGCCTTCTTCATAGCCTGCACTTCCTTGTTGAACTCTTCAAGGAATACGGCTACGTCTTTCGGACTCTTGAGTTCTGCGGTCTTACCACTCTTGACCCGCGTCATAACAGCATCGACTGAACTCGGTCGGGCAACCTTCTTCGCACCCTTGGCCTTCCTCGGTGTGCCACGCTTCGTGCCCTGACCCGGCTTGCCACCTGTCCACTGATTACCTCGGAATGGATGGCCGGAATAGTCGCCTTTCTCCATCTGACGCTGTTCGGAGAGTGCGATCGCCATAGCCTGTTTGGCATCAGTGACCTTGTCACCCGTGGAAGACTTCAACTTGCCCTCCTTGAACTCGCGCATGACCGTGGCGACCTTGTTGGCACCCTTCGACTTCTGTGCCTTGGACATGAGCGACAGTAGACGTTTGGAGACACGCACAGTTGGCTCTCCCTCACACTCGGTGCATCCACAGCCTTTCTCCACCGAGCCGACCCAACCGTCGCATGTGTTCGTAGATGCACACATGAACTCCAAGGACTTGCAGTAGCCAACTTCTTTCTTGCTCACTGCACTCTCAGATGTCAGCCCACCATCAGAGATGCACTTCATCATCTCCGCGCTCTGGTCGTATGCCTTGCAGTTTCCACACTTCTCGGCAGTGGTGGCCTTGCGATAGTTCGCATCACGCTTCGCCAACTCGCGGTTGCGAATGTTGACCTGAGCCACGCTGGTGGCAGTGGGACAGGCTGCCTTCTCAATGTCAGTGAACTCATCATCCTTGAGAAGTGTCTGCTGGCGTTGCCCAGTGCCATGCACCGAGAACCCCATGTAGTCGCCCTTCTTGACTTGATCCCACACGCGGTCATCGTTGACCTTGAACCCGATCCACCATCCGACCGGCACTACGCCCTCGGGGATGCCGAGTGCTGCCTGCTTTTCTTTGGAGAGCACCACCGATTCGACCATCGTTGAGACACCCTTGCGAACGTGCATCTCACCGCCGTCGCGAGAGTGGAGGACATAGGTGTAGGCAGCCTTCTCCAACTCTTCTTCGTCGTCAATGAAGTCGTCTTGACGATCCAGCAAGACCTTGCCTTCGACATCTTTGATGATCGATGCCCAGCCGAAGACGAGCCTCTTGTCGTCATCTACTTTGGTGATGACCCCATCTGCAACTTGCTCTTCCATCTCGCCAGCATCTCCAGACTCAGTGATGTGGCGATGTTAGCCCTACTCTGCGCCAAGGTCTATGGTCGTCAGGATCGTGATCTCCTCCACCATAGAGATGGGAACGTGTAGCAATGTTCCCCAGTGCCCGTGGACATGGCTCTGCGCCAGAGTCAGATGACCGGGCTTGACTTGGTCAAGGATGATCCCCACCGATGTAACAACGGCTGGCTCAGGGTCAATGGACTCTTCGGGCATCCACACATCTCCGTCCGAGTGTGCGTCGTGCCAGATGACAATGGCTAGTGAGTACGGCTCATTCTTCGTCGTCGTCATCGTCGTAGCCTGACATTGCGTCTTTGAGGTCAGAGATAGCCATCTCCATCATCCCGAGCAGAACCCACGGGGGAGTGTTGCTAGAACACACGATATGAAGAGCCTCCCCGCCGTCCGGTCGCAACCCCGAGATGATTGTTAGCCCGTGGTTCGGAACCATCTCAGGCCACATCGATGATGCGACCGGGGGAACCATCTCGTCGGACGACACCATGATTGCCTTGGACATGGGCAACACGGTAGCCGTTGCCCTAACGCGAAGACAGGCTCGTCAATCGCTCCCGATGCCATACGCCACTCGGATGTCTTTCCAGAACTCGGGGGCATCGTTCTCAAGTCCAGCAGGGTCTTCGACCATCCAACGGTTGATGACATCACGAGCACTCTTACTTGCTTCTGCACTCTTGGCGTATTGGTCAGAGAAGAGCAGGGAAGTTTCCTTAGAGCCATCCCATGAAGCCTCTTCCTTGAGGAAGTTTGCAAAGTCGTCTGAACTTGAAACTAGTTCTAGTGGGTCTATTGCTTTAGACGAACGGAAGATAACACCCACAAGGTCGTCAGCAATATCTCTAGAGTCTTCTCGGCTCTGTATCCTGCTGTAGTAACCATTGGGATTGTCTGCCCCGACCATGTCTAGGACAGGAGCAAGACGTTGTACGACAACGTCGGGAGGCGTGCCTTCATCGAACCTATCCATCAAGTCTGTAACATACTCAGAAAGTAAAGAGTCGGGTTCGTCAGGTGTGAAGCCGTACTTCAACCATGTGTAGCCACCATTCATAGACCCATCACTTGACACAGCACTGGTCTCCATCTTGCCAATGCCTGCCCGAGCGTACTGGTCTTCCCAGTGGCGAAAGATTGTAGTGCCTACCCCTTGACCTTGAAGAGAAGGTACGATGCTGAAGAAAGAGTTGTAAGCAACCCCATCTCTAGCGTACAGAGCGCGATTGAAGACACCTGCGTCCTGCCACTTTCCGTTCTCTTTGATGTGAAGACGACCTCGCACACTGATGTCGCCAACAAGACCACCATATGCCTCTACGACTTCAGAAGAGATGATCCTCCCATCTGATAGTTCGATAGACAACTCAAATATTTCTTTGGCGACTACAAGTGCTTCTTCGTTTGTGTAACGGCGTTCTTCAACCTTGCTTGGTGATGGCATATCGTCTTTGACCGTGCCAATACCTGTTTCATACTCAGCCTGCGGAGCCAGCCCGTTCTTGCGACGACCGTGCGTCTTCTGATCGTGTTGGCTACCGAGGTGCTTGGACAACGGTGCTGCCCGCACTGATCCATCGAACGCTCGCCATAGGGCTTCATCCAACTTCAATGTACTCTCCTGACAATGGATCGTAAGTAGTCACATGTCGAATCGTGATCTCCACCAACTCGTCCTCGGCTCCCTCGTAGTCGTAGAACGGACTGTCGACTGACACAACCTCAAACTCACCGTTCGCCACAATCTCAAACGGGAAGCCTTCCCCGCCGGGGGTGCGACTCACTGTGTCGGAGGAGAGCGTTCCTTGAGCACCGGGTTCAAGACGGAACACGACATCCCGCCATTCGATGTTGAACACCGATGCTTCTTCTCGCTCCATCATCTGTGCCGTTGGCTCTTGCTGACCACCGCGAGTGAATGCCAGTGCAATATCCCTGTGGCCTCCAAACGACGAGGGAGGCATGACAAACCTGTCGCCTTCTGCCATCCGCAAGATTGGACTCTTTGTGTCGATAACCATGCCTCGGAACCACTCTCGTTCGGACGGTTCTGCAAGAGCAGCCGACCTCAGGAGTGCGACTGTGGGCAGTAGGAACTCGTCGGTAAGTTCTGCTGGGCCATCTCCGCTGTAGATTTTGTCCATGACATCGTCGCCGTACTTTTCCATGTACTGCTCATCACCGTTCGACCCAAAGTGCCCAACCTCCATCATCGAACTGGCAATCGTTCGCATCATCGACTGCGGGCCATAATAGAACCATCGTTTCATAGCGTCTTCGGCAATGAACTTGAGGTGCCCGTCAATATCTCCACGCTTTACGTCAGGCATGTCATCGTAGAAGTCGTCAAGTTCCGTCATGTAGTACGAATCCGCTTCGGCAAGGTAGCCAACTGGTGAGTGCTGCCCCTCGTAGTTGCCATACCGAACAGTGATGTAGGTGTCGTCTTTGACGGTGTATGCGCTTGATGCCTTCCTCCGGCCATGCGTCATCTGGTCGTGTTGGTTGGGTAGGTGTTTGGAAACTTTGCCAAAGGCGTTGCGGATTGCTTGCCAGAACTCTGGGTCGTCGCTTTCGACGGCAGCGGGGTTATTGATATTCCACTCTCGCAGAACTTGGGCAACGGTCTTCTGTGCCTTAGCCAAACTCAGATCAATCGGTTCAGTCGTCTTGTATCCATACCATTCTGCCTTGGTCTTCAACCATTCAGTGAAGGACTCGCTCACTGACGCAAGCATTAGTAGCGGTTCGGCAGAATCCCGTGACGTTTCAGTGATAACCGTGGCGAAGTGTCCGAAAGTTCTGCCTACTGCTGCCTCTCTAGCCATAGGCGTGTCATACAGCGATGCAACACCAAACTCATTTGCTATGTCGACCAGTTCCTCACGAACCTCGCTTGAGGTGAGATGTGAACGCTCGCTGGACTGTAGCCATGCCCTAACGAGTTCTCTGTTCACGCCAGCACCGGGTTGGTAGCCGTACTTCAGCCATGTGTAGCCACCGTTGAGGTTAGCAGAAACCGAACTTGTGGCTTCGGTCGTCATCAGAATGATTCCGGCACGGTGCAACTGGTCTTCCCAGTGGAGTGAGAGTGTGGTTCCTAGGCCACGCCCTTGGTACTCCGGCTCCAACGTGAAAAGCACATTTTTGACTTTATTGTCTAATGGATCGATTCTCCGCTCAAACTCTCCGACATGATTTCCGTCGTCGGTCACGACTTTGCCGTAGACGGTGAAGGGGTCTTGCTCTTCAATCCTAGGATCAACTCCTCCGATTACGGCTTGGAAAGTGACCCCGGGGTAGTCCTCGTGTTCTAGTTCAACCTCAAATATCGCCTTGGCAAACTCCTCGTCGTCACCGGCGTACTTTGACGGGTCTTTAGTCTGGTCGACAACGTGCCACCCGCCACGGGGCGACTGATATGCCCAACTGCCGTGGGTCTTCTGGTCGTGTTCGTTGCCGAGGTGCTTGGAGAGCCGAGCCTTGAGCAACCCCACCTTGATCTTCGACGGGATGCCTTCCCAGTACGGAGTGTCTTTCCACTCGCTGATGTGCTCGGCCAACGCTTCGTCGTCCTGTAGCCCGAACTTCTCTCGGTATTGCTTGGTCGTCGTCACATCGGGGAAGTCGAAAGTGCGCTTGGCCCAGTCGGCATCTTCAATGCGAGCATCGGGGTAGACCGTCGGCAAATCTGCCTTTGAGATTGTTGGGAAGTCATAATCGTTGATGATTCGGACAAGTTCGCTTTGATCTGGCCGATCAATGTAGGTATTGGAAAGATCAAAGATTGGAAAAACATCTCCATCTTTGTAAATAAAGAGACATTCACTCTCTTTGAAACAGCCTAAACCTGTCATCGGCGTTGAGAAGATTCGCTCCACGGGGACTCTTTGGAAGAGAATCTGTGCTCCCCTTGCAAAACTTTTCGCGTCTTTGACATCAATAGACCACGACGACAGCGGTCGAAGAACAGCGTTTGCTTCGTAAATCAGTGTTCCTCTTTGCCAATCGTATGGCCGATTCTCAAAACTGAAACTCATGCCTCGGGCAATAGTGACTTCTTCAATCCCGATCTCACGGAACATTTGCTGAGTCATCTCGTACTGCGCTCTGACCACAGTCTTCACAAGTTTCTGAGCCTCAGACCCCATCTGGTCAAGTCGATAGTTGTAGTCCCGGCCAAGGCTGTAGTCGTCTGGCCTGTACCCCGGTGAGGCTCCCAACTCACTCACGGCTGCTTGCATCATCAAGGTTGATTCGTGTGAAGATGAACTTTGTGCCCACGATACAACAAGCCGAGTGGCAACCTCGTTTGCTAGTTCACTTGCACCGTTACGTCCAGAACGGTCAAAGTCAGGCTCTTTCAATGAATCAGATGCAGGCCGTCCAACACCACTTGTGAGTTTTATTGTGTGTGGAGAAGGTGTATCTGTTTGTCTAGAAACTGCAATGCCTGCTTCGTTGTACGCAGCCTTCAAGAAGTCAGCAACTGCTGGGCGTGCGTCTTCTCCACCCTCTCTCATCATTGTGTCGACTATTTTGCCAACTGTCTCTTCTGTCAATGCTGCTAGGTCTTTTGACGACGGCGCTTGCGCCAGCCCTGCACCACCCTGCGTTGGTAACTCTTGTTGCGCCATCTCCCACACAGCACGGTTTGCTCCGAACAAGTGTTCTTTGAGAGTTTCTCCTGTAATAGATATTTGCCTTGCAAGGTCAATAACTTCGCTACTGTTTTCCCCAAAGACAGCCTTCGCCTGCTCAAGAACCCAACGGGACGGAACAAGTCCTTGGTCAACCATTCCCTCAAGACCTAAATCTAAGCCCGCTTGGATGGCTTCGGGAGTAAGAAACGGAAGACCGGAGTTTCCAGACGACTTACTTCCCACAGCCTGCTTGAGCATGATAAGCGAGATGTCGTCTATCTCGTATTCAGTTTTCGCCATGCCACGGGGTGGCTGTAGGAGGTATCCTAGGCTTCCGACTATGAGGCCCCTTTTCTTGAGACTAACTTGAACTAAGGCATCAACCAGTTCTGCCGTAGTCATCTCAGATTCGATGTATCCCCCCAGTGCTCTGGCAACATCGTCCTTGAGTGCTTTGACAATATTAGAACGCGCTTTGCCAAAGTCTTTGTCAAACATGTTCTCAAGATCAAGAGAAGAGTCGTCGTAAAGATCGTACTCAGCCATGTTGTTGGCTTTGACCCACTCCCGATACTCTTCGCCAAAAGTGATACCCTCTTTGATTGACTGACGACGGCCATGCGTCGACTGGTCGTGATCTTGAGATGTGCCAGCCAAGTGCTTCTCAATCATCCACCAGTCGTAGTCAGTGCTCGGGCCTTTTCCCAAGAACTCACGCGCCCGACCTCGGCTGAATGTGATACCCATCGCACACCGGCAGTTCGGGTGAATGTCGGTCGGTAGTGTGACAGGGCCGTTTGGTGTATCCCACTGTCCGTCAAGAGATGTGACCTGCCGGTTCATCGGCCCGCAGACATCACACACCCGTTCGTCTTGCGCGGTCATCCAAATACGGAAAGCGTCTAGTGGGATCAACTTCTCGTCCCGCATCTGTTGCCACGTTGCCCATTGACCCCAACTTTGTGCAGCAGCGATCTCAGTCCGCGTAATCATGTCGGCACGATACGTTCTGAGTCGGCTTGCGTATTCGTCGGCCAGAACCTGTGCCCGACGGAATGGTGTGCCACCGTCAATCAGTGTGCGGTAGTACCGCTGAACTGCACCGATGTGGCTAGGCAGCAGCCCAACTCGGCTGTTCACGAACCGGCGCATCTGAGCGATCGTCATGTCCTGCTGGAGCACCTGACGAAGCACCTCGCGGATTGATTGCTGTGCTGCCGTCGACACGTTTGTAATCGATCGCGCAGCCATCTTGTTGGCGTAGTCGATTGCGGTGGGGCTGATCATGTCAAAGACCATGTCCACGCCAACGCTTTCCACCGTGGTGCGTGCCACAGACTCCATCGTCTGACGGAGGATGTCAGTCAGGTTGTCGGTTGAAATGTTGATGCGACGCAATGCCTCTTCAACTGACGGTGTGATGTCGATGATCTCGCCACTTGCAATGTCCTGCAAGATGTCAAGCATCTCAGCGGACTCGGCTGCTTGATTGATGTACCCGATGAACGCTTCGCGGAACTGACCTTCGTACTCAAGGGCAGCCGAGATGATGTCGTCAAGGAGATCGTCCGACGAGAAGTCCTCAATGGACGGCATCGGCTACTCCTCCTCGTCGGCTTCGGGTTCCGTCTCGGCTTTGGTAGGTGCCGTCTTGGTTGCTGGGTTGTCAGGAACTCGCGTCTGCTGCTTGCCCGCGTCTTCCATCGCGCCCTTAGCCGACTCCCTGCGCTCGGGGAGGTGCGCCATCTTGCGGAGGTGGTTCTCCAGCAAATCATCGGGGAACAGTGGTGCGCCCGCACCGGCCAACTGCTGGATGAACGTGCCGATCTCCGTCAGTGGTGGAGTCTCAATATCGCCATACGCCAACTCAGGGAGTTTCTCCACGTTGAACCCGTTGACACGGAAGAGGCGTGGAACGGCGTGCTGGTTCATCACGTTCCGAATGATCTCCAGCCATGTTCGGATTGAAACGGCGAACAAGTTGGTCTTGTCACTGCTCAGAGCATACGAACCGTGGTTGGCCTGACCGAGCAAGATGAAGTCGGCCAGCACTGTGGTGGCGATTCGCTGGTCGTATCGGGTGATGACTTGATTCGTGTCGAACTGCCGGTTGCCACCTGCCGATAGCAACTCAATCTTATACAACTGGTTACCCATCTCGTCGTAGATTGCAGGGAGGATCAAACCCTCCTGCTGGTCACGACGAATGTTGACGACCGCGTCTTGGTAGTCATTGAAGATTGTCTGTTTCCAGCCCGGTGCGTCGTCACGCATGATGTCGGGGTCGACATACATGACCGGGAAGCCAGCGAGGTCGCGCTCAATGCCGATGGCCTCAATCTCTTCGATCCGCTTCTTGAAGTACCACGGTCGGTAGGCATTGCGGAGAACTGAACGCCCCTCGGGATTGTTCTTCGACGTTGTAGTGCGGAAGAGCAGTGCCTTCTCCATCGGGATGAACGTCAGTGTGTACGACGGGGGAGAGGATTGGTACAAGCCCTCAATCCCGCCCTTCTCATCGAAGCCCCACTCTTGACGGGTTTCCTGAGAACGAATCGGCAACTTGCGCCAACCGATGTAGCCATCGTCGTACTTTGACCGCTTGGAAGAGTTGCGATTGTCGCCTTCGCGCCGTTTGTAGACGATCTCATGGAATGACCAGCCGAACGCCAGCATCGACAGAATCTCACTGATCGTGTCTTCCCACGAAGTGCTCATGTCGTCCAAGCACGACTCAAGGAACTTCGCCATCTTCTGGTCTTCCAACTTGGTGCTCGCTGGCTGAACTCGCCACGGAACCTGTCGCACTAACTTGTCAATGGCGTAGAGGATGGCTCCAACGACGGGGTCGTTGTCACGCATCTCGCGGAAGACTTGGATTGCCCGGTAGCCCGCGAGTTGTGGGAGGAACTCCTCCTGCACATACCCACCGGCACGGCGTAGACCTGTGACTCCAGTCTCACCGAATAGGTTTTTGCCACCAGTCTCAGCCACTGAGCCACTCTTCCGTCAGTCGGACATTCCTTCGCGCCAGCCTACTCATCATCTTCTCGCTCGGCTAGAGTCCGCGCCTCCTGCCACTCTAGCCGTTCGGACTCGGTCAGACCTGCTGCCAATCCATACGGCAAGTCGATGTTGAGTGACCAAATACGGCAGTGTTCCAGAACCGGGCACCCCGCGCAGATTGCCTTGCACTCCCGAACATTGCGAACTCGGTCGCAGCCCATTGGGTGAACTCCGCACCTCTTGGAGCAAGAGTGACGGAAGTAACGCTCAGTCAGATTCTTGCAGGCTGCGAATGCATACCACTCACTCTCGGAGTAGTTGCTGCCCGTAGAGGGCAATGCAGGCTGCGTCCACGATGTCTTGATTTCCCTCTGCTGCTCGGTGGATAGCAGGCCGTCGAAGTCGTAGCCACTTAGCGACTTCGTCTTTGGTGGCGTTTCCTCGCCCGACGACTTGCTTCTTCCAAGTGGAGACATTGGCTCCTTGCGGTTGGCATCCTGCGTCATGAAGTGCTGCCTGTATTGCGCCAGAGGTAAAGCACTGCACCATCGTGGATCGGACTCCACCCTTCCCCACTACCGGGGATTCGATGAATGCGAAGATGGGAATACCCGGCCACATTGTGTGGATCGCAGCCAACATTGTGTTTGTCGTGTGCCAAGCAGATGAACATGCTTCGCCCCCGCTCTTGCCTAGTCGTTTGTAGTGCCTGACCAAAAAATCGTCACCGGCCAGCGCAACGGCAGACATCTTAGAAGATGCGGGGTCTATTCCGAGGGCTATGAACTCATCCATAGTCCATTGAGTATTCCATCTTTGCGTAAGTAACGCGACGGCTGCCGAGATCGACTGCCTTAGATGCCAACTCCACAAACGATCTCAACTCTCCGGTGCGGAACTTGTATGCCTTCGATCCTTTGACGACAACACCCGATGCCTCGGCTCGCTGGAGGAGCATGGTCATCTCCATTGCCCGACTGTAGACAGCATTCGCGTACTCCAGCAGGGTCATGTCACCCCGATCAATCGGTGGCTCTTCTCTACCGAGCAGCACGGACATGTAGCCGTCCAACTCAGCCTGCATCTCAGTGAGAGATGGCAACCCTTCGTTCAGACGGAAGAGCCTCAATGACTGAGTCTCTGTCGGTGAATCCGAGGCAGACTGATGCGTGGGGGCACTTGACGAACTCGCCCGTTTGATTCTGACACTCATCTTGTACCTCCGGTAGTTCTCCGGTGTCGATTGCTCGGTTCAAGTCTTGCAAGATCGATTCGATCTCATCGACTATCTCTTGGTCGCGGTGAACTTCAATCTCTGTCCATTGCTGAGATGACTTGCACTCGTAAACAATGACAGCGGACTCCAAGCCTGAGGCAGCGAGATACGCATTGACCTGCTTGATGTGAGCGGGCATTGCTCCACGATCTAGCACCGACTTGTACTGGCTGGTGCCCTTCAACTCAAACATCCAACCTTCATCGTCGTTGACCCCGTCCATCGATCCCGCGAGTCGATACTTCGGCCACTGCACCTTGACCTCTACGTCGGTGAGAATGCCTGCGTTGAGCAACATGACCTGCCAGCGGAGGTGGCGAAAGTGCCCGTCGTTGAAGAGGTTTTGCAACGTCGGATTGTACGTCTTCTTCGTCTCTAGCCCGTAATACTCAAAGACCTGCCGACGCTTGCACTGGTACAACTGAGACGGATGGAAGACACCCGAGCGGTCGTGCTCTGATGGTGCCAGAATCTCAAGGACTCGCTCGGCTGTAGCCTTGTTCTCAATCTTCACGCCATCGTTGCGGTTGAGCCAGCCATGCAGCCGAGGTGTAATCCGCGTATTTCGCTTCGCAATCTTGATGTGCTGCTTGAGACTCATAGTTCCTTCGTAATCGTGATGGTGGCAGTAATGCCACGGTCTTTGTACTTGACGATGAACACCGGCTCTTTCAACTCCCGCGCTGCTCGTCTCCACAACTCGTCAAGGTCAACGGCCTTGAGCGTGAATGTCTTGTTGGCATCTTTGATCTCGTACAAAGTTTCTGCGTCCGATGCGTCGTGCTTGATTCTCAGCGCACCTGAGTTTGGATGAGGTGTTGCCCCGAGGTCTTTCGCGACTTTCTTCTCAGTCACTCGTCCGTCGCGCTGTCGGCTTCGGGGCTTCCACTTGGCTCCAAGAGTTCCTTCTTGATCGCCTCCACCACTTCGGGATGATCCGCTAGCCATCCACGGAACTTCTCTGCGCCCACCGTCTTGTCGTTCTCGTCTACCCACCATGATCGCCCTTCGTGCTTGACAATACCCCGCTCAAGTCCAGCGGAGAGCGCATATCCAACTTCGTCTACCGTGCCAGTGTTGAGATCGAAAGTGAACAGCGCATCCCGAGACGGTGCCGACAACTTAGACTTCTCCAGAGTCGCCCGAATCTTGTGGCCAGTGACTTGGTTGACCGAAGTCTTCTTACCCGTCGAATCGTAAGTGTCGACCGACTCCTTCTCTTTGCCAGCCTTCCGCAGTGCCACGCGGTATGAGGCATAGTACGGCAATGCCTTGCCACCGGGAACTGTCTCAGGGTCACCGAACACGACACCGACGTTGAGCCGAGTCTGGTTGATGAACAAGATGGCCGTGTGCTCGTTGGCTGCGGTCAACTTACGCATCGCCAACGACATGAGTGCTGCAAGCCGTGCAGGCTGGATTGACTCCTTTGACATCCGCTTAGTCGACTCAGCCTGTGGGAGTGTTGCTGCCACCGAATCCCACACGATGAGGTCGACACCGTTGCGAACGAGCACCTCAGTGACATCCACAGCCTCTTCGCCAGTCTCGGGCGACTGGTAAATCAACTCTTTGGTGTTGACCCCGATTGACTCTGCCCACGATGGATCGTATGCGTGCTCGGTATCCACGATGGCGCACACACCACCGGCTGCCTGTGTCTGGGCAATGCACGATAGGGCGATGTACGACTTGAGCGTGCTGTATGCCCCGAACAGTTCTGTGAATCTGCCGGTGGGGATTCCCCCATCCAGCAAGTGGTCAATCGGAAGAACTCCCGTCGGCAGACGCTTCACGACCAGTGAGTCGTCGCTGCCCATCTTCACTGTCCCTGCGCCCAGTGCCTTGTTGATGTCGGCCATCAACTCTTCGGCTTTGCTTGGCATCTTCTACCTCCTCAATATCGAACAGCCTCAGTTGCTCGTACTCAGTCATCAAACGGCTTCCTCATCTTTTTCCAGATTGCGAGAAGTCGCAGTGCGTCTTCTTCCTGCAACTCCCCCTCTCTCATCGATTGGACAAGCACATCGGCCATCTTGTCCGACAACTGCATCTCAGTTTCCAGCACGTTGCCAACCATGATGATTGCCGTCTTGATGGAGTTGGCCGATGCAGGGTCTTCGTCGGTCAACGCAGAATGAACGGCAGTGGCTACTTCGCTCAGGAACTCAATCGCCTGCTCGGAAGTGTTCATGTGCTTTCTTGTCATCGACCGATTCCCAATGCTTTCAGTGCGCCTGCACTACGAAGTGCCCCAAGAACTCCAGAGAGTTCCCCCTCTTTCTGCCACTTCTTTCCACCAGTGACAGCCTTGGCGGGGCACCGTTCCACGATCTCGTCAACCGAGGTGTATGGAGCGGACTCCACAATAGCATCTGCTGCCTTCGGCCCAACGCCCTTGATGGACGAAAGACCTCGCCGGATCGCCTTGCCCGTGGGATCGATCGCCCACAGCACACCCGAGCGATTGACACATGCGCTAAGAACGGGAACTCCAACTCGCCGTGTCTCCTTGATGTACTGCTCCTCTTTGGTTGTGCCGACCGATGTCTCCAGCAGGGCAGCGTGGAACTCAACCGGGTAGTGGGTCTTGAGATACGCCATCTGATACCCGAGCAACGAGTAGGCCGTGGCGTGCGCTCGGTTGAATCCGTAAGCAGCGAAACCTTCGACCAACTCCCATGCTTCAGACTTCTGTTCGTCTGTCATCCCTGCGTCTTCACACAGGGTGTAGAAGCGTTCACGGTTCCTCACAAAGATGGCGGTCGACTCTGCGGAGTAGCCAGCCTTGGCGTGCTTACCCTTGACGGCCTTGAGAAAAGCATTCAACTCGCTTGACGGCATCCCGAGGTCGCGGAGGATCGCGAGCACCTGCTCTTGAAAGCACGGAACTCCATACGTCTCTTCAAGGTGCTTCTTGAAGATGTCATGTGGGTACTCCACACTCTTCGGGTCTTTGCGGTTCTCAAGGAACAAATCGACGTAGCCACTATCCCGAGTTGCCGGTCGGTAGAGCGCATTGACCAAGATGAGATCGTCCACTGTCTTGACCTTGACTTCGCGACAGCCTTTCGCTGCCGTGTAGCCCTCCAACTGGAAGATGCCGGTTTCGGCTGCCCCCTTGCGGAGAAACTTGAACGTGTCTTTGTCGTCCAGCGGAATCCACTCAAGCGAGGTTTCCCCGAGCAACTCCAAGCAACGACGCACAGTGGTCAGTGACCGTAGGCCGAGCAAGTCAATCTTGATGTAGCCAGCGTCCTCCACATCGTCCATCATCATCTGAGTCACCTCGGTGTCAGATGACGGGATGAGCATCGTCGGCAACCACTCGGCAATCGAATGGCTTGGTGGAGCGGAGACAACGAACCCGGCAGCGTGCGCTCCCGGTGAGCGTCTCAGTGCCACATCGCCAAGGGCGCGTACTTTCTTCGCATCGTCGGGTCGAACTTGATCTAAGTCATGCAGTGTCTTGACCTTGCCCAACTCTTTAGGGAATCGATCCCCGAGAATCTTTCTCTGCGCCGAGATGTACTGGACGTAGAGTCCCCCTCGCCCCGTGTCTTCATCGTATGAGAGCCGGTTGTAGGTTCCGATCTGACTGATCTCGTACTTGTCCTTGAGGTAGTCGATGACATCGGCTCGTCGGATGTCTTCGATATCAAGATCGATATCGGGCGGTCGAACTCGGTCGGGTGTCAAGAATCGGTCGAATGTCAAGTTCCACTTGAGCGGGTCAACTTGCGTGAACCCCAGCAGCCAGCAGACGAGCGACCCTGCTGCGGAGCCTCTGGCCATGACAAAGATTCCCTGCTTCCAGCACCACTCAACGTAGTCGTGAACGAGCAGGAAGTAGTCAGCCATTCCTAGTCCTTCGATTACGCCCAACTCGTAATCAAGGCGATCGGTGTACTCGGCATCACCGATGCCCTTGTGCTGCAACTCCACCTCGCAGCGTTTCCGAAGTGAACTCAGCGGATCGTCTTCGATGACAGGAACGTGGTATCGATAGTTGTCAAGCACCGGCAACTCCAGCCGGTTCGCATCGATGAGCATCGCGTAAGACTCTTGCGTTGCGTCCCACACATCTTCGTGCTCGCGGTAGTGGCGTTTGACCCACGACTCAGTGGCGAGGTGGTACGAGTCGCCGGGAAACGACACATCGCCCACCTCTGACGAGTAGGCAATCGACTTCATCATGTCGTGAAGTTCTTTATCGCTCTTGTCGCAGTAGTGGCAGTCGTTCGTGATGATCGGTGGGCAGCCTGTCTCTTGCGACAGCCGATACAGCGCACGAACTAAGCGGTCGTCGTCCCAGTCTCCGTGGTCGACTGTCTTGTGGTGCTGCACCTCAACGAAGACCATGTCAAAAACCGACTGATAGAAGTTGACGAGTTTCTTCGCCTCCGCGATCCCGTCGTCTTCGTTTGGGTGAGCCACGATCGTCTGGCAGACTTCGCTGAAGTAGCAGCCAGTTAGGCAAGCAATGCCACTGGTAACTCCGTTGGCCTTAGCCTCCACGAAGTCAAGGTGCCCGAGGCGTGGCTTGTAGTGGTAGTGATCTCGTCGGTGAGAAGTTGACGACAGGCGAGCGAGGTTCTTGTATCCCTCGGTCGTGTACGCCAGCAGGGTCAGGTGGTGACGCTTCTGCGCCTTGTCATCGATGTCGCCAACGGTGTACGCCTCAAGCCCCAAGAACGGGGCGATGCTGTGCTTCCGCGCTGCTTTGTACAACTGGAACACACCACTCATGTTGCCGTGATCAGTGAGCGCGATTCCCGGCTGACCAAGTTTCGCAGCCTTGGCCACCAAAGTGTCGATGTCGGCCATGCCGTCTAGGCATGAGAACTCTGAATGAACGTGGGTGTGAAAGAACAAGAGCCTCCCTCTCTGTTCGCTAGATGTCGTCGTCTAAGAAGAACGGCTCCAACGACATCAAGTTCTCGTCGTACTTGTCATTCTCTTTGGCAATGCGCTTCCAACGGTACGCCTCCATTGAGCGTCCCATCCCCGACGTTCGCATTGTCCACTCAGTGATGTGCTGGGGGCACCGCACGACATTCGTGCCGTACTGCATACCCACCAGCCACCACTGGTAGTCAGGTGAATCTTCGTAGGTCGTGCGTCCGCACTTCCCGCAGAAGATTGGCTTACGACGTTTTTGCTTCCGCGTGAGAGCCACTGTTCATGTGCTCCCTCTGTCGGTGCGCGTCAGGGCCGTCAGACTTCGACAGCCGGAATCGCTCGTCGTACTCACAGGCTGGATCATAGCGATACAGAGTGCCGTGCTCTGCATCCCTCAATCGAAGAATGGTTGCACCTTGATCTTCCAGCCCGCGCAGGACGTAGCCCATCGTGCGGGGTGAGAAGTTGCCGACCTTTTCAACGATGTCTTGCCAACTCACCGTAGAGCCGGTGAGCAGCAACTCGGCAACGTCGTATCGCTTGGCTTCGCGAACTCGGTCAAAGGGGTTGTTGTGTTTCATTTGGATATTCCTCCTCGTCGGCTGCACAATCAGAGCAGATGCCTAGCCCTGTGTCATCGGGCTTGAGGCACACTTCGCAATACGATCTTGCCATGCCGACATAGTAGTCGAACTCAATCGGTTGTTTCTTTGGCAGTGCCGAACCGCAGGTATGGCTTGCGGGGCACCTCGGTTGAATGGCGACTGACGACCTCAATGTCGATGTTGCCGGTTGCCACTTCGTGCTCCAGCATCTTTTGGTCGACAACCGTCTTCTGGATCGCGGTCACTTGTTCTTCGGACAACTCACGGAGCAGAGCAGCCTCATCAATCTTGATGGTGCTGGACTCCACAACTGATGCTGTGCCGAACTCGTTGTCTAACGGCCAGAAGATTCGCTTGCGGTCGCTGTCGCGCATCTCTTGAAGCAGTGATGCTTCTTCGGCCTTGAACTCGTCTTGGAGACGGGCAATGTTTGCTTTCATCTCTCCAAGACGAGCAAGGCGCGTTGCAAGTGATTCGGTCACGACTTGTCGTCGCGAGGCTTGACGCGAACCCACACGCCAAAGGTGCCGTCACCGTTGGAGCGGGTCACATACTCTATGTGGCCGATCCAGTCAGGGTGTCGCGCCAGCCCATGAATGACATTGCGGGACTTAGCCTTCAACGTCCACCGAACCCACTGGTTCGGTGCCTCGGATTCGACACGACGAAGAAAGTCGTGATTCTTTGCAGGACGACCGCGACTCGCCTCGGGTGGCGGGTTCTCAACGATCAGTCGCTTCTTGTAAGTACGCTTCGGGGTGTTCATAGTGATGGCCTCTCCGTGGCCTCAGTTGGTAGTGCTTCCAGATGAAAGGGGTACTTCCTGCCACCACCGTGGAAGCATCGGTGGTGGCAGGAAGCGGTCACGCCTCGGATGCGTCGATGATCGCGTCCAGTACCTCGTCCTTGGTCTTCCCTCGCGGGTCGATGTCGAACTCCAGCGCGATGATGCGGAGGTCGCGGACAGACATCTTCTTGAGTTCTGCCTCGGTGTACTCCACCTCGTCATCCGACTTCGCAGTGCCGATGTCGTCGTCGTTGAACGCTGGCTCGTCGTCATCGTCGTCATCGACTTCGTTGTCGATGTCAGTCTCGGGGAACGGCTCGTCCTCATCGGCACCTTCGTGTTCGCCCAGTGCCAACTTGCGTGCAGTAACGAGGATGTCCTCAAGATCGATCAAGTCGTACTTGCCGATCGCAATCTTGCTCGGGCCGGTCGGGGTGACATCGTAGGTCGTGTCCAGACCCTCGCCGTGGCGATCCAACTCATAGTTGCGATCAAGCAACGTCTCGTACTTGTCGTACTTGATGATGAGTGAGTTCGCTGCCGTCTTCGGCAACTTGAGCGGGATAACGCGATCCTGTTCAACGTCCAGTGCGTTGGTCAGATAGCGAAACGAGGGACGAACACCGTCGGGGAGAATCTCACCCTCGGCCATCGGCACAAAGGTCTTGTTCTCCTTGTCGAAGTATTCGTAGTAGCCGAACCACTGCTCAGGCTCGGTCAGGAACCGGACGACGATTCCGTCGGCGGGAATGTTCTTGATCCACTGCGTGTCAGAACCGCCACCTTTTTTGAGCGACTCCTTGACGGCTCGCATGGAACCCATCTGTCGTGCTGCCAGTTTCATATTCATACCTCCAGTTGGTTGGATTGGTCATTGTAAGGGAATGAATCGTCATCAACAACGTCACTCGGTGAATCCGGTGTGCTGCCAATGAAGACGGGGCGAAGGCCAGCGATGTGACCCATGACTTCTTCCAGATACGCCAGCAGGTATCCGTGGTCGTCTTGCCACACCGCCGACTCTCTGATGTGGGATGGCCAGTAGACACCGTTGTCTACTTCCACCTCCATCGTGACTTTGTATGTCATTGCTTCTCCTGTAGTTGGGGCAGCCATCACGCTGCCGTCTGTTGGATCGTCTCGGCAGCCAACTTGGCCACCCTCTTGCCTACCTCCAGTGGGAGCCTCCGCAGCGTCTGGCTGGTCAAGGCAACGTGCTCCTTGTGGCCGTTGTAGAGGCCAGCGTAATACTCGCAGTCTCCGTTGATGGTGACGAGCAGGCTCTGGCACCCGAGATTGTGCAACTCAGCCATGTTCTTCATAATGTACGAGTCGTGTCTATCGCAGCCCCACCAGTAACCATCAGTGATAGACACGATGATCTTGTGGTTGGCAGTGGAGTTGCGGAAAATCGACTTTGCCCACTCCAGTGCTTCGTTCGGATCAGTGCCACCAATCGTTGGCGGGACGCTGTAGACAGAACGATCGACAAACGAGTTGCGGTGCGAAATCATCGATGCAGAGTTGGAGTAGCCAATGACAGTGGTCGGAATGTCCAACGACTCAAACGCTCGCTGAGTCGTCCACATACACTGACTAGCCCAAGTGTTCGTTGCACCGTGCATTGAGGTCGAACGGTCGAACAAGATGACGACCTCAAACGAAAGGTCATCTTCGTCGGCTTCTTGCCAAGAGTCGAAGACGTTGAAGTGTCGACCTCGGGCACTCATCACATCGGTAATGTTCAACCGTCCTGCTGAGTTGCCTCGCACCCAGCCATCTTCGTGGTCTGAGAACACTAGCCCGATCTCGCGAGCAAGTCGCTGAGAGTCAACCTCCATGTGCGGAGCCAGTGAGTAAGTTGAAGTGCCAGCAGTGTCGTTGACACCGGGAACGGTCGACATATGCGTGTCACGGACAACCTTTGAGATCGTCTTGACGAGTTCTCTCCCCTCGTCTTCAACGACTTTTTGAGCCTTGCCAAGTTCTTCGCGAATCTTGGCACCGATGCTCTTGTCGTCTTCTCCGGTGCTCGGTTCACTACCTTCACCGTTGACTTGATCGCCGTCGGACTGTGGTTCGCTGGGACTTTCAGATTTTTGAGCCTCGGACTCAACCATGCGGTCGCGATCTTTGCGCTCCTCCGCGACTGGGACTGACCGGCCAGTGACATGCTCACCGTGTCCATTCTGATAACCCTCAATGAGAGGGTCGATCGACACGAACAACCCTGTGTGCTCAAGGAACGTCACGATCCTGTCGATGATCTCTAATGCTCGTTCTCCGTCAGCAGGGAAGGTGAGTGCGCGGTACTCATCGATGAGTGGCGCAAGGTAGTTCGATGCGCCATTACGAATGATGTCTGAGTACAAGTCTGACGACCAAGCAATATCTCGGATCGCATCATCGGACTGCTGCCGGTAGTGCTCGCGAATCTCAGGGTCGATGTACTTACGACCGTGGAGCAGCAGCCACGAAAAGACTTGTGACGACGGCAGGTTGACATTGTTGTTAGCGATTGCGTACTCCAACACAATCTGAGTGAAGTACGGGATCGCGGGACGGTAGCGAGCAACAAACAAGGATTCGATCCGCTGGTCTTCCAGCAAGTTCCAAATCGATCGCTGCTCATGGGTGCTGATGTCCTTGAGAGGCTTGTGATTTTTTCGGGGAGTCCACAGAATGTGAGACAGTTCGTGATACGCAATGCCCTTGATCGCTCCCCACTCTTTGGCGGTCGAAGACATATCTCGCTTCATCAACTGAGGAACGACCTTGGTTCTAAACCAATGGCTGGAGATGAGAATGTCTTTGCCGTCGGTGGCTGCGATCGGAATGTTGTCGACCCACCGGGTTTCAATGGTTCGCCCTGCAATGATCGATGCAACCTTGCCAATCACGTTGCCCGATGCCTCGCCCCAAGCCTCGGCGCGCTCCAACCAGTTTTCGTCAGAGCCAACTGCCGAGCGAAGCATGTGACGACGATCTGTTTCTTGCGAATATTCCTTCTTGACTCGTCGTCCCATCAGACTGATCCTCCGAAGGTGCCCGAGAACTCTTCAACTGGCAAAACATGCTCCAGCGTCTCGCCCTTGATCTCAGCCCGAATCCTGTCGCTGTACATCTCCACGATCTCGGAGACGACCTTACGCTCTTCGACGCTGAAGGTGTTGATGAAGTTTGCAAACGCGAACTCAAGCCCAAGGCCATCGTCCCACGCGAGTTCTTCCAACTCCATAAGAGCGTTCGTTGAGATTGGAGTGCTCAGGTCACCGACCTCTGCTCGCTCGCGCAACTTGGTCGCGAGTTCCAGCAGGCTGGCCGAAGTGACGAGTGACTTCTCCACCTTAGGCTCGTAGCCCCAGTCCAACTTGATCGCAAATCGATTCTTGAGAGCCTCGTTCAGCGGACGGGTGCCGATGTAGCCGGGGTTGTAATCCGCAACGATGAAAGTGCGGGGATGCGCCTTGATCTGCGCGGGGAAGTTCGATCCCGCAGCATCTGGCAAATAGATCGTGCGTCGGCGGTCAAGCAGACCGAACGCAACGGCTGCAATCTTGGCGGGCAAGAAGTTGATCTCGTTGAAGAGAATCACTGCCCCGTGCTGTGCGCCAAGCACCAACTCGCCGGGAACGAAGTGGTAGCCACCGTCTTCTTTGGGTGACCAGCCTCCCAGCAACTGGCGAACGTCTGCACCACCGTTGCAGGCCACGTTGACCACCGGCAAGCCCTCGCGAGCAGCGTAGGCATAAACCAGTGAGGTCTTGGCCGACCCGGTCGGGCCGAAGAGCAAGACGTTCTTGTGGAGCCGGTGAGCAGCGGACAGGATGTCGATGTCATCGACCTTGCTGACGCTGCGCGAGACATAGTCCTTGGCGTAGTAGGACTCGGGGATGAGGTGCGCGAGCGGGTGCTCGCCCCCTGCCACTGGCGGGGCTGCTTGCCCCTCTAGTTCGATCTTTGGAAGTGTGATGCTCATGTGTTCCTCCCTTTGGTTGATGAGCGGGTTGTTATTGGCGATGATACAAGCCATTGGCTTGCATTGTCAAATCTATCGTTTGATCTCGGCAACGAGTTTGTCAAACTCGTCTTTGACATCCTCCATCGATGCGACCTTGTTCGGGTCAATGAGACGGCTGTAGTCGTTGTCGCTGCTGTACGACAAGGTGGTTACTGGACGAGTCGTCAGTGCGAAGAGCCTTGTCTCGCCAAACACTCCGGTCGATAGTTCAACGTAGTAGCCGTTGACCTTCCACACTGCGAGGATGTCGTCGGTCATCATGTTCAGACCGGGGATCGGTGACCTGCTGGTGAAGTCAGCAGGCCGATCGGCAAAGACCTCGCGGAAGTCGACCACGGTGTCGGTGAAGTCAAGTTTGATGTGGTGCATGTCAATCCTTTCGGGATCATCGTAGTTGGTCGGTGTGACAGCGGTCATCAGATCAGACCCAACTCGCGGAGCGGGCTGACATGCCCCTCGGGGCACACGCCGTCGTGTTCGATGAGGTCGCCACACGGGCACACGATGATGCAATCATCGATGTACTCCCAGTCGGGGAAGTCAGTGGCGAATAGGTCGGTGATGATGTTGTCGAACATCTGTTTCCTTTCTTGGTCAGGCTGGCAAGTCTCGGTAGATGGCCAACGCCCACCCGGTGGTCGGCTCAACCCATACGCCGTGGTGTGGCCGGAAGTCGTTGGCGACCTCAACAGCCCATCCGTACGGGCCACCCTCCCAAATGATTGTGGGGGTCGGCGTGCCCGCCCAGTCCCAGTCCATGACGAGGGTCGGTGCTCCGTAGCCATCAGCAATGTCGTCGTCGGCCACATGGAACTTTCTGCGAACGTCGCGGAGCACTGCCTTGCAGGCTGTCTTGGTAGTCATCAGTAGTCCTTTCGGTAGTTGGTGCGCTTGCGACACGCCTTGCGGTTCGCTTCGCGCTTCTTGTTGGGGATCGTGGTGGCTCGGAGTCGCTCATTCGCGAATCGGAACTTGTCCTCTTCGCTCCACTTGCGGTTCCTTGCCATATGGTCATTGTATCGGATTGATGTACCAATCACAACGACCCCTCGGCGTACTTGGTGATGAACTCATGGCTCAAGCCAGAAACGGTGGTGGTCATCAGACCTCCTCCCCGAACGCACGCTTGTAGAAGCCGGTGTTCCGGTAGTGCTCCAGCGCACCGACGATGGTGGTCTTCGCACCGATCATGGCCACACCGGCAGTGATGCCGTAGCAGCCAACGGCGACGGCCACAGCGACGATGAGGAAGAACGCTGCGGGGAAAATCTTGACTATCATCTGATCCTTTCTCTGTCGGGAGCCGATCCCCCGATCCACTTACAGTGTATCAAGTATTGAGTAACATAGATTACTCAATGATGAATCTGGAGGCTAAAAAACGCCTCTGACCTGCGGTTTTGTACCTGTAACAAGATTGTAATGTTCGGTTAGGTTGTGAACGCGCTAGTTTCTGACCTCACCATCGAAGTCGGGAGGTTCAAGATGGCCCCTACACAGAGGATCGCAAGCGATCCCACTGGCTCCAAGGATCAGCCAGAGAAGAAGAAACCTAAGAAGAGGAATCCTAGAAAGAAGACCTCATCAACTCCTTCTCCCTCTACTTCTCAGTCGCAAGCGACAAGGAAGGTACAAGAGATCAAAGTTGGAGAAGATACCTACGAGGTAGGTACTGAGTACGAGGTTCTTCACTTCTCATCTCTTCGCTGGCAACGACTTGAGTTGAAGAGGATCGAGGTTACTCAGTCCGGTGTGATACAGTTCTCGTTCTTCTCCGTTCCTCCCGGCTGGATGACAGTTGGTGAGGATCGGGTAAGACCCATCAAGAAGAAGAAGCGCAACGGGAGGAAGCGTGTCTGACAAGACAGAAACTCTGTTCATCTCTGCGGTTCTCCGTCAGGAGGATCACCGCACACCTGTTCTGGCTGGTGTCCAGCCAAAGTGGTTTGCCACTCACTCCGAAGAGTGGGAATGGGTCAATCGATACATCGACCGGCACAGGAAGTGCCCGAGCAAGGCTCTCTTCCGGTCGAAGTTCCCTGACTTCCAGATCGTCCAGAGTGACGATGTTGAGTACACCTTGGCCGAACTCCGTGAGGATTACCTACGTCGTTCGCTGGTGTCGGCAGTCGACTCTGCTCTGGACGACATCAAGGATGACCGGGAGATTGAGTCCGTCATGGACACTCTCCAGAAGAGCGTGGTCAACTTGCAGGCTGACTGCTACGGCAACGCCAACGAGACTGACATCGTGGACGATTGGGAATCGATCTACTCCGAAGTGTCTCGTCGGTACGAACGTGCGAAAGAGCGTGGGATCGCGGGTATCCCAACTGGCTTCGACACACTTGATCTCGTAACCAACGGGCCACAAGAGGGCGACTACTGGATCGTTGCTGCTCGTCTTGGTCAGGGGAAGACATGGACTCTGATCCGCATGGCAGCGACTGCCGTGTACAAAGGATTCACCGTTCAGTACGACGCACTGGAGCAGACGCGAGCACAGATCGCGATGCGTGCCCACACGTTCTTGTCGGCCAACGAGACTCGGCATGACTTCAAGTCCTCGGCTCTCATGCGAGGTGAGGGGTTCGATCTTCTTGGCTACAAGAAGTTTCTCAAGGAACTCAAGGACGGCACGACAGGTCGACTTATCGTCAACGACACCAGCCGGGGTCGTGTGACACCCGCGAGCATCGCTGCTCAGATTGAGCGGAATCGACCGGACATCGTGTTCATCGACTACCTCACCTTGATGAACTCAGCGACCGGGGACTGGCAGGCCATCGCTGGATTGTCAGCCGAACTCAAGGGCATCGCGATGCAATACGGAGTGCCCATCGTCGCTGCTGCTCAGATCAATCGCATGGCCATCGGCAATGACGTTCCCGGCTCCGAGCACCTCGCGGGGTCAGATGCCATTGGTCAGGACGCAGACTGCGTCGTGACAATGAAGCAGATGTCACGCCACATCATCAAGATGAAGTTGGCGAAGTATCGACACGGCTCTGATGGGCAGACATGGTTCAACGAGTTCCGACCGAACTCGGGGTCATTCAAGGAAGTGTCGGGCGACGAGGCGCAGGACATCATGTCCGAGGACAAGTTGGAGGCTGCCGGTGAGTGACACTGGGCACCGCGACTTGCCAGAACTGAGGGACTACGACAAAGACCACTGTTGGCAGTATGAGATGCGTTTGCAGAATCTTGTTGAAGACTTGCAAGTTGCCGACATGAGTTACGAGCAGGCGCAACTACTGGTTGTCAAAGACTTCGCGTTTGCCCCGCTCGTTACAGAGCAAGAGCGTCGTGATGCGACAGAGTTCATCAAGAGGCATGAGTGGCTGGGCACGACCAGCCTGTACACCACGCACTGGTTCGGCGCGTATTACGACGGTCAACTTGCAGGGGTCTTGCTCTTCAGTATGCCCAACGCCTTTAGTAAACTCTTGGGTGACAACACTCGCGAACTAGAGCGTCTGATTGGCAGAGGAGCCTGTATCTCATGGTCGCCTAAGAACCTTGCTAGTTCGTTCATTATGTGGTCGATTCGATGGATGGCTCAGAACACGCAGTATCGATTGTTCACTGCCTACTCAGACCCTCAGGCCAAGGAACTGGGGACGGTCTACCAAGCCTGCAACTTCTACTACCTTGGGCAGAAGTCGGGTGGAATGACTCGGTACATCAACCCGTACTCGGGGAAGTTGGTGTCTGATCGATTCTTCAGATCGCGCTCGGCCTACAAGAAGTACGCCAAAGAACTTGGTATCGACTGGCAACCCGATTGGAATCGCGACAGCACGATCTTGTGGGAAAACGTACCCAGCAATGTTGAGAGGCAACTGCGTCAGCGTAGTAAAGAAGTGCAGGCGAGTGCAGATACGGTGCGTGTTCCCGCGAAGCACAAGTATGCGATGGTGCTCGGTGCAAACAAGACCGAGACGAGAAGGTTGCGCCTGTTGTTTGAGGATCACAACATGACGTTCGCGTATCCAAAGGAAAGAGCATGAGTGACACCTACGCAGCCTTCGCTGAGAAGCACCTAGATGTCCGCACGCGCTCGGGCGCGGAGTGGATGTGCCTCTGCCCGTACCATGAAGACACGAATCCATCATTCGCCATCAACGTCCGCAAGGGATTGTTCGTCTGCTACGCCTGCGGAGTTCGTGGGAAGATCGACCATCTGGCCGACCATCTCAACGTCACAGGTGTCCACGCCGAGACGGTGCAGGACATCGATGAGATCAAGGCCAAGGCCGAGCAGGTACTGGCCGAGCCAGAACGATCGAAGACCGTCTCACCCTTATGGCTGGAGCACTGGCAGTCGGGCGACTACCTAGACCACTGGTCAGTTCGCGGGATCACATCACCCGATGTCATCAACTGGTTCTCGTTGGGCTACGACCCGATGGCTGACGCACTGGCGATTCCTGTCCACCACCCCGCGAAGAACTCGGTGCTCTCGGTGGTGCGCCGTCGACTCAACCCCGAGGAAGGCCAGCCGAAGTACAAGTACGAGCACGGATTCAAGATCAGTGAACACTTGTTCGGTTCGTGGCAGGTGCGCCAGCACGCTCCTGAGGCGCGAGCAGTGGTTGTGACCGAGGGCAGCATCGATGCGCTGGCCATGTGGCAGGTCGGGGTTCCGGCAGTTGCGCTCCTCGGTGCCCGAGTTTCAGATGAGCAGTCGCGGTTGCTCCGCGCTCTTGACCCTCGGGAACTCATCGTGATGACCGATAACGATCACGCGGGGATCGCTGCGCGTGATGATGTCCGCAGAAAGTTGCACACATCCGGTATCATCTTGTCGAAGCCGTCGTACTGGCCAGCGGGTGTCAAAGACCCAGCCGATATGACAGAAGAGCAGCGTTGCATGGCAGTAGAGTCTGCCAAGCGCATTGCTTAGAACTCCAGCGGGGAGGTAACCTCCTATCGTCATCGCGTGTCCTCCCCTCGCGGTGGCGATACTCCTCAGTTGGCAGAGAAGCCCCCGTGTGAGAGCACCGGGGGCTTTTCTGATTCTGTAAGTACGGGATTCGCCCCTCGCCACTCCAAGTCAACAGCGTGAGTGACGAGGGGAGAGTCGCTCCTCGGTAGAAAGGAAAACCGAGGCTCCCGTGTACGACCCTTATGCTCTTGTGCCGAACTCGGCTCCGACAGCGTCCATCATGTTGGCGACGGCTCTCTTCGTGACCTCGTCCTCGGGCGGGCTGATGAACTCGGCTTTGTTGTTCGCAGAATAGTAGACGAACACACAGAGGCTCCCGTGGTAGACGTAGACATTCTCTCGGAATCGACGGCCTACCCACTCCCACTTGCGAGTGTGCGCGATGCCGTGCTCCAGCGCGTCAGTGATCAATCGTGTCTGTGTCGTAGTCATTGCTCCTCCTCATCTCTGTCAGGTACTCGTAGTCGCTTTCGTAGGCAAAGTCGCACTCGTCGTTTGTGCAGTGCCCCGCGTACTTGTCGCCCTCCAGACCGGAGTCGCACTCGGGGCATCGTGGAACTTCAAGATCGGGATCAGTCGTCTTCCACTCGTCGTAGCCCATGTCAGTTGATCCCTTGTTCGTAGAGCCACTCAAGCAGGCAGAACATCGACCAGTTGTAGTGGCCCGGGTGGCCGATAACGATCGCGTTGTCATCGAAGTCTTCGACCACCGCGTCTCTGATCTCAGCCGGGAGTGCATCCCACTCCTCTTGGCTTTCGATGTCGATACCTATCGGCAGCGTGTGTCGTTGCTGGTACATCAACCAGAACATCTCGCTCGGGAAGTCGTCGCGTGTCATGCGTCGTCCTCGTCCTCGTTGAGTGTTTCGCCCAGCACCATCAAGATGAAGTTGCAGAAGCAGTACAGCCCGGTAAGTACCAGTCCGGTGCGGAGTAGGAACTCGCCCGTGCCCATCAGTAGGAGTAGTCCGTCGACTCGAATGGGCGAACACCCTCGTCACCGAAGTCGGTGGTGGGAGTGTGTCGGAGCGAATGCGCCCACCCGGCAACTCGGAAGGTGCCGTCTTTGCGGAGGCCAACGCGCTTGATCTCAGTCGGCTCACAATCGATGAGCGGTTCAACTGCTGTGAGCACCGTCGGATACGGCGAGCCGTTGTCGATGGCCTTCGTGATGGATGTTCGGTGAGCCGGGGCAATCCAGATGCTCTTCTCGGTCACCTTGGTGACGAAGAATGCTCGGGTGTCAGTGACGAGCGTGTAGCACACGCAGTCACCTTCGTTGAATGGGTGGAGTTTGGTCATGTCATTCCTTTCGTGTGTCGATGCAACCATTGTTGCATGTTTGGCGATCAATGTCAATCTGTGAGGGTCGGGCCACACTCGCGGTAGTGGACGTACTTGAATCCGTCGCGGATGAACCGCTCTGCTTTGTGCTTCGCCTCTTCGATGGTGTCGACCACGACCCAGTCGGCAATGTCGCCTTCTGGCTTGCCGTGGGCGGTCACGATGTACTTGGTCATATCAGTCCCCCTCCAAAGATTTCTGCGTACAGGTTGTTGGTGCGAGTCCCATCGGGGTTGTCTCGGTAAATCCATTCGTCAATGCCGAAGCCGTTGCCTACGGTGATGCAATCACGGCAACGTCGACCGTCGCGGGCGCGACGTAGTTCATAGACGAAAATGTCGTCTGGCTCTCCTGCGTCGCATACTTCGCAGTTTCGGTAAGCAATGGTCATGTCAGCCTTTCTCTTAGAAGATGATGAGTGCGTCGCACCCGTCACAGTGGTAGTCGTCGTGAATCGTGATTGGAGGGCATTCCATCTCGTCGCCGGTAATCAGGCCCTTGCGATCGAACTCGGTCGCGCAGGGCTTGCACAGGTCGTAGTGGGCGGTAAGACCGTCATCATCGATAGTGAAGCCGGGGTAGCGATTCGCTTCGACCGCAGCCTCTCCCTTCTCGTCGCACGGCACGCAGATCGTGCCGAACTTCTCGCCGGGAGTCATGGGGAAGACGGGGAACTCAACCCCGGCTCCCGTGCCTCCGCAGTAGTTGCAGGTTGGTGCGCTCACTTGGCTTCCTCCTCTTCGTTCAGTTCCGCGAACTCTTCGACCAGTTCGTCTTCATCGATGTAGTCGTCCAAGACTGTGTCGACCGCGTCGCAAACCGCAGCGTCGAAAGCACCGTCGTTGATTAGGTACTCGGTCACTGCGATGGTGATGGCAGTGGTGTCGAACCATTCGGTTCCCGGGCCAGTCGCGACGACCTCGTCAAAGACCAGCAGGGTGAACTCTTCACCGTCGTATGTCACGGTGAACGGAATGTGCTCAATGACGTTGACCTCGTCAAGAGCGAATGTGGTTTCAGCGATTGCTGTCATATGGCTCCCTTTCTTGTTTGTCTGGCGAGACTCTCTCGGCCTCTCTCTTACACTCTCAATGTACTAGATTGGTGTGGCAATAACAACCAATCAACTCGTTGCATTTGCAACTATCCCTCTCGCAACTTCAGGGGCGATTTTGTACACCCCGCCATCGTCGGCAGGGCCGTAGGTTTCGATCGGCGGGATCGGCAGACCACGGTCGATGTACCAGCGAGCGATCCAGCGGATTGCGTCGTTGTGGTACGCGAAGATTGCGTGCGCCTCGCCGTCGGGGGTTTCGATGAATGCCTCAAACCTGACACGGCCAAGGACGGGAGAGGGACGGACGATCCAAGGTTCTGTGGTCATGCTGCGTGAGCCTTTCGGGTGTTGTGGACGGTGTCAACATCGGACACTCGGAACGAGCGGACTCGCCCCTTCGGTGACTTGCCGTTGCGGATCGGGCCGAACGCTGTCAACTCGCCGTTCGGTCGGGCGTACTTGAAGCGGTAGCGTCCGGTTCCCCAGTGCCCCTTGTACCGAGCGCAGGCTTTGACGGTGAACTCGTCACCCTCGGTCAGAATGCGACCGCTGGGGAGTTTGACCTCCCTCGCCCATGTCGATGTGATGCTGGGAGTGGACTTCTTACGTCGTGCCATGTGGTTCCTTTCTTGTTGGCTACGGAACCATTGTAGCACATTGATAAATCAATCACTCAATAGAGGCTGCCGTAGTAACGCTGTTTCGACCCTTGTTCGGTGCCCGCGTAGTTGTTTGCCCACCCAACGATGAGTGCGGGCTTTCGACGTAGGGTCGTCTCTAGGTGTAACGCGAGAACTCCGCGATCTGTGACGTAAAGAATCGACTCGCCACCTTTGGCCTTGGCATCTTCGATCGACGGATACAGGGTCATGCGCCCGTTTGTCCGGTGCATCTTGCTACCTCGCCCGATACGAGCAGCGAATACCCGAGCCGACACGAACTTGCTCGGCTCTAGCGGGTTGGCAGTGAACTCAACCTCACGCTCTTCGTCACCCAGTTTGACGTTGACCTTGACCTTCATATCGTTTGCCCCTCCAGTGGGCGACACCGTTGGAGATGGGGATCATCTCCACCGTGAACTCACCCGAGTCGTCGTAGGGGATGACACACATTCCAGTTTGCCAGTTCTCTACGACCGGGAGAGGACGGCCATCAAGATCGGTTGCGCCCTTGGTGCTCGGCACCGCGCCATCGGTGCGGGCGAGACAGCCGGGGCTGGTGGCCACGATCCTCCGAGCACCGTCGAACGTATCGATCGTCCGCTCGGCGTATTCGATTCGGTGGATGTGACCATAGATCACTGAGTGTGTCAGTCCGCTGCTGAGATACTTGTGAGCCGTCGACCCATTGCTCGCCACCTTGGTGCCGTGGATGGCTTCAAGTTCAGGAGTGATCCAGTATCGGCTCGCGGGATATCCGCTGAGATACGTCACATCGAACTCGTCCATCCGACAGAGGTGGGGGACTGAGAGCACCGGCCATGACGCGGGCGTGTTCCCTTGTCGAAGACCGTAGGCAGCAACAGCATTGTCTAAAATCGACAACGACAGACGCTCGTCGTGGTTGCCCGCGATCCAGACGATCTCCGCATCGGGGGCTGCACGCCTCAACTCAGCGAGGAACAGTGTCGCCCGGTCGATGGTGGCCTGCGAACTCCGCTGGAACGCGGGGGTGGTGCGGTACTTCCCGAACTCACAGAGGTCGAGATTGTCCCCGAGGAGCACAACCTTGGTCGGCTTGGCTGCCTTTGTGATCGCCAGCGCAGTGGATAGCGCAGATTCGTCGTGTATGGCCTCTAGATCGCCCTCAGAGCGACGAAAATACCCGAACTGTATGTCGGGGAGTACCACGGCACAGGGACGCTCAGAGCGCGTCTGAGAGGCTTTGGCTGTGGGGAGTCGAACTGGAGCACCTCGGTCGATGACTGGCCACTGCGGGCCTTCTGCCCACTTGGGATCGATCTGAACTCCGAAGAGGTCGTGAATCTCGGCCTCGCCATCTTCGTTCTTGGTGAGCGACTGGTAGACCGAGAGCCGTCGAACCTTGCCAACTTCGTCAAGGTCGATGCCGTTCTTCTCAAGAAGCCTCGCGATCTTGCCGAGGTTCTCCTTCTTGATCTCTTCCGAAGGTGGGAGGCTCTCTATGAACTCGCCCACTGGTTTCTCCACCTCAAGATCATCGAATCAGAGACTTCGATGCTCGTTGACCGGGTCACCGCATTGGCTAGCACCCGTGCTGAGATTCGACCGTTCTCCATTGACTCGCAGAACTCTTCCCAAGAGCCATCCTCTTTTTCGCGCAGTGCAACTTCGATGTCACGACGCTTGGAGTTTGGCCGGTGAGGTGGCTCGCTACGGAGTGCCTCCAGAAAGTCGCCCATTGTCTGCTCCTATCTGCCACGGACTTGCGTTCCGTGTCATGCTCGCTGGGCGCACGTTGATTTTGTATGCACGCCGTCTTTGCGACCATGCTAGCGCACCGGCAATGAACGTGTCAGGAGGGTGACCCGATCCGTAAAGATCGCCTGAGGTGACGTACTTGTGCTCGTTGTACGCATATTCAATGCGCGGGCTGCGGATGCCGTCCTGTTCGATGCCTGCAATGTATTGAGTGAAGACGGATTCGCGATCTCTACCGCGAAGAACGATGGGGCGAACGCGATGACGTTCGGTCGTAATCAAGTCGTCCACGACATTGCCGATTCCTGTCGCATCATGAGCGCACAGACCGCCGTATTCGTCTAGTACCCGGTCAAGGTCGGCCACCATTGCTGGCCACGGCTTGCGACCAGTGCGGAGGAAGAAGACCTCGCGCCACGGATCGACATCGGTGCGGAACGTGCGGATGATCGTGTAGTCGTGCTCCTTCGCCCAGTCGGCTCCAGTGACGTAGGTTCCTTCGGGGTCAGGAAGTTCGACCACGATCCGCTCATCGATGTCTCCTTTGTACATGCCAATGCTCATGTCGAACATGGCATCGACAAACGCTGTCTCAATGGCACGGCCATCGAACGATGGCTCCTGTAGGTCATACTCAACGTCGAACATGCGCGAGGACACTTCCATGCGCTTGCGCTCAACTTCTTCAAGAGAGAGCCAGCCGGGATTCTCCTCGGTGCCCACGGATTCTCGCCAGCACCATTGGAAGACCGGCCAATCTTTCTCGTTCGCTCTCTTGAGCAACTCGGTCATCGTGCCATCGGGATACTGGTGGGTTGACGAGACAACTGTTTGCGCCTTCAACCCGCGACCATTCATCGGCTGACCCTGAGCAGACTCAAAGATTTCCAACTCCATCTCGTCTACCTCGTCCATCCGCAGACGCTGGGGGTGAGGCCCTCGCACAGACTTCTGAGATGCCATGAGCGCAAGAATCCATGCACCGTTCTTGAGCCGGGTCATGTACTTGGTCGGGTCACCGTCAACTAGGTCGGCTGGAGCACGGTTGTAGAGCCACCGTTCCTGAGTCACTTCGTGAACTCGCTGCGACTGGGATGCCGATCCACCGAGCACCGTGATCTGAGCACCGAGGGTGGCAGCCTCAACCGCACACAAGGTGCCCATCAGAGTCGACTTGCCACCGAAGCCTCGCGATGCCTTCCAGATTGAGATCGGACTCTTGGCAAAGTACGCATTCGCCAGAGCGTCGAACGGTGCTTGATGGTTCGGGCACACGGCATGGCGGGGGATGGTCATGCCCCACACCACGCGGAGGTAGTGCCACAACTCGTCGTCGTCCTCGGGCAGACGACCGATCACAAGACTCATGGTAAATCCTTGTCGTCGTATCCCCGTCGACGGCACTTGGCACCGAAGTGGGTGTCACGACCTTTCTGACTCATGCCTGCCCATATGCCCATCGTCTCAAACTCCCGCGAGAGAGCAAGCGAATACTCTCGGCAGTCATCGAAGACCGGACAGGTGGCGCACACCTGCTTCGCCTTCTTGACCGCCCGGTTGTCGCCACGCGATGGGAAGAAGAGACTTGTGTCCATCCCCTTGCACGCTGCTCGTTCACGCCATTGCTCGTCCATATCGTCCTTTCGTTATTGCCGGGGAGAACGCGGGTCACGCGCACGCGGAGCCTACGGCTATCCCCACATCAATCAGAAGAGGGTAGTGACGATACGGATCACGGGGATGCACGGGTCGTCACCTTCTTCGTGTGCTAGCACCTCGTCCTCGGTGAGCATGTCATCATGCTGCATACATCCGAAGATGATCCAATCTTGCTCTAGCCCGTAGGAGAGCCACTCCTTGATGTCCATCGCCAGATGCTACTTCATCTCCCCGTCGTCGCAGCAAGAATCACGCTGGCCACACGCCAGACAGCGGTAGTGGGCGTGCTCGGGGCGCATCTGCCCTCCGCACCATTGGCATTGCTCCGACGTATCCGAGGAAAGTCTCCCCGCCTTTGCGGTGTAATCGGTGCAGGCGAGAGGAGTGCGCTCAATCACGACGGGCCGAGTTCTACCCACGCCATCTCAAAGGTGCAGGTCGTGGTTGAGTTGCCGAGGTTCTGAATCGACGCAACGTAATCCGTGTTGGCTGCCAGCGTCCAGAAGATGGACGTAAAGAGACCACCGCCGGTCTTGTTGCCCGCCGAGGGCACAATGGAGTCAACCAGTGTCGTGCCACCCGAGACCGATGTCGGGTTGCTGTACAGCGTCAGTGTGGTGCCACTGGTGTGCGAGCGGTTGATGTTGACCGGCGTGATCGCGGTGGTGCCATCGGTGACCGTCGGGGCTTCCACCGCCCTGAACTCCACGCTTTGAGTAGCAGCCTCCAATGACCAATGGATCAGGAGTGCTTCCTTGGCACCCGTCTTGATCTGGAAGTACGCCGTAGCGGACATAGCCACCGAGAATGCCACCGCCACTGAGTAGGCATCACGACTGCGTGATAGGTCGAATGCGTCGCCGTTGATTCTTTGTTGCGTCATGCCACGATTCTGCCAGAGCCAGAGGGAACTCGGTAGGTC
>Ga0222718_10000177_pt1 | contig 64005 bp, 80 predicted proteins | sample C33_27DmetaG_FD_165045 | JGI IMG/M metagenome (GOLD analysis project Ga0222718, IMG submission 165045) | Estuarine water microbial communities from San Francisco Bay, California, United States - C33_27D | ecosystem: Environmental > Aquatic > Marine > Unclassified | place: USA: California... | reverse complement strand
ATCATTATCCCAGTGCGTTATGTTTGCTCCATCACTGTAGCTTTTTCCCTCAAGAACAACCTCATTGTAATCAATGATTGGTAAGTTGCTAGCACTTAAGAAGTCTATTCCAGCTATTGTGGTTGTTGCTGGCGTCAAAGCACCAGAAGTGTTATCCACCCCAATAAAGGTCTGTGTGCTGATTGACTGGTCAACACGCTTGATTGGGTTTTGTCTTACCTTGGCGTTGATTGTCGTGAAACCTGAGTTCTCAGGGAAAGTGTTTGCAATCTCTAGCGCATCAAAGCGCATGATGTTTTGCTTAGAGTCGCGAGAGATAAAGTTCATGATGGCCTCCATCAGCTCCAGCTCCCTTCCTTGCTGGCATCCTACTCTGACCTCAGTCTTCTCAATAGATTCCCCGTCAGTCAGGTTGCTCTCCTCGTATGGGGAGGCGTTGTTGAACAGAATGTCTACAGAACCCTTTGCAGCCGTCATGTAAGAAAGGCTGTCTGCTGGGATGGCAAGAATGCTTAAAGCCTCACCAGTATCAGACTTTGAGTTGTGATACTCTTGAGGTTCTTCTCTTTTAAAAAGAAAGAATTTTTTCATTGCATTAAATTACATGCAAATATAATAAAAAGAAAAAGGCCCCGTAGGGCCTCTTTGATATGGTTCCGTGTGGTTTACGTGTTGTTTGCCACCTCAACCGCAGATTCTGTTCCAGCAGCAGCAAATTGACTTACAACCCAAGCAGTTGTAGAAACAGCCACACATCGAATGTACGCTGTTGCCCCTGCTATGGCTGACTCGTAGCCAACTCCTGCCCCACCGTTGATCGAGACGTTTTCAGGGTCGTTTGATCTCAACTCGTATCCAACTCCTGTTGCTTCTACAATGTAGATTATCTGACCAATGGATGGTGTTGGGAGCGTTACGATATGGTCTGCGTTGGACGAGGCCACCGTTACCATTGACACCCCAGATCCAATAACACCAGCTCCGTCTCCTGCTGCTGTTGCGACGACGGATGCCGAGGTATAAACAATGCCCTCAACAGTAGCGGTGCCGTCAACGGTAAGGTCCCCAGAAATGGTTTCGTTTGCAGTGAAAGTTGTGTACGAAAGACTTAGGGCAGAGGTGTTGACCTCATTGCTAAATGAAGTCCCTTCAAATTTATCAACCAAAACTACTCTGTTTGTTTTGTCGTTGTTTACGGCCTTGACAAAATCCTTACATAGTTTTTTAAAGTCTTTTCCACTTACGCCGTTAGTGAAGGAAATCCTATTGTAGGCCCCCTGAGGCCCATCATGCCATAAATAAAATGTAGAAGAGGTTATGGCTTCAATGACCCTTAGATTACCAACAGGTATCGAGATAGAGTTGTCCCTGTCTGATGAATCTCCGTTTATATAAATGAGTTTCGACATATTTAATATTTGTGTGGCCTGCGAATTATGAAAGGCTAATTAAACCCACGCCAGTGATGTTTAAGTCAAGGTATTCATTGTCAACATCATCAGCAATAACGATGAATGTCTGTGAAGGGTTGTTGAGAGCATCAGCCAATGAGTCATAGACCTTGTGAACCTGGTCTAGAACAACAGAGATTACGACGCTATCAACTTCTCCAACATTAGGATCCTCTAAAAGAAAACTAATCGCATCAGAGTTAGTGTCAGTTTTGTAACTCTTTATCTTGCTAACTGGTATTAAAGCCGCATCAGACGCAGTGTTTCTAAAGAATAAGAACTTTTCCATCCTGTTTATTTTTCACAAATATACAAAAAAGAAAAGCCCCTCAATTGAGAGACTTTCCGTAGTTAGTTTTGGTCGTATTACTCGAATACTCTGAAGATGAAAGAAACTTCAACGTCCATATTGGTGGTAATAGCATGGTTGCTAAGTCTAAACCTAAACTGAATGGGGGTGTCTTCAGTAACGATTGTAGTGGCCGTTTCAGTTGCAGCATCACCAGTAGCAAAACTACGAGAAACAAACCCAAAAGCGCTCGCTGTGTCTGAGTCGTAAATTGTGTTTACTGGGATTGTTGCTGGATTATCAGAAGCTGCATCTAGGATGTTATCACTAGCGTCGTTATCTCCACTCTGGTTAACGATATCGTCAATGTCCGCATCAGTTCCAGCCTCAAATCCAATGCTACACCCTGTAGCAATAGAAGGAGCCTTAAGGATTCTGACGTAAACTTTTTCTACAACGCTGTTAGCAGGTTGATTCAAGCCAAAGGTTGGTCCAAAGCCGTTCTGTTTTAAAACATCTTTTGCGATGACTCTTGTTGAAACTAGCTGTGGACCTGGAAGTGTTTTGTTAATGCTCATAATAAAAGTATTATGAAGCTAGAGGGAAGGGCCGAAGCCCCTCCCCTTCACTTCAGGTTAATTATCCCTTGATAACTACGTGTTGGTTTGCAGCACGAGTACACAAAGCGATTTCAGAGCGGTAGTGGAACGTAGCAACGTCCTTACCTGCATCACCGTTGTTGTTGTACCCAAGCACACCACCACCAGTTACCCAGTGCTCCATCTCACGAGAATACCCGTTAGCAGCCTTGTAGTACATAGCGAGGGCTGGCGCCTTCATACCTGAACGTGCATCAGTAACTTGAGACATAGGGATCATAGCACCCTGGAACTTGTTGCTTGCCCCCAACAAAGTAGGATCATTCAACAGCTTCCAATCGTGCTTGTGGAAGGTATATCCACCGCGAGTAAACGACTTAAAGCCCAACTTTACAGCCATGTCTGAGTCGTTGTTAAACGCACCAAACTGTCCAGCCAAACCAGCGGTTACAGAAGTAGCGATACCGCTTGCCAACATATCGTCGATAGCCAAGTCTTGCTTTCTGTTTACGTACATAGCGTACTCAGAAGGGGCGCCTTGCTTGTCCAATTCCAAGATGATGTCATCAAACTCAGCGAATGAGTCGAGAGGGTTAGCGTTAGCGTTAGACACTACGATACCTCTTGCCTCAACAGCAGAGAAGTAACCCTCAGACCCAAGACCAAGCTCAGCACTGTTAGAGTTGTATCCTCCATCTCTCTTTTCACCAAACAACATCATCATCTCACGGCGATCTTCGAAACGCTTACGAGCCTCTTGCTCACCGTACATAAACCAACGGTACTCACCGCCACCTACGTCAACCCAACCAATATTAGTTGCTTGTGAACCATTCACTTGGTAACGATCCTTAACGATCATGAACGGGTTGTAGTACTTTACTGGCTGAGCATCAGTGAAGTGCTCAGGCTGATCAGTACCCTGTCCGTAGAGGTTACCAAGTACGATGTAGGTTTCGTCAGTAGAAGCCGTATAAGTAGCTCCGTCGTTAGCAATTGTTGCCCCATCGAGTCTTGAAACCGTAATCGCATCATTATCTACTGTGGATCCAAGACCACCAGCGGTTCTTCTATCGTCTTCTACGATCAATCTGACGCCAGTATTGACGTTCATGATTACGTCATTCGTCTGAACCAACTTGTTTACCGCTGGGTCATTGGCGTCATCATCCCCCACATCGATAGAGATGGTGTTACCAGCTCCAGTTCCAGCATTACCAGTGAATGTCTGGTGACGTCTGCCTGCCTCCCACCAATCAACTTGATCAGAAGTTCCGCCGTTGTTTACTGCGCCAGTCAAGCGCAAAAATCCAGTAATGCCTTGGTCTCCGTATGACTGAACGAGTTCAGGGAGAACAAAGTCTTTTGTTGTGTTAATCAGCGTATCCAGAGTTGTGTATCTGTCTGGAGTCAACTGGAGTTGTGGTGCTCCATTGTTAGAGCCACCAGTGTGATTAACTTGAGTAGTTCCTACACTAGCCATGTTTTCTTATTATTTAAAGTTCATAGGGTTAATAGACAATCCGTTACCCTGCCCACGCATCAAATCTTTTACTTTGTCAGCAAGGGCGGTTGTCTGGTTGACCCCTTGCTCGCCATAAGAAGGTGTTTGAGATTGGACGTTTGCTGCATTACTCACTAGGTTTTTCTGCCCGTCACCCAGCCCCTGCCTATAGGCAGCAGCCACAATACTGTCGATATTGTCGATGACGGCCCTGTGAGATGAAAGCAAGTCGTAGTCCCAGCTACCGTCTTCGCTTACGTAAGGGTCGAAGTACTCGTCTAAACGAGCGTTTTTTGTTTTCAACTGATTCTTGTACTGATCATTCAGTCCAAAGGTGAAAGTCTTCTCGCCACCAAGGTCGAACTCAAGTCCTTCCAGGGCGTCAACTTCCGCAGACATCTGAGCAATCCAGTCAGCAGTTATGATTGGTTCAGGATCTTCCATCTGCTGATTCTCTCGTGGAGCTGGAGCCTTGTAGGTGTCTCTCACACCTTCGATTTGGGTCCGTGCGTTTTGAGCATCAACCTTAAGTTGAACCTGAGACAGCCTTACCTCTTCATCCGTATGGATATCTGAGTCCAGCTTGTATTTGCTCCCAATAAGAAGATCCAGTTCTTGAGGCGCCAGGTTGGGGTACTCAGAGGCCATAGAGACTCTGACAGCCGTCAAATCGTCCATCTCAGACGGATTGAGCGACTGGTAAGCAAACCAATCCTGTGGCTCTCGTCCTGTTTCTTCCACAAAGCGAGCGATGGCCTCAATTCTCTCGTCGAGAGCTGGGGCCTGGGAAGTAGTCAAATCATCGAAAGAGTTTAGCTCTCTACCAAGCCTCTCGCTTAGATAAACAAAGACAGCGTCCTCAATCTCTTGATCTGAATATTCATCTTGTTGAATCTGTGGGGCTGGGGGCTGCTCCTCCAGTACCGCATCGAACTGCGGACGCTCTGGTTGAGGCTCCTCTTGCCCTGTTGGTTGTTCTTGAACTGGCTGCTCTGGTTGAGATGCCTCCATAACCTGTGGCTGCTGTTCCTCTTGAACTGGCTGTTCTGGGGTGGCTTCAGGTTGTTCTTGAACTGGTGCTTCTGGCTGTGAAGCCATAGATGCAGCAAGGTCCTCAGGGTTACTGAAGACCTTCATTCCTGCAATCTCATCGATTGTATTCTGTTCCATTTATATTAAATTTGTTAGATAATCTTATCCAAAGTATGCGACGATCTTGCCGTCATTGTTGTCGTCACCAGCAGCAAACTGGAACTGACTTACGTTCAAATACATGATTTCTCCAGCAGCAAGAACATCAGTAAACGTAACGTCTGCATCGCTTACCTTCTGGTAAATTCCGTCCTTGAGCTGCAAGTCATCCTGACCAACCGTGAAGGTGATCGTAATGTCAGTATTTGTTGTCAAAGGAAATGTTATAACATCACCCTCCTCAAGGCCAGAACCCTCACCATTAACGACAAGTGTGGCAAGAGCGGATGACGTCCAATTGATACCGTCAAAAGATGGGGCGGTTACACCACCTGGGTTTTCCACTCCATTCCTTGTTACCGTAACAGTACCTGAGGAGTCCCCTGTAAAGTTGGCTGTAGTACCAGCATCAACAGCCGTCACAGTACCATCAAAATCAGCAAGGGCGGTGTTTTCGTCTAGCTTACCAGAGTTTCCTGGGGCGTAAACCGCAGATCTCGCAACGGCGTCTTCATCAAAGTGCTGATACACCTGGTTACCAGGAATCAAAAGATCAATAGCGCCATCATGAATATTGTGAATGGCCCTCCATCTGCCCTGTGGGGCGACCATGTCTGTTTCCTGTGCTGTGCTTTCCAGAAGCAACGCCCACTGGTAATGATTTGGTATACTTACTTTTGGCATGTCTTTTAAGCTAAGAAGTTAGATGCGTTATCCAATCCAAACACGCCGTACTCAAGCAGCTGCTCAGTTTTGGTTCCATACGCCTTGAAGAGCTGGTCCTCCTGAACTGGGACAAAAGCAAACTCACCCCCACCAATCTTCATCACGACTGGATCATCAGCCGCAGTGTCAGCAAAGACGTACAAAAAGTTTTCTTTTACTGGGTCGAGGTTTCTGATGTACAGGTAAGAGTGTACGAGCTTCTCGTCAGCCTTGTGTACCGTCATTGCACCAGAGGAAGCAGTGGTGGCAACCTTTGCTCTGATCACGCTACCAGAATCCACATCCATTGTCGTAGACAAGGACAGGGACACAGGAGTGCTCAGCGCATCTGTGCTGTTAATGGTTAATGACGCTTTTACTCTGGCCATTACGATTCGTAAATCACCATGTACTCTACCACTACGTTGCTACCGCTAGTAGTGATGTCAATGTCGTTAGTTCCTTCGTATGGGAAGAATGCCCAGTCGCCGCCGTACAACTTACCAAGAACCAAGTTTGATGAACCAAGCTCAATCTGTACTGAGTTTGATGCTGTTGTTGAGTTGTTCTTGATGTAAATCTTGTTGGCTCCAGTGCCGTAGTCAGCAGCTGAGATCAACGCAGAGTTTGTTACAGCAGCGTCGTAGTTTTTTCTAGCCACACCAGTAGTCTCATCAAGACCAGTGGTGGCGCTAGTAGATGTTGTGAGCGTTGCTGTTGTCGATAGAGACAGTGCGTCCCCCGTCAAGTCAGCGCTCGTGATTGTCAATGTAGCGTTAGTAGTTGCCATTATTTCCTAAATATTTATGCAAATATAGTAATTAAACTTTTTTGATTATTCGCATACCATGCTCCCCCTTTTTCCATGAAACTCGCTTGCTGCTTTTCTTTCTTCGCATGCCAGTTTGATTGCACTGGGCAAGAGTAGGACGACATGCTGGGTAGCCAGTACCTCGCTTGTCACCAGCCTTTTTTCTGCCGCACGGAACGAACTTGCCTGCTCGCTTAGAAGCTTTGCAGTCAACCCATCCTCTCCCCTGGTTCCTGTTGAACCACTTCCTCAGGCCCTCCTTGCTCATTTCTTTTTGCTTGACTTATTGCCCCAGTTAGCAGCCCCAACCTTTCTGCAACGCACGAGCGCACCAGAAGCGTAAGCTGATGGCCAAACCTTGTACCTAGCCTTTACCTTGTGGTAGCAAGCGTCTTTCTTTGCCTTCATTATGAGTGGTTTACAAGCTTGAACTCCGCCTTCTCCACTGCCTTATCATGTGGCTTGTAGTCTCCTTTCATAAGAAAATATCTCCCTCGATCCACCATCCAATGATACCCAGCAGGAGGTGCAACAGCTTTCTTAGCGCTGCTGATATTAAGTTCCCCACCTTTATTTTTCTTTACTGACTGCATTAGCACTTCCATCTTCTACGTGCCTTGCAAGCTCTCTTGTCTGGAGTCTTGCGACAGTCGATTCTAAACTTCTTAATCTGCCCAAGGTTACGAGCGCAGAATGAGCGCTTCCTTGGCCCACCACCTGGTTGTGGGGCCTTGAGCTTAGAGCCAGTCTTACGGTTGATCATGGCGCGACCCTTAGCCGTCAAACCACCCTTCTTGCTTTTGCAACCATTACCAATGGTGCAGCCAGACATAGCCCCTTTACTTTTTTTCTTTACCCTAGGCATAAGGCAAAGATAATAAAAACAAAATATCAGGGGGTTGGAGACAAGCCAGTGTTGACCCCTACTAGTTCATCTAAAAGGTCAGAAGTCCTTTGATCAATACTCCAAGTGGTTTCACCAGATTCTTTTAACTGGTGATACCTTTCTCTTACAAGCTGTATGCCTATCGTCATGTTGTCCCTGTATTCAATGCCGTATATATCAGGCATCAAGCCACAGTTTCGCTGCTTGTGCTCAGGCCATCGAGAGTTTATCTCATTTGTTGCTCCTTCTGTCAGCGTCATGTGATTGCTTCTGTATAGGTTGTAAAAGTTCCCCCAGACTCTCCAGCTTTATCGATGTTTTGAAAAAACGCCATTTCTCGTTCTTCTCCACTAAACGAACCAGTGTCTGATCCGTAAAGAACTGCGTAGTTTGCGTTAGTCCAACCACCTGAGGTTGTAATCTGACACTCTCCACTCCCCATTTCAATAGAGCTACCCAGGTCAATTTGAATCCAGTTGTTTGCCGCAGTGCTATTGCCTAGCGACCACCACATGGACGACGCTGATGATCCACTACCGTCAAACGCTTTCCATGCGGCATAAGTTGACGAATATTCATACCCCTCTGTGACAACATAAGGTGACGGGGTTGTTGCGCTGGTCATGTTTGATGGGTACGCCGTACCTCCTCCACCTGTAGCCGTGTAAAGCCTGAAATCACCCAAAGCAACTTGAGAGCTTACTGGGTTTTTGCTCGCATCAGTCATTTGCAGCCTCCAATACCTTTTTGATGTAGCTGGTGCCGTTATGTTAAACGTGTTAGACGTAGCTGTTTGGCTCACCAACTCTCCAAACTCAACGGACCTCACTGTAAAATACGCGCCAGTTAAAACGGGGGCGCTAGTAATAGAGAAGGTTCCGTCGTTGTTATTGGTTATGGTTTGACTAGTCTGTTCGACGTCACTGCTGTTATAAAGCTTAACCTCATAGGTAGCACTAGAAACATAGTTGCTTACAGTGAGGGTTCCAGTTTGAGAATTTTCCCAATTAGAAACAGTAGCAAGGGATGGGGTTGCAGAGGTAAACAAACCGCTACTTATCCCATCCTCATCAACCTGAAAAATTATCGTACCAGCCTGATTTTTTACAATAAAAGCTTGAGCGGCCTCATCACTATCATAATCTAAAACTGCGGTAATGTTTCCGTTGCTCCTAATCTCTAAATCGTCCTGTGTACCCCCAGTTCCAGAAGGCCCAATAATATTCGTTCCTGAACCTGTAAACTGAACACCTGATGTGTATAGGTTTGAGTTAAAAGTGGCGTTGCCTGTGACGCTTAGTGTTCCTGCACTTGAAATATTACCAGACCCAAGTGTGCTAATATTGCCCGTTGTAGAAATACCCCCAGTCCCTAAAATACCCGTAGAACCAAGAGATATTCCTGGGAGGGTAGCTAAACCAGACGTGTTTAATGTGCCAGTAATATTAATATTACCAGTACCAGTTATGTCGTTTGAATTGAGATCAAGATCCCCACCAAGCTGAGGAGTGGTGTCAGAAACAACATCCCCACCACCACCAACATCAGACCAATCAACGTACTTAACAACATCGCTGTCAGAAGTATCCTGAATAAGAATCTTGTCGTCTGAAGCAGGAGTACCAATATCAGACAGACTAGAACCATCAGCTATTACTTTCTTCCATGTTGCCATCTTTCTTTGACTCTAACTTTTGTAGACGTGTAAATTCCTTTTCTAACTTTTCAATCAGTCCAGCAACTTGAACTGCATCGCTACCCTTTATACTAACAGACATAACCGCCTGATGGATAAAGCTAACCTCGTTTATTCCTAGCTTCATTGTGGTTTAATTCTATTTTTTTATTTAATTTATCTACGATGTCTGCAACTACAAACACGTCCTTTCCGTCAAACTTAGAGGTTGAAATCAGGGTGAGTATGTATCTCAGCTCCTGATCGTTCAAGTCAGCACCCCCTGAGGCGCCTCCTTTCGCAACAATACCCATTAGATGTAGATATACAGGTTGCTGTTTGTGGTATCAGAGAAGAACAAACCTGCCCCAGCGTCTGGGGTACCAGAAGGAGCTGCGGTACCAAACTCCATAACAGATACGGGGTAGTCTGTGTTTGATGTTGCCTTGTAGTCAGAAAGACTCCACCCAGAAAGGTTTCCAGAGTTACTCCACTTAAGTTCAGGCCATTCTGCCTCTGTTGCTGAAGCCTCGACCTGAATACCAGCTCCGTTTGCAGTGGTAGTGGTTGGGGTGGTTACATCAGCGAGCTTGATCAGCTTGTCCTCTACTGAGAGGTTGGTAGTGTTGATCGTTGTGGTCGTACCACTAACCGTAAGGTCTCCAGTCACGTTGAGATCCCCAGAGATGGTTGTATCAACAGACGACGAATTACCAATGGTTACGTTGGAGTCGATCTGCCCAAGGCGAGTCTCAAGGTTTGATACACTTACATCAGTATCCGTGTTGGTCGTAAACGTAAGGTTTGACTGCATGTACGACTGAAGAGCAGAAACACTCAGCTTACCGTGAGTCGTTCCAGAAGCGTCATAAATAACCAAGGCGTCTGTGCTGGCGGTCGAGGCGATGGCAGACATCGAATTGATGTCGATCTCTACGTCTGCAACAGCAGCGCTACCATTGTAAGTGGTCATAGAAATACCGCCCCCAGCTGTCGATCTCAAGTTGTTGAGGTCTGACCCAAGTGAAACCCCACTAATAGTGCTATTAGAGAGTTTAGAGTTATCAATCGAGCCAGCAAGCTGAGCGTTAGATACACCTAGAGCCTTAATTGTAACAGCCCCAGAGCTTACCGCAAAATCAGCAGTGGCGAAACTTGCGATACCTTTGTTCGTAGTGGTTGCGTCTTCACCAGAAACCGTTGCCGTACCAGATGAATAAGAAACGTCAATCCCCTCACCAGCGGCTACGATTACAACACCTTTGTTTGAAGCAGAAGAATCTTCAGCCGCAATCGTAAGAGTAGATCCAGTAGCAGAGGTGTCAATACCCTCCCCACCAGCAATAGTGAAGTTGGCGTCACCAGTGGCAGAGCCTACGGTGTTTGAATCGTCAGCAGTTACTACTACACTAGTAATGTCTCCTGATCCACTACCAAAGTTCTGCGCTACGATATAGTCGTATACCGCATTACCAGTTACTAAGCCAGTTTCGCCGTCTGCTACACCTGATGCTGCATCTGTAGCCTTATCTGAGTCTGTTAAGACTTTTTTCCAAGTAGCCATCTATTATTTTTTTTTGTAAAGATACTAATTTTTATTACGAATCACTAACACCAAAAAACAGGTTGTCCTGATCGTCTGCATACATACCCCCCTCAAAAGCTGTTGGTGGGGAGCTGAACCGTCTAAACTTTATGGTTCCATCAAGGTTTATATACCCAGTTCCGTTGGGGGTTATTGTGATATTACCGTCTGTAGTGCTGGTGAACAAGGAGCTTGACTGTACGTCGAGGTTACCGCCCAGCTGTGGAGTGGTATCCTCTACTACGTTAAACAGGCCGCTCCCAGCAACTGAAGTCCACGTAGCGTCATAATCAGCATCTGACGTCTTAATCATATACTGACCCGTTGTTCCCCCAGCTGGGAATCCTACGCCAGCATCTCCTTTCTCTCCTTTCTCTCCCCTGCTACCTTTCTCAAGGACTTCCACCGTGATATCTGACGGCTTGGTAACCGTCATGGACGTAGGGGAAGGGACAGACACGTTTACCGTGTTGTTGACGAGAGACTGCGTGATTGTTTTCACCAGCGCATCAGCAGTCGTGACATCTATAGAAATGTCAGACGGCTTCGTAACCACAATAGAGGATCTCCTCTCTGGGGTTATCGTTACCTGCGTTGTATCTCCGTCAAAGGTTAGTGCCATTAGTAAACGCTGTAATACGTGTTTAAGTTAGAAAGAATAGCAGAACGCTCAGAAGACTTGTCACCGTCAAGCATGATGATCTCCTGTACGTTACCGTCAAAAGTGTAAACAATGTTGTTCCAAGCGCCCAGAATATAGCCAGACCTAAACGCTCCACTTCTGTTGTAGTTATGATTACCAACCACATCGTTTCTCTGAGCAGTATTTATGTTTGATGAGTCTCTTCTGGCGTTGAATATCATTTGTCCAATCGTTCCAAAGGTGCCATAACCGCCCTGCTCATTTGCCCCCCCGTTGATTTGCCAGTTCAAATTAGTCCTAAACCAGAGTCTGTTGTCGTTGCCCACCTGGGTACCTAAAATCATACCGTGGTTGGTGTTTGTTGTGGTTTTCTGACAAACCAGCCAAATATCGTATTCAGCAGAAGCAGAGAACTCGCTATCCATAATCATGGTGGCGTCTATGGTTTCAACACAGGGCTTTCCGTTATCCGTTAATACAGATCCAGCAGACACAATCTTTGGTTTTCTGCTAGAGTAACTAGCGTTGTCATACCAAGTAGCGTCATTGCCATCCCCCGTAGAGCCTCCTTGAGACTGATCATACCACTTCACAAGGTACCCATCGCCGCTTCCACAATGAGTCAAAAGAGCCGTAGTGTCGAGTTCGTAATTAGAGTCAAACCCTATATCAGCCTCTACGTCGCTATCGTTTACCACCCTTATTGCAGCGCCCCCGTAAAGGTGATTTACTTGACGGAGACTATACACTACTGATGTACCGTCAAATCCATCTACGTCTGCACTTAAAAAACCTGAAGAACCAAGATAGTTAGAAATAACAATTTTGGTTGAAAGAGGAGGAGTACCAGTAGACTGAACATTCAATATAGCGTCTTGAGATTGAGAGATAGATGAAGCCAGAGTGGTAGATGTATAGGCTGTCCCCTGTGTCCAATCAGCTGCTGTATCTGGATCAGCAAAAGCCTTGTTAGAATAGTAGCTCGTTCTGGTTAGGGTTTGGCCTGATGCTGGGAGGACTCCAAGCACCCTTTGAAACTCTCCTTGCCCGTCAGCTCGCGCCGTGAAGTAGTACTCTATGTCTTCTGTAGCACCAGTAACCTTTGATTCAGCTTCAGAATCAAATCTTCCAAGGTAGAAAGTGTCCTGATCAGTCTTGAGGGTTCCGTTAACGCTGGGTATTAGAATGGTTCTTCTTCCGTTATCGAGGTAATCTTCTGACGGAGAAAGCATTATACCTGTTCCTGACGCCGCGTTGTTTTGCCAGTTAGAGTGAGACGGGGCAAATAGTATTCCTTTTTGGCTATTCCTAACATTAAAAAAACCAACATTAGTGTAAAGGCCCGTCACATTCATAGCACCGCCGTTAGCCTGACCAGTCCATCCAGAGCCATTTCCGCCTACTATAGCTCCAGTGCAAGAAATGCTATTTCCAGAAATAGAAGACATAAAAAGCTTTGGCGTGTATATAACGTCAGCAGCAAATGTGCCGTCGTCTGAAGGTTCAATGGCTTTAGTGTTAAACCTGTAAACCCTGTTGTTTGAATCCCCTACAATAAAAGCATAATCTGAATTATTAGCGTTGTAGTATATGTCTTCATAAGCTGTATCTGGTTCGCCAAGCGCTTGATGCCCTACAAAGCTTAATGTGCTTATATCCCAAGCTGTAGAAAATTCAAACTCCTGTATGTTTTCCAAGTGATCGACAACGTACATCTTTAGCCCGTCATCACTAATAGTTAATCCCCTGGGCTGTGAGTTTGCATTGACGTCATGAACCTGATAGGAGCCTCCACTTCTTGTGGCTGTTGTTAAGTCCCAGGCCGTTGTGAGGTTGTATTCGTATATAGTATCGTTATTAGAGTAACCAACATACAGCTTGGTGCCGTCTGGTTTAAAATACAGACTCAAGGGTTGAAGCCCAGAGTCGTATAGGGAGTCGTTGTTGTTGTAGTACTTGGTCCATGAGTCATCAGATACATCCCACGCGGTATCCATGGTTGCATAATACACTCTCCTGGTGTTTGAGTCAGCCCAGAAGAATTTACTTCCATCAGGAGATATATAACAACTAGTTGGTGTTGGAGAAAGGTATTGATCTTCAGTAAACGTGGCGGTGCTTGGATCCCAAGCGGTAGAAAGCGAGTATTCATTTACGTCGTCACTTCCACCGCCAACGATATACATCTTTGTTCCGTCTGACTTAAAGTAAACGCCCAGCGGATTAGATTGGTTCTCGTTGTCGCTATCGTAAAACTTCCCGTCATAAAACCAATAGTTCACTGAACTAAGTTCCGTAAACGAAGATACATCTCCTGGCTCCCACTCGCTGTTCGTGTTATTCCAGACCAATGCCTGACCATCAGTAGGAGCAGCAGTGCTGGTGTCCACATCAGACAGGTCATCTATGCTAGCCGCTGCTATTCGAGCGTCAGCCTTGGCGTCTGTATACCCCTCTTTGGCTGTGTTGGCCGCTACAGCTGAATTATTCTCTACCCTGGAGTCTGTGTAGTACAGATTTGACGAGCCTTCTGTGAGGTCGTCTGTAGTGGAGGTTGATATATCTCCAGCTGGACCCTGGATACCCTGAATCCCCTGATCTCCTTGAGGTCCTGTTGCGCCTGTATCCCCAGTATCGCCCTTGTCACCCTTGGGTCCCTGCGGTCCAGTGGCGCCACGTTCGCCTCTTTCTAAGCTGACCGTGACCTTTGCCATTACGCAGTGATATCATCGTTTACAGTAAAGCTACCCTTGAGGACGGTAGTGGTCTTGTTGTTTACGGTGTATTGCAGGTCGTAAGCGTACCGCCCAGCTGGAAAGTTAGCCATGGTATCAGCTGAAGCCCTTACAGTGACGTTTCCGCTATTGTCAATATCTTCAAACACAAAACCTACATTTTGAGTTCTGTTCTCGCCTTTTGCCTGGTCGCCTTTGGTAAGCGTACCAGCAACCAGAGACCCTTTAGAGTTAGAGGCTCTTTTTGCACCGCGCACCTGCATGAAGAATTCATACCCGTCAGTGACGAGAGGAATGGCAGTGCCAGTACTGTCTTTGAAGTTCAAAGAGAGTTCAAATGTATCCCCCTTTCTACAAGTGATGTCTAGCTTTTCAGCTACGTCTAAGTTTGCTTTACTTGCCATATTATGAACCCATTATTGATCTAATCATGGAGGAATCAAATGCATTAGCATCTCCTGAAAGCTCCCCTCTTTTTCCTTGGCGTTGAGATATGAGTTTGCTTTGTTGTACAGCCTCCTTTTCGACTCTTTCGTCTTTTCTGTTTTCTTTGAGGATTTCAATCTTCTCTTTGAAGTTCTTCTCCTCTTCTTTGAATCCAAGCGTAGCCTGTGCCCTAATCATTTCGATCTCCTTTTTAAGCTCGTGCAAAGCTGCACCAACTTGAATCTCAGCCTGGGCTTTAAGTTGAATTTTTTGAGCTTCTAATTGAGCCTCTAGCTGAACCTCTTGCATCTTGGCTTGAGAAGCTGCTTGTGCCGCCATTTGTGCTTGTTGAGCTTGCATCTGAGAGTTTTGCATAGCGACCTCTTGCTGTTGTTGAATTCGCTTCTTGCGGCGAACCACAAGCAGACGCTCAGCCTGATTGACGTCTTTGATGTTTCTAATAGCGAGCGCATCTTCGAGGTCAATCTCCTTCTGAGCAAGAGCCACTTGAATGTTCTGCTCTAGATACATCTTATCGTTATCTTCCATGTCCTTAACGACCTGTACACCAAAGTTGTACATAGGAAGGTCACTAAATGAAGACAGCACGTTCATGTTCTCCTCACCAACAGCGTTCTTGTATACACTCATGATAACAGAGTCTTCTGGGAGAATTTGAAGGCACTTTACGACGTCTTGACAAACCTTCTTGAAAAGAATCATAGAAGCATTCGTGATGTCGTACGTAGCGTTGTTTCCAGCAGCAATAGCATTCTGTTGAACACCAACCAGTGTGTCGCCCTTTGGTGTAGACGCATCCATCATCTCGTTAATGCCCGTAGTGTCACGGATCATACGGAGATAGTGGTTGTACAAAGCAACCAGCTCGTTGATGTTTCTAATGTGGTTGTCAATCGTACGGACTGGTGGGTTTTGGAATCCACCCTCTGGGTTCTTGCTTCTGTAGTAGAAAACACCAGTCTTCTCGTAGATGTCGTGAAGATCAAGCGGTTGCAACTCACCCCCACCGCCCAGCTGTACGCTCTCAAGACCCTCGATGTCAATGATCAAGCCATCAGGCTTTGCCTTAGCGATAGCCTGTTGTATCTTGAGGTGAGTTAGCTGTAGCATGTCAGCAAAGCCAACACAGCTATCCACCATAGACTTTGGCTTCGATCTTCGAAGATTAGTTGCTACAACAGAATAAGAAAGCCTAGCACGAGAGATGTCGTGTATGTTTTTTGGTACGTTTGCTTTCTTCCCGTAGTTAAAGATAATGTCGGTACCTAGGATGTAAACACCCTCATAGATGCACATAATGTCCATCTCGTATGGGGTGCGCTCAAACACAGAGTTTTTCTTCTCCTTGTACTCGTACCCCTCATAAAAGAAACCAGTGTTTCCGTATCTATTCTCCTTCTCCTCAAAGTACATCTTTTCAAGAGACAAGAACTCAAAGTTCATGATCTCAATCATGTACTCGTCATAGTCTCTCTGATTGGTTACAGGATCGTAGACAGCATTCCGAGCAAGGTCAGAAGTTTTCTTCGTGGCCTTTTTCTTTACCTCTTTTAGTTGGTCATCGGTGAGTTGACCGTTTGCCATGCGCTTCAGCTCCTCAATTGTGACCCTCTTCACATGTCCAGCGTAGGTCATGTCTTCAAAGCTAGGGTCTTCTGTGTAGCTGTGGATGAAGTTAGCTGGGTCAACATAGTCAAGCTTGATCCCGTAGTTGGGGTCATTCTCTCGCTTCACAACAGCCATACCCACAGCAGCAATATCGTTGACACAACGTCTAAAGATGCTGTCAGAGAAATTATTCCAAGACAGCGTCATGTTTGTGCCTATCTGTGCTGCAATCTCAGCGTCAGTCTTAATATTCGTATCCAGGAAAATTTCAGCCTCCTCCAACGTATCAGGCAACATATCTGGATCCATATCAAGCACCATCCCACCAGTGACAGCCTTCAGCTGTTCAAGCTCCTTCTTAATTGCAACCTGATTTCTGATTCGTTGTTTTTCTTTGTTTTTTTCAGAAGATGATAGTGGATCTACAGCCTCAAGGTTTGGGTAGGGGTCCCTAGATAGTATTTTGTTTACAACCACCCTCACGAACTTGGGCAGGATAGGTACAGGGGTAAAGTCCAGGTTGAGCAAGCTACCATCACCGTCCTGTGGGTTGAGTGCGGTAAGCAGCTGTTTGTAGATACTCGTGTCTTGAGTACCATTAGCGTAGTCTCTGTTACGATCAAACACCTCGTTCCGCGTTCCATACAGGGACGTTTTTTCAGACATCTTCCCCCACTGAGACTCAATGGCCTTTGCATACTGCAAGCCATACTTCTTATCCTGCTTTTCTTGTTGCGGAGCTAGAGGGTCTGGAAAGTTAGTTTTGTTCTTCGATTGGTACATCAGCGGATGTCTTATATTGTGCAAATATAATCAATCATCCCCTCACGGTATATTTGCGAAAAAATCGCTGCTCATCGAAGTTAGATTTGGGCTTTTCTTGTTTAACTTTTTGGGCCGCAAGAAGGGCTAAACCTGAACTGATGGTAAGGTCAAACTTAGTACGGTCGTTGATTTTAAACCCTATCCAGTCCTCCAGCGTACTGTTCAGATACATCCTACCCATCTCCCCAGTTTCGTTATTCACACCCACATATTCGTGAATGAAAGCCTCGATAGCATGGGCGTGAGCTTGAATCACATCTTGCGAGTTAGATGGGATACCCTTAGTCTTTACGGAGGCAGAACCAGACGACTTCAAGTGCTCTGGACGGTCCATTAAGTAACCGTCGTAACCCCTTGATTCAAAGTACCTTGCGATCCCATACTTGTTGTTCTCGATTAGTATTGGATACCCATAGAAATAAGCAGCCATAAGTACATCCTCATAGAATATCTTGGCGAGAGGGGGTCGAGAGGCATATTCTAAAACAAACATATTTGATGGGTGCTCCATATGGAACTTATTATATAGGTGTAAAGCACCTTTCGACCCTCCCCCATCAACGGTGGCATCCAAATCATACGAGTCAACCCCACCAACGCCGATCTGAGGGTTTGGGGGTATCATCTTGCCACGCTCAACAAGCTTCTTATTTCTGATTTCTTTTGGCGGCATCCAGGCTACCTTAAATCTGCCGTCACGAGCGTCAGGACGGAACACAACCTCCGTATCCTGTACCCCGTCTTTCCACATAAAGTTGCCCTTAACTACAGGGTTTGGGTACAACTCTTCATTATGCTCAATCTGCTCGTATATCTTACCAATGTTAAACAGGCTCCCCTCAATACTGTCTCTGAATGCCTCGTCCTCAGTGAATGGGAACTGCCTGGTAATCTCGTTTAGTTCGCTTGCGTCGTGTTTAAAGCTGGACCGCTCATTCTTGAGATATGTCCTGCTCCCCATGTAAATGTACTCGTCATCGAGCCCCTCTATCGTTTGTTTTGGGTCCTCAACAACAGCATTCCCGTACTTATCAAAGAAGCCCTCTAGGGCATCGTAAGCTGGGATGAATATGCGATATAAACCTGATCGTGTCCTACCGTTAGCGTTGCGCTCACCAGGGTGAGAGTCTCTCCACAGGTCTTTATACTCTTTGCCTCCCTTATCCATAGGGTTTACTGTACTCCCCACTAAAGCCTTCCCAACCACCTTTCTACCTACAATAAGACAGGTTCGCTGTATCCTCCATGCGTCCCTGATATCGCTTGGCTTCTCCCACTTACCAGCCTCATCGAGGTACATGATGTGGAGCTTCTCACCATCGTATGCGTTGTTCGTCGTATTCTTCCAGTTGATGACCGTGTTGAGAGCATCCCCCTTGTACGAGGTTTTGTTGTTCTTCGTGATACGCTTAGAGGGTTCACGGAACGCCAACTCCATACGTGGGTTGGTGGTACCGTCCTGGATGGGCTTAAAGAAGAACGGGTAGCTACGAAAAATAGCCACCACTTTTTTCATGAAGATGTTCTCCTGAGCGTCTTTACCAGTCTTCGACTGAATCCCAAGAAGCTTGTCTTTAACTTGCGTAGCTTCGTCAACAAGTACAGCGGAACAAATATTAGTGTAGCCAGAACGACGACACTTAGTATAAAGCTGACCGAGGCAACGAGGATCAGTCTCGCAAGCAGCCATATGCAGAAAGATGTCTCTCTGGAATGCGAGGTATGATGGATATCCGACATCGATTTTAGACCATTGTAAAAACATATAGTGCCGCCCTGTAATGTACGTAGGTTCCCCATTATTGTAAAACCAAACACCGTCACGGCGACGCTGAAATTCCTGCTCGATGTAAGGATTAAACTTTTTTCGAAATTCGGCAGGTTTCTCGAACCACTCATCCATACTTCGAATCCTTTGCAGTTCCTCAGGCATAGGAAGGCGCTGCCACATCTGCAAGCCTTCTGGTAAGTCATTGAAGAGAATTTGCGATCTGGGCGGCTGCTTTGGTAGCGAAATAAGTAGCCCATTCGATTCGACGACACTTCCCTCTGTGCCGTTAGGATCGATCTTAATCCCCTTATCCTTATATCCATCTATGTCTATTAAAACTGACATTGTATTTAATTGTACACCTGAAGGGACTCGAACCCTTAATCGACAGCTTAGAAGGCTGTTGCATTATCCAGTTATGCTACAGGTGCATTTTTTCATGCTCCTCCCTATGGCAGTTTGCGCATAAAAGTATGCATTTGTCTAATTCTTTCCTAATCTCTTCGTCAAACTTAGTTCTTCTCTGCTTACCAATACCAAAGTCTTTCTTTGATGGGTCTATATGATGAAACTCTAAAGCTGTCAACGACTCACTGTACCCACATCTCTCACAAGACCCTCCTTTGTACTCCACGCATTTAGCCTTGAACGCCCTGCCTCTTTCAACTCTTTCATCACAAGTGCATTTTTTGCAAAAACCACTAAGGCACTTTAATCCCCTGTTCTTTCTTCTGTAATACTCAGAAGCCTCTTTATCTTCCTTACACCTTGGACAAGTTTTATGGGTTACGCCTTCCATGTGCTCCCTATTGGATTTGAACCAATGACCTACGAATTATGAGTTCGCTGCTCTGACCGCTGAGCTAAGAGAGCAATTCCATACATGAACATTCCAACAACCATTAAAACGTTCGGTTCGATTGGGACGGGTTCGTTTTCTTCGCACCACCACGGTGGGTTAGGCGTGTTACATGGGTTAAAATGTACGGTGCCAGGTACATTGGTAGACCAGTCATGAGTCCATTCATCGCTATAGTAGTCAATGTTTGATGGGTATTCAGTTAGATCTTGCACGACTATGCCTAGTCCTTGGTCTGTTGTTGGCCCTGTTCTGAGACTGAGGCTTCTTAACGGTTTTGTTTTTGTCCTCACCTGTATGAGATTCATCCATCCCATCACCAACGCTTGACTGGCCGTTCTTTTTCTTCCTGTTGTTGATACGATTCAGTATAGCCCTGTAAAGCTTTGCAGCCTTACTCTTCCCATACTTTTTGTACTCTTTTTTGTAGTCTCTTTTTGCCACGATTATTTCTTTTTAAATGGTATTTGACTTCATAGTCAATACAATCTTCAAAATTATAAAATCCTGTGCTACTTTGAGAATCGCTCAGCGAATCCGCCTGAGTAATCTTTTTCTTGTTCGATTTCCCCATTTTCCCTTAATTCCTTGACCATCTGCTCAAGCTTCTGTCTTTCAATTAGAAGCTCTTTGCAATCAATGGCTGTTTGCTTAATGGACTGTAGTTCTGCTTTGCGAGCAGACCCACCAGCTTCAGGATCGACAGGCTTCTTTACCTCTTCAATCATATTGTTAATAGCGACCTCCATGCTCTCCATAAGCCGCTCTGAGGCACTAATCGTAGTGAATTTACGCTTCGACATACATCAAGTCTTCAGTCCTAACTCGATAGCACTCTTTTCCGTCTACGTTTAGCCTGTAGTCTCGGTTCTCTTTAAACCCAACCACATCACCAACTTTTACTCCCAGCTCTTCCAGCCCAGGTCCATCATATGCGACCACACCTTTCGTGACAGCTTTATCTTCCAGCTGTACAATTTGGATAAGGCCTTGCTCTTCCTCTTTGTCATCCTCCAGTCCATGGAGAAGACTCCAACCCTCCAACGGATGTACTTTACCAGTCTCTTTACACTTGAAAGCAATTGCCTGATTGTTAATTGCATGAACAGGATCGTAACGAACAAGATAGTTGTTATCTTCACCAGTAAGAGGCTGGCCGTCGTTAACAACAACAAGATGATGGAAATACAAAGTGTCACCCACTTTGACGCCAGTATCGTATTTAAACGGGACCGCAACGACAGGCCCTTCCGTGACTCTATTTTCGAACTCATTAAATCTACTATCTATGAACAGCTCCAAACCGCTGTCCGTGGTTATGGTGTCGTTTATCGTTTTATCAAGTTCAACGACAAACAGGTTAAACGTTTTCATTAGAAATTACAATCAAATTCAATTAAACAAGGCATATTAGAGATTGCCTTCCACAATACCTGGCTTCCATCCGTTTGCTGGATGTAAACTAAATATCTCTCAAAATTGTATCTAACCAAATGCTCTTCGTCAAACACTATGGCTGACACTTTGGACTCTCCAGCCCTCATACCCACGTAATAAGCCATCCCGTCCTTTGGGGACTTACCTATTACTATTTTTCTGATTACTCCTTCCATACGGTACCATTTTATTTAATTTTTCTTGTCTGGCTTCGCAACCGCAATCAGAATTCATTGCTTTTACGAGTTTTTGTATGCCAGTTGATCTGGTGAACCTAGCAACCGTATCGCCAAGCCCTTTATCTTTTGATTTATTTCTCATTAGTTTAAGCTTATTCCTAAGTCACCTAATATATCATCTAAATCATACCCCTGTTCGTCTCTTTTCTTCTTACCTTCGTAAGACTGAACAATAAAGTCAACCACCTCCTCTAAAGACTCTTTGCTTTCAAGGGAATAGCTGTATATAGCCTTCATGACTGGATCTTCATACTCATCGAAGTCAACAACACCAGTCATCATAACGCTAACCACCACATCCTCCATTCCGTACTGCTTGATTAAAGAATCTAGTTTGAAGTGTAGCTTTTGAACCTCAAGCAAAAACAAGTCTTTATTTTCTTCAAAATCCATTTTACTATGAGTTATAGTTCAAAAAAACAGATGTTCAGAGAATTCTCTGTTGTAGACCAAAGGTACATAAAAAAGAACTACCTTAAAAACCTGAGAAACAGCTTTCAAGAGTTCTGCAAGAATAGAGATATCTTCCCAAAAGAGCTAAACTTCATGCTGTGGGCGTATGACCTTGACTTCTTCACTATAAAGTATGCTTCTGAGAACTACAAGATGGATAAAAAGCGAATGGGGGACCACATCGTATACCCATTAATGAAGGAGAAATACATTTACAAAGTGTACGACAAACTCACCCCGTCTCAGACACTAGAAGACCACTTGTTTAGAGATGAGACCAAGTACAACTACAGGGTAAGGTACTCCCTAACAAAAAAGGCCAGGATGTTAGTCCAAGCCTTTTATGATAATTTAGAGAATTACTCTTAACCGCTACAGCTTTCGCAGTCCTCAGGATCTTTGATACTGCAAACTATTTCTCCAGATTTAATTTTGTCTTCTTGCTCTTTGAGCTTGTCCTGGTCTAGGAAATCTACGTTGAAATCATCTTCTTCGCGCATGATAAAAATTTTTAGGAGCGCGAATATACGAAATGTTACCTACCCTGTCCTCGGTAAGCCTTTTTGTAGTTTTTGCTCTTTTTAAGCTTGGATGTCCTGCACTTAGAGTGTACCCCAGGTCTTTTAACTTTGTTTGAATCTGGAGCGAAATTACTTACTTGCTTTGCCATATCGTGTAAGCCGTTCTTCCTTTCTCGTCTTTAAATGCCTTTCTCAGCTGACGTCGGTTTCCACCTCCTCTCTTGTAAGAGACGTGAACCCAGTTGGGGTTTTCGTCAGTGCCAAACTCCCAGATCATCTGGTCCCAATCTAAGTTGTCTTTAATGTAGTGGAAGATTTCAGCGTTCGTCACCTTACCGTACATATCAGCATCGATATCAAGAGCTTCACCTTTCATGTGCTGAGAAATCTTACTACCCCCAATGGCAGTATTCAACTCCTTGCATCTGTATCCAGACCCAATCCCAATGGGTACGCCAAAATGATCACGCAAGGGTTGAAATACGTCTTCGGCAATTGCCCTTAGGTTTTCAATGTGCCAGTCCTCAGGTGTGTTGTCTATTCCCAGGCGTGAGGCGGTTCTTGACTTTGTCGCTTCTCTTAGCGATAGATTTTTACTTAGCTTCATAATTCATACACGTTGTACCTGGAAAATCTGGCCCTTTCATCTTGCTCTTGTGATAGCGACGGTGCTTAGCTGGTGTCGTGTGTGGGGAGCAGCTGGCCAAAATAATCGTTGAGGTTAGTAGTAAAATAAATTTCTTCATTACGCAAATATATCAAATGCCAGAATAATTCATAGCACTCATGATATTATTTTTTTGCTCAGGAGTCCAGTCGTTTTGCATAAAGAGCATGAGGTTTCTCATGTTTTTATTCCCAGTACCCTCTCTATCGGCTATCTGCAAACCCTTTAGCATATCGTCAAAACTGTCAGTGCTCAATCCCATCTCCATAATCCTTGGTTTGGCCGCCCTGATGTGAGCTTCAAACTCATGGGGTTGAATTATGTATTTACCAGGCTCGTCAAGTGACTGAATCTGTTCGTCTGTTATGGACCTATTTAAACGCCTAGAAGCCCTTCTTATCTCTGGGTCCTGAACTCTTAGTCTATTTAGAATGTTGTGTTGTGATGCATGAATTTTCTCATGCTCCAAGACATCCTCCCCTGACCCAGGATACTGAACTATTTTTCTCTCATCCACATAATAAGACCCAGCAGGGAGCCTATTATCTACATCCATTCTCATCTGAGACATGGATCTAAGAATGTCTGGGACAGAAGCACTTACAACTGGGGTTCTCCCAACCCTTCTGTCATACCTCATTTGAACCCTTCTATTTTGTCTTTTTAAGGGTATCATTTTTTAATCAAAACGAGACTTTTATGCGTTGGTTACGTGGGCGGCTGCTACCTTTAACCCCATGTCTTTGCTGCAACTTATACTGCCTCTTGTCTGCCGATCTAGCTAGCATTCTGTTTATGTTGTTGTAGAACGGGTTTCTTATCATTCTATGCTGGCTAGGATCGCCAATACTGATACCTTCTCTTCTGTCAAAAAACGCTTCCCTTCTTGCCGCTCGATCAGCCTGTCTCTGCTTGTTTTCTTCAATAGATCCAGCCCATCTTCTCAATCTGTTGTACAGCTTGTTGTAGTTTGGGTCCATCTTTTGCTGCTGTCTCCACGCTTTATCTGGATCGGCAGCCGCCTCAAGGTTTGAAGCAATTTCTTCTTCGGTAGGTCCAGACTTATAGGCCCCACAAGCACCATCTTTACAGTCACCCATTCCGCTTTTTTCTGCGTAGTAAGCCTCTAACTGTTCAGGGCTCATTCTCATTTGCTTTCTAATCTCTTTCTGATCCTGCCTGTAAATAGATCTATCTTGAGCTGCATCAGCCCAGTTTTCAAGAAAAGCTCTTAAGCTACCGCTACCGTAGTCCTGGTTTTCGTTTATTCTCTCCCTAGCTTCTCTAGAGATTTCCCTTTTCTGATATCTTCTTGCGTTTCTTCTTCTTTCCCTTCTTCTTTTTCCTGCACCAGTAAAAAGGGGTTTATTAGGGTCAGACTCAAAACCTCCTAAAGCGCCCCCATCGTTGTATTTTGTTACTGGTCTCATATCAATCTTGAAAATAATTATTAAGCATATTCATCATCTCTCCAGTCCCAACCCTTTTCCTAAGCCGCTCGTTGTACTTATTTTGCCAGTTTCTACCTCTGTCTCTTCTATTTCTTCTACCAACCTCCTCTTTATAGGCCATCTCTTTAATCATTGGGAGGTTCTCTTCGTACCACTCATTAAACTCAGCCACTTTGCTAGGGTATATTCCAGCCATCTCCTCCATCATCTGGCTAGCACCAACCTCCTCAAACCTTCTGTTTAGCTCCTCGCTGAGAATAGAGTTATCTCTACGGCGAGACTGTCTTCTTGCCTGTCTCATGGCTCTTTTAAGTGGGTCGCCAAACCTCCCACCGTTATTGTACATCAATTCTGGTTCGTCATAACCAGAGTCAATATCCCCTGCAACAATTGATCTAGCTGGAGCGGTATAATAATCTCTAGCTCTGTCGTATACAGAGTCCATGAACTCTTCCTCGGTCATTCCTTTTTCATCCAACAATTGTTGTGGTGGAAGTCTTAGTTCAGAACCAGGGTCATAACCCATTTCTCGCATGGCTCTTCGAGTGGCCGCGCTTTCGGCATCATGATTATCTGGTCGGTTGTATCTTCTTATTGAGTTCATGTTTATCCTGCTATAAAATATTCAATACTTGGTGTCCCAGCTTTTGCTATTGCCTGAATAGTGTCAATATTTGAAGTGGAAAATGTTTGTGCGGTACTCTCGTTATTCGCATCCATGATGTTATTCGATAGGATGAAGCTACACTCAGGTTCCAACTCAACGAAGTACTGCTCACTGTTACCTCTAATGTCAAGAACAATTCCGTTCGTAGTATCTAGGTTGGTAATTCTCAAGTACTCTACTGTTGCATCTTGAAAAGTACCAGCCATAGGTTTGGTGCCAAACTCTACGACTGATCTATTTGAAATAGCGTCCAGACCCATGACCCTGCGGTCAGCAAACGTGATGTTGCTATCCGTGAATACGTTCTGAGTACCCAGGTCATTCCCGTTAAGTACGAGCTCTTCTGAGATTGTTACTTTTAGTACAGACATAGTGCAAATATAATGTAATACCGATTAACATTTTACGGAGCGCATCTTGCCGCTTCGCTTCTTCTTCAATCCAATTCTACCGCCCTTCCAGTAGGCGTCATACTCAGCGGTACCATGAAGCATACCTGTGGTAGCCTTTACCTCCCACCACGTATTTCCGTACTTATCAGTTACAAGTTTGGGTTCATACCCCATTGCTTTTAGGGTTTTCTCCATGTCCCTGTATTTTCTCTGAACAGCATCGTATTTCTCGCTCTGTTGATCATGCCCCTGTATTTTTCTAGAGGTCTCCTCGGTTGGGAACCTGTTATATAGATTGTTATGTGGACCGTGTAGAGCCTCGTTTATAATCCTCCTCTCAGGTCTCTTTCTCATTACTTGGGAGACTGGGTTTTTGTATAGATGTGAATGATCAGGCATATAACCAGACACTATTTTTTGAACCTCACTATTGTATTCCTCTATCAAAACATTCATCCTATTTGATATCTCTGTAGTGGAACCCATAAGTTTCATAATGCCAGTAAAACTAGATGTAGCGTCTTGCGTTCCGTTTTCAAAGTTGTACCTACCCCCAGCTATATCGTTTATTAAAAACCTAGCGTCCTCTATGTCGTTTTTGAGGATTTCAAACTCTTCAGTCGTTCGCAACAGTCCATAACCTTCAGGATTTTCAGTATCTAACTTTGGAAAAGCCTCCTCTGTAAATACATTAAACGAAGATCTGACCGCTCCTATCCGTTTCTTCAAAACCTCCAAGCTGTCAAGATCTCTATTTAGTGAGGACTCAAGACTTCTTATTTCTTTGACTATCTGATTAATCCTAGAAATTGTCCCCTGTGGTAGCAATACATCACCAATAGACGATATAAGAATCTCATTTTGATCTGCCTGACGAAAAGAATTTTCAAATCCTGGTTTAGGGCGGTATTCAAATGCTCGAATAAATGAATCTTCGACCTTTCCAGCAACTCTAACGATATCTCTGACCTCATACTCAACAGAAGAAACAAATTGACTCGCTCTAGTTACGCCTTCTACGATGTCCACTACTTCGTCGCCAATCTCTCTATACTCTGATTGTTGAAATTTAGCCAGACCTCTTGGGTCACCATTAAAAGCAATTTCCTTATGTAGTTGTTGAATTTCTTGTTGAGTTAGATTAGGACCAAACATTTCGCTTAGCTTTTCCATTCTCTCATATAGGCTGGACGCCCTGTCGTATAGAGAAGGTAGGCCACCCCCTAACAATTCGTCGCCAGAGAGGAAGGTGCTTAGGTCTTTTATTATTGCTGGCCTAATTGTTTTGTCGTAAACTTCCCTAAAATCATCAGGGTTCAAACTGTCAAACCAACTTTCAATTTGTTTTAGAGATCTTTGATCAAAGTCTAGGTTAAGACCTTGAGCTCCAGCCACCCCTGGGTTTTCAACTGCCGCTTTTGTGAGGTATGATCTAAATTGGTCACTTTCTCTGCTAATGTCAAGAACGGAAGTAACAAATTCAACGGGGGAGGCGAATAGAGGGGAACCTGTATGCCAAGTATTAGTCTCAGTATCCTTCTCCCAACCAAGAGGATTGCTTAAAACGACTCCCTTTTTTATGGCCTTCTCCTCGTTTTTGACTGCATTCATTTTGAGGTTGTACTCACTACCACCACCAGGCTGAAGTCCATCTGATTGAATTTCTGGAAAATAAGACACTTCTGGTTCACCCTTTAGTTGGTAAACCCTGTAGTGAGAGTGATAACCAATTGTATTTCCATCTGGGTCTTTCGGTAAGTCAAAGTGTTTATTGTATTTCTGTTCCTTTAGGTTCAGCATGTAGTTTCCTGAACTCTCAAGAGAGGTAGGCATGTTTGTTGGGGCTGACGCCAAGGAATTCTCATCGCTCATTGGTAGGTCGCTTTCACCAATAATTACAGTCGTATGATCCTCAATCTGTGTAGCTGGATTTGGAATGATGTTATCGAGTAATATATCGGCATACGTGCTGGACTCTCTAATATTCATCCTTGGCACAAACTCAGATACCTGTTGTTTGAATAAATTAAAAGGTAAGGTGTCCTCTCCGTCCTTGTACCTCTGAGGTAAGGCATCAATACCCATCTCCAGTATAAACCTGTCAGCTGGGGTAATATTGTTTGATGATCTTATGTACCTAGTAAGCTCACCAAGGTTTACATTACCACTTTTATCTATAAACTTCTCTAAGTCACCTCCCCTCTGCATTGGTCTTATCTGGGGTATAGACGAACTAACGTATGCCTGCGCCTCTGACGTGCCATCTAGCCTTTGTACAATTTGAGTTGTAAATGGAAGGTCATGATAATTTGCATTATAGTTAAATCCTCTTTGATCTAAAAGATCTCCAGAGTAACCCCTGACAGCTTTATAAGGGTCTAACTCTACTTTACGAATAGCACTTAACCCATAATCATTAAAGTGAAGATCTTGAACAGAATACATAAGAGATCCCTGGAAGGGGTGGGAACTTTCGTAAATACTCCTGTTATGAGTTCCAAAACCAGGATTTTCAACCCCGTATATACTAGGATTGAAAACAGACTCCTCCAGATCAACGGCTGGGGACTTATTAATCTGCTGGGCTAACTGCCTTTGGGTCATTTTTTGCCCTTGCTTCGACACATTCTCAGCAGCTATCCTGAGGACATCGTCACCAGTATTAAATGCATCTCTTACAACCTGTCCAATCTTACCTATCCCAGTTATACCAGCAAGACCTTCAGAGCCGCCTTTTGACATCTCACTCATATACCAGAATGGATTGACAATACTAGTTGCCATGTCTATTGCATTTGAGTTATCAAACGCATCCCACTCTGCTCTAGTTGGTATATTACCTCTATTAGAGTCGAAGCTGTAATAAGCTAGCGCCTTAAGGGGCTCTGCCATGACATCAACCATGGACATCTGATCTGGAGAGGCGTACTTTTCCTCCTCTGTCTGACCGAGTGGGGTCCCCTCCCAAAGCTTTTGGAGATAAGTTGGCTCATTGGGCTGCTGTGGTCTTATGGTTCCCTGATCCCTGTATGGGTCAGGATCCCCCTTTGGCAATAATGGCGCTAGGTTCATGAACTGTTGCTCAGCAGCTGTAGGTATGTACGTATTGTCCATAATCGCTGTTGGCTGATCGATCTTGTATGGATTGACCTTCCAACTCCCCATACCCCAGTCAAGAGCCTCCTGCTTGTTTTGGCCAAAGTCAATAACCTCACCTCTTTTTTTTGCTTCTTCGTACGCGTCCTCCCACGGACCGCTAGACATATCAACCCAGCTTCCGTCAGCATTTTGAAACAGCATAGGGAAGGAAACCCAGTTTTTACCGTCTAGCGTCTCTGTTGCGTACAGGTGCGTAGATTCAGTACCATCAGGGTTTATCCTAGAACCAACCCTTTTGGCTGGCTTTTTTATTGGATCAGTTGCATTAACAACCCCACCAAGGTTATACTTTTTTAATTGTAAACCCTTTCCCCTGTTTCTCTTGCTTCTCATTGACCAGTGTTGTATCGTTCGTTATACCTCTCGTTAAACATATTGATTTTGGCTGGTCGGTTTTCTGGATCACCCTTCCAGTGACCATCAGCCCAATTGTCAGCCCATGTTCTTTCGTCGTTCAAAACGTCCGTAACCTTTGATCCTTTGTCATTCATGAAGTGAGCAGTAAACAGCATATCCTGAATTTCAGGTTCAAGCTTGTTTACATTCCTCAAATCATAGTCTGTTAGTGTAGGGATAGAGTAACCAAGTGGATTCGCTATGTTGTACAGCCTCTGGTAGGCTGTTTTTGCTGACTCGTAATCAAACTGATACGCCCCTCTCCCAACCAATAATGGGTCGCTTGGTGCATCGTCTTGAATCTTAGTGTACGGGTTGTCTACAAACCCAGCCTCAACATTTTTAGTAAGACCCCTAAACTCATCAAACTTCCACTTATCTTTTGCAGAACCGTGTCTTTGGTAAAGTATCTCATCAAGAGCCTCAACGGTTATTGGCTTTTTGTTCTTTACTGGGTCCTGGACCCCACCGTCATAATACTTTATTGACCTCATCAAAAACTGGCTTTTATTAATCTGTATTTTCTATCGTCTTTAGGGAAGGGCTTACCAAGTCGCTCTTCATCTACTGGTCGCATCTGCCACCTCTTCAAATCATCATCCCAGTAGTACTCCTTATCGAGCACCTGACCATACCTAGCATTATCTCTGTCATGAGCAACCCTACCTATCTGAACAGCCTGCCTACCAGTCAACATTGGGGTAGGTGGTGTCTCTATGATCTCTGGTTGTTCGTAGCTTGTATTTATTTTTTCTGGACCAATAGGTTTCAGTGGAGCATAAGTAGGTTGGGCCTCTTCCTCATGCTCGTACAGGAAATAGTTTTCAAACTCGTTTGGTCCAACACTCCTCTCCCAGAGACTACTGCGTATAGGAAGATCGTAATGCGACTCACCTCTAAGACTGTCTGGGAGAAAAATGAATCTGTGTTGGTTGTTTGTACCTGCCTCTAGTTGTGTTCTGCTGTTCTTGCCGTCATTTGGTCTCTGATAAAAACCATTATCCAACAACCAATCTATTTTCCTCTGTGTAAGGCCATCAAGACGGCGCTCGGTGCCTCCTAACAAAGACTCTGGGAAGTCAGGATCTTGAGATGTGACAATGGGCTTCTTCTCCTTGGTCTTCTTTTTCTTATGGTCTTGTATTGATCTCACGTCAAATATTTTTAAGGATCGCCCTCTTCACACCTTTAATAAGCTTCTTTTTTTCTCTAAATTTAGACCTGATACTCTTGTATGCATCTCTTTTTGACTTGTTCTTAACACTCTCAGTTACAACCTCACCATCCACTAGCTTTTTTACATTAGTGTAACCGCCACTAAGTTTGTCGTACTCTCTCTTGGCCTTTTTTAGAGTCCTCTTTTGGGCTCTCGCTTCGGACATCTGCCTTCTGGCTGTCTGCCTTACTGATTTCTTGGTTGGATCTATTATTGCTCTCATAAGGCAAAGATAATCAAGACTGCCTTCCCTAAAAAAATATGACATATGTGGGGGTACCCCAAATCGTACACATACATAGTGTAGAAAATGAAAAGAGCCACACCTCTCATTTAGGCATAGCTCTCCTTAATTCACAGAATCACCCTCAACAGACTCGTTCAATCATCAAACTACATAACCTCCTGTCGCTTCAGGAAGCCGTCCCGTCTGTATCAAAAATTCTTATGCAAAGTTACACGTTTTTTTTTAGAAAATCAAGTGGTGAAGTAAATTCTAAGTAGATGGTGTTAACTGATTAATAACCACTGTATTAAATAGGGTGAGTTAAAGTATATTCTAGCTGCCTTCGACGAAAAGCCTTTGAAAAAAAGGTGAGTAATACAGATCTGGGGGATAATACATACCTCCTAGCGTTGCCGCAAGCAAACCAAAACGCATCTCTCGACCCCCCTCCTTAACACTTTTTAACTTTTGCGCTACACTTTTTAGCTTTTGTGTGCTAACGTGCTGACTGCCAATGAGTTAGGCTACCTTACTTAACCCGTTGGTTGAGCTGACTGTTGTAAGTAGTTGATAATCAACACTTGACAAACCCATGCTAATATCTTTAGCAATGCTAAAAACCCTTTATACAAAAGGCACACTAAAGCACCAAACAATTTCTGTTAATGAGTGTTAACAGGCAACAAATGTTAAATCATTTGGATATTACCTATTATATACGTATGGCATTCCAATTGTTAAAATCTGTTAATCGTTTGGAATTGTCAGACGGTTTGGCTATGCAATGCTGTTTAACATTTGCTTACATTATTTAACATCTGTTAACAGTTCAGCTATTGACTTTCTCGTTGTCCTGACATGACACGATTTCAGCCCGTTTCAGGCACTTTGGGGGTGTTGTGGGTGCATGGTATTAAAAAGCTGAGAAAGTTCAACCACGGGACGTTTTACATATTTTAACAACTTTCATTTGGTTATTCGACTTCGTTTGCTCACGCGCGGTCATTATTACAAAAGGGAAAAATTCATTTAACATCTGTTAACGGTTTGGGGGTTGACTCGTATGCGTTCATTTTTGAACATTTGCTCAGATGAAACGAACGATACACATAAAGGACACGGGGACGACCTTAAGCGGTCGCCAACGTAAACAAGTGAAGCGATGCAAGCTGTCCAATTCCAATAACAGGAAAAGCGACACAAAGCGCAAAGCGGACGCCTTACATGGTGAGTTCATGAACATAGCGCGGAAACTCAACCGAGCCGACGCGCAAAGGGATGCAAGACGGGCGAAACGTCGCCGTTAACATCTCTTAACATACGAAGTGGAGTACCCAATTAGGGGGCGGTACGCAGTCCACACTATAAACGGACGAACACGGCAACGGATTGAACGTGCGTGTACATGACGAAATGCGCTTTGGCGTATCGTGTATGCGAATGGGCTAGCTACACCTGAAGAGAATGCCCGTACAATTCAATCTTATACCGCTATGAAAGCAAAGGTATCATTTAAGCTCGTGAACAATCACGGGGTCGAAACATTTTCGTGGGACGCTACAGGTGAGGTGGGCGATACGTCCAAACTCATCCATGCAATGACCGACGAAGTTAAGTGGATGCAGACGAAAGCTCTTAAGATGAAGTCCAAGGGGACGCGCTTGGGGCTTATTTCTGCGACGAATATCATTCAATTCCGCGCTCAGGTATTCCGCGATTCGTGGGAGGACTTGGGCTTGGAGGAGGTGAACGCACGTTTAAAGCACATCCGTTTGTGTACACGGAACGCGAGTGGATGGCAAGCATCCGACCACAGCGACCACATCGAGTTGGTCGTCGAGGCTGCTATGCGTTCGCTGAAGGCTTAAGGCACACTGATGAGTCCTGATGGGACGAAACCCCCATGCGTTGGGGGTCTGTGTCGTGGGGAAAGTCCTCACGCGTGAACGGCTAAACTTAATTACCATGCCGAATTCTTTTTATATCTATTTGGGTATGAATCCACACCCAACAACCAAACGCCTACAGGAACTGTATTCGTGGGCGGAGTTCTACCGCGCCAAGGGTATCGTATGGCGTGATGGGCGAAACATCCTTCAAGAGTTGGAGGACGAGATTGAGCAACTTAAAGCGAAGCGAAGCAATGATTGACCACGCTGGAATTCGAGAGCGCAAGCGCATTGAGCGCGAGGAGCGCATACGCAAAAACCTAGAGAGTTGGGCGCACCGTGTGGTGTTGCGCGGCTCTTTCCGTGCGCAAAAGCTACGGGCATTCGATATCCTACACGATTTGCGTGGGATACTGAACGATGACGAACACTTCTTACCTCGACTGTGATGGGACGTATCAAGATAGGCTCCAAGGTTGTTATCCGTGAGTGGGGTAACAAGCAACGCATCGAGGTGGTGTGCGGTATCGAGCGCACCTACGAACCAAATGAAAAGTATGGGGAGGAGGTGGAATCCGTCGATCTGAATGATAACTACATACTCACCATGACGAGTGGGCATTGGCGATACTCAACGCAAGTGCTTGGATTGGTGAAGCCAAACGAAATGTACGAGAATGGTAAAACAGGTAATTAGTACTCGCAAGCTACGGCGTAACACCCTGCATTGGTATGGCATTGCCACCCCTGAGGATATCCTTGAGGGTGTGCAATGGTATGCTGATGCCATGAAGTATGCGCAGTTCCTTAGCGTTACGTTCAACATCAGCAAGGTAATAGCTGCTGCTGTCATCAGTGCGCTATCCCCCAACAACAAGTGGGAGCGTAACAAGATTGATGCGTTCAACGTGATACAAGCATGGCGCGACGGGCTGACCCCTGACCACGTCAAATGCTGTACGTACAACGCCAACAAGTACAAGGCATTCTTCATCCTTCAGGGGAATGCTGAGATACTACGCAAATCACGCAAGACCCATGCGTTTGCACTCAATGTGGGTGCTAACGATGAGTCCGTGGTTACGATTGACAAGTGGATGCTACGTGCATTCGCTACGACATCGAAGACCCCTAAGAAGTGTCGTGAGACAGTAACCCCACAACAGTACGATGTGCTAGCCAAGCAGTTCTGCAAGGTGGCACGAGATACAGGATATAAACCCTACGAGTTGCAAGCCATCATTTGGGTTGTGATTCGCAAACATTGGTTATGATGAATAAATACAATTCACTGACGGAAGTACTTTCCGCATGGGATATGCTCGAAATAATTGGCGAGACCCCCAACAAATCAAACAGCATCCTTGCCATGGCTGACAAGGTCAAGGTAGCTATCGAGTATTCAATACGAGTGCCTGACACGGTCAACTCCTCCCCGTATACCACGGCATACCTAGTGGGGTACGATGACAATGGCAACAGGCACACGCTACGCAACCAACAGTGGGCGATGCCTCACAATGATGGCGATGCCGTCACGGATGCGCAGATGTTCCACAATTGGTTCAGGGAGAAGATGGCTGAGGCGAGGGGCTTGGATGAGGATGCAAGGACGATACTTACATGGAAGGTTGACAATTGGTTGAGCGATGACTTTACACCACTAACAGCTGACGAATGATACAGGCAACACTACAATTCCGCACGAAGAGCGCAACCGATTGGGTTGTGTTCAAAGAGTTTAACGATGACAACCATCTGTCAAACTTCATTGACTACATCTGTCGCACCAAGGGGTACACCCTTGACGAATGTTGGATTGAGAATGACAAAAGCAATTGATCATGGACGAAGAACTCACCCTAAAAATCAGTAACGCATTCAGTGATACGGGTGCGTACAAGGAACTGAGCAGGATTCTATTCATGTCTAACATCTTAGGTAGGCAGGAAATAGAAGAGTTGGTTGACCGACTCGAAGCCTTTATTGTGCAAGAAATAGAAGAGATAATTAATGAGCGTTAACAGTGATTAACAGAATAAACTTGCGAGCGTACGCCGTTCGCTTAATCTTTGCCCCATGGTAACAGCAATCATAATCGTGTACGTCATAGCAACCGTTGTGGCTGTACTACAAAGTTTAAAACAATGAAGACATACGCATTGATTCATGCAAAGGCAGGCTTATCTGAGGGCTACTCAGAGACATCTGTCGAATTCTTTCGCGACCGTGACGTTGCGATACAACACAAGCTGTCGATTCTGTCTGACCTAATGGATATGCCACACGAGTCTGTCGAGAGTACCACTAACGGCATGCGCGACGTAATCACATTCAGCGAAGAGGAGTGCGAGGCTGAGGTCTTGCAAGTTGTTGAGATTCGAAATCAACCACATCCTGCCCCTCATCAGAACCAGTGGTTCGTATGGAGTCAAATCGATGGCGAGCCTGACATGACCACCGTCACGCACGACCACAGTCAATGGGTGGAATCGATTGACGAGTGCGACGTAATCAAGCGTGGCTTGGCCGAGATGCAGTTGAGTGGTGACACGATACCAAGCTACGCACCATTCGAGTTTGTGAATGACGTGTACACAAGTTGGCACTCCATGCTCGACCTCGATGACGTATGCTTACACTTCTTCAAAGTAAAATTCTTTCACTAAAACTCTAACACATGGACAGAGCAATTATTGATCGCCTCGAATACGTCGAGGAGACCTATGCAGGTGAGACTGAAACGTGGCAAGACCCTGTAACAGGTGACTACTACCACGTACCCATCAGAATCGTCCGCGACTGGGACGATGCAATGAACCTTAATGACCCTAATTGATGAAACGCAATCGTAATTCAATATCCAATATGAAAAAATACAATTCCGTGTTTACCATCTCTCTGTCGATTGACCACGACAAGGAAGATGCGTCAGACATCACTATGGAAGACATCATCGAAGCCACAAGTAGGCGACTCGATGACGTAATGTACGACTGCCCCATGGAAACCTTAGTTACAGGTCCAGACGACACATATGAAAACGAACCATAATCATGTACAAAGTTAGATTCCACCTTGGGCGTGGCGAACACTTCATGCACTGGCAAATCAAAAGCCAAAACATGACGTGGTATCACGACCCATCCAAAGTACAGCTTGCGCTATTCGACTGCAAGCTTGTTGTCCAACCATCCACCGCCAAGAAGATACATGACGGCGCGTGTAAGACCGTGTGCGCATGGATTCAATGCGACGAGGTGCAGGTGCTACCGCTCAATCGTATTGGCAAGAACGAGACGGATTGGAACGTACGATTCAATCCACGCATCAATCCTGAGTGGGTTGACAGGTACGGCAATGTGATGAGCGGTGAGCAGTTCCCAATCGTATTCACTGACGACCGTAGTCTGTTTGTGATGGGGGATGCACATGAGTGCCAAGACTACGACAATGTAATTCGAACATATTTACTTAATGAGCAGAACAATGAAGTACTGGAATAACGAAGGCAAACAGCAAAAGCTGAAAGACATCTACTGCAAGCAGTTGATCCCTGACTACGGTGATGCTGACACCCCTGAGGGTGAGGCATTGCGTAGCATCCTCAGAATCAATCACGACATCTTCAACAACGGTGCGTGTAACATCTTCCGCACATGGACAGAGTGCGATGGCGATGACTGTTGGGATGAGCGCGAACTTGACCTCTTTTGGGAGGACAGGTTCGAGGCTGTCCGCAATTTCACAGGTGAGGACATGAGTGAACTCATCGAGTTGTGTGAGCGAGTAGCCATGGGCTATTGGCCTAAACGTATTGGCGATGTGGTGGACGACCTCATCGACACTATCATAGACAAAATCAAAACAACCACCCCTGTCAATGGGGATTTAATCCAAGTGTAATATGTTAACAGAAAAAGAAGCCCTGACCTTCATGCAGAAGGTTGACAACACCGCCCCGTTTTGGGAGCAACTCCACTCCATGGACGACATGCAAGTCAAGCATGCTATATACAATCTTATTGTGACGCGACGTGACGTGAACCTCTACCTCAAAGACATCAAGCCCCACGCTCAGTGGAAGATTGGGGATGTCAAGGCATACTTTGGCATCAAGGGGGGCAAGCAAAAGATTGCTGACCAGATCAACCTGCTTCACCGCGAGTTCGTAGAGCCTAACCTCAACAAAGACAGCGACAGCAGTAACGAATCAGCACAAGTAATTGTAGGTAACGATGATGAGTAAAGAACTACAGAACGTAGCAGCTGCTGAACCAAGAGAAGTGGCTTTAGTGACCGCACTCATAATCCGTGAGGATATACTCATGGGTACTGTCTACCAAACCTTTGACAAGGCATACGAAATAGCCGTCAAGTTTGTGGACAGATACCCATCTGACCTCGATTGGGGTGTTGATGATATCCGTGACGAGGACGGCAATCTAATAACATACGATTGGGATGAGGCAGTAATAAATTTTGCACGAAAAAGAATGATACCAAACGACGTAATACAAGAACCAAAATGAATGAAGAATCAATGATGCTCGCAGTTGTCGAGCAAATACTCGAAGGTATGTGGATGGATGGTGGAATCATGAAGAGTGTTCTGCCTGCTGAGAACGGTGAGTACATGTGGGTAAGCAATGACTACGCCCACAAAGCAAAAGGAGGCCCGTATGAAACCTACGAGCAGTATTTAGAACGAACATCTAACATCAATTAATCATGGATACGAAACGCAAAGAAGAACACATTCGCAACATAGCCTTTTGCATCGCTAACGGTGCATCAGGTTACGTCACTGACAACTTCCGAATCGACGATCTACCCACGCCTCAACGCGCAGGAACGCTGTCGCAACAGGACGCCTATGCTCGTGGACGGGCTAGGGTCATATTTGACGAGTTTATTGAACAAAACCCAAACATCGAGGACTAATGGTAATTAAATGGATTAACGAGAAAGCCTCATGGTTCTTTACCAATGGCAACAAAAACAACAGCCTTGCCCATCTAAAGGAACGATACGGACCATACAGGCTTGTTGAGCACGAAGACACCGTGACCATAACAATGAGCAAGATAGCCTTCATACAATCGAGCAAGTTTGCCAGGTACGGCCTAGACTGCTTTAAGTACGGATGCGTTCCCAAGTGGGAGCCAAAACTGAACTCTGCTAAATCAATTAACAAAGTCATTGAGGCTATGAATTACGATGCCCACATGATTGGAACAAAGTTTTACAAAGAAAGATTGGCAAAGAAATCATGAGTGTTACAGAGCAAGTACAAATTATGGAACATGGCTTATTTGACACACAGAGTCGAACCATGATCAAAGCATACGACCTGTTCAATAACTACGGTGGATGTTCTTTCTATTGGATGGACGGCATGATGGCTATGATAACCAACGGTTACATGGTTGGAGGTGCATCGAAAGGCATAACGGTGGCTTCAGACCAGATTGATATGCGTTTATTCAGTTACATGTGGGACTACTTCACGGATAAATTCAGTGCCTTGTCAGATGACGATGAGCTTTGTCTTGGACTTTGGAAAGACCCCTCTAACGGCGCGATGGTCATGGAGTTGTCTACATGGCACGGCGACGAGGCTGAGGCGTTAGCCCTCTCTATATCGAGAAAGCAGAAAGGATATTATGATGTTAAGAGAAACAAAACAGTTTATGTGATATGAAACACAAGTACATACAGATACACCCAGACGAAAAGTTGATCAATGACTCCTGTGTCATCGAGATAATGAACGCAGAGGACGGCGACGGATACAATATGTATGTCGTTGACGAGGATGCAAACAAGGTTGTGATCAACGAATGGGAGCCAGACTTCGAATGGGTATGGCAGACGGCCAAGTACTTCAGCAAGAAGCACAATCTTGAAATCATTGATAGAACCCCTTACTGATGTATACTAATAGAGATATAGATAAGGAGATGATGGATCGACTGAATGTCGCCCTGTCACTCCTCAAGCGATTCATAGAGATCATGGAGGAGGAGAAAGACGGGAGCATAACGATCGAGCAACAGATATCTGATTTGTACATGGACTGCAAAGAAAATGGGCTATGACCTTGGAATATTACTTTAACCAAATTACCTTTGACCCCACTTAAATGAAAGAGAGAGAGTTATTACGGAGATATTACCACATTCTCGGCCTTGTGCCTAACAAGTCTAGAAAGGCCGAGCAGGTAAAGGCAAGAGCTGCTATGATGACAGCGATGCGCCAAAACGGATTGAAACTGCATCATATCGCAGAGATTTTTGGTAGCGACCACTCAACAGTGGTTCATCATACTAGAAAGCACGAATCAAACCTTAGGTTTTGGGATGGTTATGAACACAAGTATACCATCGCATCAGGCTTGTGTGGTGTTTCGATAAGAAACAAGGCTATCAAGTGGAAGATACGCAACCTGAACGCTACCATCAAAAGGCTGTCAGGCATCAAAGAGAACTTAGAAAAACAATTAAATCAAAAGAGTTATGAGCAATTACAAATTCAAAACAACGAACATTCGAGGTAAGCAGTATGTCGAAGTCAATGAGCGGATCAAATTTTTTCGTCAAGAGGATAGATACAAAGATTGGACGATTATGTCTGAGTTTACCGTCCTCGACTCCGAGCAGTGCGTCTGCAAAACAACCATCGCAGATGCTACTGGACGTGTTATTGCCACTGGACATGCCCACGAAGTGCAGAGTGCATCCATTATCAATAAAACCAGCTACGTTGAGAATTGCGAAACCTCTGCTATTGGACGAGCCCTTGCTATGCTTGGAATCGGAATCGACACTTCTATTGCGTCAGCTAATGAGGTCAAAGATGCAATTGCAAAACAGGATTCAGGAGATAGCAGTAACTCAGAAAAGGTTAAAAAAATTCAGGAAATGCTAGACACTGAGCCACCACAAGACATCATGCAAAAGGCTATTGATTACATCAAGTCCAGCAAAGACAAGAAAAAGGCCTTTACATCAATCATGGGTAAGTATGAGAAGTCGTTAAGTGAAAAGCAAATCGAAGCAATCAAGAAGTTCGTTCGATGATCACAATACATAGTAAGGAGGGTTGGTACCACTGTAGGCAGGGTATCAGGAAGGAGAGCAAACGGAGTGGTAAACCAACTTTGATTAGCATACCATGGAGTTTGATTAAAAAGTTTCCAACTGGCGTCAGGGGATTGAAGAGATTAGCTAGCCGAGAGCGAGATTTAAATCTGTTTTTTCTCAGCAAGTGCATTGACGGAAGAAGGATCGAGGGTGTTTTCGATACAGAAAAAGATGCCCTCACATACTTTGACAAGGCACTTATTGGAAGAGGTAAGCAACCCAAATACGTATTTAAAAAGAAATGAATTTACCTGAAATACTACAAGAAAGATACGGCAAGCCACACCTGTCTTACTCCTCACTGAAGAATGCCCTTGGCGACATGAAGCAGTTCGATCGGTATATGTTGGGGGAGTTGAAATACGAATCAGATGCACTAGCATTTGGTACGCTGTACGATATGCTCTTGTTTGAGCGAGAGAAGGCTTACGATCAGTACATCATCCTTGACCACGACAGGGTTATGGATCACCTCTCTGACAAAGCGAGAAGCGCAAAGAACCCTAAGCTTACTAGTGAGTACAAGGCTCAGATTCAACTCATGAAGACCGAGGCGTTAGAAGAGGGTAAGATTATCTGCTCAGGTGACGATTGGAAGATGGCTAACGAAATGATCGACAGGCTAGACACCTGTGGCCTTCTCCAATCCCACCTCAGTGGTAAATATCAAGTTGAATTCAATGAAATGCTCCACGGTGTGCAGGTTAAGGGATTCCTTGATTGCTTGGGTACAGACTTCATTAGCGACAGCAAATCCTCTAGAAGTGTAGAGAAGTTTAGATACAGCGTTCGTGACTTCTGTTACGACATACAGGCTTACATCTACACCGAGGTGTTTGGTATTAAAAACTTCTATTGGGTTGTGCAGGAGAAAACTTATCCGTACCTTCCTGCGCTTGTTAAGTGTTCAGACAGCACTCTGTTCACGGGTGAGATGAAGTTCTTTGACGCGCTTGATCGCATCAAGAAGTTCTTGGAGGATGACACGAATCCAATGACCGACTACCTAGAGTATGAGGTCTGATTGGAAGCAAGTAGGTATCGAGTGGTTGTACATGACCACCTACCTATCAATTTTGGCTCTTTTTGTTAAACTTTTAAATATTTTGTTATGAGCGAGACTAGTTATGACAGCGTCCTTGTTGGATACACCGAGGACAGAACACTTGATGATGGCCAACACATTGGGTACAAAATTCGTTTCAAAGATCACGAGTTGGTCGAGATGGCGAAGAAGTACGCTACTTCTCGAAATGAGAAGGGTGAGGGCGGTAACGTGTACTTGAAGATCTTCCGTAGTAAGAACGACAAGCCGTGTTGCAGTGTGTTCGACCCCAATAGTGCTGCTGCGAAGAAGAAGCGTGAAGAACGCCAAGCTTCAAAGGAGACAACCGATGACCTCCCGTTCTAAGGGAGCCCCAATCTACTACATGGACGTTCAGGTCGCGTTTAAGAAAAATAAACGTGTACTTGAGCGCTCCGTGTGGGTAGTGTCCGTGTTTGACGACCCGTCAGATATCATGAACTACGATGGAAAAACTATGCGTAGGCTCAGGGCTGAACTGTACCCAGGGTCAAAAAAGAAAAACAACACGGTGATGGTCAGGGAAATCAAGAGTAAGAAGTTAATAGCAACCTCACAGTTAACGAAAGATGAACACAAGAGACAAAATCGAAAAGAAATGTGATGACTTGAAATCACTTCTGTTGAGCAAGAACGATGCCTATGGAAACGCCGCTTTGGAGCCCATAGGCATTTTTTCGCAACTCGAATCAGGAGAAAGCATCAAAGTGAGAATTGATGACAAGCTGAAGCGAATTAGCAACAAAGGCATCAATGATAACACTGAGGACACGGTGATGGATTTAGCAGGATACCTCATCCTTTTAATGATTGCAATGGACGATGAGTAAGATCACCATATTTAAAGACACCTATGAAACAAAAAACCCTCAATACATTCATATCAGAACCGCCCTCAATCGTATCGCAGAGGGTAAGTCAAAAGAGAGGGTTGAGAAGATTCGCAGTGGGGAGAAAAAAGAAAAGCTATTTCTACCGTGCGTACTATTTAGTGGGGAGTTCACGCAGAGGACGGACGACTCCTTATTCGAGCACAGTGGGTTTGTGGTCCTCGACTTTGATCACGTTGACGTTGCACAGACCAAAAACACCCTGGCTCTGGATGATTACGTTTATTCATGTTGGGCTTCACCGAGTGGGAACGGCGTTAAGGCGCTTGTTGAAATCACAAACACGGAGAGGCACGACGAACACTTCAACGCACTAACACGGTACTTTGATGAGAGGTATGGGTTAGAGATCGATCAAACAGGGCGTAACCTTTCTCGTATGTGTTACGAGTCATACGATCCTGAGATTGTAATAAAAGGAGAGTACAGCAAATTTGGTAAGTTATCTTCAAGTAAAGATTCAGGTAATAAGTCGCAAGTCATTGATTACCAAGCAGGTACGACTAATTACAAGCGACTGAATGTTGCCGTAATGAAGGTGGCATCTGCACCTGACGGCGAGAAGCACAAGGCTTTGCTTGAGGCTGCTAGACTGTGTGGGGGATTTATTGCAGGGGGAATTGTTGAAGAGGATGAGGCGAAGCGTATCCTACTGCGTGAGATATGCAAAAGAGACATCGACTCAGAAGCATCAGCACTCTCCACTATCATAGACGGCATTGAGGACGGTAAGCGACAGCCAATCTTCGAAACGCTCAACAGCGAGCGCCAAATGATCCGTGACGCAGAAGTCAATGATGGGGACATGTCGTTCATATCTTCTGATGATGACGACTTCAAGTGGATCGAAGACTTTGCGCGTGGTGACATTGAAACAGGTCTGACCACGGGTAATGAGATGTTTGACAAGTATTTCGTGTACAAGAAAGAATTTGTAGTGATCAATGGTCACTCCAATGTGGGTAAGACAACAGTGGCGTTGTACCTCATCGCCAACTCTACTGTGCGACATAACTGGAAGTGGGTAATCTATTCATCTGAAAACAAGACAGCGTCAGTAAAAAAGCTGTTAATGGAGTTCAGGCACAACAAGAAGGTCAATAACATGACCCACATGGAAAGAAAGGCTGCATACAAATGGGTGCTTGATCACTTTGTGGTGATAAGCAATAAGGACCTATTGAGCTATTCTGACATACTGCTGTACACAGAAAAGGTGATGGCTAATTCAGACATTGACGGGGTGTTCGTAGACCCCTACAACAGCCTTAGGATTGATTTAGGGCAGTCATCTTTGAGCTCGCATGAGTATCACTACGAGGCTGCTTCAGAGTTTTTGAAATTATCAAAAAACCGCAACGTTGCCATTTGGGTGAATATGCATGCTGTTACAGAGGCGCAACGGAGAAAGGGTGACGATGGTCTTCCTGTTGCACCTTTTGCTGAAGACACTGAAGGTGGTGGTAAGTTCGTAAACAGGGCAGACTGCTTCCTCACCGTTCACCGCAAGGTGCAAGCCCAGGATCCACACACAAGAGGCAAGACTGAAATTCATGTTCGAAAGGTAAGGGAGACGGAAACTGGAGGTCAACCCACCCCATATGACGACCCATTCTTGATGTTTATGGACACATCCAAAACAGCATTTAAAGCCTGGGTTAGTCAGTCACCGCTTTTTCAAGTGTCTGTAGAAGAGGTAGTTAAGCCTATTCCATTCAACCTTAACTTTATGTCAGAGAAAAGCGCATCGGATTAGCGTGTAACTTTGCCATAAATGAAGAAGAATAAGAAGGGGACGAAAAAAAGGAAAAGCTCTTCTAAAAGAAATCTTGGGAAGTATAAGAGTGGTTTAGAAAAGTCGTGCGCAGATGCACTGCGTGAATCTGGGGTGAGCTTTGCCTATGAAAAAACGCAGTTCGAGTTAGTGCCTTCATTCAGGTTTCCACACAGGTACCTGAAGATGACGGCGAAGAAAAAAAACCTTACAGATAGGAGTAATTCCGTACAGCAGCCAATTCGCTACACCCCTGATTTTATGGGGGTAAAAGGACAGAACTGGATCATAGAGACTAAGGGTTGGTTAAGTTCACATCACGACTTCCCTATGAGGTGGAAACTTTTTTTGAAGTATTTAGTTGACAATGACCTACATTATGACGTATACTTGTGTCGCACGACCTTACAGGTAAATGAAGCGATACATGATATACTATTAAAATATGGACAAAAACGAACTAAGTGAGAGATATTTTGATGCATTTGACAGAATGTACTACAATCTCTCCGAGGTCATTGAAATGTTGCACGACGAAGACGGAGATCCAATAAGCGACGCTGAAGTCGTTGGGGAAATCGTGGTAACATTGAGGCAGTATATAAACCTCGAACTAGACTTAATACGCGAACTAGCAAAAGAATATTCCGATGGGTAATTTTGACAGATTTAACCCCTCATTCAGTAAAGCAAGAAAAGATTATTCAATGCAGTACGGTGGGGTGACTGAGAAACGATTTAAACGTACCGCAATTTCAGTTGGGTATAAGGTCAAGAAGACCCCAATAGAAATCGATAGGAAAAGTCACATTGATTTCTGGTTGAAGTATGGGGAGGGAGATGAGGTTTATTCTGTTGACGTAAAGGGAAGTAACCTGCCTGATGAAATTTGGTGTGAGTTTGTAAACGTACAGGGAAACCCTGGGTGGTTATACGGAAAGGCAGGGATCATAGCTTTTGAGATGCCAGAAGAGGGTGGGTTTGCTGTCGTGAAGAGAAAAGAACTGCTGAAGTGGTGCGAGGAGAACGTAGAGGACGTTGTTGTAAAGAACAAGAAGGATGCATACTTAAAGAAGTACACGAGGCCCAAGAACGACGACGTAATCACGAAGATCTACCTGGCTGATTTAAAATCACTCCCCTCGTACCGAGTCTGGAAATACTTTACTGATTACTGAGGTGTCGAACTGTTCTTCCCTGTAAAATGGATCTAATTCGGCTCCAAAGCAAATAGTTCCCCACTGCGCAAGCACGATCTGAACGTCAGTTACTGTAAAGAATCCGTCGCCGTTCATGTCGCCATCTTCCCAGTACAAGTTATCCCAGTTGGCCAGCATCAACAGCATATCATTCATGCCAACCACGTAATCTCCGCTTATATCCCCCACGCAAACACTGGCGTCATTGTTGACTAGACCTGGACGGGTGATTGGAATCATATCATGCATACGCTCTATCTGCCCCTCAGTGAAGTTCGTTCTGCATGAATCTACGTAGTAATCCATGTGGTTGTTCGGTTCGTAGTTATACGCCCCAGGAGGGCATATAGGATTTTCGCAACTCCAGTTCACCTTAGTGGGAGGGGTGTCACACACGTAGTCGCCTGTCTCTTCGCAAGGACCAAGGTCTTCACCGCAGTAGTCAACTCCGTTAAAGACGTGGTGCAAACTAAGGTAGTGTCCTACTTCATGGATAAGCGTCTTGTTCTCATCTCTAACCCCCCAAAGATGATCACCAATGCGACCAAAAACATTTGACCTAACCCACACTCCGTCCATCTCTACGTTCTCATTGTATGCTGTCCATGCAAAACCAAGAATGCCTGAGCAGAACTGAGGGAACACGTGCACATTCATGTAAAGCTCTCTATCCCAAACGATGTCTTCTAAATAGTTGTTTACTGTTGTCCAACCGTAGTAACTATAAGGAACGCAGGTATTGTACAACTCAAGAGTTGGCTCCATGCCTTCTACCTCATCTAGATTGTGGTACTCTATATCAAGAAGGTCGAAGGTAAACATAGCTTCCTCGAACTCCTCATTCAGGTGTTCGTGAGCGTCCCATATAACTGTATCACCCAATAAGCTATACTCGTAAGGGAAGCTATCAGTGTAATGTATGTGTACTACGTAGTTTACGTTCTTCCAGGACGGTGGGTCTGGATTGTACCCCATCATTTTTACAGCTGGGGTAGGCACATCGAAAACAGCGCAAGAATCCTGTCCTGATCCCCCGTACTGTGAGAGCAGGCAAAGAATGAGGATCAAGCGATTCATTGCATTTGGTTCTTAGCTAATAGCAGCTTAATCTCTTGAATGTCTTTTAGAAGCTGTTTTACGTCAGCTTTGAACTCGGCATTGTCGTTCTCTAAAGCTTCTACTCTAGCCGAAAGCTTATTGTAATCGGCATGAAATTTAACCCAACCACCTACTAGCGTGATTGCCAGCATTAAAAACTCAAAGTGGCTAAGATTGTCCATCATGACTTTTTAGTCTTTTCTACAGTTCTACCAGCAAAATAGGCACCGAATACAGTTAGCATTAATATTTCCAACAAAGATACGTAACTATCTTTGACGTTAAATGGTTGGTTGTCAAGAGAATCGAAGATCACAAGACCTAAAAAAATACATGTTAATGTTACTAACATTAACGGCCTTATTACTTTGGCTATTTTAACATCGCTCCCCATATCAGCCTTCCAACGCTCAGTCACGTTATTCTGATAGGCGATTTCAGCGTCAACCATAGCCTTAGCCTCTTCTGGAGATATGTCTGGCTCCTTATCCAGCAGGTTTTTTACAACACCTAACCCACCTTGATCAGGAAGTAAATCCCCAACGGCGTCAAGTATGCCTGGTGCCTTTTCCTTTAGCCACTGACCAAGCTTAGTGTCTCTAATCTTCTTTTTATTCTTGTCCTCGCTCATTCCTGTACATCTCTTCTATAAAGTCTAACATCAGTACGGTGTGATTTCTGAAGCCTCCGTACTCGTTTAATTCGAGTGTGCTTCGGAAGTTGTCGTTTACCGCGTTCAATATTTGAATTCTGCCCTCATCAGATAGGTTGGCATAGTTTGGATGAGCCATGACTTGTTGAGCCAGGGCATACCTCTCTTTACCAGCCACCTCCATCAACGCATTGATCTGTTCTGTGTTTAACTTAATTCTGGATGCAGTAAATTCTGGGTCGCCAAAGAAACTGTATTGCTTTCCAGTAGCCAGCACAGCGTTGAGGTGCTTCTTGCTGTTTATGTCTGGCACATTCACGGCTCTTGCTCTTGCGAAGTACGGTGTAGAAACCAGGGTTGACACCTCCCCAGTATTGTTGTAAAGTCGGTATACCTCATTTGATATTGGATCGGCCTCGGCATTTCTCGCTTTTAAAATATTGTACAAGTGATACGCGAAGGGATCAGCTCCAGTTGGTGTCTGTTTGATCTTCTCTCCCTTCCAGTTTACTCTAACAGGAACGGCACTGTCCAGGTTGAAAGTTCTGTCCATGATGGTATATTTCAACCTTGCCATAAACCGCTCAGATCTGCTCATATCTTCCAGAACCCTTGTGTCTGGCAGGAACTCTCTGTTAGCCCTGTTTAGAGCTGAGAATGTGTTTGGAAGGACTATAGATGTCATGGCTTTCGATGTACCGTAAACCCACTTCTCAAATTTATCATACAGCCTTTCCTCATCGGTTTCACCAATCATCTGAGTCAAGTTGTTGACCCCTTGCAAGAAGCTTTGGTTGAGAACGTGATTCAGTGTTGAAAGCGGTTGCAACCCAATAATTTCCCTAAACAAATCAAACCCCTTCTCTACCTCATCAACCCTAGACCCAGCTAGAGTGGCCCTAGACCCAAGTATGACGCCTGGTATACCCAACTTGGTGTAGTTGAAGAATCTATCGTTAGGCTGAACAGCAGGGTCGTCCCCATTATAAAGACGCTGTAGTCCTGAGACGTTTATTGAGTTGGGTGGGAATTGATCGTAAGACAAGTTCTTCTTCTTCTCATCCTCCTCGTACTCAATCTCCCCTGAAAGCAGTCCTTCTGCGATGAGGTTGTGAGCAAGCTGAGCCATCATAAGGCCTATGAATCCCTTGGCTATATCTTGAGATGCATCAGTTATCTTGCCATCATAAATCTTTTTAGACGCAGAAGCCATAGCAAATGCAAATGAAGAATACTTCATTGTCTCGCTCAAAATGTTAGCTGGTGTTCTTACGTACGGGACCTGAGTCCTTACCACAAAATCAGCTATATCCCTGCCGAGTATCTTGCTCAAAATTCTTGAACCACCAGAGACTAACGCCTCAAGGGTCTCTGAGGTGTCCGTCTTCTCCTGGAAGGTGAGCTTCCTCCCCTCCCTCTGCGCCTCCTGCATGACGTCCTCTGGTGGGTACTTTAAGAACAACTCCAGCTCTCTTCCTTCTAACTTTCTAGCCTTTGCAGCTTGATACAGGACTTTACCCTCCATGTACTTTCTAAACGGAGTATCACCAAGAGAAAGGAGCCTAAACATGAGCTCAGCTGGAACCCCAAACGAACCCTGAATTCCTAGCTTTATTCTTTGCTTGCTGCTGATAGGCGCATCGACCTCCATCCCGTACTTCTTGGCTAATTTGGTACCAATTCCAGTACCATGGAAAGCTTGCAGGAATGACATAATCGGCATAAACCCACGCTGAATCCTCCATTCAGTTACGTACTCTGATGGCTCCCCTTTGATCACTTCATTCTTCAGCGTATTCACAAATGCAGGACCCATCATCCTAAGACCGTGCATGTAAGCAGCAAGAGAGTACTGCCTTTCAGGGGGTGTAGTTTTCAACACCCATCGAATCGCGACATCTATCGGTAATGAGATAAAGTCTCTTGGGATGGCCAGCCCCATGTTTACAATGTTGGCAAATATGTTTGTCGCCTGAGACATAGGTGTCAACAAGTTACCCTGTATAAGCATGGTGCCAAGCTCTCCAGCACCCCTCTCTACGTTGGCGTTCATCCACTGGTTCAACCTCTTTTGAGCTTGGTTCAACTGGTCCCCAACTTTCCTGAAGTCGTTCTCCATTCTCAAGAGCTCGACATCAGTCATGTCGTATGGTTGGTTTCTTTCCTTGATCAACTCAACCATCTCTTTTTGCAGCCTAAGGACTGGCTCCAGCAGCCCTATAAGCTTTTCTCTCTGGGCATCTGTAAGTTTTTGACCCTTGGATTCCACATCAGAGAGAACAACATCATACATCCCCTTTACGGTAGAGTTCTTTAACTCACCAAAATGTCTAAGCAGTCTACCCACGCTGGTCCCTAGCTTTCCAAGCCTCTCTACGATAGCAGCTGCCTTTTGGTTGCCCTCTGGGGTACCCTCGGCCATAGCTCTGTTTAGCGCCTCAATACCAGCAAGGACTCCTGTCTGATCCTGTACATTAATAAGGTTTGACAAAGACGTCTCGTTCATGTTGGCAACAAGTTCGTCCATCGTCATATTTTCAAGGTCAGCCCTGATGTCAGCAAGTTTCTGAGGTGTAAAATAGTTCTCAGGGTTGTTGACGATGTCGTCCTTGATTTGCTTGTAGGTTCTTTGCGCTCGTACAGTAAACCTCCTTCTCTGTTCTCTCAGGTCGTCTGCTCTGTTTGAGGCTTGTTGCTGCTCTTGTTTCGCCTTGGCCTCTTGCTGTTGTTTTTGATTGTCGGCAAGGACTTTTTCTCGGTATGCGTTTGCTGAGTCCCAAGTACCAAAAGTCTCTTCGGTAATATTCATCTTACCGTCTGGATCATAAACCATCAGAACGACATCAGGCTTCCCGTGCTTTTCGTTATTCCACTCTTTTGGTGCGTACTGTTCATTAAAGGGAGTTCTAGAAACAATCCTAAAACCATTATCCTTATATATCTTGGTTAGGTACGGCATGTCAAAGTTGTCCAGTATCCTGCCCCCAGCTTTTACGGCAGCCTTAACCAGTCTTGGGCCAACACCTTTAGCCTCTGGGTCTGTCTTACCAAGACCTCTGATGTCTCCACTCTCATCCACCAGCGCAACCCCACCGTCAGTTCTGACAACTGTACCTTTATCAATAGACTCATCATCAGGAACGGTTACGCTCCACATCCCTTCTGGATCAGCCTCTTTAGCCGCTTCTAACTCCTCCTTGTACCTCCTCTTGTCCTCCGCTTCGGCCTGCGTGTTGTTTTCGGTTGCCTCAGGGCGCTCCTTAGATAGGATTTCGTCGATCTCCTTATCAATCTCCTGGACCCTTCTCTTTGAGGACTGCCACTTAGAGTCTGCTTTCTGAGCTCGCTCCTTTTCCAGAGCAACTAGTTTTTTCCTGTCTTCCCCTTGGATGGATGGGTCGATTGACTTTTCGATGGTCTGATCCATCACCTTCTCCTCCACCACCTTAGCCGTCTCCTTATCGTTCTCTACTTTTATGTCAAGTGGGTTACCGTCGTTGTCCACAGTGAGATCTTTTTCTGTCTCTATGAACTGCGTAAAATCGTCCTTTGTAAGCTCTTTGCCGTTCACATAGTACTTGGGTGGGTTGAGTACGTCTGACATACTTTTAACGCCCTTTGTAACCCCTTGGCGGCCAGCACTAATTGTACCCATACCAAACTCCCCAGCAGCTTCTGCAACAATCGCAGAAGGAGAAAGCTCCTCGCCTCTAGAGAGCTCAGCGGCAGCCTCCCCAGCCATCCCTCCAGCCGCCTCGACACTACCAGCCACTAATGTTTTAGATATTGGCTTTGTAACTCCTTTAGAGGCTGTTCCTGCAAGACCAAAGGTGATGAAGTCAAAAACACCAATCATGGCCCCACCCTTGATGGCCTTATTCCTGTGTTCTTGTAGCCACTCCTCGTCGGCTAAAATCTTTCTAGCGTTCTCTTTAGTCAAGTCCATGCCTCTCGACTCCAACTCCTCTCTCAAATAGTTGGAAAACGTAGCTGTTGCATCAAGAACCCCTGACGCAGCACCAATACCACTTCTCAGTCCCCAATAAGACCCTGCCGCAGCCCCTGGCCCAGCGCCAATACCCCCAGCTGTAGCTCCAATTGCGCCTCCAGTAGCAGCCCCTGAAAGGGTAGACCCTGTAACAACACCAGTGTTGAGCTCTTGTCCAACAAGTCCAGCAAGTGAACCGAGAGCGTCTTCAAAAAGAACTGTAGGGTTGTGCCAGTAAGCAGAGACCGTGTTCCACACGGTATCCCCCTCATCTCTAATTTCTTGCTCCCAGGCCCTTCTCTCGTCCGACATACCGTACTTCTGGATCTCATCAGTGGCCGAAACATATTTCTCTAAGTCTTCGTCACTTATGTTACCCCCCATCATGTCTGCCACCTCTTTTGTCAACTTCCCCTCACCATACTGAGCGGCCATGGCGCGACTCACATCATCGAAGAAGTCCCCAAACCCCCCTAAGCCATCTCCAAAGAATGCTGTTTCTTGAGGGGCTGTTGCGATCGAGTCTTTTTTTTTAATAGGCGTATTCAGGTACGCAGAGAAAGAATTGAAGTCACCCTGGTACAACTGCTTATCAACGACTAGTTGGTGCAGTTTTTTTTGATTGTCAACCAATGACATTGAAGCCGCAAAATCATCGTAGCTCCCCTGATAAAAGTTTCTATCAACCATAAGGTTGTAGATGGTCTGTAAATTATCATTCATTGATCATACCGTTTTCTCTTAGCAGTTGCAACGCAACGTCTACCGCCAACTGGACGTTTTTATCTTCTCCTGTTTCTATCCCAAGAGCACGGGCAGCTCTAGTTCTGACTCCATAAAGAGAACCTGATATACCTCCTCCAGCGGAGCCCTGTAAAGGTTCGTATCCACTCGCTTGAAGTCTGTTGTAGAAGTCTTTTGAGTTCATAATAAAATCAACAGCCTCCTGGTTTACCCCATTATCCCTTAAGACATCTTTAAACTTACTAAGGTTGGCATCGTTCTCATTTAAACCGTAATAACCTTCTGGCCTTAAACTAGTAACTGAAATCCCTGAAGTTTCCAATTCTTGATTTTCAGGAGTTCCAAGCATGTCATTCAACAAGTATCCGCTACCAACTTGGGTGTCTGGGTTTGACTTTGGTAGCTCCCCAGGAACCAAGTCACTCAACCTAGCGCCACCAAACTTAGCCATTATGTACCTGTCAACAGCGTCATAGTTTGAACCACTAAGCTCAATCTCTCCACTGGTAAGGGCAGTCATCCCAGCACCCCCCTGCGAGGCAAATTGATTCATCACCTGAGGGGTTAGGTTTGTTCCAGTAGTGCTGTACTTAAGGACGTGTCGTCCACCTTCATTAATGTAGTGGTATTCTGGGATAACGCTAATCAACCCCCCATCCTCAGTGCTAATGGAGATGGTGGTTTTATCACCTACCTTTCTTATATACCTAGCGGTTGCTGGACCGTTTAGGATTGGGGCTGACGGCTCCATCTGTCCAGACGTTATGAGCATGTCCTGCAATTCCCTGTCTGCTCTTCTCTGATTTCTTCTAGCAGCGTCAGAGGCTATTGTATTTGGCTCAAAGTATGTAGCGTCTTTCCACAGCTCCATCTCCTCTGCCCTTCTAAACAGGCTGTCAGCCAGGCCTCCGTCACCCCAAACAGATTCATAGGCTGGGCTTTCTGGGTCTTTTGTTATGAACACCTGTCTTTGAGCATCGGTAAAGAATGGATCAGACTCTGTGTCTTCGAGAGCATTCTCGTAAGAGGCTAAAAGCTGAGACCTGTGAACCTGACCCTCTCTGTTCTCTAAATTGACGTGGCTGTTAAAGTATTTATTGGCAGCCTCCTCGTTCCATCTACCCCCAACATTTACAACTTCCTTTGCCTGCTGACTACTACCCCAATCATACAGATCCCCTATGTCCTGGTTGCTCACTTGCCCAGCAAATAGGTTGTCGTACGTACCAATACCAGTCAGCATCTCAGGCTTCACGTACGCATCTGCTATTGGGTCATAAACCTGAACGCTACCATCTTCCTGGAAGATTGGTTCACCCTCAAGTATATCAAATTTCTGGTTTAGCTGCTGGTTTTTAATGTCGGCCAATTGCCCAACCTCCATGGGTGTATAAACCTGACCAATAGGGAGGTTCTCGTTGTATTGATCCAAAAGCCTGGGGTCAGTGGCTAACTTCATGTGCATATCCCAAGTCTCATTAAATGGCTTGGCGTGTATGTTGTAGTACTTGTTGTAGTCGTTAATCAGACCAAGTACAAGAGCTTTAGACTGCGAAGGGGAAAGGTTACCATTCATGATCTGGTCCTTCACCCTTTCGGCCTGCATATTGTAAAGCGCACCAAACGACTGCCCTAGCTTATAGGCATCGTACTCCAATAGTGTGTTTAAGTCGTCCCGTCTGGCGTTCTCGCCCATTCGAAACATCTCAAACTGCCGTTGCTTCGCATTGGCTAACTGTTGAACCAGTGAATTTGATGACGCATCTGGTTTCTGCAACGGATTTAACGGTTGCGGAATCGGTACGTTTGAGAATAAATCAGCCATTTAATTCTGAATTGTACTCCTCAACCTCCATCTGAAATTGAGGGGACTGCATTAGTTCTGCAAGGTAAGCATACAGAGCTTCAGGGTCGCCAGACTGAAGCAGTCTAATCAGGTTGTTTGATTGAGTATTGTTAAACAGTATCTCACCACCTGTCGCTTCAGCAACCTTGTTGCCGTTGTCATCCACCATATGAATTGGGTTACTGCCATGGTCAAACTCTCCTGGGAGTATCTCTGGGGCGACGCCACCGTCCTGCATACTTTGAACCTCACCGTCTTTGCTGACGGTTATGGTGATGTCACCACTATCATTATTTGCGAGATTTCCTTCTGCGTCAAAATCTTCAGCCGTGTACCCAAACAACCTTGTGTCTTTCCCCTTAGCGGCTCTTCTTCTACCAATACCCTCCATTGCCGACTCGGCCACTCTATCTCCAATAGTGTTCATGCCTGAGCTAGCCATAGTGTTCATGCCTGAGCTAATCATGCGACCAAGCATCCCCCCAAGAACATACTTAGGGACTCTCATCCCCCCTTTACCACTAACCCCCAAATACTTCAGATAATCGGTGTCTAGGCCGCCGTCTCCGCTGGCCAGCTCCGCTCCAACCGCACCAGTAGCATCCCCAAAACCACCAATTGCAGTATTGATTCCTTCCTGCCTTTGCTGTATCCCCTGCTGCTCCATGCCAGCCCCCCTCGCCATCAACATAGACTCCATCTGCTGCCTGGTCGTTTCATTTGCCGTCTTTATACCCTGCTCAGTGGTAGCCAACCCCATAGTGGCGGCTGCTTGATCATTAGCCGCCTTTATGTTAGCGTCATTAACCCCACTCATAACTGTCTGGGCTGTCTTAGGGGTGAGAAAAGCTGTTCTTGGGTCTCCGTATCGTGTATTTGCTATAGCGCTGCTTATTGCAGATCTGCCAGCCTCTCCAGTTCTTGCTGCCGCCTCCTCTGCCAGTCTCTGTGTGTTAGTATAGGCGTCGTATACGCCCTGACCAAGAGAGAGGTCGTACTTTCCAGATCGAAAGTCTTCTACTTGCTTGTCAAAGAGGTCTCTACCTTCGTCTCTTGTTTTCTTTCCTGCCCTAGACTGGACAATGCCCTGCACCCCTTTGGTAATGCCCTGAGCCATAAGAGCTATAGTTATTGGATCGAGAGCTAGTGTCAACCCTGGGTAGTCCACCCCAAAGATTAAGTTTTGTAAAAATTCCACCATAATGCAAATATAATCAACAATCATCTAGAATGATCGAGGTTAGTTATTTCGTAGTTTAGGTTGAGGGCATACATCTCAAACTTCTCGCTTCCAAATGCGATAGTCAGATCACAGTACTGACCCCTAGGCTCATCCCCAAAAATAGCGTTCTCACTAACCTGGTAGAGGGCATACCTTTTGGTTTCGTAATTAAGGGTGCCATTTCCACTCCCGTCGTCGGCAAAGTACTGTTCAACGAAACTCTGGTCAAGAGTGGATTCGAAGTCTGTCCTTGTGTAAAGTATCTTCTCCCCAGCGTAATAATTAGGGATATCGAAGGTTTCTTCAGCTGAGGGCCTACCAATATCTTGCATGTCAGCGGCAAACCGTAAGTCATTGGTAGCGTTCTTATCTCTTAAAGCAGAGTACAGCCCCGTCAAAAGATTCTGGCTCATCTGATTATAATCCCCCACGTAGTCGCCATCAATATCTTTAACGAAGTACAGGCCACCGTGATATTTATTCTCGTCACCAACCTGTCTCCAGCTAGGCAGGCTTTGCGCAGTCAGATCACCACCCTGAACCTTTATGGCCCAGTACCTGTCAGCATCAAAAGCTACTGAGTCAGCGGCGCTTATCTGATCGGTCAGTGGATGCTCATAACCATCTGGCAAGAAATCGTCTGGAACGATTGCGCTATCTGGGTTAATGGGTCTCACCCCAGTAATCACCCCAAGGCACTTTACATTTGCTGAACCCCCAAAGATATTTTTCCCCATGTCAGCGTACAGGATACCGCCCTTGTCCTTTACCGTTCCAAAGTTGAATGACTTTACGGGGAGGTTGTCGGAGTTGACAGAGACGAGCGATATACTGTTTTCTATGTTCTGTGTACCCTCAACGGATATTGACTTAAATATCTTGTTGGCTGACACGTTGTCGTTGAACGATACCTGAACAACGCTGCCCACTGATCCATTACCATGAAAATCGTTGATCTCTGCACCGCTACTGTTATGCCTGTAAACAAGATCCGTCTGCCCACCTAAGTCCTGTGCGTTTTTACCAGAGGTTAGAATGTTGTTCAACCAGCCATAACAAGAAGACCAAAAGGAATACCTCGTCTTCCAGAATCTGTCTGTGTTGTCGAAAGCTACAGTAGTATTGTTCGAGCTAGTTATTGCCATGTTGTAGTATTATTCTAAGTCATCTAGTAGTGGACTGCCTGGCTCAATAAACAATGCATCGTTATCGTTACCAAACGCTTCAAAACCTTCAACCCCCTGTGCGCCCAATTGGTTGATTCTGCTAATAATCGCACCATACGTTGTTAGCAGCGCCAAAAGATCATTCGTTCCAATTGCTCCATCACCACCTATGTCAGTATCAACATCAGTAGAAAATAAAGCCGCAGATGCCTGTTCGTCTGCCGTGAGTTGGTTGGCTAATTCAGGATTGTTAAGTACTGAATTTATAGCAGCAGCTAGGCCGTCGGAAGTCAAGCTTGATAGAGTACCTGCCTCCCCCACCGTAAGGCCCTCTGTTGCTATAATGCTAAGCGGTGTTGGGCTAAGTGACACATCAACGAAGGCTGGTATAGGGGAGTAGAGTACGTCTTGAATTACATTTGATTCGGACAAATACACAATGGCTAGGTGAGGTTGATTAACATCAACCGCTCCACCGCCAGTGACAGGCGAATATTCTACTATAGAATCAGAGGTGAGCGTCAATATCTGGTTTGACTCCAGGTTAATAAAGCTAGCGGTAGCCACCACGTTTGCCGAGAAGATATCAAATAGCCCACTAGGCCCATCACCAATACCTACAGGCTCATTGGTCCAGTTTACATCGTCAGCGCTCTCGGCTCCCTGAACGAGATAAACATTTACTGAGTACGGATTTGATGAGTCTGAGTAAGTGTTTACAGTTGTTATGTACCCAATAGGCCCTGAAACCCCACTCTCATCATACTCGTATTGAAAATCAGCAATGTCGTAAACAGGTTCACTTTCTACTGGGGCAACGCCCTCTGAGGGTGTTGTAAAAGCAATCTCCTCATACGCAACAATAGAGCCATCAGCATTAAACACCCCAGCGAAAAGATTGTATTCAGTCTCAGGGTCAAGCAAAGATAGGTAGTTCTCACCCGTATTTATGATGACCGAAGAATCAAGTATAATGGAATCTGAGTAGACAGTTGTTGCCGAGGTTGCAAGTTCAGTAAATGAGCCAACAGCTTCCACGACAATCTCAATTGACAGTTCACTCCCAGTAATTTGATAGCTCGATGGGAGAGGAAGAACAAGTAAGGTTAATGGGTCTGTTATATTGTCTATCGTTACGACTCCAGTGGCTACGACTCCATTTGGGCCAGTGGTAATAACCAATAAATCCTCAAACACGACTTCAAGAGCCTCCACATCGGTTATGCTTATTGGGTCGGCACCAGTAGACGTGTCAACCTCATCAATAATTTGATTTCCAACTGGGGGCTCATAAAAGAATGGGGTTGGTTCTGTGAGAACGGTAGCATTCATAATAGATATCAAGAACTCATCCTTCAAAGGATCATAACCCCCAACGATCCTAACGCCTGATTCAGCAGTTTGAGCACCAAGAACCCTATTGAACAAATACCTAAAGTACTGCTTCATCCCACCCTCAGAAATAACCGACACACCCCTATCTGGGGAAAATCTGTATACCTGCTGTCTTGACTTATTGGCAAAGTAAATGAAATTATCTACCTTGACAACTGATTCAGGATTGTCGTCGCATCCGTACGCACCAGCATAGAACTTCTGAGCACCCAGCACTTTGCTTGAAGCGATAAGGCTCTCCACTCCAGATGCATCAGACAGGATGCTTCTATCTACAGGAAGGACAGAGGTCTTTTCTTCTTGTATGCAAAACACTGAGTCTGAGTAGTTTAGAATGTAGTTTATCGCCCCGTGCTCAGCTGGCAAATCTTTGAATTGCAACTTAAATGGATTAAACGACGTAAACCTAACTAGCTGACTAGCATAATTATTCTTGTCAGAGTAAGTGATTGAGCTGTCTCTGCGAATCTCCTTGTTGATAGGTGATATCGTTTTTATTTTTCCAAATGAGTACTGTTTAGAGTCCACTAACGTATCGTTGAACCTGTTGGTTTCAAGGTAGTAATCTCGAAACTTAGACGGCGAGGTTTCACTGGTTATTAGATTGGTAAACAGGTTGTTGTTTTCATCATAATCAGGCATGTTTACTGGTACCCTTCTCCACCAAATATCTCCGTTTCTAAGGAGTACTGGGTTTGTTTGGTGTACTACAGTTGCGCCTGAAAAGCTTATTGTATTGTAAACATTTCCAGTCTCGTGATAAACTCTGTTTTCAGAGCTCTGTTTGTCGAGTGGAGAATATATCTCTACAACACACCTGTCATTCCAGTGATGAGAGTTTGTGTTGACGTCCTCGGCTGCAAGCACGTCCTGATAAGTAAATCCAGCGGCGAACGGAGAGTTTTTAAGAATTAAAAACCTGCCCGTACGGGGGGCGATTTGCTCGTCACTATCTCCAGTAGACCCTATCAAAGGGTTTGTATCTACGTCTTCCGTAAGGATTACGCTGTCGATGATCTCAAAATCATAATCTCTTGGCCAAATCCTGTCTTCATTATTGGTATAGTATGATATAATCCTCAACCTATCCCCCTGTTTAAAGGTATACATATCGTTAATACCCTCATTGCTAACCGCCCCAAAATCTTTAGAGTAAGATACGGTTGGGTGCTGCTGGAGGTAATTAAGGGACACGTAAATGTTCTGAGATCCCTCTTCACTTTCTTGAGCAACAAAAGCGCCGCCAGTGGTGTACTGAATAAAGTCTGAAACGCTAGAATTACCAGCATAAACAATTTGGTAGTGGTGAGCCCATTCAGGCGGTTCGTGATTTAGTTGAATTCCAATCTCAACCCTGCCCTTCATGCTCCCTCTTTCTTCCGCTGAGTAACCAGGAATATAAACAGTCGGAAGCTTGTTTACGTTTCCAGCCCTACCCCTCTCGTCGTAGTAAACAACACCAAAGTCATGATTAGACTCAGTCTTAAATGACCTATCGTAGTTTACCAATCCAGAGTCAGTCAGATAACTGTTGAAATCAATTATCTCAACCTGACAAGCCTTCTCCTCCAGTATGGACTCTCCATCTTGGTTAAACGCATCCCTGTAACTAACAAGAAAAACAGCTCCAATAGAAAGTGAGTCCTCTAAATCAACACCGATTCTTTTAATTATCCTATCTCCTGTTGTGGCGTAAACGGCAGTATACACAAACCCCTGATCCCCAAAAAGGTTTAGGTAATTTACTGATCCAGTACTTGTGTTTAGCTCATTATTTGGTATTATATTGCTGGTGGCAACATTAGTGACGTAGGTCTCCAGATCCTTAAAAGTCAAAGAATCAGGCCCCTGCTCCCCATCTAATAAAGAAAAATTGCTAACCAAATCACCTATATCAGTTAGGCTACCGTATATTGAGGACTCCTCAAAAAATAAAGGCCAATATAGTTGGGCCTGCTCATTTGCAGGATTGTTGAGCGCTCCACCATTATTAACATGGGTTATGGCCTCAAAAAAACCATTATAGTTTACCGTCTCCTCCTCCCCATTTGATACATCTAGGATGTTGGGGTACAAGATTTCCGCGTTGGCGTAGGAACTAGAGTATATGGCCCAAGAGTGGATACCAGGGGCGTCTACCAAAGTATTAGGTGAAATGAAATCTCCAAAATCAGCCAAGGGAACTGGTATGCAGTTTTTGGTCTGGATGTTTGTTAAAGAGTCTAGGTTTAAGTAGAGGTATCCGTTATACTCCTCGTCAGGGTCCATGGCCTCAGGATTTTCATTCCTATTTAAGGAGAATGAAACGTCTGCTGAATTTATTATGAAGTAGCCAAGCGGTGCTGTGTTGGGGTCTGGATTGACAGGCAATACCGCGTTTATTAATCTCTTTCTGTAGTCGTCTCCATTGACAACTGGGATGTTGTCAACGCCATTCTCATCGTTCAAACCAATGTTGTACGAGTATGATGATGTAGATACTGAATCTAAAACAGTAATATTCGTCCCTATATCAGCTGGAGCAACCGATCCACCAGAAATTGCTTGGCAAACTGCATTCCTTACTATTTGCTTGGAATTAGCGCTTATTTCCTGATTGAACTGAATAGTACAGGAGAAGGTTAGCGCCCTACCAGCTATTGAAAGCGCATTGCTTGCTGATGTCCCACAAACGACAGGAATTGCTGTCTCACCCTCAGGTATTAAAGAAGTGTCCTCAGGGGTCCAAGACATAGAATCAAAAACACCAGCCCCCTTTCCTCCGTAGGAATTTCTCTCAGTCAACATCTTCTCGCCCTGAGGTGCGCTCTCATCCATTCTGGCGTAAGTGTCCTTTCTGCCTAAAACATTTTTAGATAAATGGTGACTACTACCGCTTTCCGTGTCATATATTTTAAAAGCGGCATCTGGATGAACCGTAAGGTTTACGGTCATAACGGTACCCTGCTCGATATAATCAGGAATGTTTTCTGTGGTCATCTTGTACCCAGCCTTCCTGTTTATGACGTAACCGCCACCGTAGCTTATCCCATCTACGTCGTAAGCAATATCAGGGGATGGAAGTACAATCTCTTCTAACTGTAACTGTAGGTTTACAAAATCCGTAGGTCTCTCCCTGTAATAAACGGTCATTGTCGCGCTGACCGTCGGCTCATCAAAGCTCTCTACATAGTTACCGTAAAACAGCCTATTATCTACTACTGTTTGGGCTTGCGCCTTTCTTGGGAGGGATGTAAACTGTTTTTGTACATCCTCGTCAGGTACACCAGTAAGAACTCGATCATTCCTAAAGTCATAGATAATGTTTCCGCCAGTGGTGTTTACCTCGTCAATCGTGTACCATGTCCCAAGGTTTCCAATCCTGCCCAAGATTCTAATCTTCTCTATATCAAAAGAGTACACATCGACACCGTCAACTTCCTTTGGGATTGTGAGTCTGCACGTATTGTGAGCGAGCAGGTTGGGGGTGCTTATTGTCCCCTGCTGAACATATGAAGGTGGTACAGCAATGTCTGAGTACGTAGAGATAGCGGTTTCTTCGCCGCCAGCATAGATGCATTGATACGCAAACTGAAACCCAGGGATGTTCCTGAATTCACTTACTTGGTAGTTGGCGTCATAAACAAATTCAAACGAAATGGGGTGAATAGGGGTCTTGGGGCATGCGGTGATAAAGTCAACGATATCTATAGCTTCATCAGGAGCCCCAGCAGAACTTAAAGTGAATGACCTAGCTCGCTTTACATCTAATCTCCTTGGCTCATTCCTATTATCCGTAAAGTACAGGTTGCATACTTCATGGTTCGTAGTGTAGACTACGTCTGCCTTTACAAATCCGTTTTGAGGGAAATTGAAGTAAGGGGATTGATATACCGCCTTTATAAGGTTATTGTTGTCATCGTCTGACAGGTTCCCATATGGGTCGTAAGCATAAACGCCTTGTTCTGAACTGATCTCAGAGAACAAAAAGTAAAAGATAATATCGTTCTTCTCGTCCGTTACACTCCCAATAACTCTTCTCCCAATCTGCTCACCTTCAGTGGGAGTAGATATCTGTTCAAAGTCAAGTTTACTCATCCCCTTCACGGGCTTGAGCACACCTACATCGCCTGAGTCCCCGTCATTATCTGACTTGATGTCTACGTTCAGGGCGTCAAGCATCTCATCCTTCTTTCTCAATCGAGAATCGAGGGATGGGTTCAGTTTACGTGGGGTTAACTTATTAATCATTAGTACTTAGGTGCCATCTTAAAGTTCTGACGAATAGTCTTCAATGCCTCTTCTTTGCTGAAGTTGCTCAGTCTGGCCTTAGCCTTTCTGCGCTCATTGTAGTACTCAGCTCTTGCCCTTGCCTTTTCGTTAGCAGGTACACTGGCCTTGCGCTCGCACAACTTGTAGTAGATGTAACACCTAAGCGCTTCTTCAGCGTATACGTGGATGACTGGGTTACCAGAGCGAGCCTCGTCAGCTATGTACTCCAGTACCACTTCAGACGTACCTGAATCTGTGCTTATTTCGATCCTGTTCTGGTCTAGGTTGATTCTGTACTCACCCCTCAAATGACCACCACCCAGCCCGTACATCCTACCAATTCCACCCTGGAAGATATAGTTCTCAAAGATGTAGAAGTCGTAGTCAGATGATGAGGCGTCTCCAGTTCCACTCTTGCTATCCTCAAGATCATTGACTGAGTTAGCGTCGATATTCAGCGGTGTATCGTCAAAGTCCTCTGTGGTTGGAAGCGACTCGTCAATATCATCCGTAAGTGGGTCATCAACTCCAGTCTTAATCTTCATGGAGTAGTTGAGATTCTTGTTGTGACCCATAACATACAAAATGCCGTCACCGCCTACCACCCCAAGCTTTACGATATCTACGTAGTCAGCAGGGAGAGCAACAGTATTGTTCGTGCTATCCACAGACAGTTTCAACGACTTCACACGCGAGCTCACGTCAAAACCAAACTCTCTGATACCGCGAAGCGCAATGTTGCGTAGCGCAGCATCAGACACGTTAGACACGTAATCGTCTCCATCTAGCGTGATGATATAGTCGTCAATTACGCTTCTCAGTGTTACGTAATTTCTACCTTTTGTATCTACGTTAGGCATTAGCTTTCTTTTTCAATTAGGCCAGTTGATTGGTACAAGTACTGGTCTCTCAATCTCACACCTATCAGCCTGGTAATCTCAAAGATCAGCTCTGACTTGCTGTTTGGTGGGAGGTCAAAGTTTCTAGAGTTCAATGGGTCCTGAACAACAAACCCAGAGACTGGATCGATTTCGATAGAAGCATACCTAGGCTGCGAGGTGTAGTCAAAGTCCCCAGCCAAGAAGTCACCCTGAGCAATTGGGTACACAGAGCTTGGTGTTCTGTAGTAGTTAAGCTGCACAGAGGTTACGGTATCAGGGAAAACCTGGAACTTGTTCCCAAACATCAAGGCTACAGGGAAATCATCAGTAGGGGTAGACAGGTTACTTCTGAGTATTCTGTTTGCTTTCTCTGCGTTTGTGACAAGCTCAATGTTGGCCCCCGTGTCTGACGCATTCATAGAAATGACCTTGTGCAGGTCGAGCACCTTGAGAGAAGTAAACGCACCATCAGGGTTTACCGTAATAGTAGTACTTGTTCCAGTCTCCTCATCAACCTCCTCTCCTTCGTACGCATCAAAATCAGATGACCCAAGCACAGCTTGCTTGACATAGTACTGCAAATCCTCCTCCAGCTTCGTGTGAATGGAGTTCTCTCTGCCTGGGTCTATACCAGACCTTCTGGCCGCTTTTGCCTGTGCCAGCTTGGCGAACATCTCATTGAACACCTTCTGCTGAGCAAGGGCAGCGAGGTTATTAAATACGGCAGGTGTGACAAAGCCCTTCTGGTCCTTGTTGCACAAATCACGTACAATACCGTATACTTCTCCTACGTCGATCATAAGGCAAATATACGAAAAAGAAAAGCCCCCTACTGGGGGCTCATCTTACGCTAACTTCTCTAGTCTGTCTTCCAGGTCGCCTAGTACTGACGCCCCTTTCTCCGTCAGGCAAAACCTGACCATGACGTCAACTGGATCTTGCCCAACTGGGACAGATACAATGAGCGAGTTAGAGTCGAACCAGTACACACCATTTGACTTCACATTGATCATCTGGTAATCCTTCGCTTGCTGAACGATACTGCGCGTTCTAACCTGCGGTGAGTCAAATGACTCGATAAACTCCTTTGGCTTGCTCTTAGCGATTCTAAGAAGGTTAAATCGAATCTCAGACACTGGCGAGTTAATATTCACCTTGAAGTACATCGCTACGGGGAGGAGCTCCTCGATAGAGCTGTCTCGTACCAAAGCCACAGCATCTGTAGTCAAGAATTCCTTCTCAAGCTCCTTCTCTGCATCGCGCTTCTTGTTTACCTCTTTAAAGGTGTTCCCCCCGTTAGCTTGGTTTGCAGGGTGCAGATCCAAGAACTTTCTGAGGTTTGGCTTCTCACGAGGCACAAAGATTCTACCGTTTCTGAACGTAACTGACTCACGCACAGCGTTTTCGCTCTGCTCATCTACGTAAATAGACGGCTCGTTAGGACAGTAACGAATCTCTCGAACCGTGTCGTTTTCCTTGTCGTAGATGGTTACACCTTTCTGCGGCAGCATAAACACCACCCCACCTCCGCGAGGAATTTCGTACTCAGCGTTCTGAAGCTCTTGCTCCTTGCGCTTGATCACAGGGGTTTTACGCTTTACTGGGACATCGGTCACCACAGTCTCTGCTTGGACTTTTTTAGGGCGTCCAGAAGCCCTTCTCGTTTGTTTTTCCATAATGGTTATATTGAATTAAACTTTGTATCTGTCGTACAGCGCAGGACCTAACCCCACGCAGAAATCGTTCCCCATATCTTTATTGATTACACCAAACCTAGCCATACCAGCACTATGCTGTATTAAGGCAGCCCCTATCTTGTTGATTATTAACTGGCCATCATTGGTCCCATCGTAAGGTATTGATGCGGCAATTTTTCCATTCCTGTCGTAAACAAAAACGTCGTTATTTGCGTCTCTCCTTATCACAAAAGAGAACAACACATTACTGCTGTCTAGTGTGGTTCCAGTACCAGGGAATGACGATGTTGACTGCTTATTAGACTTAAAGGCAGATGTTGAGTTGCTGAATTCAAACTTAAACTCACTACCAATAGACTTGAGTGGGAACGGACCGTTAGTAGCATCAGAATCCCCAGCGTATATGGCTGAAACGTAATTGTTTGGCGTAAGTATAAGCGCCATATACATAGTGTAGTCACCATACACCGTCAGAGTCTCAGCCGTGGAGGCATTAGACGATATCATAAAGTTGTGCTGAGCACTGCTCGCACCCCTAAAGTCAGCCCACCCAGTAGAGATATAAGTTGTTGCGTCCCTGTATACTGGGTTATTATCAGAGGGATGAAGATCAAACGTGTTGCCCGTGCCAGGGACTGCATCACTATCATTATCCCAGTGCGTTATGTTTGCTCCA
>Ga0222718_10000175_pt1 | contig 64100 bp, 89 predicted proteins | sample C33_27DmetaG_FD_165045 | JGI IMG/M metagenome (GOLD analysis project Ga0222718, IMG submission 165045) | Estuarine water microbial communities from San Francisco Bay, California, United States - C33_27D | ecosystem: Environmental > Aquatic > Marine > Unclassified | place: USA: California... | reverse complement strand
CATTATGTTGTCCTGATCTAAGATAACAGTTTCCACTTTGTTGTGCTCCATTAAAGCTAAGAAGTCTTTTGCATTAAGTTTGCAGGCTGCTTTGGTAATTTGATTTTTTGTCATATCTCTTATTTTTATACCTAAATATCCCCCATCCGTTCCAGTAATGCAACAGTTTAGCTAATTTTTTTTCGATTTTTTTAGATTATTTTCCCCACCACTTTGATCCCACAGCCTTGTTTCTTCTGTTGTCTGCTATAGGGGAATGACCATCAATCTTTGGTTGTTCGGGTAAAACATCGGGTTCCGGAGTTGGAGTTGGGGCTTTAACCATCTCAACTTTACTCTCCTTCTTACCTCTGTCACCCAACGCTTTGTTGGCTGATATCAGCAAGATAATAGCTAACGGATCAAATACAATGATAAATAACAATATGAACCAGTTTACTACTTGGTCAGTATCCTTTCCAGTAATGCTTGCAACATACTTGAGTGGTCCAATTTCAGCAGCAACATCAGAGTTTGTTTCCAAATCTAATATACGTAAGTCTATTGCTGTAATACTGTCATTGATTATATCTTGTTTCACAGCTATACTATCTCTTCTCGCAGTTTGAGCATCTAGCTGTTGTTGTATGATTTTTCGTGTGGAGCTTGATTGTGTAGTGATCACTTGCCCATCTGCATTCGTGTATTGCACTACGTTTTTACCTAAGCTTTCGCTGAGCTCAATCACTTGAGCATTAATGTCCTTCTGTTGTTGTGTTAATTCAGTAGCTTGTGTTTCATACCTATCACGCTTCTTTTGCTGTAACTCCACTTGCTTATCCACAGCTTGCATAGCGTATGCTGTTTCCTGATATGCTGACACTAGGAAACCATAAATACCCAATGAGGTAATGGCCATCAGTATTAGCATGGCTATCATTAGATAGGTTTTACGTATCCAGTGGATCTTTTTCCAAAAACGTTCTAAATATGCTGCTGTGATTAGTTTACTTGTTTCGAGTATTCCAGCCATTATTACTACAGCTGTTACTTGAGCTGAGAATAGTTTGCTGATACCGAACACACTATAATATGCAGCGGTAGCTGCTAAAGATAAAGCAGCCACTAACACTAATATTGGTAAGAAAAGTCGTCTCATGATTATAAATAGTTAATAAACCCAACACCCGATGGGTTAATTAATTATCCTTTAAGGAGTTGTTTTTCTTGCTTTGCAGCAAGTTTGTCTACACGCGAATCGATTGTTCTGTAAATCTCATTTACACGAGAATCGATTATATCATGCAATTCATCGCATGTTCTGCTGACTTCTATGAATTTGCTGTCCAATTCTCTATCTAGGAAATTGAATCGCTCATCCAAGTCACGCATATTGTTATTCATCTGATTGTGAATGGTCTCGTTGACCATTTCTATGTCTCGATGGGTACTTCCAAATTGTTGCTCGACATCACGCAACATTGAATTTAACTTCGCCACCTTGAACATTGCCCACATAGCTCCTACAGCAACAGCTGCAACAACCACAGAAGCAATACCTAAAGTAAAATAAAGTGTTTCCATTTGTTTTTAGTTTTTAATTATCGGGTGTTGGGTTATCATTAGTAATCTAAACTTCCACTTTCATAGTCGTCTGCATCATCTTCTCCAAAGTTTTTAAGTATAGACAGCATTCGCAACATTGCATTGTACTTTGTGTTATGATTAGCTAGATGGTCTATGTAGTTTATTAGCCATGTATCAACTGGGAAGCCGATATCATAAAGGTCATGAATAGCATGCGACACAGTTTTATCGGAATATCTGTTCATCAGAAACATGAACAACTCTCCATCATTCTCATCCTTGTCAACGTTGAGTTGGTAATCCATGAAAGCTCCAAAGCGTATAGTGAATGCCACCTCATTATCAACAAACACTTCAAACTTACCCTCACCAACCTCTTTAAAGTCGTATTTAGGCTTGATCTCAGTTATATCTTCTACATCGAATTTGAATGGATCACGTTTCATAGGATTCTTTTGTTAAGTTCTAAAGCTTCTTGTAACACACCTTTCACAGTAGGGTGAGGCCGCTTATATTCTTTGTGTAATGCTATCTCTATTGCGTCATATAAAATGCTAGCTAGCTCTTGTTTACTTTCCACATTGCTAATAATCTCCTGGAGATATTGGCGTGTGAACATTTGTCTATATGCCTCATGACGATCATCAGCCATTATTTATATCGTTGGTTATCTAACTCATCTACTCGTCTAGCCTCCTCTGGATTTTTGTATATTTCAATCCCAGTGTCAAGATCATCTGCTGACGATCCATTAAAGGTTCTTCTTGCAGCGTACGCTTCTGTTGTTGAGTGATTAACACAAGTCTTTGTGTTAGGTAGTATTTTGATTCTTCCTTCCGGAATATCCGCACTACACACTATACATTGTCTTGCCATTTTTTATTTTGATTTTGTTTACGATTATATGTTTTTTTGTTTTTGTGAACCTTGTGAGTGGGGATTGAATACATCCCCAACTCTACCAAGGCTCGTCGGTATGCACCGGATTCAAGTTTTGCTTTGTCCGCACTACTCATCTTTATGTTTTCAATCTTCTTCATAACTATAAGTAGTCAACAAATCACACATTTGGACATTCACAAAACTTCTTTCCGGATAGCTCACGGCGGACTTTTGTAATATAAAGGATAAAGTCCATTGCTTCTTCTTGAGCATGCTCCAGCCACTCATCTATACTAAGATCGTTACGATCCATTGTGGCTGAATACTTTTCGTAGCCTTTCTGAGCTCTTGATTGAAACTTTTCAATAACCTCTGCTACAACGCTATCAACTTGAAACTTGCCGCTCTCCATCATACTATACCGATTTTTCAATTACACCTACTACTCGTGATACACCAGCTGCAACGATCTCAAAATCTTGAGTACCGCCTTTTGCAAGATATTCTGTTGCACGAGCTTCGGCTTCTGTTACTGACATAGCATCTACTAGATACCTTTCTGTCACTTTTTTAATTTTACCGTTTCCGTTGTCGGAAAGGATTTTGACTGTTACTGTAAAGTACATAACTATTTGATTTTTAATTTAACTAAATATAAGGTTTTTATTTCGGTATTGCAACATTGAGATCTCCTTTTTTTTACTCTCAAACATTATATCTATATCGTGTCCATACGTATCGACAGTCTCATAGATATAGTCAGCATGCGCTTGTACTCTTGCAGTTGCATCTTCGTTAAGTCTCTTAGAAGAAGAGTAGTGCACTACTGGAGTAATTCCTTCAGGCCAAGTCTGTATAGCTAACTCCAATGCTAGCTCGTGTGACATATCGCCTGGATTGCAGGTATGATGGTGATAGTCAAATACTAATGGAACACCAGTTTGTTCATGTGCTCTCTGCAGATCAGCAATAGTGTACATAGACTCTTTGTCGTCGTTCTCTAATGTAATACGTTTCTTAGTATTGTCGTCCAGCTTATGGAAGTTCTCAATCCATCTATCTAACGTAGTATCCTTATCACCATAAGTAGCACCTACGTGTATGTTGATCTTGTTATATGGACTAGGCTCGAATCCCATAAGATCAAATATTTCTGAATGTTGATTAAGCTCTTTGATTGTACGTTTAACAACCTCAGGCTTAGTTGATCCTAGAATATTAAAAGGTCCTGGATGAAATGATAATCGATGTCCATTCTTCTTAGCATAATGACCTATACCATTGAGTAGCATGCAAGCTTTACGATACTGAGGTAGGTCAGAGAACTCATACTCACTACTCCACGGAAAGATGTCCGATCCTATCCGAAATAGCTTGATACCATTACGTTCGTTCCATTGAATGATCTTGAATAAATCTCTGAGGTTCTGTAAGCCTAGATCACCTACATATTCTAAACCTTTAGCTTCCCAGGTAGCTTTGCGACAAGTCCTACCTGAGTAGATGCCTTGCTTTCGCAGCTCCATACAAATACACGCATAACCTAATTCCATGTGTTGTGTTTTTTTAATTCAATCTAAATATACACAATCACTTTCGATTTTGCAACTATTTCTTCCACCAATCCTTCATAAACTTTGAATGCTCAGGACGCTTTCTTCCTCGTAGTGCGTCTGCTGTCTTCTTAGATTGAGCTGCTACCCTTGGATCATCTTTTGTAAGTCCTTTGTTCCATCTTGGTGTACTTGCATACTTAGCAACTCTTGGATCATCCTTCGTAAGTCCTTTGTTCCAAGGCACTCGCTTCTTCAATACACGCGAATACTCCTCTCTTAATCTCTGATACTCTCTGGCACCTACGCGATAATCCCTACGATTTTTTTTACTATTCATTTTAGCCATCATCCAATAACCCCAAACTAGCTTATCTTCTTTTGGATACATTTCACATAGAAGCTTGTGACATATGAAATGCTCTTTCGCAGTTAAAACAACTAAGTTGTTTGGATCGTCTGTACCTCCTATACATCGTGGTGTAATGTGATGTGTCTCTGTGTAACCTTTAGTCTTACGATTCTTTGCTCGCTCAACAATGTCGTGATAAATTTTATGATAATCCATAATAAAAAAAACCTTTGGCTTTCGAGGTTGCGGTCTCTACTAACCAAAGGTTTTGTTTTGTTTAATATTGTAATGTAGCCGCAACTCTACGTATATAAATAGTTGCCACTACCCACAAACTACCATTTTCCTCGTGGACAGTAGTCGTGAACACTTCTTACTTTAGCGCTAAGATTGCAACCACAATCATTACACTTCATGCCTTGGATATTAGTAGTTCGGTTGTCTTTGACTACACTATACACTCCAGTCTTAACTGCTGCTGGACATTCTGCACATATAGCTGCTCGCTTCATTGCCATTGCTTCTACTTGCTCATCTTCGAAAGCTAGGTTTGCAAATCCTTGAATGATGTTTGCTAATACAACGGGTGGCTTATCTGGTCTGTCTATCTTCCCTTGTGTTACTAGTTTATACAATATCCGTGCACCTCTTTCGAGCAAGCCAATAAGCAATAAAGGTGACAGCACAACAAACTTAATCCAGAAATACCAAGTACTTCTGTACACTGCTCGATCAAACCATCTCTTCTCTAACTTATGTATATACTTGAACACTCGCTTCATAGTAGGCTGTTTTTAAGATCGTTTAGTATTTTCATCTTCTCTTCGTCAGATAGTAGATCCATTGAAGACATTGCTTCTAGGCTATCTGGATCTTCCAACACATCTTCGACTACTCGCTCAGGTGCTTCTGATGTATCTGTCTTCAATTCTACTCGACCAAGATTACCTACATTAACAAAGTAGCAGTTGTAGCAGAGTACTTCGAGATTATCTATTCTGTAATCCGTCTTATCTCCATTGAGCATGTTCAGTACTAAAGGTACTTTGAGATCACCAGGTCTCTTTTGGCAGAAGCCACAATTGCTACACTGCTCTGGAAAGTATCCATTGACGATTAATCGTGCTAGCAGTTTATGTCGTGGATATGTTGGATGCTTACCCAACAAGATGTCATCAAGCTTGCTACGTCTTGCAGATGATCCAATTTTTGATATACCTGATCCTGATTGATTGTAATGTAGGTCGAACAGCGTTACGCCATCCTCATTCTTATACATCTTAGCAAACTTACGATATAGTGGATAGCTAACTCTGAGATATTCAGCAGCTGCTCTATTTGATCTTGTCACCTTCATCGCCTGCTCAATCTGGCTTTGAAGCAACATCGTTGTTCTCGCTTTTCTTTTCTTTGCCATAACTAAATTATTGCGTATTGCAATCTGCAATATTACAACTTGTTCATTAAATCTCTAACCTCAGCACACTTTAAATAATCTTCTTTTGCTAGGAAATACTGTAATGATCGCTGTAAACCGTCTTTCCAATATGGACGTTCAGATGTTAAATACGATCCAGTACCATTAAGTTCAAATAACCGAATTGAATCTAAATTCATAGTTAAACCTTCTTCCACTGCCTTTATGATTCTAGTAAACACTAAGTCGCTTTCCGCATCAAAAAAATCTACTGCATCTTCTTCACTCAATATTGAGATAGAAGGTATCTCTGTGTACTTAAAGTCTTGCTTCTTTTGCTTTTCAGTCCTCTTGTCTTGTGATTTAATATCGATATCAACAACACGATACATCTCAGCTAAATCCCAAACAATTTCATCACGCTGTTTGATTGTGGTAGCTGTTTGTGTATGAAGTATCCTCTTACCATCCATCACATCTATTTGATGCGTTTCTCCTTTACTCGAATGCAGTGTTGTTACGACTATCTTCATGCCTATAAATAGTTCCAACTAACGAGATACTGCGTAGATTTTCAAGAATTCTTTTAAGGGTAGCTGTTTGATTTTTGAAAACAATAACGCAGCTTGATATCGTGTTGGTGCACCTATTCTTGTAATCGGCTGCTGACTCTTATCAACTCTTGCGTAAAAATAATATTTATCCTCCATGTGTTATCTTTTTATCTTTAATGTACTAATCTTTTCTAAGAATTCTCCCACACCCATTGTCTCTTTGTAGTCCGTCATAATCCTTACAGTCGGCAAAGCTTCTGGTGCTTTTTCTACTAAAGTCATTAACACACCAAGACCACTTCCAGGCCAAAAGTTACCTAGTGATTCTTCACCAAGTAGATTTGCTTCGTTGAGAGCATCCTGCTCTGTGTCACCTGGCATTAGTAGATAAAACTGCATGTTATACGTTTTTGATTAACCAATCAGCGAATTGTATTGTTTGAATGCTCCCAAACTCTTGTTCAAATTTTCTACAATTTAACGCATACTTCTTATCATGACCCAATCTATCTTCTACGTACTCAAAGTCTACAGTCTTACCCAAATGAGTACCTATCAAGTTTAGGATTTCAATATTCTGATATCTCTCACCTACTCCAATATTAAATATTTCTTGAATCTTATCTGATAAAAGCAGTTTGTATATAGCTGCTGCGTTATCGTCTGCATGAATCCACTCCCTTACTTGTGTTCCATCTCCATAGACTGGAACCTTCACACTACTCTTGATTGAATGTATTACTTTTGGTATAAATTTTTCTTGATGTTGGTTTTCTCCGTAGTTGTTGCAAGTGCGAGTGATTAAGTAAGGAAAGTTAAAAGTTCTGCCTGCTGCAGCAACTAACAAGTCAGCTGCTGTCTTGGTTGCTGAATAATACGAGCTCGGGTTCAGTTCTTCACTTTCAGTTGCTGTGTGATTGATATCTGTGTGGTCGGACATATCACCATATACCTCATCAGTTGAGATGTGTAGGAATTTTTTTAGTTTAGGGTTTTTTCTTGCAACTTCAATTAAGTTGTATGTACCTTCAACATTCGTTCGAACAAACGGTAAACCATCTTTAATTGAGTTATCGACATGTGATTCTGCTGCAAAATGTACAATATAATCGTAATCGCCTAAATCTTCTGCTGTCACATCGCAAATGTCTTTTTCGAGAATTGGGGTTGGGTGTTTGATGTTTTTTCTAGATGCAGCATAAGTCATTTTATCTACAATCAACACTTCGTGATCTGTACTTTTGTTAACATAATTAACGAAGTGTGAACCAATAAAACCTAAACCTCCTGTCACAATAATTTTACTCATAAAATATATTTTAAATTAGTTTCTGGATTATGATGTATGTAGCTACCCCATTTATACTTAGCATATTCATGCCCATTTCTCTCTGCTGTTTGTCTTGCTTGTCCATTTGTAGAGGCAGATGCAAAGTGATAGAAATGTAGATTGTATAGTCTAACCAAAGACAGATTGTTTAAACTTGCCTTCAAAAAGAAATCCCAATCAGCAACCATTCCTAGTTCATAGTTTTCATCCCATCCTCCTACTTTAAGATAGTCTAATTTTGACATAAAAATAGGTAATGTTGAACCAAACCCATCTTGTTTTTCTGTAGAGATGGATTTTTCATATTCCCAAAATTTATCTAAATCAAATTCACTTACGTTTTTACCTAAATCTTTAATATGGAATTGAGAGAACATGCTTGGGTATGGTTCAATTTGATTAGGTGAGATTAAAGCACCATCCCTCCAATTTAACTCAAGAATAACATCCCAATCTTTAGGGAAAACATTATCATCATTAACAATCAAAACCTTATCGTGTCGTGCATTCATTACACCTAGATTGGTGCCTCTACACAACCCTACGTTTTGTTTAAGATCGAGCACCTCAATCGCATCCTTCCAGTGATCTAAAACAGCACTGTTGATATCATAGTGTCCATCTACAACTACAATGATCTGGTTTTTGTTATGCTGACCTATGATTGCTGATTGTAAGCACAAGTACAGCAGGTCCGGGCTTTTGTATGTTGGGATAACTACTGAGATCATATGTCGTGCCATTTAATTGTAGGTGACAGTAAGCCTTTCATGCAATGTGTTGAAAGTCCTGGAACCGGTGTTAGTATAAAGCGCTGTTTTGTGTGGTTAAGGTGTAGCCATTTGTTATGGTCACCAACAACATCCAAATGATCATTCAAATCATCCATTAACAACTCTGCTCGAGCAATATACGTTCCGCATGTACTTGGAGCAGATCGCCAATGGTGTGTTGGTGTTGTAAATATCTTAGAAGTTAGGTTACTGTACATTGGTGATATGTACTTATCGTTATGGTCATATAAACTAACGTAATGTAATCCATTGTAAGTTGCGAATAAAGTCTCAACTTCTTCCACCCAACCACTGATGTGAAGATAATCGTTTTCAGCAACATATATTAGATCCTCTTTTTTGATCTTACCCTCAGAGAACAGCTTCCGTATATACTTGTATGTGTATGCTGCTGATGCCTGATCGCTTCCACCAATGAACTGATGCACCTTATAATCTGTATCTGAGCTTGTATCGATCCATGGTGACACATCACCATCCATCATTACAGTCAGGCCTACATCTGTATTTTTAATAGTGTCAAGCATGTTATCAAAACACGCTTTATAGGAAAACCAATCCGGTCGTCCTAAGATTGCTGTGTGTTCTAGATTATCAGTCTGATAATGTCTGTAAAATATATGTATCACTTCTTTATAGTTGGTTTGTAAATATATGGATTAGGATATCCTCGATCGATTAATTCTTGACTCTGAAGATCTGAATATCGAAAGTGGCACGACCATCGAATGCTATCATCATGTATATCACCCGACTCATGCACTAACAGCGTTGAGAATATAGCTATATCACCAACACCTAATTTAGGTTGTATTGGTTTTCTAGCATTCGTCGGAATGTCCACGCCTGCAAATCCACCTCTTTCTGTGTATGGAAGTGGTCCCATTTGGTGAGTACCAGGATAGAATATAACAGCTCCATTCTTCTCATCAACCTCAACTAACGGAATCCACACCACTACCGAGTTTTCGCTGGATTGCATTGAAGACCAGTCTTGGTGTGGTGGTGTTTTGTAGTACACACGATCTTTTGCTAGTTTTGGATGATTGAAGTACATTACGGGACGAGTGCACATAGAGGGTGTTTTGAGTCCTAATTGTAAAAGTTTTTCTTTGAGCTTTGGATCCACAGCAATACTATAAAGATCCCATAAACCTTGCTGTATTGTTTTGCCACAATTCGTGAATACTTCAAACTGCTCATCAAAGAGTCTGATCATATTCTCCTCAAAAGATTTATTATACCCAAAACGTATATGCTGTTTTCTAAACAACTCTTCAGCATCCATGCGAAGCTTGTTTATTCGTTCAGCTGAGAAAAAGTTCCTGATGACTGTTACTCCATCAACACTAAGCTCCAGCAATTGCGTATCCAATGCCTGTTTTTCCAAATCCATTTCCATTGTAAAACATAATTAATTCGTTACTATTTTGTACTATGTAAGGATAGGCTACCATTTCACTATCCCAACCATCTACAGATACATCTAACTCTGTGTGAGTGTCTCTGATCCATTCACCATCTGTGAGTGTAGATGTCTTTATCTTATATGAGTTCTCTACATCATTTCTATACGAAGCAACTCCTCGCACTGAGAACCATGCTTTATCTTTGATCATTTGAAATGAGGATATTCCTCCTTCACCTTCCAGTAAAGGTACGATTGTCTTATCCAAAGGCGTCCAGTTTACGCCATCACTTGACTTCGCAAGCTTAATATCATACACAGGCTCTAAACCTTGTTCGCTTTCAAACCAATCCCTACAAGACAAATAGTACATTGACCAATCACCACCATTATTAAAAACCTTTGCGGTTCCAATGAAGCCAGGTTCTTTAGTGCATGAGCTGAACACAGGTCCAGTTGAATGTTTGTACCACGTTGATCCAGCATCATAACTGATAGCCAATCCCAAGGTGTTGTGGTATGGAACATCCTGCCTCAACGACCATCCAATATAATACAAGTATTTAGTATTGTCATCAACATGAATAATATCAGTTGGCATAACGCCGTAATGATCAAACGTTCCAATTGCACCTAGTGGTAATATTGGCTTTGTGCACTTGTTTACGACTTGAAACGACTGCTGGTCAACATCAATCCACATTGGAGTTGATCTTCCATCAATACGTGTTGAATAGTATATACGATATACCGAATCTAGTATATCAACAACTGGCAATTGAGCGTGATGCTCGTTAAATATGTTATGTTTCTTTATCCAATTCATTAATAAACATCTATTGCTGATTTTTCTTGCTTCTTGGCAGGGAATCCCATATAGAAGCCGTTTTCGTCTGTGCTCTTTGTAACAACGCTACCCATAGCAATCAAGGAACCTTCGCCAACCACAATGCCATCGCGAAGAGTAGCATTCACACCTAACCAAGCTCGATCTTGCACATCGCAATGTCCAGACATAACAACGTGAGATGTAAAAAACACGTGATCACCAACACGACCATGATGTCCGATATGATTACCACTCCACATCACCACATTGTTTCCAATTGTAGTATATGGTTGTATGGTGTTGTCTTCTAGTATAAAGCAGTTTTCGCCTATGGTATTATCAAAAGTAGTTGCTTTGCTTGATATATAGGAAACAAAGCTGTACCCTAAAGCCTTACCGGTTTCGTATATAGACTTACGAGCTGTATTCATTTTGATACCGGTCATTGGTGCAAACAAGCTAAACTTGTCTGGACTGTGGGTTTGTGGCAAGTCTTCAAAAACAACAACGTCAAACACCTTACCATCTGGCATTGTGATGCTTGAGTTTTTGTAGTATTCTCGAGAAACTGTAAAGGCTGAAACATTGAACATTTCAGAGTCTTTTGTGAGATAGTAGTATGCTAGCTCTGCTAGATCCTTTTCTCCAAAAATAATCACATCTGGTTTGGCTTTGTGATTGCACTCAGCCAAAAACATATTAGCGTTTGTAAACATAAGCAGTGTATTCGTATAATCCATAATCAAATCGAAATGAAAATTCACTCGATAAGTTGTTTTTTAAAAATAATCCTAAGTCATCCATCGACAAATGAAACAAGTCATCTCTCTCCCAATCAACACACTTCGACATGACATTAAAAGCCATACCTCGATCGCAAGATTCCCACAACATCTTCAACGTTTCGTAGAAGAATTCTGACATCTCTTGATGCGATAAGTCTCGCTTTTCTGTGAAGGTGCCATTAGCTATGATATAGTCCACTAGTGGAAGCTTATTGGTAGAGGGTGTTGAGTGTATATCTGTGCAGATAAAACGATCTTGCATGTGTGGGTATTTGTCTTTGCAATGCTCGATCATGGCTGTGTTAATGTCTAGGCCGTAGTACTTTGTCTTAACATGAAGACTCTTCAAGTATTCGTAATAATGACCTAAGCCACATCCAAAATCTAAGATAGTGGCCTTATCGTTGTTTAAGAAGATTTCGCTCATCACTCTGTGGCGAGTGAGGGTATCTTGAAAGTTTGGCCAATCTACACCTAGGTGGCTGTCACCGTGTTTGTGAAAGCAGTCGTTGTAGTGTTTAGCTATGCTTTGATAATTCATATTAGTGTATATTTCTTTAATTGCTCTTTGATATAATCTTTGTCGTGTGTGAATAATAAGTGAAGAATTGAGGAGTATTTATTTGGAAAACAAACATCACCCATCTGTACAAATCGTAGATCAATACCATCTGCACTAAAGTCTTCTTTATCGTAAAGCTTGGTTCCACCGATAGCGTTTACATACACTCCACCCCCCAACTTCTTAGTTATTTCTTTCAATCCTTCACCCTTCTTCTTGTCCGTTAGACCTTTGGAGGTGTAGATAAGCTTTGTGTTAATGTCTAAATAATCACACACCTTTTGTATGTAGTGCATATTAAACTCAGAAATGGATGTGGTTGTGTGTAGAAATGGTTGTAGATCATATTCGTAGTTCGCAAGCTCTCCTATGGAAGATCCAAAGATGGTGCTAACAACCTCCTCATAATTTTTCTCTTTGTGGTAATTGTAGTGTATTGTCTTCGTCAACTTATCAAGATATTTCCGATCAAAGCCAATCTTCACATCAATGCAGCTTTTATTTTGACTGCCATTAATGACTGGGATACTGAATGGTGTGTTGTTTTTCAGTTTGTTTCTTGTCATATAGCTTCTTTTCATAAAGCTTACGTGATCAAGATTAACATAAACATCTACAGCATCAATTAATTGAAAGTAACCTATGTACGGAAAAAAGTATGGCTGCATTACTCCTACACTCTTCATGTGTCTCGATTAGCTTTTTTGTAAACATCATACTTGCTGAGATCTGGATATGGTAGTTCGAGATCGTTGTTGGAGAGTGGCTTTCCGTCTTTGTAGAATTGACTCATCATTAATAAACCTCTTGCTGCTAACTCAGGCATCATATAGAAATTCCAGCCAATCATATCAAAATGATCTTCGTGATAGGAACACTCTCGTCTTCCTGAGTATCGTGCACGCTTGAACCAAAAGTAAGCATCCTCGTTGTCTGTGAGTATTGCTCCACCTTTGGATAGCTTAAAATGTTTGTAGGGTCCAGTGAAGGAGACACACATATGTGATCCTGGGATATACATATCGTTTGTGAAACGTAGTGCGCTATCCCACACGTTAGTTGGGGTTAGCTGATAAGCTCCTTTTAAGGTCTTTCCTTTTGTGTTTGCAAATTTGACTTGACCTCCAGCGTGAACGATCTCACACGGAACAGATGGGTATGTGCGAGATGGTATAGTGATTTCAAGTCCTGCAACCTTCTCATAAGTGAGGGCTAGAAATAATGCGTTAGACATATTGTCAACTGTAACAACATAAGGTGCTCCAGTATAGTCAGATAATGCTTTCTCAAAGTCTTCTGTTATTTTATATACTCCAGTAGCCATTTTATATAGTTTTTGATTTGTTAATAAAAGTTGTTAGTTGTTGCTTAGACTTCTGCACCAATTCTTGTAAATAAGGACGCACTTTATCCATTGTACTCAATGCATAATCTATATCATCTTCACCATAAGCTATACCATACTTCATTGCTGGATTTTTTGATCGCCATATCTCTTTGTCCATGCCATCTTCGGGCATAACGATTGGTAAGCAACCGCATAAAGCTGCAATAGTTGCTATATAGGTGTTTGCATCGTAGCAATAGAACCTTTTTGTTGTGTTAAAAATCTTACGCAGATCAGCGAAAGAGGTGTTGTGAACTATCTCTTGCGAATTTGTAAGATCGTGCACAATTGGCCTTCCCTTCTCTGCACCTTTCCTTAACGTATAACAGCTACCAACTCTCTTACTACCATCATCACCAAACTCATCTAAACGAGGCTCAATAAGATGCAAGTAGTTGTCTGGTTCACCCTCTCTAACAAGTTTATTTTTCTTTAATTTAAAGTCGAAGATGTAGTTGTAAAAGTGTTTGTTGTGATATAACCAAAAATCATCCTTACCAAACTGCTTCTCGTCAGGTCTAGGGGTGTTAAGGAGGTATCGCACAACACGTCTAGCATTAAGTGGATTGCCCACCACTATCTCAGGATAAATTACAATATCATTTTCGTGTAGTAGTGTTGTGAAGGATGTGTTCCAGTCTGGATTAGTAGTTTGTTGGTATTCACCAAACATCGGATAAAGATATGCTTCCTCACCAACTTGTCTCAACTCATCACACAGCTTATGTAGCACAGTGATGCCTCCAGACTTTTCATCGTAAGGTGGTGCGTATATTATATACCTGGGCTGACCTAATCTATCGTACATAGAATTCTGCCTTTCTTGTCTTTCAATCGTCTTCTCGTGTATCAAACACCACTCATCATTAAGAGGTAAGTAGGATACTGACTGAGCACCTATAATAACTTCATGCACCTTGCCACTCCATTCTATATGATTAGCGTTTTTGTATATACGTGTCTGGAAGTCAGGAAAGTTAACTCTACCTTTATCATCAACTCTCCATCCCCACTTCCTAATATGCTCTTGTGTTAATCCTTCTACTGTGTTGATTCTAGGTACACGAATCATATCGACTGGATTGTGTGCTAGCACTTGTGGCAATACTCTAACTACATATTCACTAAGCATCTCATCAGCATCTACTTGATAGATGTAATCTCCACTGCAAAGTGAATTAAGGTAGTTTTTGTGAGCGGCAAAGTCGTTGTTGAGTTCGTGATAGGCTCTGAATACGTTTTGGTCTTCACATTCCTGCGCTACCGTCTCTACGTACTCTCGAACCTCTGCTGTAGAGTTTGTCTCGTCAATAAGTATAACAATCTCGTCTTGCTCGCTTTTATTCTTGATTAAGAATTCAACAAGCTTTTTGAGTTCGTCGATCTCATTGCATACTGGGATTGCGTAGCTTATTTTCATTTTACTTTCTCTCCCGTATTGATTGCTGCGATAACTAATTTAAGGTCTGCTGCGTTTCTCCATCTGATGGTTGGATCTGATTCAAAGAATTCTACATACCAATCATCGTCGTGATCACATTCATCGTTAGCATTTGTGATAAACTCAAACCCTCTAGCGATGGTTAGTGTGTAATAATAAAAACCATCTAAACCATCGAATTCTTCATGCTTCTCAAAACCTAACTCAACAAGCTGTTTTTCTGTCATAACTTAATAATTTAATTTAACCGAATATAACTAATTTAATTCAATTAAGCAAATTATTCGTTAACAATAAATCCAACGTGCTTACATGCATCGTAGAACTCTCCTGGAGCAAATTGTGCTTGCTGTTTCATATCAACACGCTTTTGATAGTACTGACCATCTGATCCTGGAATAGGATACTTCTTCTGTTCATCTTTTGGAATGTCGACAGCAGGTGCAGTACTCCACCACCAATCGAGCTCATTATTACCATCTGGAAAGATGATCCCTACACTAGGAAAGTTGAGTACGATTGGATACCATACTAGGTTTTTGCTATCTACCCATCTCAGACTCTTGATTAGTTGAGCTGTATTTTCCTCATACATCTGAATAGTCTCACTACCTTCTACGTTGAGTGTTGTTGTTGTGTATCCACAACTCACACACATATAGCTAGTGGCTTGCGATCCATCAGGTGCTACTGTATCCTCTTTGAAACATCTGTCTGCAGCTCCACAATGTGGACATGCTATCTTGTCTGGTTGATTATCTGGCTGGTGCATATTCTATATTGTAAGCTAATCCGTTATTACTGTTAATTCCTCTTTTCATCTCTTCGTATATCTTTGTTGTGCTACGTACAAACAGTTGTCCATATACTTCGTTGTTACGTAACACTACTTGCCTCCATTCAATATCTTCTCGCGCAGAGAAGTTTGATATGAAATGATCGTGTGTCCATTTGGTGTACGTTGTTATATAATACTTTGTGTGATCTGGTGTCATTGTTCTACTTTTTTAAGTTTAGGTAATTGGAGTTTAGGTAATTGCAACGGCACTTCTACCGCAACTCCTGATGCATATTGACTAAGGTATCCTTCTAGTTGTTCCTGCATGTTGTTCATTAGGAAGTTCTTGCTGACAAAGCTAGCTTGTCTTTTTGCTAACACACTACAAGCTTTGCGATTCTTTTTATCAAATGCAAACTTCAATGCTGTTTCTGCTTCTTTGTAGTTAATCGAGAACCATTGACTTTCTTGCAATATAACATTTTCCCAAGCTGCTGATGGATGCACGTTTGTTAATCCACCTGGTAATGCAATAGAATGCTTCAAGAAATCAACCTGACCACTCCAGTTAGGTGCAATAATCACTTTATCAGAGAGACTCGCTTCTGCTAACGGACGTCCAAACCCTTCACCCTTAGTAAAGGTAACATGCGCTTTGATCTTTGGATGATTGTATAAGGAGTTCATCTCCTCGTTAGTCAGATCACCATGTATCAGATAGATGTTTGGTAGCGGTCCTTTTCCAGGCTTAACAGTCTTTGCAACTTGCTTAATCTTATTAAGCATCTCAGTACGATCGATAGAAGAGAAATCTGCTGCTGAAGTCTTCAATACCAATGCTGGTCTGTTGGATGTTGATTTGTTTTTAAAAGTCTCTAGGAATGTTTTGATTAGACCTGATATGTTTTTACGATCTTCACCAAAGTCCCCTTTAAGCCAGTGTCCTACAAACAAGAAAGCAAAATCCTCTTTGACATTCTTTAACTGATCATCAACGCTTTGATGAATCTCATTTGTTTTGTAGTAGGTTGTTGGATCAACACCTTCAATCAACACTTCGATAGGCTTTTCTAATTTGATGTGTCCAATCACCTGGTTTGTTTTGTTGTCTCGCTTCTCGTATGTGCTGTTTTGTAACACTTGTTTTGAATGCTCAGATGATACTAACACCAAGTCCATGTTGTTGCAACCTTCGATCCAAGGTGCTGCTGCTAATGTAGTCTCAATACCAGCTGTAATTCCTATATTGACCTTACCGATTTTCTGAAATTCATTAGGCACAGTGATCTGCACAAACACCTCAGGTTGTTTTGGTAGGTTAGGGTTTTGAAGACATCTGTCTATGATTAGCTTATCTTTCTCGTCTTGATCGTTTAAGTAGTTTTGAGGAGTGCTTCCCCAACGTGTTGGCCATATCTTAACATCATACTTATCCGATGCAATTAGTGCGTGAGCTACATCTCTTGATCTTGCTCCATATCCGGATACAGTGTTGACTGGAGCCATTAATAATAAAAGTGGTTTTTGCATAACTTAAAAGGATATTCCAGTTGGTTTGTTTTTTGTTTTCTTTATCTCTGTATGTACATCGTACATTTTGAATCGTGGCTGTGGTGTGAAGTTATCTAGTACAGTAGTCATAGCATCACCAATACGCTTACACATATGCTGTGCTGTAAATCCAGCCTCGTCACTCATAGCCCAAGCTCGTCCCTCAGCTCCACACTCCTCACGTACACTCTTAGGTGTTGTCCACCATTTATATAATGCTTCTGCCACATCTCTTGGATCACATCTGTCATCGAAGATGTATGGTGTAGGAGGTGATCCTTGAAGGTTTATGGATGCTGGCAATACTGGATTAACCCATCGTCCATGCTTCTCATATCTACCTGCATGATTACTTGCAAAGTCCTTATCAAACTTGATCCATTCACCTTCCTCATCTTCAAAGCGACACTGATCTTGCAATCCTCCGGTCACATTGTTTACGATAGGTGTTCCAGTAAGCATCGCTTCTGTACTACTCAATCCCCATCCTTCATTAGATGCAATATTTGGCACTACGTCAGCAATGTTATAGAATAGGTTTAAGTCTTCTGAGGAAACCTTTGTGTTTGTGATTACTACTAGATGTTCAATCTCTGGACAAACATCTTGAATCACTCTGTACAGATCAGTACCATTACCATCTACTCCCTCTGTGTGTAGCACCAAACGTATCTTCTCTGCTTGCTCAGCATCTTCCTTTTTGATCCTATCATACATCAACTTAAACGATAGAATAAGATCGGAGGTCATTTTACGTCTTATATTTCGGTTGTTATGGAATACTACAAAGTTCACATCTTCTTCGTGATTGTCACCAAACAACTGCTGCCTCACTGGTACAGTCTCATCGTAGGATACTGGATAGAATAGGTTGTGATTGATTCCGTGTGGAATGTAGCAAGTCTTTGGTTTTGTAGATTTCAAACCGGTTGGAGTTGGGACATTATCTAAATCGATATAATTATCTTCACCTAACACTAATCTTGCAATGTTATCCGATTGTTTGCTAATTCCCATCAACAAGTCACATGATTCATAGTATGGCTTATTATAATGTGGTGCTGGAAGATCATCCCAGATGTGGTAGTAGAATATAGGCATCTTTTGTCTAAGCTCTGCTGACATTCTATACAACCACTGCCAATATCTTGGATCAGTGAAATGGATAATTGCATCGATCTTGTGTTTCTCCACTAATCCTCTAACTACTTCGGGATTACCATACCCATCAAATGGATACACAAATACACAAGCATCATCAATGCCCATTTGCTTATTAACGTCTGCTGATAGATCAAATATCTTGCCAGCCTCTGGGTGTTTGATTGCAGCTCCTAACTGAAAGAAATTGAATCGATGAGCATTACCAATAATGATCTCTCTTGTCATCGTTCCAATTCCAGATGGAATTCTACAATCGTCTGCTAAAAATAGGATGTTCTTCCTTTCGGATTGTTTAATGTAACCTTCTTTCATTTGTTGTGTTTATATTATAACTATTATACGCTTTTTCTTTTGAATTACCTAATTAATAACTACTTTTTTAACCATGCATTCGAGTCGAGCAGTTCATCGTTAATCTTTTGCAAGATCTTTGCCCCTGCATAGATTTTTAGTAAAGGAAGCATAATAGCTGAGATCGCTGCTCCTCCACTTGCCGCTGCTGCTACTTGAGGTTCTGAAAGTAGTTTTGTTGTTATGTCTTTAGTAGACTTTAACATTAAGCCAAGACCGTCTTTAAGTCTATCTTCTCCAAAGCTCTTTGCTATGTTAGGGATTTCAATTAAAGCTATCAGTAGACAACCGCCTAGCAACATTAATAAGAATTTCTTCCAGTTACCACCATCCCCCTTCACTTCATCATTATCGTCAACATCACTCTTTATAGTGAAAAAGCTGGGGATTTTAGCGTCTAGCCATTGTATGATTGGCTCCATTGCTTTTTTGATCTTGTCACTCAACTTTGCGGCTGCTCTCTTCATTCTTTGATACAAAGCCTTGGCGTTTCTTGTGATTATTTCAATTGCCTTTTTTAGATTTGCTCCAGTCTTATCGGAGATGACGTTGTATATGAATTTTAAAACATCCGTAGCGGCAGTAAATGTTTTCTGCACGTTACTTGGGATGGAACCTATCTTCTTCGCTAAACCGTCTAGGAAGCCTTCGTATAGATTAATTTCATACTCAATCCTCTCCTTTATGTTTAGTGGCGTTCTACCCTCCATCAAGACACATGCGTCGTCTGCTGTCAGGCTTATGCCTAGTACACACTCAATAAATTGTGTGCGTTGTACGTCTCTTATTGATTGAACATTCATAGCTATTTATTTAGGTCTATTTCTACAGTGACTCTTTCCCGTTAGATACGGTTTGGGGCATGAAGTGCCTTTGACGTGAAATCTGCCACATTTGCCACAGCAAGTGCTCTTAGCTTCATCCAAATCTTCTCTATCATCATCATCGTCGTCATCGTGATCACAACTACTACATCCCTCATCACCAAACATATACTCCTCATACACTGCATTAATGTAATCCGCTGATTTAGTGATTTTAGATTGTATCCAGCCTTTTAATTCTGTCTGATCGCTCTCTTCTATAAATTTAGCCAACTTTGCAGCTCTATGTGCAAGCGACTTGAGGTCAGTTACAGCCATTGATACCTCATGATCATCGTGGTCATTATCGTGTTGCTGTGGATATCCGGTAAGACCTTCTAATATTTGTTTAAGTTTCATTATCCTAAAAATCTAAGTTTATACAAGGTGCTATTTATCAACTCATCGATTGTATCCAATTGATTTTGAAGATATGTGTCTTTAACCTTTGGATGCACTTCTTCAACCTTTTTCGATAACGCTTTAAAGAACGTCTCTAGTTGAGGTTTACCCGTGTACGACTCTAGCTTATAGCTATCGTATTCCTTAATGATATCATATTTACCTTGGTAAGATTCAACCACTCCGTCAATCAAGTCACCAATACCATCATAATAATCACCAAGAGCCATATGCTCAGCGTATGATTTTGTCTGCAAATGAAACACGTGTGTTTGGTTTCTTGAGTGAAGCAAATAAGATACTAGCTTTTCTAATTCCTTGTTCATTTGTACTTTTTGTTATCAGTCCAATCCCTAACTAGCATTGCACTTCGTTCGTAAGCTTCTCTTTCTATTTCTCTGAGATACTCGCTATTTTGAGTGTAGCCGTTTCCAGCCTCTCGCATCTTTTCTTCGTCCAAATCACCTCTTAGGTTTTGTTCGTGGTGGATCAATTCGTGTGCCAATGTTTTTAGAATATCCTTCTCATGCCTTCCATTCGTGTAGATTGTGATTGTTTGAGTCATTGGCTCATAATGTCCGGTAGGATGCAAGCAGGCAGGTCCTTCGTGCAACTTATTGCTAACTTTAATCTTAGGCAATGATTCGCATTTAAGTCCATTCTCGGTCATATACTTGACCATCTCTGCCATACTCTGCTTAAGCGTGTCCATATTAATAAATAGTCGTTATTTGATTACAACCACCTTTTTATGGTGCTTATTTGCTGCCTGGATTAATCGTGCTGTCTTTTGATCTTCTCCGTTCTGATCATCAAACACTAGAAGCTGATCAATGTACCTTGCGAATGTGTTGTTTCGTAGAAAGAAGTTTTTGACGTGGTATGGCTTGTTGTAGAAAGCTTCGTTCATTAAGCTGTATAAGGTTGGTGCTGTGTGTGGCAGATTAGCTTCTTTGTAGTTGCACCCAAACTCTAACGCATACTTTCGAACATACTTGTCTGCACCATTTCTGTCACCAGTACATACAATAACAACATCGTCATTGCGTTCTTGTTTGATTTTAAAGATCATCTGTTTGATCTTTGTCTTATTCTCAAATGTCGTAGTGCCCGTAATTCCTAATTTCACCATGCTGCTCGTTATACCATTGTCCTATTGTCTTATCTAATAAATTCTCTACATGACCTGGTTCGTAGTTATACTCCCATCTAAATCCAGAAGTCCATCCAATCTCCTCAAACCGCTTAACTACTTTAATCCACATCCATCTCCAGTAAGTAACCTTCTCTGCTGAGGAGAATGTTTGCATTCTGCCATCATAGTAGAAACAGAAGTCGAGTGCCAGGCCGTAGTTGTGTGCGCTGTACCCAGGTCGATTAGTTGTTAGAATCTTGCCTGGCACTGTCCTTCCGTATTTGTATATTGTTGCTTGCTCTTCTTCTGATCTCTTTGCCCATACGATGTGTATTGGAATCTTATCCTTAATACAACTACGATATACTTCTAAAGCAGGTGTGACCAACTGAGGATGCAGCGTATTGATTCTATTAACTGATGTTTGTTGTGTAAACTCATTCACTACTTCTTCAATCTCTTCGCAACTGGACAAACACTCTCATCATCTTTATACTTGCAGTACTTACACCCTGAGCTAGCTATAGCTGGATACTCTGTGTTGAGGTTGTATGTTCCATCTTCATTAAACGCTGTACTCATAAATTCATTGAGACTTGTTCCAACCTTATTACGTGAGGGTTTTCCGCTCGGAGGTGCAAAGGTTTGAATACGCTTCATAGGAAACTCTGAGTTCTCGTTGATCTTTCTTCGTAATATGATATACTCTACGTCTATCATTTCCGGATCGACACCAAACTGCTTACCATAAAACTCTTTGTAGAGTATTAGCTGAGCGGTCTTTGTCTTATCTTTCTTTTGATATTTATTCCAACCTCTCGTAGAAGTCTTGAGGTCTATGATGCGTATTCGTCCAGTTCTTTTATCACGAATAACAACATCTATAAAACCTCTAAACTTGAGATTACGAACCATTCCTAGTGATAGCTCCGTCTCAATTCCTAGTAACTCCTCATTACGTGAAGAAAAGTACACACTACGCTTACGTTTAAAGTAATCTAAGATTGCAAGTCCATCCTTCCAAAACTCTTGTAGTTCTTCTGGTGTAGTGAAGTGTCCAGTCTTCTCTGCTGCTTCTTGATACAGTTTCACCATCCGGCTTTGAAGGTCAGACGAAACATCTATCTCATCTGCCTTCTTAGCCGATTGGGAATACATAACCTCTAAGTAATTTTGCAAAGTCTCGTGCATCGCCGTCCCGAAAATAGTGTGAATGCTTTGCTCAAATACTCTTTTGTTTAACGCATACTCCTGCTCCCATTTCTTGGGGCATTGAAGATACATTGAAAATTGTGAATACGATATTGAGTTCTTTGCCATTGTAACTTATTTATGTAACTATACGGAATTATTTCCAATTATGCAAGCGTTAGGTTAGTATCATCTTCTGGAAGATCCTTCGGGAGGAATTCTTTATTGATGTGACCGCACTCTGCACAAGCAAACGCTTGTATAGGTACTAACATCTCCTCGCCACTTGGGGACACCATTGCTGATATTGTTCTTAGCTTGAATACTGTGTGGAATGTATCGTGTCCACACTTTTCGCACACATAAGGTGTGCTTGTTGATAAATCTACGTTTGGTTGCTGCATTACATCATGTATTGTGGTTGTTTCTCTTCTTTGTCGACTTTCTCCGGATCAATACTAACAATACACTCAGTACTTAATAATGTTCCAGCTGCTGATACAGCTAGCTCTAACGCAGTGATTGTTACCTTTGCTGGATCAATAATACCTGCTTCAATCATATTAACATATTCATCTGTGCGAGCATTGTATCCATCCTTCTTAGCTTCTGCCATTCCGACAAGAATGTGAGCTGAAGTCTTTCCAGCATTCTCTAGGATTAGATCAAATGGTTTAGCACATGCACGCAATACAATCTCACGACCTGCTTGTTGATCAGGGTGTGTCATTTCTGTCTTAATAGGCTGTGAGCTTACAGCTTCACCTGCTTTGAGCAAAGCTAATCCACCTCCAGGAACGATTCCCTCCTCAACTGCTGCACGTGTAGCAGCTAATGCATCATCTACTCGATCAACCTTTTCACGTAGCTCTACTTCGGTAGGTGCTCCAATATGAATAACAGCAACTCCTCCGATCAATTTGCTCATACGTTCTTGTAAAGCTTTTTTCTCGTAGTCACTATCCGCTTCTTCATATTGTGCTGTGATCTGATCTACACGCATTTTAATAGCTTCCTGATCACCACCACCATCTACAATGACAGTTTCATGTTGAGATACTTTCACAGTGCGAGCTGTTCCTAACATTTCGGTAGTAAGCTTTTCTAGCTTCATTCCCTTCTGTGTAGATACAACTTGTCCACCAGTGAGTGTTGCAATATCTTCTAGGTTTTGTAGTTTACGATCACCAAATCCTGGAGCCTTAACAGCACATACGTTTAGAATGCCTCTTGCTTTGTTTACGATCATTGCAGCTAATGCTTCACCATCAACATCATCAGCTATGATAAGGAGTGGTTTGTTTTGTTTACTACAAGTCTCGAGTAGTGCTAGAACTTCTTTAACATTACTGATCTTTTTATCACAAAGGAGGATGTAGGGATTCTCTAACGTAGCAATCATTGACTGATTGTCGTTTACAAAATAAGGTGATACAAACCCTCGATCGAGTTGCATACCCTCAACAATCTCAAGACTTGTTTCTGCAGTCTTGCTCTCTTGTACTTGAATCACGCCATCCTTACCAACACTGTCCATTGCCTCTGCAATAATTGCACCAATAGTTTCATCATTGTTGGCAGAGATCGTAGCGATCTGTTTGATCTCATCATTAGTCAAAACATCCTCAGCTACTTCTTGAATCTGATCAATAATCTGAGCAGTTGCTGCATCCATTCCTCGTTTCACCTCTACAACATTCAATCCAGCCATTACAGCTTTTAGACCTTCATTATACATTGAGGCTGCTAATACTGTAGCTGTAGTTGTCCCATCACCTGCTTTCTTTGCAGCTCGCATCGATACTTCTTTCAAAACTTCAGCACCAATGTTTTCAATCGGATCTTTTAGTTTGATTTCTTTTGCTACTGAAACACCATCTTTCGTAACTACTGGAGCTCCGTTCTCTTGTTCTATAATAACGTTTCGACCTGATGGTCCTAGTGTTGATCCTACAGCACTAGCTAGTTTATTAACACCATCACGGATCTTGTTGCGGCCTTCTAAGCCAAATTCTAAGTTCTTGTTCTTAGCCATTTTTTTCATTTAATTTTGAGATAACATCTCGTTCTTGAATAACATGATACTCTTCCCCATCGTGCTCAATGGTTTGTGCTGAAAAGCGTTGATACAGAATTGTGTCACCGGGTTTGAGTGTAGTTTCGATAAACATATCGGTACCAGCCCAAAAGCCTTTGCCTGCAGCAATAACCTTTGCTTTAAGGGATTTTTTGTCGTCAACATCAGGTAGATAGATTCCACCAGACGACATTTCTTCTTGATCAACGGGTTGGCATATCAGCTTATCCGAGATCGGTTCAAATTGATCTTGCATATAACTATTGTGTTTTAGTATTTACTTATTATACGGATTTTTTACACAAATAGCAACTTAAAGTATCTCAATTTTATGAGAAACTTCAATCTTTGGCTCCTTCTTTGGAATACTCAATTCCAGAACACCATTATCGAATGTTGCTTTTGCTTTTGTACACTCTAGCACATCTTCGTTGACGTTCCAACTTCTTTTAAATGAGCTTTTCTTGAGCTCACGATGAACGATCACTCCTCCATCCTCTAATGGAGCTTCTGTTGCTTTGTTTCCACTAATTGTCAGGACACCATCTTTATAGTCGATGTCAACATCTTCTTTAGTGAGACCAGCAACTTCAGCAGTGATAGTCACCTTGTCGTTGTAATCTGTGATGTTTACTTTTGGGTACGCTCCCTTTGCGAATAAATCAACTCCAAACTCTTGGGAGAATGTAGGAAAGTTAGTTTGGATAATTCGATCGAACATGCTATCGAAAGCATCTACGAAACTAGATCTGTGACCATTAAACACGGTCGGTGTAAATTTTGACATAGTCTTAATTTTTATTAGTTAAACAATTAAAATTGAACAACCCATCTTGTGGCGTTGCTCTGCCTATAAATAGGCAGCGTTTTTAGAAAACAGTTATTGCTAATCAAACTGAATTTGGTAGCTATCTAAAATGTCTCTTATCTCTTCTCTAAGCTTTTCAGCTATTTCATATTCTGCTTCGCTTGCTTGTTCAGCACGTTTTAGCAGCGAACCATTATACTTTGTGGTTGAACGTAACAATTGATCTAAGTCCCACATTGCAAGTTTCCACTTGTAGCCGTCTAAGGCTGTTCTAGCATCATCCTGCTCTTCTACTCCGTCAAATTCTAAAATAATCTTACTCATCTTTAGTTGTTATTAACTTATAACCTCCATCCATTGATTCAATATCTCTTACAACTAACCCTTTAAACTCTTCACTGAAATATTCCATTTCATCTCCTACTGCAATGTATGGTCCTCCACTTGGATCTACCATATTGATTTTATTCTTTACAGATCCTACTAACATTGCATACTTTCTCATCTTATGATCTGTATCATGCTGATGCTTATGTAGCTTTGCTTTGAATTCTTCTAAGGTCATACAATGATCATTGTAGCACTCATCATCCAAATATTGGTTATATGATTTTGTGTAGTCGTTAGGCATTCCGAATCTGCACAATTCAAATGATCCTTCCCATAAGATGTTATTATCCTCATCTAATGTGAAAGTGTAAGTGTTGTTGTATCTGTTCGTATATTCCATAATATTTAATTTAATTAAACGCTATCCATGTCTCTATATCTTTACTTCACGAATAACTGGTTGGTTGTTGTTGAGTAGAGTTGTGAAAGAGTCGAGAAACTTCTTAGCATCTCTTCTATTTGTTCCTACACTCACTTTTTGTGGCCACTTCTCGTTTAAGTAATGAATCTCAAACCCATAAACTACTACGTACTCTTTTTGATATTCGTTACCGTTAGTAGTTTTATGTAGAAGACTTGCCTCTTCTTGTGCACTTCCTATCTCATGGTAATATGAGAGATTTCCTTCTTCATAATCCAATCTAAGAACATGGTAAGCTTTTACTTCACTAACCTTTTTGATAAGGTCTAAGTTGATAATGTTGTTTTGTAACTTGATATACATATCTCTTGTGTTTTGTTTTAATTTTTACTCATCTTTGTTTTGGTTTATATATGTCCCTCTCCAAAATCATCTGCAATATTAGGCTCAGCTACCAACCCAGTCTCAATGTTGACTGTGGTTTCCATGTGATGCTTTACCAAAGCAGATACTTCATCAGCTATATCCTCGCTACAATTAACTACAAACTCATCGTGAATCTGTAACATGATGTATGCATCTAGTCCCTTCTCCTTAAACGCTTTATGTATAGCGATTGCTGATCTGTTCATAATAGATGCTGCAAGAGACTGTATCTGAAAGTTCTTAGCGTTGTTAAGTCCGTTCTTATACTCCATACGAAGTTGTTGAAGCTCCTTTTCGTTACCAGCTTTTCTAGCTTGTTCTTTCATTCCCTTGAATACCCAAGGCTTGATCAGGTTGTCTTCAAACTTCTCATAGATGTATCGCACCTTATCGAGGTGACGTATTCTACCAGTCTTATTGACTATACGTCCGATTGTGTTAGCACGTAGGTGTGTATCTGACATCCACTTAGCTAGTTCTGGAAACCCATCTAAATATCCATCCACAAGCTTCTGTGCTTCTTTGATATGAATACCTAAAGTCTGTCCAATCTGCCATGCACCAGCTCCGTAAGGAATTGCAAGCGCAATACTCTTAGCTCGCTGTCTAAGATCAGGTCTTACTTTTTTGAGATAGTTATCGTCTGACTTGACAGCTGATACATCTTCGTTGATCTTGAATGCTTGTATAGCTACTCTACTGTACAAGTCTTCACCATTCTTGAATACGTTGATCAGAGCAGGGTCATTACTTACACTAGCGAATACTCTAGGCTCCAAACTATTCTGATCACAGATCACTAGCTTTCTATCCTGCTCTGCTTGTATGAATTGTCGTACGACATTGTTGTACTTGAGTACCAATGGACTAGCTTCTCCAGGCTCTAAGATACGTGGCATCTGTTGGCTATCTGAGCTGAATCTTCCGCTCGTAGTTCCATGCTGTTTGACATAGAAATAGTATCTACCATTCTCTGCCCGTTCTGTAAAGCGATCTATATACGAAGACTTGATCTTATTGAGTTTGTTGTAGTCCTTCATCTTAGCAGCCCATTCGTGAGTCTTAGCGAGACTATCAACTAGACCTTCATTGAATTGATTTGTACCTTTCCTAGTCTTACTAATTGGCTTGATTCCTAGATATTGAAAGCATAGCTCACCTAACTGTTTTTTACTACCTATGTTTATAACTCCACCTTCTTTCTCCTTCATCATGTCAATACTAACCTTAAGCGAATCCCAATCATCGAGGTGCGATTCATCTCCATCAGTTAGAAATAAAGCAGCTCCATCAGGATTTCGCAATACACCCTCTCCAATGTATTGTGTCATCAACTTAGCATAATTACCTCTCTTGTTGGGAGGATATTTTGATCTAGCTCGCACCATTGCCCATTTCTTTGTTCCTGGCAATTTCATAAGCTCATCCATTACCTCACCCTCTAATCTAACAATATCTTTAGTGATCTCAGCATCAAGCTTGGTAATTAAACCCATGTTGAGTTGAGATCCTTTTTCTTCCATCTTGATAGTGACAGTGCGATATAGTGGCATCACCTCATCCACAAAGAAGAAATCCCACAAACCCTCTTCTTTAAGGATAGGTAGGTAGTGTGTCATCACTCGCAGTGTGAGATCGGTATCGGCTGCTGCATACTCACCGAGTAACTGCATATCAGCTTTGTAGATTTCAAAGTTAGTCTTGGTAGTTTGACCACCATTATTTTTAATAGACTCCTTTAGCTTAACTTGTTCCTCGTTAGCTTCTTTCTCTGCATCAATACCTAGTTCGTTCTGCAACTCTATTGCAATATCCTTCAAACCAAATGGACCATCCTCTTTAAGAGTGTGTCTCAGTAACATTGTATCACAATATAGTGAATCTCGAAGATCGATGTCATAGCAGTTCTTAGTGTACCTGACGTCGAATGATCCGTTGTGCATCACAAGTTTCTTACCAACAAGCAAACTGATAAGTTTAACTGCAACGTCTTCACAACGCTTACCATCTATGTAGAGGTCTTCGATTGATTGTGTGTCATTGTTCCACACTTTGGTTGGAAAGTAATAACCTTCGTTGAGGTTAGCAGATACAGAAAAACCAATGATGTCTCCTTGTCGAGGATTAACACTGGTTGTCTCGGTATCGTATGCTATAATGTTTCCATTCTTGATGTATTCAGCTAGCTCTACAACACCGGCTGCATCTGTTATTATCTTGTAACTTTTCATATGGTTAACTATACTAAATGTTTAGCGTTTTTGCAACTCATCTTTGTTTTGGTTTAAAAGTTTATCATATTTAACGGCATTTTTCCACTTATCAAAGCCTTTTATTTTACCTGTCTTTTTATCATATACCCAATATGGTTTATCCGAATTCTCACTCATCTTTGTTTTGGTTTAATAAGGTTTACCATTCAATCGTATACGTGTGCGACCATAATCAGTAAGCTCCCAATCACGACGCAACTCCATCAAGTGTCTGAGACACCTGCTGTAAGTCCAAAACTTCTCGCGCTGCTTATTGGTTGGGGTGTTGTAGAAAGAGGATCTCTCACACTTCCATTCTTTGACTAGTGCATCAACTATCTCACCTTTTGTTTTAAATGCTCGTTTCATATCTTATTGCATTTCGATTAACTGAAGTGGAACATTCTATTTTGATAATTTTTTTTGAAGATCCTGCAATTTTTTTGTTGGTCTTAAAAAATATACTCCACTATATTCTTGCTCACGTTGCATTGAATGTTCCGTGTCAATCGTTGCCCATCCACGTTTCAACAATTTTGTCACGTCACCTTTGTATCCCCATTTGTACATTCCAGTTTCATAATAAAGGGATCCGCCGTTGTGATCCGTATATGATGGATCCACCAACATATTTGCAACTTTGTTCAATCTTTCGTCTTTCGTGTAATTCAATTGTGTTGTCATGATTTCTGATTTTATTGTTTCTTTCTTATTATATCTCTTTCTTTACGTAGTAAAGGTCAGCACTATTTTCCAGTAATGCAACTTTTTTACAGTTTTATTTCAAAATAACTTTCTTGTATGATTTTGTACTCAGCACCAAAGTCTTTAAGCACTTGCTCAACTCGATCCCATCGTTCATTGTATCTAGGCTCAATTTCTGACCATGTACCTAAACCACCTTCAATCTCAATCAACAGTTTCTCATAAGTTCGTGTAATGTAGAAGTCACCTCTTTTGTTAACACGATAGAGATCACGTCCTGGTACTCTCTCATAGGTTTGTCTGATCAAACCCGCCTTCTTAAAGGCTTTCATTATTGGTTGAATTGATGTTTTTGCTCTTATTCCCATATCTTTTTCTTTACATAGTAAAGATCAGGAATAGTTTTCGTATTTGCAACACTTTACACAAAAAAAAATAAAAAAATATAAGAAATACGTTTAACTATCTAAATAAGATGCATAAAACCCCCACAAGTATGCAGGGGTTTCACTGTTAAGAGATATGAATTACTATACCTACAGCTGAGTTGTAGATGAAGGTATATGGGCTACTCGGCATTGTTTTTGTAAGAAATAAACATTGCTGAGTACAAGTGATGGTTTAACACCACTCATATCGAACTCCTCCAAGAAAGAGTGAGGAGTTGGAATTCTTGTTGTATGATCGATTTCAAAATCTTGACCATGAGCTGCTGCTAGTATCGGGAACACAGAGTCTGTGCTTCGCATCATAGGATGATCGTAGTGTGCAAACTCTGTTGGATCTCCTTGACCTAAACAGTGGATAGGTTTAACAAGCAGATCTTTTTCTTTCAAGTAGTCATACGCCATGTGACGTGCTTCTTTGATACCTTGATCATCTTTCCACTCTGGCAACCATGCTTGAGGAACAGCAATCTTAGAAAATCCAATTACATCAATCCACTCTTGGTTAATACCCCACTCATAGGCCTCCAACCAATCCTCTTTTGTTTTACCTTGAGGGCAGAAGAAGATGTCTATCTTATTGAGTAGTTCTTCCTTTTTCATACGATCACGGAAAGTGATTGCATTTGTGATTGTTTGTTTCTTATCAAATAGAACGTCTGGTGCGATTACTTCGTGAGGCATCAACTCCTTACACACATCAATTAGCACGTCCTCTGTTACTAACGCTCTTTCAGCTGCACTATTGTCTAGTGTGATGAATTTACCCTTCTCCTTTTGCTCAAGAATAAACTCTCTGTAGTGTGGGAATTGTACCCACAAGTGTGCGAGTGCAAATATACGATCTCCTAACTTCATTGGTGTAAGATCGCTTACTGGTGATATAACGTAAAACTCCATATTAATATCTGCTTTGATCGATTAGGTTAAAGAATTCTTGTCTTGTTCCAATCTCATTAGTCCAGAAATATCCTGACATTTGAGATGTCTTCATTACTGAGTCGTGTTTGATTCCTCTACACTTAACACAGTTGTGTTGTGATTCTACAACTACAGCAACGCCTCTGTTACCAACACATAGACGATCTACGTGATCGTGTATTTGTTTAGTCAAAGATTCTTGAATGTTTGGTCTTCGTGAATAAAAATCGACAATACGATTCAATTTACTTAGACCTACTACTAAATCATCTTTCTCTTTTCCAGCAATATATGCAACGTGAGCAACTCCACTAAAGGTTAAGTTGTGATGTGCACACATACTCATAACTGGAATACGAGTCTGACATATCAATCCAGTGTACCCTTCATCGTTAGGGAATGCAGTGATCTCAGGTTCTTCACTAATTGATCCAGCAATAAGATCATTAACCCATGCCTTAGCCACTCTGTAAGGTGTGCGATCACTATGTGGATCTGCTTTCCAATCAAAACCTAGTGCTGTTAAGAATTGTCCGTAGTACTCAGCAGCTTTTTCGATCATCTGCTCTTTTTCTTCTTTTGTACGAGGAAGATTCCCGTTTGCCTTTTTCAAAAGTTTCATCTAGTGATTATTTATTATTTGTAACTTGTCTTCGAATATACTAAAAATCTTTTGACATTCCAACTCTATTGGCTTATTATCTGCAACATCAAACAATTCGGTATCTTTACTATCTGCACGTAACTCGTACCTCTGTCTTCGCTTCTCCGTAGGAACCTGTAGCCATACAAGTTTAGCGTCAGGGTACCGCTCTAGTATATAATCCACTATACTTGTCTGTCTAATACCATCAACAATAATGTTTTTGTGCTTAATCAAGTTGTACTTCATTGCAACTTCTATTTCCTCAATACAGCTGACAATCTCTTCAGCAATCTTCATATCCATGTTGAGCGAATTTTGTAAAACTGATCGATCATTAGTGTTAAGCAAATCTCTTACAATGTTTGAGACTATTATACGATGTTGCAATGCTTGAAACGAACTCTTGCCACTGCAGATGCGTCCGAATACTAATACTATTTCTGGTTTATTCATAACTCTACAATTCCATGAAACTCACCATCTTCCGACACTGAACAGCGACAAAGACCGAAATAATTTAACAAATCCTCAGCGATTAGCTCGCAGCTCATCCCTCCAAAGTTGCAACAGCCATACGCTGGATCGTACCACGTATTTGCGATATACTTCTTGAGCTTATGCTTGAAATCGATAAATTCAATATCCCTATCGCCATGAATAACTTCAGCTCTGCAGCTTATTTGGAATGTGTGTCTGTGTAGGTGCTTTAAGTACTCTACGTTTGGTAGAGGACAGTCCTCCCACATATGGAGCCCCTCTACATCTACTCTTACTTCTATGTATTTTTTCATAACTTAAATATACAAAAAAAGACTTACATTAGCAAGTCTTTTTTAAATTTGTTTAATAATTAATCAAGGACGATATCCTCCCCATTGACTAGGGTAAAGCCAGAGGCATCATAATCTGGACCTTTTACGAGATAGAATCCACCAACGTCTGATGCATTAGTGTCATTTAGCTCATCTATTAAGTCTGTATTCTGAAAGACATCCATGGCTTTAGGATACTTAGATCTAATTATAGCTTTAACTGCGTTTACTGAATCGAAAGGTCCGGCTACTACTGTGAGGGGATACATATTGATATCTTCGCCCTTTGCACCGGGTCTTAGTTTTGTATTTTTTCCAGTTTGTACCTCTTTAACTACTTTTCTAACCTCTTCACGGATTAACTTTCTAAATTCTGATATTTTCATATTGATAGTTATTTAATATAAATATTTAATATAAATAGTCTTCAGATAGTAAAACATTATTTTACGTCTTTACCTTTCTGAAACTGTCCATCGTACAACTCAGCTTCATAGTTTTCAAACATAATAATTTGTGCACAGCGGGCACCCTTCTCCAATACAATACGTTCTGTAGCAATCAGCATTGCTCCCATCTCATCCACTTCAAAACCGCTATCATATACACCCGATGTAATGATACCCCCAGCCCTAAGCACAGAAGAACGATGACGAATAAAAGCTGTATGCTTTGCATCTAGTTTGCATCCTTGTTCAAATGTTAGTGAGTAAGTTCCTGGCTCTAGTGTGTACATAAACTTACCATCATCGTTTATAGTTGGTGCAATTTCACTATAAGGAAATATAGTTGTTTTATCTTTTGTTACAACTCCCCCATTCACTTTGTTGATTGATTTTAAGGTAAGATCATAACCTACTTGTGCTTTTGCACCCTTATCATTTGTGTTGAGTAATAAGGTTACTCTGTCTGCGTTTAGTAACATAATTTTTAATTGATTTTGGTTTAATATACGTTAAATTCTCGTAGTTTGCAACAATAAGATCAATTAGATCAAAATGTGCAAAGCTGTCTGGGCATAGCCCAATGATGTGTAATACTTCGTGCATAATGTAACTATACGGTTTTTATTATTGTTTTGCAACTTTACTATCATGGTATCAAACTTGACGGCGTTGGTCATACGCAATAATGTGGTCTCTCCCAGTCATATTGTATCCCTTCTCAGCACACATTTCAAATACTAGTGGGTACATCTTAATGAGCTCCTCTCTCGTATCACCAGCAGGCATGATGTAGGTTTTATCTTTTGGAATGTTAAGTGATAAACGGAATGCTTCAATTTGGTTTAGATTCTTTTCAGTACCATCCCAAACTGGTTTATAGTGATAGTCTGTGTGAGATTCTATCATTTGTCTGCAGGTATGGGGGTTTAATCTAAATTTATTATGTTGATCAATCATTTTTTGATCTACAGTTTTTCCTTGAGGTGTAGCAACTCCTAATTTAGGAACGCTATTACTAAACTTAGGGCTAAGCGAGATGAGTCCTATAGGATAATCGGTTTCAACAAAATGTGATCCTTCTGTCTCAATTGTGATAAGAATGTCTCGCTCATTTGCAAAGTGTGTTAGTTCGTTTACTAGTGCTGGATGCATTGTTGGTGATCCTCCAGTCAACATCATTTCTTTAACGTGTGGATTGTCGTCGTATATCTTGATAATGTCATTAAAGCAGAATGTCCCCTTCTCAGGATGAATGCTTGTGTACCAGCTATCGCACCACCCACCTTCACCAAAGAAACAACGGTGAGTACAACCAGTAGTTCTAACTGCAATTGTAGGTCTACCAAAGCGTGAACCTTCTGATTGTACACATCGGTATAGTTCTACTATTGGTAATGTTTTGTTATAGTCTTCTATTCTGTTTTTCATTTTATTTTTTCTATAGTAATTTGAATTTTACCGGATGAGATCATGTCAATTGCTTTCATACACTCTCTCCAGTTTTTGCAACCACTTAAATCAATCTTTATTATATTTTTCTTTTTATTCTTCATAAACTCATAATTAAAATGGTAAATCTTCTCTGTAGAAGTATTCTTGTAAGAACCATTTAGGGTACAATAACACTTTTCCTGTAAACTTGGGATTCTCAATCTCACGATCCTCGCACTTTACACCCCTTCTCTTTGCTGTTTCATAAACGTCCTGACCTTTCTTATCATAATCTGGACGTCCTCTAAAATCGTATAACGACATCATTGTTTCATCCTTTGCCATAACCTAACCTTTTATATATTCATAAATAAACACCACACCTTCTATTGTGGCTGTCTGTGTCCAATAACTATCCTTCATACACTGCTGTATTTTTCTTGTTCTCAAAAAACTCCACTTGTGCAACTCTCACTCTTCCATTTGTCTCTTCTTGCACAAACTCATTAAGCTTATTATATATAAACTCAGCAAACCTTTCAGCACCTACTGGTCCATCCATTAATCGTAATTGGATAACGCCGTTAGTATGCAGTTTCTGAAAAGCCTCTTTGTATGGGTCATCGTTAGCTAATACAACTGTATGATCGAACATATGGTCCATCCATTCTTTAGGAGACATTCCATCGATCTTTGTATTAGCTCTTTTCATTCCTCCAAAGTCCCATACCCAATTGCGATGATCTAATTCACCTTCGAATGTTACTTTAAACTCTATTGCATATCCATGTAGGAACCTACAATGTGTTCCTTCTGCTTGCCACTGACGGAACACTGTACTGAATCCATCAAAGACTTTTGTTGATTGAAATTTAGACATTTTCTAATTGTTTTTTACTTAACTCACTATACAAAAAATAAAACGATTTTGCACCATCTGTATCTCTTTTATACGCTTCGTTGATGCATTTATCCCACACATCAACACCAAAGTGCTTGTGTAGTGCGTCCTTGAAGTCCACAAGACGATTACCTTCATCCCAGTAATAGTCTTCCATTAGCTTGTTGTAGCGTTTGCGATAACCTCTTTGTATGTTTAGATATCGACTATCCTTCTTAGGATCGTTTCCTTTATAGTTGTCGCAAAAGGTTTTGAGCTCCTTCTCACACCTCTTTAACTCCTCTTCTGCTTGTCGTTTATAATCAGAATGGTCAAAGTCTCCGTATTCAATCCTCTGGAGGAGGAATGGTTTAAGTTTGTTAGCTTGACTGCGCTTTAGCTTTTTCTTTGGACGATAACGTCTCCACCAATAATATCTACTCATATTCTTCTATAATCTGTGCTTCTTGAATCTTCTCACAGAAGTATAGCTTTCCCTCCTTGCGTAGTACTTGGTCGCAGTAAAAATGCTCTTTGGCTTCTTGGATTGGGAAGTTGGGATGATCAGTGAACTTTCTCTTCACTATATAGAGGTCCCCTTTGTATTGTATAACTTCTGTATTAAACATATGTAACTATACGAAAAAAGACTCACATTTGCAAGTCTTTGTTGGTTATTTTTTAGAGTTTGTTTTTCTTCTTCTTCCACAGATTTCTCAAATCGTAATAATACTTAGCCTTACCGGTAGCATTTTCTGGGAAACCCCAATCTTTTTCTCGATTAAGGTCATATATATAGCGCATAGCTTTCTTTTTAATCTCAAGATACTCTGGACTTCCAGTGAAGTTCATCTGTTTGTCATGCTTGTCTAGTACGGCTTCTGGGTCTCTGTTTAGCAAATCTTCGTACTCTTTCATAATATCATACAATTCTTTACCAGCTGATAGGTTTCCCTCATAGAAATTATCTCTTATCCATTCTAATACAAATGGAAACCAGAATTCGTCTTTAGCTTTCTTTAAATCTTTCGCTTTATGCTGTCCCATATATGGGGGATTTGGAAAACACGCACCTATGGCATCTACAAGTAAATCCTGACTAAAATCTTCCTTAAAGTTTTTAAAATAAAAATTTGCTACTCTATCAAGCTCCTCCTTTGATCTAGGCCATCGTTCCTCCATGCGAATCCACTTTTCCGGTATGAGCTTTTTTAGTTTTATCACTTTGCTATTAAGTTGGAGTCACCTACCAATGCTACCATTACTGGAGTGGGCTCTTCAAAACCATCGTCATTTGGAAAAACGTATCCGATTGGTACTATTAAGGCATCAACAGCTGTTGACTTTTTAAGAGGCTCAACCCATCCCTCATATCCTGAATCACCAGCCACCTCATCACCCTTTTCGAGAGCTTTCATATTTTTTCTGAATAATTGCTTTATTTTAGCATTATCAATTCCTGGCCATTCTAGGTCTATCTCAGGATATTCTACAGCTTGCTCTTCAATATCTTCAGCTACCATATCAATATCACCTTCTACCTCTGCATAGGTGCCTTGCTGTATGGCAACTTTTATTGCGTTCATATCGTTTCCTGAATCTCCGGCAACATATAAGACAGTTGACATTCCCTCAGCTTCTCTAAGTCCTGCGACTTCCATTAATCGTTTTCTGGTTAGTTTCATTTTTTTCTATTTGTTTTAGGTGACATCTTTTTAGGAGCTGGCTTTTTAGCTGTCACTTTAGTTTGATCATTATTATTTTTTGTATATTACTCTAGGTCTTGTTAAATTTAATCTCCAGTTTTGGAATACTTTTGTGTTGTGATTGCCGAACAGCTTAGCTGCTTCGTTTGCTCCTCCTGCACTAAACATATAGTATCCTTCACCTGGCGCTTGTTTTCCCATATCTAATGCTATAAACGCTTGTTGGTTGTGTGCATTCATGTAAGCATTTAATCCCTGAGCACCTAGTTTATTATTCAACTTTACTTCGTTGTTGAAGTCTGAATCAGTTAGGTCTAGTGATGAGTCAAAGTCTTTAGCATCTTTATCTACATTTTGTTGAGCATAATGGTTTACATCGTTTACCAGTTTAACAAGGTTTTTTTTACCCTCAGAATCTAGTTCCTTATGTTTTGCAACTAAAGCCTCAGCCATTGTCTTGAAGGAGTCTTTGTGTCCTGACATTCCTGTGAAGATATCAAGTTTGAGATTATCAAACCTCTCCTTAAAAGTCTTATTAGAATCACCATGCTTTGCTTTTGCAATTTTATCAGCGCTTGGACCGAGAGTGCCTAATCGTGCTGGATTACCTTTTACTTCAAAGGAAGGACCATCTGGAGAGTTGAGAGCTAAATCTCCTGCACCCTCTGCAGCAAATATGTTTGAAAAAGACAAAGCTAATAAATACTCTCCCATACCAACTCCTAAGCCAGATTGATCTGTATCAGCTGTTTCGCCAATTGCTTTCAGTATATCATCAGCGACTAGGCTGCTGCCTGGTGATTCTTTTAGTAGAGTGTATATATTGCCATCGTCTTTGTTTACTGGAAACTTAGGTTTGTTTTCTTTTGGTGTTTGTATAAAATCCATAAACTCTTTATAGTTTTTAGGATCTAGACTTTCTAACTTTGTTTGTAGTTTAGTTGCTACTGCATCTGGGATATCGTACTGGTCAGTTGTTTTGAATCCAGAATCTTCCATAGCGCCTTTCATCGGTAAGTATAGAACAAATGCAGATATTCGATTGTACAGTTTGGCTAATGTTCTTGGTCCTGCTACACTAGCTACCTTCATAGTTTCTTCAAACTTATCTCTCACTTGTTTTAATGTAGCCTTATCTACTAGTGGCACATCGCTTTCTTCGGGGTTTGGAATTGTTGCAGCGATTTCTTTATCATCCGATTCTTTTCCTTCAGCCTCAACAACAACATCCGATACTGGAGTCTTGCTCTTCACAAAGCTAGGCATCTCATTGATACCATTCTCTTTAAGTATCTCATGTAACACTTTTAATTCATTTGGATCAGTAAACTTGCCATCCTCCATTGTAGGATAACCTTTCTTGAGCCTATATGACCACTCTAGTAGTATATCATTTATCTCCATCGATCTCTTCTTTTGGTTTTTGTGATTTAGATGGCATCTTTTTTGGAGCTGGCTTCGACGCTACAGCCTTTGGTTTAGCTTTTGGTTTAGTTTTAGGTGGAAACATATGCTTGTGCGTCTCGTCATTCACTTCACCAGTTTGATGTAAGCCATTTGCTTTTTGATATTCGTAAACCTTTCTATAGGTGAGCGTGTCCCATACTCCGGTTATTTGCGCTCCTACCTTCCTTTGGATCTGTCTTACTACAGCTCCTTTTGATCCGTGTGTGTATAACATATTATTTTAGTAGTTGTCTTTTTACTTTTACTATTTGTTCAAAAATTGATTCGTTGACACTTTTTTCAACAGCTGATTCTGATGCTCTGCGTAACCAGCCAACCAACTCCTCTGTGCTATCATTCGTTGGAAAAGGATTATCACCAACATCAATTGTAGCACCGCTTGGTGCTAATACTTGTTCACCTTCTTTTGCCAATGATATAATTTGGCTTTGTGTTTTTGATAATTCTGGAACTTTCACTTTTCCGGTTATTGCTGGATTCTTTTCAGCTAGCATATAAGGGAATGAGTGCATGAACACCCTCGCAGCAGCTGAAGGTAGGTTGTCCAAAACGTCTTGGGGAATGTCATATGGGTTATCCTGGATGGATAACCATGGATTACCCACATTAGTAACTACTTTAACTTTATCTATAAGATTTTTAGGAACCGCTGAAGACTTCATTGGTGCACCTACGGGTTTATCGTTTTTAATCTCTACTGCAAAGTCAACTTCGTTATGCATTCCAATGCCCAAAGCAAACACTCTACCTCCATCACTTACTGCGTAAATGTTTATATCTTTTGCGCGCGCACGATGGACTCGGCCTTGCGCCTTATTTTTATCTTCGATAGCTTTTATTATATTGTCTTGGATTGGTTTCGTATCCCCCCCTCCAATCAAATACACTCCATCACTTGCACCCTTAGTGTATGCAGCTCCAATTTCGTCTAGACGTTTAGCTACAGTGTCTTCGATTATTTTCATTGATTCATCATCGATAGATGTACTACCCTCTTTAGAAGATCCAGTAGACGTAGTGTCAGCATCAGCAAGCGCATCTTCAATTTCAATTTCTAGTTCTTCAAGGTCTCCAGCAACTGTGCTATCACCTGGTACTGCATATGTCTCCATCCATGGTATGTCTTGCGCTTCTTGCTTATCCATTCCAGCTTCGATTGCAGTTTTAATAATAAGCTTTTCAACAGCATCGTGTGCATCCATATCTTCTGGATCAGCTAATCTCTTTTTGATAGCCGCGCTAAGTGCTGTTTTGTTTTTATTGATAGCTGCTTCTACAGATTCATTAAGCGGGCAACGAAGTCCTGCCATTTCCATTAACCGTTTTTTAGTTAGTTTCATTTTAATATTTGTTTATTTGTGTTGATTTTTTTATTTTAGTAGTTGTCTTTTAGCTCTTACTATTTGTTCAAAAATTGATTCGTTGAGACTATCTTTATACTCTGAGAAAAAATCTCCTAGATCATCTGAATATTTTTTATTGTTTATGATGTTAGAAACTATGTCGTCCATATCTAAATCATCTGGATCTAGATTCATACCATCACCAAAGTCTGCAACAAGGTCTTCTTGAGTAGCTCCTCCCGTCTCTAGAACGTTAACTAACCATTTTTCAAACTCTCCTTTTAGGGTTGCATCCTTTTGAAGCTCTTTTGCTGCTTGTTTTCCAGATATCTGTGGTGTTGAAGTTGTTGGTTCATCAACTCCTTCTGGTGGGGTTTGAGCTATAAGTTTATCCAAACCATCACTCATTGCTAAACCTACCCATGCATCAAAACCTGCTTCAACAGCTTTCATAAGCTCCTCTGCTGCTTGTTCATCTTTTGCCTCCATTAACTTTTCCAACTCCGGTCCCCAACTCTGACCTGAAGCTTCTTCGTCTTCATCTTGCCAAAACTTGCCTGCCATTTTGGCAGAATCTTTATTAAGTTTCCACGTTGAAGCCTCTGATCCTCCTTGTGTATTGATTACATAAAGTATGAGAATCCAGTGAGCATATCCCCACCATGCTTCAGTGTTTTTGAGTGTGTTTCTAAGAACGTTTAGTGCGTATTTTGGATCTTTTATAAACTCATTGAGCGTTCCTTCGCCATACTTAGTCTCAGTATAATGCTGGTAGCCGAATTTATAATCATCAAGCCAAGTTTTTAAATCCGCCTTACTGAATCTTTCTGCCCACTCATCTGTCATTCTCTTACCCGCAGTTGTTCCTCCAGAAGAATTTAAGGATGCAAACGCATTTGCAGCGCTTAGCAGTTTTGCTCTGCTAGGAGATAGGTATGACCAATATAGTAACATATCTGCAAACTCATCTCTACTGACTGCCAGTTCTCCAGAAATCTTTGAGTTGGTAAGTTTCGATGCGATTGCTTGTTTAATTGTTGCGGAATTCTGTTCAATATATTTCTTCACCGCTTCCGCATATCCGTCATCACTTGCGAGCTTATAAGGTTCACCCAACTTTTCCATCTTCTCTACATAAGCTGAGTAATCAGTTGCCTCGTTAAGTGGGCTACGAAGTCCTGCGACTTCCATTAATCGTTTTCTGGTTAGTTTCATTTTAATATTTGTTTATTTGTTTATAGCCTACTATCTTTGTCGGCTTCATTATTATTTCGTTCCACAGCTGTGTTTGTTCTCCTACACAACTTTGTAGATCTATGCATAAGTTATCTTTCTCTCCTGGATAGCCTAATCGATACATGCTAGCTGCCTTGTTTCCTTTATCTGTTACGACACTTTTAACATCACTCCTAAATGCTGCTACAAGCTCTCCTTCTAGCTTCATTAATACATTACTCGTCTTCTTGAAGAATGGCTTCCATTGGTGAGTGAATGTACTAACGTCAAACGCTCTTCCTGCATCTATCACTTTTTGCAATTTATGCATGCTTTCCATTGTAGTGAATCTTTTTGCAGTGACTAGCTGATTTGTTGATCCGTATAGCGATTGTGTGAATTGTTCGTCTAACAGTACAAACGGCTCTATATCAAATCGAGAATAAAAGTAAGCAATCTTTATCTGATCAATGTTTGGAAAGTATTCTTCGTACTCCTTTCTTAATCCCCACACCTTATGATTGACAAAGTCTTCAATAAAGTCTAATACATTTTTAGTAGTAACTGCTGGCTCGTATCGCTGCACTTCTACGTGTAGCTGAAATCCAAACCATTGCTCGATCAGTTGAGCAAGCTGTGGATCTTCTGCAATCATTCCACCTCTCGTATCCTTTCCTCTACGTTGGAGTGTAATGAATCGATTGGCAATATCTTCCCACTGCGAGATTGTTGCAAAGCAACTTTCCGGTTTTATATATCCTTGCTTATCTAAAGCCATTTCATATAAATAGGTCGTAGTGTATAAAAAAGCAGGCACGAGGCCTGCTTCTTCTTTCTGTGGTCATTTCTTAGCTTTTAAATGCGAGGAAGAATTCTCGGATTCCAATACCAAATGCAATACCTGCAAATAGCACTTCGCCTTTAATCAACAATGCAGCCCCTGCAGCACCAGCTACAGCAGATCTGAACCATGCTGAATTAACAATTGCTTTTACTTTTTCCATGTTTATTGGTTTGTGATAGAGGTTTTGTCTCTATCGGGTTTATACTACTTGAAACTTGATTTTTGTTTTTAATACGCTCTTTGACGTATAAATCATAAATCCAGTCTTTTGTTGTCATGTTATTTAATTTCACATGCACCACCGGCACAAGCTAGTTCTCCTTTTAAATCTGTTTCATCTTCTGTCTCAATCACTTGAGTTAAATCAATCGCTGCTAATGATTTCATCATCTCTTCGTACTCCTCTTTAGTGCAGTCAGTGAAAGGGGCTTGCGTATAATTTCCTCCATCATATGGTAATACTGACAAACCATTGTATGAGTCCCGATTATCCCACATCCACTCACCTGCCAATTCCCATTCATCTTCTTTTAATGATACAGTTGCAGATACGTTGTGTGTGTTATTTCCAGTTCTATGTCCAGGCTTAACCCATTCCAAATGGACCTTCTTGATTCGATCTAATAATTGGAAGGGAGACTCTGTTCTTAAAATAGCTCCTTCTGGTGCCATTTGTGGAATAGATATTACAGCTGTATCATGTGGTCTGAAATAATCATCCTCGACTAAAGCTGGGTGGTTAGTCGCTAAGTAGTTATAGATAGATTCGTTCTTACCAACTCTCACTCTACGAATATAGTAATCGTTATGCCAAGCATGTATTCCTGATGATGTTCCTAGTGTTAATGATGTAGTTCCAGCAGGCTTCACTGTAGTGGTTCTAGCTGACTTGTTGATTCCTAACAACTCTGCTACCCTTACGTTTTCATTCTTTACAACTTTAGCTGCTGCTTTCATATCATACCCTAATACTGTTCCTGATCCAATACCAGTCATTGATACTCCGATCAACGCATCCTTCTCTGTTGTACGTTGCCAGATTGGACGTAAGTAATGAAACTCAGTGTATCCAGCTTGTAGTGTTCCAATAAATGCTGCTGCTTTTACTCTTGCCTCAAAGTCTTCTTGTGATTCAAGATCAGATGCATTTACTTCACACAAATTACAGAATTGGAATGGTCGTAGTGCAATCTCACAACATGGATTAGTTCCCCAGTCCTTATCGTTTGTTAGATAGATTCCAGGCTCTCCAGCTCCTGATAACTCAACACGCTTCCAAAGATCCATGAAGAATTCTTTTGTTACTTTGTGTCTCATTAACGCTGCTGAGTTGTTGGCTCTACCTCTTTGTGGATTAGTCTCCCACCAGTTACCCGACTTACATGCGATCATCTCTTCATCGTCTGCACTAAACAAACTGATCAAAGCTGCTCTACGAATACCACCTGCCAACACTGCATCTGCAATGTGACAAATTATATCATGCACTTCAATTGGCTCTAATTGATCTCCATCATTCTTAGAGTCTAATATTCCTTGTACTTTTATGATACACTCTTTTAATGGTTGTGGTCCTGGAGCTTTACCACCTGACGTTACAAGTCTAGCTCCTTTTGGTCTGATATCAGAGAAATCAAACTTGAGTTTTGATCCTCCACTGAAGTATGATTTCACTAACGCTTTCACTGCATCTGCCCAACCTTCGATTGAGTCTGCAATCAAGAAACGTCTTGTTCTCTTCTGATTTGGTTTTCTGATTTCTGGTAACTTTTCAACGTGGTGTTTTTGTACAGAATAACCAACACCAGTTCCTCCTAACAATAAGAACATTGCTTCGCCAAATGCTCTCCAATCGTCAATCGGTAAATAAGCACAATTGTATATTCGGTTAGGAGATATTTCAATTGGTTTACCTGCAAACTGCATGGACCTCATAGACGGCAATACCTTCTTATCATACACAAACTTATATGCAGCCTCGATCTCATCTACAAGCTTAGGAAACTTTTTCAGATGCATCTGCTTGTTGCGTGTTACCAACTCATCCCAAGTCTCTCGTCTGTTGAGCTCAGGAACATACTTAGCGTATTTTAGGAAGACAGTGATGTCACTCAATATCTGGTTAGAAATTGTCATTGTAAATTAGTTTTAAAGTTTTTAGTTATTGTGTTGTAATGGGCCGCATTGACTATAAATAGTATCCGAACGCTTAGTTCCTGCAGTTTTGTCATATTAAATTATTTAATTCGTTGAATTTATTTGCAAGCGCATTACGTATAACCTTATCGTCGTTGTTCATAATCTTCTTAGTCTGTTGACCAAGAATTGTGTTTTCTTCAAAGATGTCAATACCACACACAGACATATTCATCTTACTTGGGAATGTTAACCCATCCGGTCCAAATCGATTCTTAATGATGTGCCATCTTCCCGTACCACTTATCTTATCTGCTGTCTTTCTTGACAGTGATACAATGAAGTCTGCTACCATCACTTTTGTGTATGATTCTGCTATCTTGTCAGCTTCGATCACTTCCATCTCAGCTGCACTTCTGTTTGCTTGTGATGCTGTCCACAATGGTATTTGATGCAATCCTGCCAAACCTCTCAGCTCTTCATAAATTCCACCCAACACCTGATCGTGTCTTGCTGTTTTACTAGCTCCAGTATCTCTTAACAAATCAGCATAATCAATAAACATGATATCTGGTTTAAGTCCTTGTAAGGCACATTTATCTAAGTGAGCTGCTATTGTATTTACTGATGCTGTCTTAGTTGGATAATACTTGATCACCAGCTTGCCTGGCAGTTTATCCAAGGCTTGTTCTACCTCCTCTTTGTGATACTTCAAATCGGATGTAGGTATGCCAGTGAAGTGGCTATCAAATCTACCACCCACATATGTATCGGAAAGCTCTAATGTATAGTAAACAACATTAAGCCCTTTCTTAACACAATTAGCTGCTGCATTTACCAATGCCATCGATTTACCAATACCAGCTGGTGCTACGAAGACTCCCATCTCTCCTCCACCTAGTCCACCATCCATAATCTCATTCACAACATCCCATGGAGTAGGTACCACCTTTCTGCTGTTTTGCTCAAATCGTGCTTCTATGTGATCAATATACTCATGCCCAATATCTTTATCAGTTCCAGCTTTCATAGCCTCATCTACTACAGCTTTGATTGTGTCATATTGACCTTGTTGTAATAGGTTAACGCTTTCGAGAATAGCTGCTTTGAGTTTTTGATTCTTACAGAAACCTAAAGACTTGTCTTTTGTGTATTGTTGATCAGGTGCATCGATGTTTGTCATTACATCCTTCAACGTATCAATAACAGTCGTTTTTAGTACTCCATTCTCAATTGAATCAATCTCAACCTTCATCACTTCTAAGGTTGGAGATGATTTATATGTATTGAAGTACTTCATTATTGTTCCAGCAATCCACTGACTTGACTCAGATGAAAAGTAGCTTGGATCCAATATGTCATGTATCTGCTGTAGGTATATGCGATCTTTCATTAGAACAGCTAGAAGCTTGTTCTGAAATCCTGATCCGTATAACTGAAATGTATCTTGTATTCCCATTGGTCCTATTATACTACTTATTTATCGATCTTACAACATTTCTTGATAGTGATTGAGTTTTGTTGCAATATCTCGTATCCACATCTCTGGATTCTTTATTGCATTACCCATTCCATCTTCGATCAATAGTTTGTGAAACTTCATCTTTGCTAGCTTTTGTACATCATCTTCCATGATGTTATGGATTCGTAGTTGAGTAGTGCTGTTGAGTAATGTTTCGTGTAACTGCATTATCTTATGGTACAGCTTAATGTCTTGTGCATTCTGCTCTACAGCTTCATACGCTTTTATCTTTGATTCATCCATCAACTCTGCATTGTAAGTAAAAAACTCCTCCAGACTTATAAGCTTCTGCTCAGCTATTCTAGGCCATCGCTTAACGATAGTTTTAAGCTTTAGTCCAGGTGCTCCTGGAATATTGTCTGAGTTGTCTCCTTCCAATGCTCTGTACACTGCAAAGTTTTGAGGTATGATTCCAAACTCACTATACACATCATCTTCATAATATAACTTCTTCTTGGTCGGACTCCATATATGCACATTGTTGGATACTAATTGCAAGAAGTCTTTATCGGAAGACATTATAAATGTGTGTGAGTTTTTAGGAGTAAGAACCTCGTTAGTGATGTAAGCAATCACATCATCAGCTTCTGCTCCATCTAACGTAAGTACAGTGATAGGTAAGGTTTCTAAGTAATCCACTAATCTAATCAACTGCTCTAACTGATTATCCTCCTTCTCTACTGACTGAGCTCTGTTAAGCCTGATCTTCACTTTACGATGCGCTTTATACTCAGGATAAAGTTTTCGCCTTGTTGCTGATCCATTCTTTCCATCGAAAACGACAACGACCCTAGTTGGATCAATTGTCTTGATAGCGTGGCCCATACTCGATAAAAAGCCTGAAATTCCTCCACAGTGTTCTCCGTTTGCGTTTAGCGTTGGAGTGGCAGAGTATGCTCGGATGAACGTATTAAGTCCATCTACGAGCAATACTCTATCATCCCTATGCTTTGGTTCTTCTACTTCTCTCAGCTTTAACTGATTAAGTAGTTTAGCATATTTGTTTCTCATTCATCATCTTGATTAAGTGGAGTATCGATTCCTTCCATGTTTGTAGCATCGATGTTTAAATCGTCTGGGTCAATCTCTTCTTGCGTTCTGTATGATGTGATGCTGTTCTGTTCGATTGCATTCTTACAATAAGCATACACATCATCACGCTTTAAAATATCTCTCCACTCCTTTGATTGAAACTTAATAACCTCTCCGGTATCCTCCATTACTAGCGTGTACCAAGATCCACCTACTGTAATGACTTTATACTTCTTTAATGTATCTAGCCAGCTAGCTTGATCATCAATTCCAGAATCAAAGTAGATGTTGAATCTAGCTTTTTTGAAAGGAGGTCCATATCGGTTTTTAACTACGGTAGCTTGCGTCTCTACTCCAATGATTTCGTTTGCACTATCTTTTATCTTACCAACTGCTTGTAATCGTACTCTGCAGCTAGCATGGAAAGGTAATGCTTTACCACCACTAGTAGTGTACTTGTCTCCAAACATTGCACCAAGCTTTTCTCGTAACTGATTTGTAAATGCTAATACAACACGCTCTTTTCCAATTAGGTTTGTAATCTTTCTAAGAGCTTTCGACATGATGATAGCTTTTGAAGTAGCCCATCCGTCTTTGTCATAATCAGCATCTTGCTCGATTTTAGTCGTAGCGGCTGCAACAGAATCAACAACGATAGTAACCAACCTATCCTTACTACTTTTGCGAATATCCAAAATAAGATTCTCGATTGCTTCAAATACATCTTCAATCGTGTCCATTGGCAAGTATAGCATGTTCTTCACATCAACACCAATCGCTGTAAGAAACTCTTCACTCAATGCGTTTTCTGTATCAATGTAGACTGCAATACCGCCTTTCTTCTGAGTATTGGCTAATAGGTGTGCCATAATCAGAGACTTACCGGACGCTTCTAGTCCGGTAAACTCTGCTATTCTTCCTACTGGTAATCCACCATCAGGTCTGTTTGATATGGCTAAGTCAAGGTCTGTTGATCCAGTTGACACCCACTCGGTAAGATCTGTTTGTGTATCCTCACTTCCAAGAAAGTGTACAGCTTTAAAGTCCTTGAACTTCTTATTTAGGTTTGCTGCTAACTCTTGAGCGAGTTCATCCCTTCCCGCTATTTCGTCGGGTGTAACTTTTTCTTTTGCCATGTTGCTTACGAATTAAATAAATCTCCAAATGCTTGGGAGATGTCGTCTGTTGTGTTTGCTGTTTTAGCTCCCGTTACCGGAGAACCTGCAGGTTTAGCTGGTGTTTCAGAAGATCCGCCTTCCGGGTTCAACCACTGCTCTAATTGCTCTTTCATCTCATCATAAGACAACTCTGTAAACAAAGTTGATAAGTCTTTCTGATTATTGACGATCATCTCAGCAATCGCTTCATCCTCTGTAGCTGGAGTTGTGTTTGGTTTAACACGTACATTGTAAGTGTTGTATCCACCATCCTTTTCTGGAGCAATACACTCAATCGTTACGTCACGACCTGACATCAAATCTGTGATATCGCCATAATCTGGATCTGTAATAACACCTAACAACTCTTGATAAATCTTCTTACCGAAAGCATAAAACTTAACACCCTCAGCTTCTTGTCCACGAACGATTATTGGAACATAGCATCTGAACTTAGGTTCGATTTTTCTTCCTAACTTCCAATCATCTTTATCACCAGTCTTTTTGAGCTTCTCTGCAAACTCAACGATTGGATCAGGACGTCCATAAGACTTTGGAGATACCATAGTCCTTTTTCCGATCTCATAGTGAAAGTAAAGTTCTTGAAAAGGGTTTGCTTTGTCGAATGCGTAAGGTACGATTCTGATTTGTGATTTTCCTACTGGTGGTTTCCAGAACATATTTGAATTTCTGTTTCCACCTGCGCTACTCGTTTGAAGCTCGTTCAGCTTCGCTTTGATTGCATCTAAATCTAATGCCATTTTACTTTTTGTTTTTGGTTTATACTTATATTTAACTGTCCGATAAAAGTATTGGGTGTATCTTTGAGCTGCTTGTTTTACTTCTATTTTAATTTTAACTATGCCCTTTAGTCACCTCTGACTTAATCATTGACTAACTATACTGATTCTTTACCGCTTTTGCAACATTTATTGTAATTGTTTTATAGAAATTGATCGAAATGATCCATCTCTGTCTGTGAGTAATAATTTATTTTCATATTGAGTCCAATCTACTCTATATGTTTTATCAAGCACTCCGTTGTTTTGTTCTCTGATTAGTGTGTTGAGTGCGTTTATGCTGTATAATGTCTCTGTATCCTTCTTACGATTGATTGTGATCGTATCCTGCATTCTGTGCTGTGTGTTTGTTGTATTGTATATGCACACCACAGACGTTTCATACTCGTACTGATAGCATCTCATATTTGAGACTGCTTCAACTGAGTACGTCTTGTGTATGCGTGTTATACACGAAGGTAGCTCGGATACTGTTGTAAAGGTGCAGAGTAACTGAGATTTCATTTTTTATCCTGATGTTTCGTCTGGTTTCTCAGATGCAATTTTACTTTGCATTTGCTTCAAGGTTGCAATCTGTGCTTGAAGTGCCTTAATCTGCTCTTCTTTGGTTTTGATTCTTCCTTCCACCTCTTTCTTCTCCGCATCAATTTCACCTTGAGTTTTTTCGGTAAGAGGCTTACGTGTAAATTTAATCCCATTGGATTTCATATACGCTTCAACACGCTGACGTATCTTCTCCTTTAGAATAGTCTTGCTCTTGTCTTTCATATGAATAAATAGTTTTCTTTTTAGTGAAAAGCTAAATTTGCATAGTTATTTCCGCTTTTGATTTTGATAGGAAATTTCTGCAAATCAATGGTAGCGGGTATGATATCGTTCACTACTAAATCATACTCATCTTTATGCACATCAAATAGAATACTGTCGTATGTGTACAATACTGGTACAGATTTAAGTACTCCAGCTTGTGCCCAATGCTCCGCCATGTCTTGCATTATTACCGCATTGTGTTCAGTCTCATACATTTGAATAAAATAGTTGAACAATGTGTATAAGGTTAGATCCTTATAATTGCGCATTATAAGCTTTCTGCCTGATAATGGGCTTTGAATCCATCCATACTCCTTCATGTGACTCCACAAGCTCTTCGCTAGATCATCCGTCTTCTTAAAGAATTCTATACCCAGATACTCTTTATTAATTCCTCCATACAATTGTCTGAATGTACCTTCTTTGGCTTGTTTTATTTGATCCTTTGTTGGAGTAGGTGTGTTATGGTAATGCTTAGCTAAATGCTCATACACATTCTCTTTTCCAAAATCATATCCAACTAAGCTGGCAATCAGTCTTGGATGATAGGAGTTAAAGTCAAGCTCCATAAGTGTTCCACTCTTACCAAACCTACTAATAAAACATTCCCGCGTCTTGTCTTTCGGTATTGCTGCAAAATTCACTCCTCCGAATCTGTTACTTGGTCTGCCGGTTGTTGTATAGTAATTGTATTGCGTATAACACTTATCTTCATATCGACTAAAAGTCTTTCCGTAAACTGACTTAAACTTATTGACATTAACCTGAATACCATTATACTGAATCCAGTTCAATGTTCCTTTTAGAATCTGGCTGTAGAATTGATATCCATCAGGCACCTCCGGATCGATAGATAGCTTCTCAACCCTCTCTTGCAGCTTTAATAACGACAATAATGCGTTTGTCTTTCTGCAGGTGACCATCACATTATTGTAGTGTGTTATGATGGGTTGTATTAGCATTTCGGGCTTTTTGTTTGTGCGTAGATAGTTGATCATATCATAATCATATATCTCAGAGCGGTACAATGTATCGTTATCAAAAAAGCTCCAAATAAGTGGTATGTTTGTGCAATATAGCCTACCCTGCAGTATTTCGATATCGATCTTTGTCATATTGTAAGTTGCTTCTGGATGGCTTAAACTTACTATGTATGATTGATCAGATTGAATGTCTTTTAACGCTAGTGCGATTACTTGTGCTTGGGTTGGATGAACTCGATCGTCTGTGGGAATAGGTACCACAATCAAATCTCTATCTCTTAGCTCTTCTAGCTGTTGTCTTGAATCTATAACCATGTTGTAACTATACAAAAAAATTACCGATTAGGATACGGAATTGGGTGGTATAATCAGTCCAGTCTCCCTACTCATTGTTCGTTTAATTGGTACCCTCCCTTTGATAAACTTATCCTTAGCACGTAACTCAGCATCTAAACTGTTAAATTCCGTCTGCTTTGTTGGTCTAGCGTATTGAGTGTAGTTGCGAATTAATAAAGGTAGGTCTGGAATGATTAATGAGCCTCGGCTCACACGCTCCTTATTAACACGCTCTATTGCTTCAAGTGTCCCAGTTAACTGCCATCTTATATCGACTACGTTATATATGCGAGCGTCAATTCCGTCTCGAGATCCAAATCGATCTCGTTGAAGCTGGTCGATCTCCATAGGATAAGTTCCTTTTCCTCTCTTTTGCACAAAGGATCGTGTATCGTATCCATCCTCATATACACCTTCTTCTTCTCTTACAACATACTCATATGGAACTGGATCAGCTTGATCCTTTACCGGTGATACGAAGTTATTAAGACGATCGTAAGTAAAATTATTGGCATACTCGTAGTAAGGGAGAAGCTGCTCACTATCATCACGTCCTTCTGTGATCTTTCTTGGACCGGTGTATGTCTTTCCATCTTTACGTATGTGATACTCTCCTATATATTCCTCACCTCTTATAGTAGTAAATTCACCTCCTTGAGTGTACTTATATGATAAGCCATCGGGTACAATCTGCTCCGGTGTAGGTCTGCTGTACTGCCTATTAGTTGCTCTTAAATTATCTCTTGTACTTCCCATATTAGCTTGCTCTTCCTGGTGTCTCATCCTCACCTTTTGGATTAGGTCGGCATACTGTGGATATAGTCGTTTCCCAATCGTTGGCAGTAATGCTGTGTTCTACTTTTGTTACTTGCCATCTAAAACTCTCTCGTACCTCTTTTGGTATTCTGTTAGATGTTACCATTTGTCCAAACTCAAAACCACCTATTCCATCCAATGTGAAACTAAAGTCGAATGGTAATGGAACTCCTGCACAACTTGAATTGTCTCGTTCACCGCCAATTTTTCGATCAATGAAAGCTTGCATGGCTCCGACCGTCTGGTCGTTTACTGAATACCACATATCATCTATCAAGTCTTCAAGGGTAGGTGGATCTACATGCCCGGGGCTATCCTCACAATCGTTGCAAGAAACTGATGCTTCACTTGGTTTAGGCTTAGCTTGGTTAGTAATCTGGTTTCCTGAGTAGAAAGGTGCTACCGCTGTACCAGTACAGCCGCTTGAATCGTTACCATTACTCCCTCTTGTCTTTTGTGAGTTTCCTGCGTACAATGCTTGTGTCTTCATTTCGCCGGTCATCTTCATTGCTAACGACCATTTTCGCAACACACTGTTATCCACCTTTCCAGGCACATTAAAGGGGTCGTTATACCTTTGTACTTGCTTATCGTCTAGTACTGTGATTGTAGGTCCTTCTGGTATTTTATCGTCATCATCTCCACAATCCGTCTCTGTTGCAATGGTGACAAAATTCCACGGATTACCACAAACCCTATTTATCTCTCGCAACACATTATCAATAAGTGTTTTAAGACTGCCATCACCATCGTACACTTGTTTATACTGACCATTTAGAAATGATACGTTACACATGATACTACCTAAGCGTACCACTGGTTTTCCAGATTCATCTTCCTCTATGGCGTTGTTGAAAGCAGTTCCACCCATATAGTTATTAATAATCTTACTTATTGGAAAGTTACCACCATCTATATAACATACACGAGGATCTGCTGATAAGCAGAAGAGGCTTTTAGTAGAATCAGATTCTTCAAGTTTAACTATTGGTGCGGGTAACAGTACATCGTTAATATCAATTTTACCAAAAGGCCATACCTTGTCCTTCTCTATGCTAGGAATGGATAAAGCGTTTATCATATCCACAAAAGTTGCAAATGACATCCAATACTCTATCGTCGATTCTCCAAAGAAGCCTGACCACCAACTACCATTTACATCCGATCCTGTCTCTGTTCGATCAACTCCCTCATAGTCCCAAGAAGACCAAGCGTGAAGTGATGTGTTCCTTACCCTATTCGAAAGTTCTCGCAACAATCGTGCAGCTGCGATACTGCCTTCATTATGGATGTCAGCCAGTGTTGCGTAGATTGGTCCAAAGTCTTTTATAGACTCACCTTGATCAGTCTCCACCTCTCTTGTGCATGGACATTTAGAGTTATCCACTTTACTACTTGAGAATGGATCAGCTGCTGATATGACTTCTAATTCACAATCCCATGTATTATTGTCATTCAAACTATACGAGAAATTAGAAACTACTCCGTGGAAGCCGTCATAGTTTGCATACTTCTTACGTAGCTTGTTTATCCTACAAATAGCTTTTGCAGGATTTTCGGATGGATTTTTAAGCACTGTGGGTGGTGCATCTCCTGTGCAGGTTCTATTCCATCCCCATTGAACACGTACATCCATTCCAGGTACAAAAAAGCAGTGCTGCAATTCAATGAGCTGCTCATCTGTAAACGCTTTTATCTTAATACTAGCTTTGCGTGTTGTTCCAAGAGAACCCATAGCCTTGACGTCCATCGATTCTACATACGGTAATGGTTGTTTTGTAGACTTATCATATGCAGCTAATGATGTGTTGTTTCCGAATAAAGATAAAGCTTTACCGCCTCGGCGACCGCCTACATCCGGATCATTACCTAACTCATTATACTTTTCGCTACACTTACCACCAGCACAACTTTGTACATATATCCATGGAAAGCGTTGTGCTGTCCACTTTAATAAATTTGCACCATCCGCTCTTGCTTCGATTTCGTCCGAAACTGATTTGGGGACATTTCTTGATCTAAAAGGACTGTCTGCCATAACTTTATATTAGTGGGTTGTTTAAGTCTTCAAAGTCTCTTAATATTTTTATACGCTGGCTTGGAATTCGTAATTGTATTCCTGGAGGTAAGTTTTGGGAGCTTTTATCTATGTTTTCATTTGCTACTCCAATTATCCAGTAGTAATTAACATCACCGTAATACTTATCGGCCAACGCGTATAACGTATCTCCGGTTGTCGTCAATACATATATGTCTTCGTCGTGTCTTGCGATTGGTGGATAGAGTGTTGATCTTACACTTCTTCTATTCCTTTGATCCTTCTTTTCTGGTATGTCTTGATATCTACTATACGCCATGTATATAAATAGTACTAATCTTAAGATAAAGGATACGGAGCAAAATAATTACCCTCTGCTCCATTAAGCAATCGACCTTCACTTGTTGATAGTACAGCACAATCGAATGACACTTTTAGTAGGTGTGGTAATCCTCTTGCAGGTGATTCTGGATCGATCTCAAATGTAGCTTCGGCTGGATCAAAGTCCCATTTGACACTACTGAAAGCCACATATGAATTTATCAATCCACCTATACGTAGTCTAGCTAATGGTCCTGTAAGGTAATTGTCCCCTGGATTGAATGATCCCACTACTGTTGCGTTAATGATTCTTTCAAGTTTATTGAGGTTATTAGTTACATCAGCTGCATTAAAACTAGGCATTAATACTGCGAAAGACACTGCTCTTGTTACTCCAGTAAATTGCTTCAAAGTGTCTTGTCTTCCGACATACTTTAAATCGTTCCAGTTTGCAGTCATTCCGTCACTGAATGCTGTGAGATATGCTTTTATTCTTATTGGTGAAGGGAATCTAGTTCCTTCTGGAGTTATCGTTATTGTTAATAAATCTGTATCTGAGGACGGATCGTCAAGATCCTTTCGTGGATCTGCTGCAGGTGATGTGCTTGCTTGAACGCTAGGTGCCGTATTTTCTAACACACTCTCACCCGTAGGTCTTCCCTGATTGTAGCTGTTACCTAATCCAACTATAGCACTATACTCTGGTGGTATTAGTGCAGGATTTGGAGTAGGAGGTGCTGTATCGATTGCAGGTGATTGTGCAAGCTTATCATTCTCGTTAAGAGTAAAAGGATTAGCAACGACTGCTCCGTGTATTGATATCGGATCATTGACAGCCTGAGTACGATTCTCCAGGTACTGCTGCACTACAAGTATGGTTGTTCCATGCTTAATCCTCGGTGATCCAAATGCTAATGCTCGATCTGCTTGGTATCCAAGAACATTAAGAGTTGGTGTTGATGAGTTTGATAGTTGTATTGTATCGAATATCAAACTGATGTTTGGTGTCGGTGAGTCTGTTAATTGGAATGTTTGAAAATTCTCATTGATTCCTATTACACTACCTTGTATCTGATTGTTATCGATAAACAAACCTTGAAGAGCTCCTATCTCAAGCTCTCCTATAGGTGTAGTTTCATCCAACGTAATACCTTGATTTATTGCAACCTCATAGATTGGCAACTCTATCGCTCCTTGGTTTATGTTAGCTGTTGGAATCGATTCAACAATATTTGAAAAGGAGTTAGCAATATTGTTTGATATGAACGTGCCCTGTGCTACAAGTATAGTGTCTTGTGATGGTACGTCTTCTGGCAATGTTAGTGACTTGTATGTATTATTTTGAACGATCGTTCCTTGCTCCAACAATACCAAATTCTCACTCTTCCTCCCATCTAAAGTGACTTGAGCATCTTGTCTAGTTAGAATTGTTAACTCACTAATAGGGTTAGCTAAAGCACCTATATCTTGTGTATCAGATATTGCTAATGTTGAGAAAGGTGATATCGTAAGGTACCCCGTGTAAAGATCTGTTAAGAAGTATTGTGGTAAATGTGTTGTGTTTGTCACACTGGACTGTTTCAATCGATCTTGTAAACTGATGCTACTAGCAAATAGTGTTCGTGCTAGAGGTCTAGTTGAGTCTAGTAGCGGTGTAGTGTCAAATAGTCTAGGAGGTGATAACAATGCTTGAGGAGATTGCACCAGTGTTTTTAGTATTATTGGTTGCTTATCTTCTACACCTATAACTCCTTTTAATACAATGCCCTCTTTTGGTAAAGTTAATTGGCTTTGTGGAATGTTGATGTTATCGCTATTCTTATCTTGAGGTTCTGCACTCTTATTGATCTGTGGAGAGCCTTGCGTATTACTAGATGCAGGCAGTTTGTTAGGGAGTCTGTTATACTCGCTAGATGCTAACCTTTCTTCTAGGCTGATTGTCTTGAATAATTTTCTAGGTTCTTCTGCCATGTTATGATATTCCTGAGTTTGATACTGCTAACCCTAACACATCTCCAACCTTTTGACCGTCCATGTTTATCACTCCTGGTGATTGGAATGCTGCTCGTAACTGTCTTACTTCATCAATTAGCGTATTCATTTGATCATCTTCGCTGGTATTACCTTCTCCACCACCAAAAAGACTACCTAAGGATGATAGCATTGGTGCTACTGCTGCTAATCCAACTAATGCCCCTATGATAGGTAAGGCCGCTAAACCTGCATATGCCATTAATCCCAATCCAGCACCAATGCCTAGGATTGCAGCACCTACTTGGAAGAGAGAATCCGCGAGTTGAGATATAGACGTTAATCCCTCGGCTAACGCTAACAATCCGCCCATTTCCATTATTGGTTGGATCAGCGCAAGTGATGCTGCAAATCCTGCCATAGCCCAAGAACCTAGTAGCAATCCTGGAATGGCAAAGAATGAAGCTGCAGCTAATGCTAGTATACCTCCACTCAAAGCAAAGGCTCCTACAGCTGCACCCAAACCTGATTCCGCTAAAGTTACAAGTAGGGATTGGAATGCTTCTAAGCCATCGGCTCCGGCTTGCATTACCATAAGTCCGGCTCCTATTGACACCATTCCGACTCCTAGAAGTGCTAACGCTGCAGCACCTAGAGCTATGGGTACCATTAAGAAACCTAAACCTGCTGCTGCCAAACCTAGGAGAGGTAATGCTATACTAAATGCTATAATGTTTTCTACTGGTACATTAGCTATCATCATAAATGCAGCAGCTGCTACAACCATTGCACCTCCCAAGACTACCATTGCCAGTGATCCTTGTATAACACTTGATATTGGAATTTTTCCTAAAGCTTTAGACATTATCCATAATGAACCTGCAAACAGTACTAATGCACCTCCTATTGCAACCATATCCATTGGGTTTCCTCCTAACGCGTTAACTGCCAACGCTATAGCTGCTAGTCCGGCACCCATCATTACGCCGGCTATCACCAATACACCAACTCCTTTTAGAACTTGACCTGCGTTTGTACCAAACGATCTTAGCCCTGCTGCTAAGTTTGTTAAGAACAACCTTATTCCTACTCCGGCTTGTGGACTTGGTGCTTTTTTGGCTGCATCGCCTGCTGCACCTAATCCTCTACTTCCTCTTTCAGCTAAGCCTCCTACAACATTTCCACCACCTCCACTTCTTCTACTCATTACTCTTTGCAAAGCTCCAGCTCGTCCAGCCGCACCCCTAACTCCGAATGCAGCTTGAGTTCTAAGCCATATCAAATGTGCTTTTTCCGCCAACCACTGCCGGTTTTTCTTGACCCAATGCGCTAACTGCGCTCGTCTCTCGCTACTATAAATTAGACTAGTAGCAAAGGCAATTCCTTTTCCAACTGCTAACAAACCGTTTTTAGCCATTTGAAGACTATTGCTGATCATCTGCAGTCCGTTACCCATCGATAAGAATTGAATAGTAGCTAATAGTAGCAGTCCGTTCTCTTTAAAGAATCCTGCTGCTTTGCTTCCGTATTCGGTTAGATGACCCAAAGCGTTCATTCCAATACTAGCACCCTCTCCAAAGTATTTATTTGACTCCTCTTGTGCGTCTAATGCTTTTGTAAGCTCCACAGTCGTCATACCAACCGAGTTGGCAAGAGCATCTTGTTCCAGACGATTCATTTTTCCAAATTCAGCTGAGCTTCCTAAGTTTTTAAGAATCTCTTTGGTCGCTCCTTCAATATCATTGTTAAGAGCTAACTCACGAGCTTTATCTAGGTTTATTTCTTTGCCAAGCAATACACTAGCTTCCATTTGAGCAGTAATAGAACTTTCAAAATCAAGTAAACCGTCTGCTATTTTTGAGGCAGTTGACATTTCAACTCCCATCTTATGTAAGTTAATAACACTTTTACCAAACTCCTCTGCACCCTTGCTTCCTGCTCTAGCCATCTCTTCAGTGTTCTTGGCCATGTCTTTCATGATCTTGCCTGGAGCTATTCCTTGCATTTCTGCTAGGTGACCAGTCATCTCCATAGCATTGGCAGCCGACTCAGATGTTTCGCCTGGTATCGTAGACATTGCAGCATTTAGTGCTCCGGCTTCTTCTCCTGATATACCAAACTCTACAGCCATCCTACCTAGTTGCTGTGTTGTGTCTCGTGATAGTGCATTTACATTACCAAACTCTTGCACCATTGCAGTGGTTACTCCCCTTGCGTCAGATAGGCCCATCATAGACATTAAGTCCATTCCTTTGAATTGAGCTTCTATGGCTTGTCCTGCTGATAGTCCTTGTTTTTTAAAATCCTCAAATCCTGCAGTAAACTTCCCCAAAGCCTTTACTCCTTCACTAAGCATAAAGGCTCCCATCGCTTTTGGATCGTTAGCGATCGCTTTTGAAGTAGCAAATACTTTATTTATGCTCTTACCCCAACTTTCTGAATTGTCTTTAATAGCCAATAACTCTGCTGCAATCGCCTCCTCCATTTGGAGTTGGTCTTCCAACTCTCCGGTCTTGTCTTGCTGTATTCTAAGATTCTCTAACTGCTTTTTGTAATCCTTTTCTGTCATGGCACCTTTTGATACCATTAACTTGAATTCTGCAGCTTGACTTAGGTATACACCCCTAAGCCCCGTCTCTCTCTTTACCTCTAGCTTATATAAACCACCTTGCGCTTGAGCGTGTGCTTCTAAGATTGTTGTTTGATTGTCTTGTATGTTTTTTATTCGATCAGTAAAAAAGGCTATTTGGCTTTGAGTCTGACTTAGAGATTTGCTTTTTTCTTGTATTTTACTTATTGCAGCAACGGAGGACATCATGTGTCCTTGAATCTTATCTGATTCACTCTTAGATATACCCAGAGCCTTATTCAGAGCATAGATATTAGCAACAATCTCTCCAGATGTATGTTTTTGGTCCATTAAGACTTTAAGAACCTTTTTTCCAAGCTCTCCAGCCTTATCTTGGCCTAGATTGTTATCCTCATTCTCCGTTTTCATGTGCTGTTAGCTGGTTAGAATCGGTATGCGCTTTTAGCTCTCACCTTACCTGATGCCAGATCTTCTAAAAATCTTCGATCTCTCTTCATTAGATCATACACCTTTCCTTCAAAATCACTCTTAGAGATTCCAAAGTCTTTTGCCATTCGTTGCAGTTTTGGATCATACTTTAATGCTTTCTCCAAATACCCCTTACGTCTTTGTAATATTTCATGTGACCAATTACGCGCACCTCCTAATAACCAATCAAATACTCGCTCTGCTAAGAGCTCTTCATCTAACTCTTTTTTAGCGTTTTTATTATTCTTGAGGTCCTTAGCAAGTTTTTTAACTTCTGGAGATGCTGCAGCTGATGAGTATTGATAGTCAGCTTTTTTGTTAGTAGCTGCATCTATTGCTGTCAGTATCTTATCAACAATGTAATCCGCTTCTGCTTGCTTCTCGTCTTGTGTAAGTTTGTTAATTTGCTTTCTGATTAATTCACGTAATTGCTGTTCTTTATTCATGCTAAGACTTTCTAATAAATAGGTTACAAAATGAAAAAAGCCAGCTGATTTGCTGGCTTTACGTTATCATCTTCTCCCTGATTTAGCTTTTTCGTATGCAGCCTTTTCCGCTTCATTTTCTTTAGTTTTGACATCAGAAAGCTTACGGTAATAATAATTCCGTATATGAACCGGTAAGCGGTAGAGTTCTGTCCATGACCATCCCATCTTTCCATAATACATAAGGTCGAAGATTTGGTCGTATAGGTGGGCCTTATACTCAGACCCCAGGCCAAAAAAATCCTACGTCAATAGGTAACTGCATGTTTGTGACTTCATGTCCACAGCTACCACACTCGTAGTAGATTGTTGTATCGACGTCTGGTGTAGCTTCTTTAAGGTATTTACGTAAAGCTAATGAATCTCTGGATAGCATGTTATCTACAAACTTGTTGATGTATGCTTGATCCGACTCACCATCTACAGATACGATCACTCGCTTGAGTCTTGATGTTAATTCACGATCGATTCCTGATATTCTAGCTTTCTTCTTATTTGCTTTTGCTAGCTCTTCAATTTTTTTCTCATCACCATGTGTTAGCATTTTTAAAGTAACTTCCTTTTTACACGCTGGTAATGTGAATTTATGATGAATGTTTCCATCCTCAAAACCTTCCCAATTGATATCCTTCTCTTCAAACTGCTGAAGGTCAATTGTATGCTTATGCTTCTCTCCACAAGCTGGGCACGTAATCTCTACATCATAGTCTTCTCCGTATGCTAGGATTCGAGCTGCAATGAAGATTGCATTCTTATCGACAGTCAATAGATCGTTATAGTTGATCTTTGTTACAATAAGCGATTGTAGTAGTTTATCAATGACCACTCCCTGCTTAATAAGGTTTTGTGATGCTAGGATATCTTCCTCCTTTGCAGTCATGTATTTCATCTCGATCTGACCTGATCTTAATGGATGACCTTCTGGATAGAATCGTCCCTTACTCGGTAAAGAAATAACCTCTGTAGGTACTTCACTACTAGATCCTCCAGTAAACTCATCAGGAGTTCCTGTGGTGGTGTGTTTTTCCATCACCATCTGCTTGATCTGCTCGTCTGTTAGTGATTGATTTTGATTTGGATAATCGTCGTTTACAACTGTGCTCATAATAAATAATAACTTTGTTTATACCTATAAATAGGCTACAAAAAGAAAAAAGCCAACTTTTTAGGGTTGGCCTTTTTTATGGTCTAAGGTAATTATTTTTAGTATTCTAATACTGCGTAATCAATTCCTAGTGTTAGTGCGATCTCTACTGGAGTCTCTGTTGACCAGTCCATATCTCCAAACTGAGCAGTCTTGATGTATGCACCCCATATTTTCCAGTTTTCGATCTTATCACCTACCGGTCCTAATACGAATATGTCAAAGTTCTTTTTGTAGAAGTCTGCATACCCATTTCTACCAGTTACTGATTCGTGTGCTGTACGAACCCATTCCATTACAGCTTGTGCTCCTGATGGAACAATTGAATCATACATAGTGATTGTGATATCTCCCCACTTACACTTTCCTTTCATCTTACGGATAATGTTGATATGATCTAACACTACCTCTCCACACTCCAACTGAGGACGTGAGACTTTCTTACATAAGAATGATGGTATTCCATCTATCTCGAGTATGAATCTATTCTGTACCTTGGGTTCGTAGTTGGTGTAGAATATTTTATCGTTTTCTATTAAGTTTGCCATGTTGTGTTCTTTTTAATAAATAGTCTCGGTCCTAGTTTTATTGATCAAATGTTGCTCCAGTTGGTAAGATGTTGAAGTCAAGTATGATAAATTCAGCAGCTTTTGCAGGCTGGATGTAAATTTGTCCATACATCTGATTTCTATCGATTACATCAGGAGTGTTGTTTGTTTCGTCCATCACTACTCGGTAAGCAAATAAACCTTGTCTTGACTTCACCGTCTCTAAATAAGGTGATACAATATTCAAGAATCTTTGACGAGTCTCTGTAGTGTTGTTTTCGAACACTAAATATCTTGATGAACTTGCAATGAATTTCTTCAATGCGATCAACAATCTACGTACATTTACTCTATCAAGTGCGCTTGGCTTAGCTTGTAGTGTTTTCTGACCCCATACACAGATTCCTTGGTTAGGGAATGATGCGATTGGGTTGATTCGGTTATCATATAGATCATCTCGATCTGATTGTTGTAGTTTAGTCTCGATATCGATAGCTTCGCTAATTCCACCTCTGTTCAATCCAGCTGGTGCAAACCATTCGTATGCTACGTTATCTGAGTTAGCGTATACTCTTGGAAGTACCACTGAAGGTGGAACCCATACCGGCTTGTTACGGTCTGTGTCAAGAATCTTAACCCATGGCCAGTAAGTACCTGCATAGTTTGTATCAAGTGATGCATTTGAGATAGCTGATACTGCAGCTCCTAAAGTGTTTCCTTGAACAACTGGATCGATCAATGTGAAGCAATCTCCTCTGTCTTCAGCAACTTCAATCATCTTGTTTGTTACTGCTGAGTGATCTGCAACTGTGATACCAGGTGCTACAATTAAGTTAACATCTAATTCATCTGGATTGTTGATAGTGTTAAGTGCCTTGATGTAAGCTACTGCTCCGTTTGAATTAGCAGTTGAACAATCCAATCCAAATACGTTAGTTGGTAAAATGTTAGCTCCAGTCTTCTTAGTAATTGCTGGATCGTTTCCATCGTATCCTCCTTGAAGACCTACTGAGAACTTCAAGAAGTTTGAGATATCAACTCCTGCAAATGTTGATCCTGAGATACTAGCTCCTCCAGCTATGCTAGAGTTTGCATCTGTAGCAGAAGCACTTGGGTGGATAAATGATTCATCTAAGTTGAAATCATCTCCGCTTATTTGAACTGTTCCATCTGCAAGCGGTTTAAGTAAGTTTACGTTATCTGAAGTTGAGCTGAAGTCAAATCCGTAGTATGCTTTCTTGTTGAAAGCTCCTCTAATTTCAGTAAGCTGATCTACAAATGATGCAGTTGGTACTGAGTAAGAAGAAGATATTGGTTGAACATAAGCATCAAATCCAAATGGCTTAACACTTGGTGTGATTGCCTTATTCTTAACATCATCTACTGGTTCAACATAAATGTATTGTGATACGTTGTCGTAATCTCCGTTGATTGTTACAACTCCAAGATCAGAAACTGTCTTATATCTATCACCTATTCTTCGTGAAATATAATTAGGTGAATCTGGGTCTAAGTTTAAGTTAGCAAATGATTCTAAAACAACTGGACGTTGATCTGTATCTCCATACTCTCTTACAAGTAGTGTGAAAGATCCATAATCACTAGCAGGGTTTCCACCAGGCAACACAGTGTTGATGATACTAACCTTTAATGAAGTGTTTGTATCTGTACCGTCAGCTATTGTTTTGATCTTGAAAAGATCTAGCTTTTCATTACCAATGATTTGTGATGTGATATATGGTGTTTCAGCTGGTGTAGCATCTCCTGCATTTGAACTTGAGTAATCTACGTTAGCATCTGCAGATGTTGTTACGAAAGCAATTGAACCACTCAATCCTAAACCTGACTTCAAGAAGTTATCATACCATGTGTACATATAACCCTTCTTAGCTCCTTGAGCTGATGTTCCTAGAACATTCTCAAAGTTGTCTACGCTATTTGGGTTAGCAGATGCTGTAAGGTTTTGTGCAGTTACTCCTGATCCTGATAGTTGGAATCCGAATGATCCAGTTACTGAACCTCCGTTGAATCCGCTTGCATCAAAATCTGATTTGGTGAATCCATTGCCATTGGATGCTCCGTCTGTTGTATTTTTAGTTGGAAGTATTACACCAACAAGTCTTTCAACTGCTCCATCATCTGTGTGTACGATGTGTACAGCATCGGAAGCGTATCCTCCTTCTTGCAATACACGTACAACAGTTACAGTGCTCGCTGCATTCAAGTAGCTCTTTACAGCATAAGGTACATAAGTGTCTTCACTTAAACCACCAAACTGCGCAATAAACTCATCAAAGTTTTCTACGATTGTAGGAACAAAAGCAGGTCCTTTTTTAGTAGGTCCTACAATAGCTGCTCCAATAGCAGCAATCCCTGCAGGTAAGAACGAAAGATCCTTCTCGTTTGTAAATACTCCTGGGCTAACTATTTTTTCGGCCATAGTGTTTGTTTGTTATTTGTTTTAAATAAATATGCTAACTATAACCCGAAACTGTTGTTTTCTATATTAATTTGGTGTAAATTCTCCGGTTGCCATGTCCAAAGATCCTACTCCATATTTTTGATTCAAACTATCAGCTAATTCCTTTTCTTGTGTGTTTGTTGACTCGATCTCGTTTGATAAAGCCTTTTCTTGATCATCTAGTTGTTGTAAATATTCTTCTCCCGACTTACGTGCTAGCTTTAGTTGCACAAGTTGCACACCCAATGCAGTGTACTTTTCTTGAATAGCTTTGATGCTTTGCATCTCTTCATTTGTAATCTTTACTTTACTCATAACTTATTGTTTTTTGTTATTAATAAATAGTTTGTGTTTTTTGTAAACAATAAACTCTATACTAATCTGCGACGATATCCGTAAACTCGTGCATCGAAACTAGAAAGTTGTGATAGAGTGCTAGCCATTTATTTTTTATTATAAATATTAAAGATATTTGAATGTATTATAAATCTAAAATATTTTTTAATTGTTGGATTTGTTCTAGTGTTAAGTTTGTGAAATCTAAATTACTCATATTGGTATCTGAGTTTATATTTGGATCTTCAAAAACAATTTCCCTAGATATTCTATTTTCAATAGTTGCCTGTTCTTCAGTTTGACAATCATGTACATCTACATGCCAACTATCTTGACCATTTCCTTGTAATTTGTATGTATATTTTGTTATCATTATAGTTCTAATTTAATTCCTACTCTAAATTGTACTGCAGTTGGGTTAGTGGTAAAAGTAGGGGTCTCTATGTTTACGAAAGTTCTACCAGCATTAATAGATATTGATAAACCTGTAATTATAAATTCTTGATGTCTGCTAGTTGCAGTTACAGTCGATGACAATGTGTTACTTGTTGCTCCACCATCGGATAAAAAATTAACTGTTATATTTTCACCACTAGCAAATGTACTAGCATTATAAACTCCAATATAAGCTTCTGTTATTGTTCCTGATGGGAGGGGTATATGAGCAACTGCATT
>Ga0222718_10000174_pt1 | contig 64243 bp, 57 predicted proteins | sample C33_27DmetaG_FD_165045 | JGI IMG/M metagenome (GOLD analysis project Ga0222718, IMG submission 165045) | Estuarine water microbial communities from San Francisco Bay, California, United States - C33_27D | ecosystem: Environmental > Aquatic > Marine > Unclassified | place: USA: California... | reverse complement strand
TCCCTAACCGCATGATGACATCCCTGATTAGAAGTGAATGATGTGATGAAATCAGTATAAAATATTCCGCCACCGATAGACATGGATCTCACAGAATGCCTCTGAATTTTTGAGTATCCCCCCAGAATTGGTTTCCAGTGAGTCATCATCTTCTCATTCGGGAACGGACAATCCTAAACTTTGCAGCACCTCCTGATATTCTGAGGGTGTGTTCATGTTACGCAGAGATTCCAGATCGGGATCAACATGTCTCAATTCATTCACTTCAATTTCACGACTGTTGGATTCGTCAATGAGAAAGAATGGTCGCAAGCGGTCGGCACCCAATAAAGACGCCACTCGGTCAGCAAGATCCAATCTATAAACGGCTGCCAGGGGATGATAAAACTTCGCCTCCTTCACAACGGCCAAATCGTGATTTTTAAGCTGGGAAATGATCGTTGCGACAAATGCGGGTTTCAGCAACGGTACATCACATGCAGTCACGTAGGCAGAGTGGATTTGTGAATTTGATTTTAAGGCGTCGAAGCCTGCACTGAGTCCCGCTAACGGCCCTTTTTCGGGAACTTCATCCCGCACGAGTGTCACACCATCCGGCAGATCGGTGATGTTTTGATCTTCTGCGGCGACGACAATCACGGGAAAAACAACTTGCTGGAGAATGCGAATTGTACGTTGAAGGCAGTTTTCTTCACCAACAGGGAGAGACCATTTCGGACGGCCCATCCGTGAAGACTTTCCACCACATAAAATGATGCCGGCGGTTTCAGGAAATTGTGCAGAGGATTGCAGGTTGGTCATGATAACGATTATTGTAGAAATTCATTCCGAGAACCAGAGGGCCAATTGATGGCAGATCAGCAGGACGAACCAATCTCCTCCAAACCTTGGTACGCCGAGGGTTTGAAATTCGAGTGTACGCAGTGTGGCAATTGTTGCACGGGAGCCCCTGGAGCTGTCTGGATTAGTGAGGATGAACTTCAGGACATAGCCGATCATCTGAACAAGAGCATCGGCGAAGTACGATTGATGCACACACGAATCGTTCGTGGAAGGCTTTCACTCCGCGAATACGCCAATGGCGACTGCGTCTTTTTTGATGGCGAGTCTCGTGGCTGTACAATTTATGAAGCACGGCCCATTCAATGTCGCACCTGGCCATTCTGGCGATCAAACATAGCTTCGTCCAAGGACTGGCAAGAAACGCAGCGTGAATGCCCCGGAGCGGGGCAGGGTAACTTCGTTTCTCTTGAGGAAATCGAACATCGCGCGTCGCAGATCGAATTGTGATCAGGAGTTGCGGAAAATCTCTCAAAGGTGGGTTTAGGAAAAATCTAACGATTCTGTCGATTTTTCATGGAGTCGCTGCGGACGGACTGCCGATGAGTTAAAGGTGGAGAGTCTTTCGGCTCGCTCCCAGAGTATTGTTTGGGGCCACAAATATTCTGTAATCTGTTTCAATCAAACAGTTTACATCAGATCTTTGACAATTGAATCGCTGACAGGTCGCAAATGATTTGAAGATGGTGCGAACTGGTTGGCCGAACGATAAAAAGCTCCTTGAGGCTTGGTGAAAGGACCGCCTGGCAAGATCCGTCTTGACAGTAAGTCCGCATTAGGCATAAAGTTGAGTCATATTCGGCCCTGCTCCCGAAGGAGCAAATCAGCCTCTCGCAGCGTCCTCACAGGAGACAGTGAGTCGTGACGAAGAAAGAAATCGTTAAGGCCATCGCAGACGACATCGGACTGACACAACTCAAGACCAAAGAGATTGTGCAGAAGACGTTTGACGCGATTGTGGAAACTCTCGTAACCGACAAACGCATTGAGTTAAGGAACTTCGGTGTGTTTGAGGTGAAGAAACGGGCAGCTCGCAAGGCACGTAACCCTCGAACCGGAGAACGGGTCGACGTCGCAGAAAAATACGTCGTAACCTTTAAGCCTGGTAAGGAGATGGAGGAACGGGTCAAGCAAATGAGCGATGATGAGCATAACGCTTCCATCACTCAGCAGGATTCGGGGACAACCTCCCCCATGAGTCCGCCACCCGTGCAGAGCCAACCACCTTTGGGACATTCGTCCCCGCCGCCACAAACTCCGCCACCACCCGGATCTCCGTCGTTCTGAACCGACGGAATTCCAATTTGGCTGGCCCCAATACAACTTTTCCGATGCGTCAGGAAATCATTCTTGACGTAGATCGGACAGACCGGTAAAAATCCGGCTCCTACCTTTCAAGGATCGTCCTGATCCTGCATCGTGATTTCCCGCATCACAATTGATGACCCATCGAATTACTGGTTCAGGTCCTCGGAATCAACGACCTTCAACGTTTCAACAACCTGTTACTAATTCACGACATCGGGTCCTTACGGACCGGAGAAACGGACTTCGTTTGCGCCAGCAAGGTTGCTGGTGAGGAGGTTCGGATCTCAAAGATCAGGGAGAAGCATGATGCGGAAACTTGTTCTCACCGGACTGATGCTGGCCATCTCTGCGGTTCAAGTCGGTTGTTTTGTCCCCATCTGGTCATCGAACCGGGATACACGGGCACGACAATTGATTAACTCCTCGGAGTCACAACGGCACATCAATGAGATCTGGGAACGAATCTGGTTCCTTGATGCTCCAGATTTTGCCACACCTTACCGTGTGCATGGCGGCGTCATCTAGTTCATTGTTCAGCCAATACCCTCACTCGATTCTTGGTTTCGAGTGAGGTGGGTAGAGCGTGACGATGATGGCCTTATGATCGACGCGGACTTGAGTTTTTCGAGTCCCGCGACGACTTATGTTCGCTCTGCGCTAGCATTCTGTCGTGGAAACTCTTTCTGCGGCGTTGCCACCGAGGTCTCTCGGTATTACATTCGATGTTCCTAATAAATCATCGATTCGAAATACACGGGAATTCTGTGAACCGCCTCGAAGTCAAACTCAATCGACTCACTCTGAAGAACCCCATTCTTGTGGCCTCGGGAACATTTGGCTATGCGAAAGAGATGCAGGCGTTTGTCGATTTCTCTCAACTTGGCGGCTTGATTCCCAAGACCATCACTCCTACCCCGAGGATCGGAAACAAACCACCTCGGACGGTTGAAACGTCGTCTGGGCTGCTTAACTCCATCGGTCTCGATAACGATGGACTCGATACCTTCATCGACACCCATCTACAGTATCTGCTGAGCTTGGAAGCTGCCGTCATCGCCAATATTGCCGGCAAGTCGGTCGACGACTTCCGCATGATGGCCGAACGTCTTGCGGGCATTGAAGGTGTCGCCGGGTTGGAATTGAATATCTCCTGCCCAAATGTCACGGGCGGTGTTGATATGGGGACCGATCCCAAGTTGACGGAAGAAGTGGTGCGAGCCGTTCGTGAGTCGTGCGATTTACCAGTCATCGCCAAGTTGACCCCAAACGTCACCGATGTTCCATTGATCGCTCAAGGGGCGAAAGAAGGTGGGGCTGACGCTGTCTCGCTGGTGAATACTTTTCAAGGGATGGCCGTCAATTGGCGCAAACGAAAACCAATTCTCGGTAACGGCATCGGTGGACTCTCGGGCCCGGCCATCAAACCACTCGCATTACGTGTGGTCTATCAGGTGGCCAGCAAGGTCGATATCCCGATCATCGGTATTGGTGGGATATCATCCATCGACGATGTGATGGAGTTCATCGTCGCCGGGGCGAGTGCTGTCCAAATCGGGACCGCCAACTTCTACAATCCCGGCCTCTCGTCTCAACTTGTTGAGGAGTTGGATCGTATTTGTGAAGAAGAGAGTTGTGCCAACATCTCGGAACTCGTCGGCACGCTGCAATTCCCTAAAAAGTGAATCAGCATTGAGTTTCGCGTGAAAGATTCTGAAGTCATTATTGCTTTCTTTTAGATTTACGATTGGTCGTCGTGGATTGAATCATTGTGACTTGAGTTTGGCACGCAGAGCCGCAAAGACGCAGAGAAAAGAGAGATGAATCCCATGACGAATCTTTGCGCCTGAAAGCACAACGTCAAATGAGTTTATAATCGTCGTTCATTTCAATCCTTTGCGCCTCTGCGCCTTGGCGTGATCAAAAAAAAAGACGTATCCAACTCCCACAGAAAGAACTGGCAGGATGCCCACGACAACACGGATTGTTCAACCGGGGCCAAGCACACGCGTTGTGCGGACCTCTGACGGACTAGAACTCGAAGTGCCGGCAGATTGGGAATTGTTGCCTCCCGGCGATGCCACTCTCACTCGTCGCGTCAAAGCCAGCGGTCCGACATGGACGCTTCAGGAGAAGAAAGGGCGTAAAAATTTCTCGAAAGGTGTTTGGGCAGATGCCGAACGCATTAAGACGATACGTGAAGAGCTGGATGCCGAGCGTTCGACGGATGCCTATCAAAAGAAGCGAGCCACCGATCTCGCCCGCAAAGAGAAAAAACACAATCAGTACGTCGAAGAGTTCCGCAAGGCGGTCTTCACGTTTTTGGACTTTGCAGCGGTCTATGAGTCGCAGGCAAAGCAATTGGCCGATGCTGTCACCGCACATGCAACTCCTGTCGGCAGCGGGACGGTCGCGCGGACAGAACGAATTCCGCTGGAACAACGAGCCGAGTCGGCAGTCATCGCCTGGCTGAGACACGCCACTACGGCGTACGACGAAATGAAGATTGCCCGTATCAAAGGCAACCGGCGTGAAGTGCGACGGCAACTGGCGCAACAGTCTCGAGTTCTGCTTGAAGCGTATCGGCGAGGTGATCCGGTTCCGCAAGACTGCCCTTTGAGACAAGCTTTGGAAAGCTCGTAGGTGGTCATCAATCTATTTTTGGCGAAGTCATTAGTTTTATTGGGATGCCATATCAAGTTTGAGTAAGATGTCTTCTCCTCTCATGGACCTGATCGATTACTTCATCTCCACTGTTTGCCCTCCTTATGAAATCTCTCCGCGTTGCCACCTGTCAATTTTCTGTTGAATCCGATATCGATAGCAATTGCCGTTACATTCTGAAACAAATGCGGCAAGCGGCCGAGCAAAACGCCGACATCGCGCACTTCTCGGAGTGTGCCCTTTCAGGATACGCGGGGGTTGAGTTCAAATCATTCGTGGGTTTTGATTGGGACAATCTGAAAGCCGCCACACAAACGATTCAGGCGGCAGCCAAAAAATTGAAACTCTGGACTTTGCTCGGTTCGTCGCATCGTTTGACGGGTGCGCATAAACCGCATAATTGTCTGTATGTGATCGACAACGGCGGGAAGATCATCGACCGATACGATAAACGCTTTTGTACCGGTCAACAGAAACCAAAGCCGACTCTCGATCTGGCTCATTATTCTCCCGGCAATCGACCGGTAACATTCAAGATCAAAGGGATTACTTGCGGCGTGGCGATTTGTTACGAGTACCGGTTCCCCGAACTGTATCGTGATTATCTCAAGCGAGGAGTGAAGATTCTGTTACAGTCGTTTCACAACGCCCGCAAAACGACAGTGGCCGATGACGACTACAACATCTGGCAAACGATTGTTCCTTCGACAATGGCCTGTCGCGCTGCTGAAAATCATCTTTGGATCTCAGCCAACAACAGCACCGCACGACCTTCCTGTTGGCCCAGTTTTGCAGTTCGTCCCGATGGTGCCATCGTGGGAAAATTGAAGCTGCACACCCCCGGCGTGTTGATCACTGATATGAAACTTGATCCGACGTTGTTTGATGCTCCCGGCCCGTGGAGAGAAGCCAGCATGCAGGGACAACTCTATTCGGGACAACCGGTCAGCGACCGCCGCTCGACCGACCGCACCGGGTTATAGTCAGTCATTTCAGTTTTCATCAGTCTGTGATGATCTCATCTTTTACTGAGGAAAACTTTCCCAATATTTTACTAGCTCGTTGACGCGAACTAAACATAGTCTACACTGGTTGTTTCGTGTAGATTGCTCGCTTTTACGGCGAACGAGCCATTCCCCTCTTGACTGTTCAGAAAGCCCCACTGATGTCTTCCACTCAAAAAGTCTGCACTTCTGGTGCGAGAACTAAACGCGGTTTTACGCTCATTGAATTACTTGTTGTAATCGCCATCATTGCTGTTCTGGTGGCCTTACTGTTGCCCGCCGTCCAACAAGCTCGCGAAGCGGCAAGACGATCATCCTGCAAAAACAATCTCAAACAGATTGGTCTGGCTTTGCATAATTATCACGACACCCATACGGCATTGCCCCCAGGATATGTCGTACAGATTGATTTCCGGTCAAGTTGGGGGTGGTCCTCTTATCTTCTTCCGTTTCTCGATCAGGCTCCGCTTTATCAACAGCTTGATGTCGGGTCGCAACCATTAGCTACCGCTCTGACCAATGCGAATTTACTCGATCTTATGCAAAAACCGATTAGCGGATTTCGATGTCCCTCAGACACTTCCCCCGAGGTTAACAACGAGCATACTCTTCGAGATGTGAATGATGTCGAGCAAGAAGTCGCCAGTTCTAATTATTTGGGAGTGCATGATGGTGATTATTGGTCAAATGTTACTGGAGAGCAGCATCAAGGCACATTTTTCGCAAATACCAATCGGAGCTTTCGCGATTACACAGATGGTCTGAGTAATACGATTGTGGTCGGTGAGCGAAACTGGAAACTGAATGACAATGGTTGAAACGGCAACTGCCACGCAGGTGTCATCTTTGGAACTGATGGAGATGCTTCGGTAATGCGTGGTCGTACAATCATCGCGATTGGTCGTTTTGGCATCAATCCTTTGGGGACAGATTCTGGGTCGGGACTCACGGTTGCCGAATGCGCTCGCGGATTCAGTAGTAACCATACGGGTGGGGCACATTTCCTGTTAGGTGATGGGGCCGTGCGATTCATTAGCGAAAATATCGAGAATGACCCCGATCCGACCGATGGCAACGAAAACTTTTTGTTCCAGAATCTGCTCAACCGTAATGACGGCAACCCCATTGGGCAATTCTAAAGTCATCAGTCAGTCCCCAGATTATATAGGGGTCGGGAAGTCCGATTGATTTCGGACTCCCCGACCTCTATTAATTTTAATTACGAATAGCGAATGCGTTCAATGATCGTGATCGTGAATTGCAGCGTGTTCTTCCTCATTGGTGGGTCGCGTGTCGCGTCCACGTTCTGCCGTGATTTCAATCCGGTCCAGGAATTTGACGTTTGCACATTCGTCGAGTTCAGCCGTTTGGCAGGCTGCCGGGTTGGGGATGACGAACCGAGTTGGTCCTCCTTTCTCAACGGGCAAGGCTTCTCCATCAAGAGCGTAAATGACAATACCGGTGTCGATGACTGTTGCGTCAGCCGGGATGCTGGAAGAAAAATTATCATGGGATGCGTGGAACGTGATCCAGAAATCGTCAATCGTGGGCTGGACGAGATTGAGGATCCCTTTGAGCGTCAATCCGGCTCCTTTGCGGTCCGGTATTTTCTCAGTGACGTCGGGAATCTGAATCTCTCCCGCTAAAGATTGGAGGTCTGCGAGCGTCCACGATTGAGGTGAAGCGACTAGGCCGTCGATGGTGAGTAATGTGGTCATAGTGTTATTCGATCTGTCACAGGTACTGGTCGTTTTTGGAAATTTGTTCGAGCGGCATCATCTCAAGTTAATTGCATCGACATCGATCTGAAAGTCAACATTAGACAACGTCGGAAACTTGTCGCGGGCGATCAGCCAGAATTCTCTCAGAGTCTCGACATCCGGCGCGATGATCTGTAAATGATGTCGATAAAACTTTTTCAAACGAGTGATCGGTGCAGGAGCCGGGCCACGAACCTGGACGTCCAGTTCAGACTCTTTGATCGTTTCTCGCAAAACTGTGGCGATTTGTTTGGCACCGGCCTGCACTTCTTCATCGATCTCGCCACGAAAAATCATTCGCGATAGGCAACTGTAGGGGGGATAATACAGATCTCGACGGTGTTCGAGTTCGATTTCGGCAAAGCCGAGGAAGTCGTGGTGAGAGGCTTTCACGACAGAAGGCTCTTCGGGGCACATCGTCTGTACATAGACGCGGCCTCCTCGATCACTCCGTCCCGTTCGGCCTGCCACTTGTGCCAACAAATGGAATGTTCTTTCGGAAGCTCGCCAATCGGGTTGTCGTAAAGCGGTATCGGCATTAACCACACCAACCAATGTCACGTTGGGAAAATCCAAACCTTTGGCGATCATTTGGGTGCCTAAGAGGATCTTTGTGTCACCGCGGCGAAACGCTTCTAGTGCGATGTCATGGCTACCGTGCTTTCGCATCGAGTCACTATCCATACGCACGCAGGGGACACCGGGAAAACGGGCTTTGACTTCCTGTTCCAATTTCTGAGTACCGATGCCGACATATTTGAGCCCCGGATGTTGGCAGTGTGGGCAGGCTTCTGGTGGATCGGTTTCGAGGCCGCAACTGTGGCAAACCGCTTTGCCCCGATCCCGATGCCAGGTGAGCGAGAGATCGCATTCGGAACATTTCGTGGACTCTCCGCAGGATCGACACCAGATGGTCGTTGAGAATCCACGCAGATTCAGAAACAGAATGACTTGCCCTTTGTCTTTCAAGGCAATCTTGATTCCGTTGACAAGTTGGCGACCGAGGGCGGCTCCCCGTTGAACATCATTATCCTGTCGGGTGTCGATGATACTCACTGGCGGTAACGGCAACCCGTTCACTCGGTAAGGCATGGAAAGCAGAACGTCCTTCTTCTCTTCGACTCGACGCCATGATTCGAGAGTCGGCGTGGCTGTTCCCAGGATGAGAGGCACACGCAACATTTGACAGCGTTTACGAGCCACTTCCCGAGCGTGATAGCGGGGCGTGGTCTCTTGTTTGAAGGACGTCTCGTGTTCTTCGTCGATAATAACGAGTCCCAAGCGTGGTGCTGGTGCAAAGATCGCGCTGCGTGCTCCCACAATGACTTGAACTTCTCCACTGGCAATCCGCTTCCAGTGATAATGGCGTTCGCTATCGGTCAGGTGGGAATGCAAGACGGCCACCGAATCGAAGCGGCTGCGGAAGCGACGAATGGTTTGTGGCGTGAGACTGATTTCCGGGACTAATACAATCGCCTGCCGTCCATAGCTGACCACTTCGCGAATCGCCTGAATGTAGACTTCCGTCTTTCCACTACCTGTCACGCCGTGCAACAGAATTGTTTCGTGCTCTCCATTGCGTACAGAATGTAGAATTCGATTGAGGGCATTTTGTTGCTCTGCATGCAGCTTGAGGTCTTCTTCTTTTTGGACATGACCGATGTCGGCTTCGAATGCCGACTGTCGCTCGCTGTGAGTGACAAGCAGTCCTTTCTTCTCTAATGTTTTGATGGGCGATGTTCCACAACTCGCGGCGTCGGCGAGTTCATCTCCCCGCATGGGCCGACCGGCATAGAGTAATGCTGTCACAATACCGGCTTGTTTTTTCGTGAGTCGCGAGTCGTCAGCATCAAGACCTTCGGCGACTTGATAGAGTTTGACTTCTCGAGTTCCGGCCAGTTTCTTGACACCCGCAGGAATCACCGATTCGAGAACTTGTCCCCAACCGGACAGATACCGTTTGCCGATCCACTCGGTCAGATCGAGCATGTGCTGGTTGATGAGTGGCTCGCGGTCGATTACCTCGGCGACTTCTTTCAGCTTCCGCGTGACTTTCCCGACCGGACCGACTCGAACACAAAAGCCGGTCATCGTTCGACCACCCCGACCGAAGGGAACTTTCACTCGTTGTCCGGGGTGGAGTTTGTCGCGGAGTGGATCGGGAACGACATAAGTGAAAAGCTGATCGATCGGAACGTTGAGCGCAACTTCCGCCCCCCAGCGGTCTTCTTCTGCCGCCAGTTCCCAAGGCTCGGGCTCGTCGAAGCCTTCACCAAACAGGTTTTTTTGTTGCTCAGGCAAAAGTTCGTCAGATCATATATTTTGTGAAGAAGAAAGAGAAGGTGAAGAGCTGGCGGTCAGGAAATCAAACTCACGGTAGGTCGGCCGACTTCACCAGTTTGCGGATGTCATCGGCAATTTGAGCCACCTGATCGGTCGGCCCCAACAACTTCAAGTATAACTCTTCGTTACCGATGGGAATTCCGATACCCAGCATGCGAGTGTTGGTTTCGGGGTCGGGACTGGAGAAGCCGGCTCCCCCCGCGCGATAAGTTCCACGCAAGTCGATCCAGAAGGCGTCACCCTCTGACAACGTAATACGATCCTCAATCGGATCGTTGTCCAACTCCATCTGCTGTGTCCAACGTGCAAAGTTCGCCTCAATGCCGCCTCTGACTTTGGTGAATGTCAGTTGCAATTCTCCACCGTCTACGGGGATGAGGTAACGTGCTGCAATGATTCCCGCTTGTGCTGGCATTAAGTCAGCTCGTTTCCAGCCTGTGGGAATTGTGAATGTGACTCCCTCAATATCGACCGCTTGGGGCGATGTCGAAACCTGACTGGATCCGTTGTTGCTGACTTTGGGTCTGTTTAGGGAAGCGGCTGTCTGAATGGGGGGCAGGATCTTTTCCTCATTCGATGGTTGCGACCCGCATCCTGTCAGAAATAGTGCAGGAAGTATCAACCAATACGAGGCCAGAGAGCCGTGTCGTTGTATTCGTTTCATGATCATTCTCAATATCGCTATGGGTGAGTCGCTCAATTTTGAATTTAGCCTGACTCGGTCAGTTTGCAAAGCGGGAATCGTTCTGCGCTCAGTTCCGCTGAATTGACGGGTTTCTCTTCACTCGTTACGATACTTGCTCGCGTATTCCGAGTTGACATCGAAATGGTTTCGAGCATCGGGGTGCCGTTCATGTTTTTTTTCGATTTGGCCCGATTGTCCTGCTTCAAGGCGGTCCTTAAGGCTATATCAGGAGAGAGTTTATGTCGACTGACGCTACTGAAACACCAGCAGCAGAAAAAATTGAGACCGGCAAGATTGTCATTAAAGACATTCTTGATGCCGGCGTCCATTTCGGGCACAAAGCGGCTCGATGGAATCCCAAGATGCGACCTTACATCTACGGTCGCCGCAATGATATCCATATCATCGATATCAAAGAGACAGTTCGCGGATTGCTGCGAGCACGAAAATATCTCGAAAAAGTCGCTTCTCAAGGGTCTTTGATCCTGTTTGCCGGAACCAAGCGGCAAGCCGCTAAACCGGTTCAGGAAGCCGCGGAAGCTTGCGGAATGCCCTATGTCAACGAACGTTGGTTGGGTGGGACGTTGACCAACTTCCGCACCGTTCGTCAACGCCTCAAACGACTGGAAGAGCTGGAAGCGATGGAAGAAAGTGGCGATCTGGACAAGTTTTCCAAGAAGATGCAATCGACGCTGTTGCGTGAAAAACGCAAAATCTTTCGGAACCTGAACGGAATTCGGACATTGAACCGGATGCCGGAAGCATTGGTCGTTATCGATCCTCGTAAAGAGAAAAATGCAGTTCGGGAAGCCCACAAGCTGGGCATTAAAGTTGTTTCCTTGATCGATACCGATTCGGATCCTGATGATGTCGATTTGCCGATCCCCGGCAACGACGACAGCATTCGTTCTATTCGTCTTGTGCTGGCTCATCTCAGTGCTGGCGTTTCGCTCGGTAAAGCCAAGTTGCCACAGAAAAAACAGCAACAGGCTCCCGGTGGCGAAGACGATCTGAAACCGATTCCGTCCATCAAATAATAACGGTTATATAGGGATGACGCCTCTGAGGTTCAGAGGGTTTACGGATGGTGAACCCTCGATGTCTTGAGACGGTCTGATATCTGATACCGATGATCGTCGCGAACGGCGGTCTTGCGATTCGTTCAACTGACAGGCTCCGGTTGGGGCTCGTTTTTGTCTAACTTGAGGAGAAAAGACCATGGCAGAAGTCACCGCTGCAGCCGTGAAGGCGCTGCGTGATCTCACGGACTTGCCGATGATGGATTGTAAAAAAGCACTTGTCGAAGCTGAAGGCGATCAGGACAAAGCCGTTTCGATCCTGCGTGAACAAGTCGGCAAGGTGATGCTCAAACGAGCTGATAACACGACGACCGAGGGTCGTATCGTTGTGAAGTTCAACGATGATCATTCCAAAGCCGTCATGATCGAAATGCAGTGCGAATCGGAACCCGTTTCTCGCAGCGAAGACTTTCTCGGTTTTACCGATCTTTGTGCGGGGCAATTATTGAACGGTCCCGGTGCGGCGACTCCCGAAGAACTTCTCGCCCAGACTGCTGAAGGTCAGGACAAGTCGCTTAACGAGATTTATGAAGAAATGGTCAACAAGATTCGTGAGAAGATTATTCTCTCGCGACTTGCCGTCATGGACGGTCAGGGAACAGTCAACGGTTACATTCACCACGATGGTAAGACCGGCGTGTTGTTTGCCGCGGAAGGCGATTCTGCAGATCTCGAACTGTTGCGAGATATCGGAATGCACATCGCGGCGTTGAACCCGGCTGCTTCTAATGTCGAAGACCTCGACGAAGCGACCGTCAAAGCCGAACGGGATCGATTGACCGAAGAAGCCAAAGCCAGTGGCAAGCCAGACAACATCATCGAGAAAATCGTTGATGGCCAAATGAAGAAATGGTACGCCGAAGAAGCCAAGGTGTTGATCTTCCAACCCTTCGCCAAAGACGACAGCAAAACTGTCAAACAGGCGTTGGCAGAAAAAGGTCTGACGGCCAGCACTTACGTTCGTTGGGTGATTGGCGGATAGTTGAATCGATGCCGAAATTGATTTTCCTACGGACATCGGTCAACTCGCCGATGTCCGTTTCTTTTTGAGTATTTCCCATTTGAACCATCAAGATTGATGCAGGTTGATGCCATGACCGATTCCTTCCCAAAACGAGCACTTGTGAGTGTCAGTGATAAATCTGGACTCGAACCCTTCGTGAAAGGTTTGGTTGATATTGGCTTCGAGATCATCTCGACCGGTGGGACGAGACGCATGCTGTCCGATGGGGGAATACCCGTCATGGATATTTCGGAGTACACGGGCTTTCCCGAGATAATGGATGGCCGTGTCAAAACTTTGCATCCCAAAGTTCATGGTGCGATTTTAGGGCGGCCCGATTTATCTGCAGATGCTGAGGCGATTGCCGAACACGGAATCGTTCCGTTTCAGATTGTGGTCTGCAACTTGTATCCATTCGAGCAAACGATTGCGAAAGAGGGAGTCAGTGTTCCCGAAGCGATTGAACAGATTGATATTGGTGGCCCCAGTATGGTCCGTTCGACGGCCAAAAATCACAAGTATGTGGCCATTGTCACAAAGCCGTCTCAATATGAATCGGTTTTGGATTCGATGAAGAACGGCAGCATGGATGAATCTCAACGTCGAGAGTTAGCAGCGGCGGCTTTTGAAATGACGGCCCGTTACGACAGAGCGATCAGCGATTATCTGCACAAGGTGACTCAACCGGAAGAAGCGTTTCCCGAGACGTTGGGGATCACCGTCGAGAAACGGATGTCGTTACGATATGGCGAAAACCCGCATCAGTCGGCTGCATTCTATACAGAACTGAACCCCGCTGCGGGAACATTGGCTTCTGCCGAACAACTGCATGGCAAAGAACTCTCTTACAACAACCTGCTCGATCTTGATGCAGCACTTGTGATCGCGAGTGATTTCGAGCAACCGGCAGCCGCCGTACTCAAGCATAATAATCCTTGTGGATTGGCCATCGGTGGGTCACTTTCCGAAGCATTCGGCAAAGCATATGAAGGTGATCCAGTGAGTGCGTTCGGTTCGATCATCGGATTAAATCGTACACTCGATTTGGCCACCGCCGACCAAATGTGCGAACCGGGGCGATTCATTGAAGCAATTATCGCCCCAGATTTTGATGCCGATGCTGTTGAAGCACTCACCACCAAACCAAAGTGGAAAAACAATGTACGGCTTGTGAAATGTCCCGGCATGACAGAGGAGCGAACGCCAAGTTTCGATTACCGAAGAGTCACGGGGGGCTTATTGGTTCAAGATCGGGATGAAGCTGCCGAATCAACGGGTGACTGGAATGTCGTCACCGACCGACAGCCGACGGAAGAAGAGATGATCGATTTGACCTTCGGCTGGACCGCCTGCAAGCATGTTAAATCAAATGCCATCGTCTATGTGAAGGGTGGCATGGTTGTGGGAGTTGGGGCAGGGCAGATGAGTCGTCTTGATTCTGCCATGATTGCGGCTTACAAATCGGGTGATCGCTCGCAAAGTGGAGTCGTGGCTTCCGATGCGTTCTTCCCGTTTCGCGATGGAGTAGACGAAGCGGCCAAAGCAGGGATCAAAGCCGTCATTCAGCCAGGCGGGTCTCGCAATGATGAAGAAGTTATCCAGGCCTGTAACGAGCACGGAATGGCAATGATCTTTACTGGCTGCCGCCACTTCAAACATTGATAGAAGCGGTCAATCGCCCACAGCGGATGAGTCTTCCGCCAATGTGATGGCTGCCGCCACTTCGGGAGGTGCCGTCTCGCCCTTCATTTCATGCAGGAAGCGAGAAGGAAGTGAGAGGCGTTTCTTACCCCACTTCTTCCGTGTACCGGCTCGTGAAATGGTGAGATAATCTTTGGCGCGTGTGATGCCGACGTAAGCGAGTCGGCGTTCTTCTTCGATCGCTTTGCGGCTCGCATCTTCGACGCTGCGTCGATGCGGGAGATAGCCTTCTTCAAGACCCACCAGATAGACCCACGGGAACTCGAGGCCTTTCGCGGAATGCAGAGTCATCAATTTCACTCCCTGTCCGGCAAGTTGGTCCTCTTTGTTGGATTCTTCATCACGTCCTCCGAGAGCTGAGTTTTCAATAAACTCGTACAATGATGGCTTCTCGGCTTGTTGCACGTAATCACTCACCGAAGAGACAAATCCTTCGAGAACTTCTTTGCGTGTAATTTGTTGAGCTTCGTCTTTGTATTGCCGGCAGATTTCAGAATCGTAGTCGATGGTTTTAATGAGTTCATGAACGAGGTCGGACAGGCGATGAACTTCCGAGTGCGTGCGTCTCCGAAATGTTTCGAGTAACCTTTGAAAGTTTCTGACAGAGTCGGCTGCCTTCTGGCTGATGTCGCCCTCTTTGAGTGAGCTTTCGACCGCTTCAAAAAAATGGCAACCTTGTTGGACCGCTCGGGTGGAAATCTTTTCGACCGTCGATGCGCCGATTCCCCTCGTCGGAGTGTTAATGATTCGCATGAGCGAAATGTCATCTTGAGGAAACGCGAGTGCCTTCAAGTAGGCCATTAGATCTCGAACTTCTTTTTTGTCGAAGAACGATTGACTGCCAACGAGGACGTAAGGGATATCCATGCGCCGCAGTTCCGTTTCGAACACTCGGGGTTGTTCGTTGGTACGAAAGAGAATGGCAATTGACGAGGCAGGGAAGTTTTTCTCTTCGATCAGGTATTTGATCTCAGCGACCAGTTTTTCAGCCTCTTCGACCTCTGATTCAAATTCCGCAAATCGAACTGGGTGTTGTGAACTTTTATGAGCGATTAGAGTTTTGTCGTATCGTCCTTTGTTATGTTTGACGAGACGGTTGGCAAGATCGAGAATTTGATCGGTGCAGCGGTAATTGTTTTCCAGCCGAACAACTTTCGCACCGGGAAAATGACGATCAAACCCGAGAATGTGTTCGACCTCGGCACCCCGCCATCCATAAATGGATTGATCGTCGTCACCGACCACGCAAAGATTTTTGTGGGGAGCGACCAGCGCTTCGACCAATCGGAATTGGACCCCATTCGTGTCTTGGTACTCATCGACCTGCACGTAATCAAATTTTTGTTGTTGTCTTTTCAAAACCTCAGGATTGGTTTGGAAGAGATGATCGGTCAGCAGAAGTAAATCGTCAAAATCGACTGCTCCCGATGATCTCAGATTCTTTTGATATTTTCGATAAGCGACCGCCGCCAAAAACTCTTGATCGTTCTCGACAAAGTCGGCGGCACGTTCTGGGGGGATGCCGGCCATTTTCCACTTACTGATGACGTTCAGTAAATCAGCGGGTCTCATCGCGTTATCGGCTACGCGAACTTCGCGGAGAGCTGTCCGTGCGGCTGATTCCTGATCGCCACGATCATAAATCGCAAATCGACTCGGGTAGCCGAGCGTCTCAATTTCTTCCCGGAGTATCCTCACGCATAAAGAATGAAAGGTACTGATGACCGGCTTTTTCCGGGCCCCTTTATTGCCAAGCAGGTGGCTCGCTCGCTCCAGCATTTCTTTGGCGGCTTTGTTCGTAAAAGTCACCGAGAGAATACGTTCGGGAGAGACACCACGCCGAATTAATTCGGCGATCCGAAAAGTGATCACACGAGTTTTACCGGTACCAGCACCTGCCAAAACGAGCAGAGGGCCTTGCTGTGTTGTGACGGCATCTCGTTGGGGCGGATTGAGAGTAGAAAGGTCGAGAGCAGGCATGAGAGATTTAGCGGTTAAGACAAACAATCACATCCATTTGATGTCGTCTGAACAGTCTGACGGATCCGGGGTGAGAAATCGAGTGGTCCCTCACTGTAATGTGATAATTGTCGGAGACTGGCTCTGAGAGAGGGGAAATCAGTCGGGGCGAGGAGGGACTTTGACGCTGGAGATGTCTGGGGCGATCTCTCGCAGCCGATCTGTCATTTGTCGTATATTTGACCATCGATCGGCTGGCTCCCGGGCAAGTCCCTTCATGATGAAGTCTTCGAGTTGAGGGTCAATTTCCGGGTAATGAGAAGAGATGGGATTGGGAGGGTTGTTGATATGTTGAACGACGGCTTCCAGGCTGTTGCCTTCAGGCCAAGGCAATTTCTTGCAGCACATTTCGTAACAGGTGACCGCGTAAGAAAAAATGTCGATACGCTCATCAGTCTTTTTACGTTTAATCAGTTCTGGTGCCATATAGTTGGCCGTGCCTGTGCGGTTTCCCGGTTGCTGGAAATCAGGTGTGTTAGGAACCGCCAACCCAAAATCGATCAATTTCACGTGGTTGTCGGAACTGATCAGGACATTGCGGGGACAGATGTCCCGATGAATCCATTTTTGAGAGTGGAAGTGTTCAATCGCATCACCCAGCTCGATCATGAAGTTGAGGCGCTGTTGTTGCATGGTCTCATTTTGAGTCTCGATGAAAAAACTGAGGCTGGACCCCTCCACGAATTCCATGACCAGGAACTCTTCTTTTTCGAGGGTGTATCCTGTTTCAATCGTATTTACGATGTTGGGGTGACTTAATGAGCTGGCGATTTCACTTTCGGTGGGTTTGTTGAGACCTTTGAATCGGCTATTGAGCTTATCTGTTTTTTCTTTATCGAGGATCTTGAGTGCCACCATGCGGCCGGTCATGGAGTCGCGCGCTCTCCAGACTTTAGACATACTTCCTTGGCCGACACGTCCGATGAGTTCGAAGCGTTTTGTTAAATCGACTTTCTGGATGCGCGGATTTTTATTGAAGAGAGATTTGAAAAACTGGAGCATGGAACGCTTAACCCTCCGAGAATCGGTTGAAGTCGTCGGGAAATAGAAGACTAATATCACTCTTCATCATAACGTCGAATTGGGTAGGTCACTACAGCCAATTTTGAAAGATATGCAGTCTGCAAAATATGAAGACGAATGCTCTGGGCCTGAAAACTATGGATTCAGCCAGTGCAGTAGTCGATCAGACGAGCAATTTCGAGGCGTAATTCTGGTCGACCGACAACACGATCCACGAAGCCATGTTCCAAAAGAAACTCGCTGGTCTGAAAATCTTCCGGGAGTTCAATTTTGATGGTTGATTTGACCACGCGAGGACCGGCAAACCCGATTAACGCTTTTGGTTCTGCCAGAGTGATGTCGCCCAGAGAGGCAAAGCTGGCAGCCACCCCTCCCATCGTGGGATTCGTGAGGACCGAGATAAAGAAGCCACCCGCATCACGATAACGGGCCAAAGCGGCAGAAACTTTCCCCATCTGCATCAGCGATAAAATTCCTTCATGCATACGGGCACCACCACCGGAACCAGAAACAATGACCAACGGAAGTTTTTGTTCGGTGGCATGTTCGATGGAGCGGGTTAATTTTTCACCGACAACCGATCCCATGCTGCCCATGATGAAAGAGGAATCTGTGAGGGCAATCACCAGTGGACGGCCACGCATGTAGCCTCGACCTGCAACACAGGCTTCGGTCATGCCTGTTCTTTTTTGCTCGGCGACGAGGCGATCTTTGTAGGCTTTCTTATCCACAAATTCGAGAGGGTCACAAGGACGAAGGCCAGTGAACCATTCTTCGAAGCTATCTTCGTCGAGTAACTGACGAATACGTTCCTGAGCAGAAATGATGAAGTGATGCCCACATTCAGGACAAATTCCCAGATGTTGTTCGACCTGTTTTTTATAGACAGTTGCCTCACAACCGTCACAACGGATCCATAATCCCTCGGGAACGCCGCGTTTGTTCGCTGAGTGAGAAGTTGATGCCATTGAGGATTTTGCCTGGTTTGCGGTACTCATGCCGGTGATAGTCTTTTGCTCAGAATGTGAGTGATCAGATTTTGATGCATCTGAGGTTTGGCGTCAACGGGAACCTGTCACAATGGCTTTTAATTCTCCATCGGAAGACTCAAGATCGAGTTGTTCGATCAGGGGAGCCCGCTCTTTCTCGCAGTAGGTATTGGGTAATGCATGCTTACATTGTTTGAGCGAACAGGCGAGAAATGTGGCCAAGGGTTCGCAAACGACGACACCGAATGGGACTTCACGCTTGAAAGGTTTTGACAACGCTTTCATGGCTCGTGTCAGGGCATCTTCTTTGTCTTCGCCTTGAGGCGGTTTGACCCGGTCAGGAGATTCTTTCCACTGTTTGTAGACTTTGGGGTACTTTCGTTTGATTTCTTCGATGGTCAGGCCTTGCCAGAGACCCAGGTTACAGTTTGAAAGCCCTTCCAGTTCCTTCACTCGAATCGAAAGTGCTTTTCCAATCCGTTGTGCGGTCGACAGAGCAGGCTCGTTGGGTGCGGTATAAATTGTTTTAATTCCGCGTTCTCGAAGCGATTCAATAGCCGCATCGATTTCATGCTCGCCTTCAGAGGAGAGCGGTAAATCGAGCGCTCCCTGAATACGGTGTTGCTCATCGAATTCTGTGGATCCTGGTCGGATCAAAGTCAGTGAAAACATAAGGTCCTTGGTCACTCCTGCGAGGACTCGGAAATCCGACAATCTTCGGCAAGTGATCGCATTTGGGCAATCGCTTCTGAGTAATTGTCGGTGTTAAAAATAGCACTTCCCGCGACGAATAGATTGGCTCCTGCTGCTGAGCAATCTCCAATTGTTTCAGGCCCGATTCCGCCATCAACCGAAATGATTGTTTCTGGAGAGGCAATCTCTCGGAGACGACTGATGCGCCGGACGGCTTCCGGTTTGAAAGCCTGTCCGCCAAATCCTGGTTCAACGCTCATCACGAGGACAAGATCGCATAGCGAGAGGAATGGCTCAATCGCTTCAAGATTTGTTCCAGGATTGAGAGACAATCCCGCCACACGATTAGTGGATCGAATTTTTGTGAGGAGTTCTGTGGGATCAGGAACCGCCTCGATATGAATGGTGATACAGTCGCAACCCGCTTCGAGATAAGTATCGAGATAGTCTTGCGGGTTTGAAATCATCAAATGGGCATCAAAAATCTGATCGGTTTGTTCTCGTAAGCCAGCGAAAACCATGGGGCCGTAAGACAAGTTTGGCACAAAATGTCCATCCATCACATCCCAGTGCAGCACTTTCGATCCGGCTGCGTCCAACGCGGCAACTTCATCAGAGAGGCGGCTGAAGTTGCACTTGAGCATCGATGGGGCGATGACGGGGCTGCTGGTGGAAAGTTTTTCGAGGGTAGACAGACGGCTCATAAAATAGAAACCTGCGACTTTTGATAAAGGACTTGGTTCGGTCGTGGTGGACGTACTCAGTCTCAAATTTTGATCGAAGAGATGAAGGCCACTTGGCTAAGAGAAACTAGCAACTTGTGCTTAGAGAGAGTGCTGAGTTGCAGCGAATTGAACGCGATATAAAGTCTCTCTGGTGGTGAATGACACAATTTGAAAAGGTTGGTAATGAACCTTCCGCAACTGGACTCACATTTTGACCCAAACATCGGGGTGCGTCTAGTCGGAAGGGGGGAGTAATTGCCGGATGCTGTAAGCTGTTGTGGAGAAAAGGGATATGTGGTGCATGTTTCTTCCGGCGCAGCAAAAACGGAGGGCTTTTTGGAAGCCCTCCGTGGGAGATTGAATGAAATCAACGAATTCTATTTTCCATCGGGAGTGATGGCATAGAGGGTGTTGAGGGTCATGATGTAGAGGACATTGTTAGCCACAATGGGTGTGCTTTTGATGCTCTCTTCCATGTAAATTTCATTGATCTGCTTCATTTTCTTGCTGTGCTCGAAAATACTGAGGTCACCGTCTTCGTCTCCGATGTAAACTTTCCCATCGACAACCAGTGGTGAGCCCCAAGCGGGAGAAAACATATCGTACGTCCAATAGAGAGTCGGTTGTTTGTTTTCGTCCGCAGCCTTGGCGTCGAGGCAGTAAACAATTCCACTGAAGTCGGCAATGTACAACAAGCCGTCTTTGATGGTCGCAGTTCCGCAGGCTCGGTGCATTTCTTCTTCGTAATCGATCTCGCCATCTTTGTTGGCATCAATGGAATCGAAGTGCCAGACGACAATGGTTTTTTCGTTTGCGATTTCTTTTTCGCCGTCATCTGGGTCGAGCGCTTGCAGTCTGCGATGCGGTACCGGATTGCCTTCTTGATCAACCACTAATGTCGGGCTGACATCGCCTTCCGCACCGGCAGGATTCAAACACCACATGTTGCCGATCCCTTCTCCGTGTTCAGGGTCTTGGCCGACCGCGACATAGAGCAGGTTATCGTAGACAACAGGAGTGGCAATGATGTTATTTCGAGTTCCACTTCCTCCCAGAACCCATTTTGACTCTTTGGGATTGCAGTCGAATTTCCACAACAGTTTGCTGTTCCCTTTTCCGTCACCTTCGGGAGCAAAGCTATAAATCCAACCATCTCCACCACCAAAGATCACTTGAGACACTCCACCGATTTCAGCGAAGGTCGGAGAAGACCATTGACCATGCAGAATGTTGGTTGCGGGAGATTTGTCCGTCCACAAAACTTTTCCTGTATCACGGTTCATGGCCATGAAACTGGGAGCATTGGGGGCGGGGAGATTGATGTGGGATTCGTCGAGGCCGTTAGAGGTGTTCACGAACATGATGTCACCCATGCATGTGACCGAGCAACTGCACATGTTGTGTTGGGAAACGCCGAGTTCCCCCATCATATCGTAGAGCCAGATGACATCGGCTTCGTCGGTATTTTCGTTTGGTTCTGCTTTATAAGGGCCGTTATTTTTGCCATCGAAAAACCCCTCGGTATCCAGACAGGCGACCTCTCCGCGACTTGTCACATACCACAACCGATTTCCATCCACGTAAGGTGAGCAACAGATGCCCTGTAATGGCCAGTCGTGAACTCGTCCTGTCGGAAGTTTGGGGTTTGAGTGTTGCCAGACAAAGGTGCCATCTTTCTCGTCAATCGCGACCAGGCATCCAAGGTCGGTATTGTTGGGAAAGCGTTTCACGAGCCCCGCACCATTATTGGTTCCCAGATAGACTTTGCCGTTGGCAACGACCGGGTTTCCATAAGACTGTGAGCCGATACCAATTTTCCATTTGATGTTGGTCCCTTCGTTGACGTCCCATTCTGTTGGGATGTTGGTGCCGGGAGGAGTGTTGTTTTTGTATTTGGAACCTCCCCATTGAGGCCAGTCTGCTTTTTTGACCGTCATCTTTGCGATATCGGCCAAGGCGGCTTCTACCGGATTGAACTCAGCTTTGGCTGCGGTTGGCTGTGTTGCTGTCTTGCTGGGAGTCTCTTGACCATCCGCGTTGATCATTGCCGAAAGGCAGATCATGGAGGTCAATGCGATTGAAGCAGATGGAAAAACAAATTTGCGATTCATCCTGTGGCTTCCTCTTGTGTGAATATAGTGAGGTCGAACTAATATCTTGAGTTCGATCTGTTGTTAATTTGCGTTTGGTGTGACGACAATGTTGTCGTAGAAAATTTCTGCATCCTTGGCATTCCCAAACAGGCCGGGGGAACCAATTTTGTTGGCGGGAGCATCTTCCCACGTAATTGTCCACTCTTTGGGCTCTTCTTCGTCACGTGGCCAGATTTTGCCTTTCAAAGTGGCGACAGATTCACCATCTTTTTCGGCATGGCTGGCTGACAGTTTGATGGTGTACCAGACTTCCGGTTTCCATTCGAACGGTTTTTTAATGAACTTTTCTTCGTGAGCAATCCACGAGTAAAGTTTTAATTCCTGACTGGCACCCAGCATTTCCAAGCGATAGCGTTGTGCGATGACGCCGATATCGGGCATTTTGCCATCCTTGGTGGCTCCCAAGACATCTGCTTGAGTGGTGTAGTCGTCGAAATCGGTGTGTCCCATCCATCCCTGGCTACGAGTTCCTTTGGGGATGGTGGTGATTTTCATCATCACAATGTTGCCGGAATCTTCTCGTTCACCACGTTTTGCGGTGAAGACAACACCTTTGCCGGGTTCGGTTTTCCACTCGTACTCTGCGAGGAACTTTTCTTCCACGAGCTTATCGAGCCCCGGATTGAGAAACTTCTTGGCATCGTCAATGTTCGTGACCTTGTCGTCAATTCCTCGGAAAATATACAAGCTACTCAAGGTTTGACGTGGGCTGGCATTGTCGTAAGCAACGGCGTCTTGTCCGCTGTTGACCATGCCAGATTGAAGATAGAGATAAAGCTGTGCGGCATCCTCATTCTCTTTCTGCAACTTGGTGAAGAAATCGTAATCAACATGCACATTGCGATATCGAATTCCCACCCAGCTTACGGGAACATTCCCACGACTGAAGTCAACATTCCAAGGGAGGTCGGGAACGACACGAACACGGGCTGAATTCGTGAGTTCACCATAGGTTGCGGTGACAATTGTGGCGGCGTGCGGTGTTGCACCATCCGAGACAAAACGCCCATCAGGTGAGATGGTGCCGGGACCATCCAGCTTGAATTCGACTTCCGAAGCGGGAACCGATTTGATGTAGAGTCCGTTTTTGGAATACAGACGAACGACAAACGGTTGCTTTTGATTGGGTCTGAGCAGAGCTTCCACCGGGACCAATTGAAGTTGTGCGGCTCCCTCTTTACGGTCATCGACTTCGGGAGGAGTTTCTGGTCTCGGATCGGCACTCGGTTCCGAGTTTGGTTTTTCAAAACAGTACATGTTTTGAGTGGTGGGAACATAGATCTTCCCATGAGAAACGATGGGTGATCCCAGAACTTCTTCTCGACGAAGTCGGAAGCGTTCCAACTCTTCCATGCCATCAGCCGTTGGTTTCAAGACAAATCCACGACCGTTAGCTTCACAGATATAAATTTTCCCGTCGGCATACAAAGGGCTACTGCGCCCTTGCGTGCCGATTTTCATCGAGTAGATTTCTTGGCCGGTTTCGAGGTCATTGACTCGAAAATTACCGTAGTCACCGACCGAATAGACGCGGCCATCGACAATCAGCGGGGCGGTTTTTCCGACTGTCCAGCCTTGTTTGCGCCAGAGTTCGCCTGATTGGGTAATGTCGCCTGTCTTGTTGCCATTCAGGGCAAACAAGGCACCAATCGTCGTGGAGTCGATGTTTTCTTCGCTGTGCCCGCAGACGACAACACCGTTGTCGGCGATGACTGGAGTCGTGTTAATGCCTCGCTTCGAGACATTGTAAGTCCAGATTTTTTTTCCGGTTCTCAACTGAAAAGCATGAACGCCTCCATCGCCCGATCCAAAAACCATAGCCGTCTGGCCGTTGAGTCGCGTGATGATTGGCGTGCTGTACGTTGTGTCGTAGGGAAGCGGTCTTGTTCCTTCGAACCAGACTGGTTGACCGTTGCGCTTATCAAATGCAATGAACCGATGCGCCGGTTTTGCCATCTCTCCCCAACCGATGATGATCGCGCTGATGATCACCATGTCTTCGTGAACGATGGGGAAATTGGTCCGTCCACCATAGGTTGAGAGCAGGCCGTACTCTTCGGACAGTGAATGCTCCCACAGCGTTTTTCCTTCACCATCGATGCAGCGGAATAATCCGCACACGCCCAATGCGAAAACATTGCCGGTGGAAGGGTCACCCGAAACCGATGACCAACCGACGCGTGTATTGGGGACATCCGACAGGAAGACGTTGAACTCGTTCTCCCACAGAATTTCTCCGGTTTCCGCATCGGCACAGATGACTTCTTCGATTTCCCGTTCGGTTCCCTGGTTTTTGTTTTTGATGACATAAAGTTTGCCATTCATAACAATGGGGGTCGAGCGTGATCCGAGTTCAGAGTTCGCCCACTTGAGGGAATCGCTCTTGGGATTGATGGAATCGGAAAGATTCTTTTCTCGCGAGATTCCGTTCTGTTCGGGACCACGCCAGAATGGCCAATCCATCGGATCGGCCGTCCAGGGTTGAGCAGAAACAATCACAGGCAGGACCAGGCAGGTCAATAATGCCCACATAAAAAGTCGGCGTCCGTTCATGGGTTTCTCTTGGTATGATAGAAGTTATGGAATTCGGTAACTCTCAGGAGGGACCACCTTCATTGGCGGTGTGTAGGCGAAAACTCGTTAGAATTTCCTTACTTACTACGATAACGGGCCACGATTCGTGGGGCAAGGATTGAAAGATTAAGATGTCGCTGTGTCTCCATAATCGTTGATGATAACTACACTTTCGGCCTCAAACTCCTATGTTTCCTGCGAACATTTTGTCGTGATCCGTCGGGAATTCCATTACGTTACAGAGAATGGGCGTCACAGCAAATGACCTTACAATCCTCGCCTCTTTGTGGGCTTACTTCATTTGTCAGTTGCCTTTCTTTCTCCAATAGTCTGGTGTTCAACATGACTGGCTCGAAAAATTCACAATTATTACTCGGTTTGACCCTTTGTGTCTCGATGATCGTGGCCGTCGGTCGACTCTCTGCACAAGAGGGGAAGGCTCCCGGTCCCGATGGTCAGTTTCTGACACTCACCAGCCCGATTGACGGCGAAGATTATGCGTTGGTTTCGCGTTGGGCGTTGAAACTTCAGGATCAGGCGCGACGAGAACAACGACCGATGTTCTTGGTACTTCAAATACCTGATGGAGCCAGCCAGTTTCATCAGGTTTACGGATTGGCTGATTTCTTGACGGGTCAAGACATTCCCGATGTGACGGTTGTTGCCTGGTTGCCGGAATCCGTCACGGGTCACAATGCGATCCTGGCTTTGGCGGCTCACGAAATTGTCATCGCACCCGATGCCGAGATGGGAAACATCGGTCGAGGCAAATCCGTCTCAACCGACAAACGCGAACAAGTCCGACAGCTTATTCGTCGAGGACGAAACCCGCTTGCCAACGATTCGATTGTTGAAGCGATGATGAACCCGGCTGCCGATTTACAACAGGCAACGGTCATCGTCGGGGAGGGGGCGGAAGAATCTCGTGAAGTTCGGTTTTTGAATTCTGACGAGATTCGAAAATTGCAGGATGAAGGGATGATGGTCCCCAGCGTGAATGAGGTCAAACCTGCAGGCTCTGAAGGGAGTTTCTCGGGTCGTCGGATGAAGCAACTCGGGATGTTGATCTCACAAACGGAAGTTTCTCGAAATGGTGTGCAGACACGCTATGGCTTACCGCGTGAAGCTTTGCTCGAACCGGAGAATCAAGAGCAGGGGAAAGAGTCGGTCGCTCGTCTCGTCAAACTGGAAGGCCCCATTGATTGGGGGACCGAGTTTCATCTGACACGACAGATTGATCGGGCCATTGCGCAGGGGGCCGATACGCTGGTCGTAGAGATTACCTCTCCCGGTGGAATGTTGGGACCAAGTCATAATTTGGCCGAAAAACTGGCAAACCTGACAGATGAAGGAATACGCACGATTGCCTATGTCCCTCAGGAAGCAATTAGCGGTGGAGGGTTGATTGCGTTCGGCTGTGATGAAATTTACTTGCACCCCGATGCTTTCATTGGAGACATCGGTCCGATTGAAATGCGGGAAGGTGGTCAGTTCCAGCACGCCGACGAGAAAATTGTGTCGATGTTACGCGAGATTGTGAATTCCCTCGCGCAAAAAAAAGGCCGTCCACCGGCGTTGCTGATGTCGATGGTTGATCGCAATTTACCCGTCTATCGAGTGATTGATTCCGAGACAGGGCGAGTTTGGTATGCCTCCGAAAATGAGATTGAACAGCCCGGGAATCAATGGGTCAAACAGGAGATGGTGGAAGGGACTCAGGAAGGGTTGTTTTTAACGCTGGATGGGAAACGTGCCGCCACCATGTTGATCGCGGAGTCTCCCGTTGATTCTTATGACGATTTCAAACAACGAGTCGGTATTCCCTTAGACGACAATGTTCTCCAGATGAAAGTGAATTGGAATGATCGACTGATCGGAGTTCTCAATACGCGGGGGGCGATGTTCTTGCTCGTCGTGGCCGCGATGGGGTTCTTCTATTTAGAGTTGAATCTACCTACGGGATTCTTCGGGGTTCTTTCCGCGCTTTGTTTTGTGCTGTTCTTCTGGTCTCGCTTTTTAAGCGGAGCGGCGGGTTGGTTGGAGGTGATACTGTTCACACTCGGTATCATCTGCATCATGATTGAAGTCTTCGTTATTCCCGGTTTGGGAGTGATGGGCATAGCGGGAACTGGTTTGGTGATCACGGCATTGGTGATGGCCAGTCAAACCTTCAGCGGACTCGACCCCGGCAATGTGAACAATGTGATGAAGACGTTGGGAACCTTATTTGGAGCCGGAGTGACGGTGATCGTCTTCGCGGTCTTTATGTCGAACCTCATTCCGCGATTGCCGTTTGTGCGTTCCATGATTCACGCGCCGACCATTCATGACACGCACGACGATCCCGAAGCCCCCCGGTTAAAGCCAGACTCGTATCGAGATGGAGCATTTGCCGGTCTCATGGGAGAACAAGGCAAAGCGGTCACGCTACTCAAGCCTTACGGCAAAGCAAAAATTGCCGGTCAGGTGCTTGATGTGGTTTCACAAGGGACCATGATTGATTCTGGAGCTCTGGTCGAAGTGATCGAAGTAACGGGTCAGAAAATCAAAGTGCGTGAGGTTTCCTGACTTACAACCCTCACTCATAAGTCCATTTGAGTTCCCACGGATCTTTGGTCTTTTTCTGGAACGCTTGCAGTTCATCCTGCATCTCTTTCAACATTTTTTGATGGTTGATGTCGGTGGCCAGATTGTTGAGTTCCAGATAATCTTCGGCGATGTTGTAGAGTTCAAAACGCGGTCGATGCAGATAGTCGTAAACGGGACGTTTGCCGAACATCTCCCCGCCGTTATTCAAGACAGATTGCCAGGTGGGTGACCGATATAAGTCCGAAGCAAAGGGGTAGGGGAGTTGATGTGCGATGTTGAAGATCAGCTTGTAGTCCCCTTTGATATAAACTCGCATCGGGTAATACATGGTGATTTCATGGAACGTGTGCGAGGCAAAGATGGCATCGAATCCGTCGGGATCTACTTGTTCCAATGCCGGTAAGAATGATTGACCGGGAAACGGAATCGGTTTTCCTTTTCCAGCAAAGTCGGGGGCTCCTTTGTTTTCTCGACGTTTGATGGGAGGAACAGGCTTCGGAGTCACATTGCAGAAATCAAGAATGGTGGGCACCATATCGGTCCAATTGACCTTCGCGTTCGTGGTGACTCCTTTTTTCTTTTGGTCGGGAGACCGCACAATCAGCGGCAAGTTCATGCCCGGATTGTAGAGGCATGTTTTTGCACCGGGAAACGGAGGCCCATTGTCGCTGGTCACCATAATCAAAGTGTTGTCATAGACTCCCAGATCTTTCAAATGTTGAACCAGCTTGCCGACTCCTTGATCGAAGCGGTTAATCGCCTGATAATATTCGGCCAATTCGGTTTGTGTTTCCACCGTTTGTGGTAACCAACCGGGTGGCGTGATGTCATCCGCTTTGTAAAGCACTTGCTCGATGCCGGGGTAATGTTCGGGGTCGTTGTTGAAGTTAGAAAACCCTCCCGGTCCTCCCCCACGATGTGGATCGGAAGAACACCAATACAAAAAGAAGGGTTTCTCGGGAGCTTCCGAGATCCACTCTTTGGCGTTATCGGCCATCACTGCCGAGTTGCGGTTTCCCTGTACGCCTTTGTTGCGGTAATCCTGAAAGTGATAGATGTACTCAGGGGCCAAATGGTATTTACCAATGGAGCAGGTGCGATAGCCGGCTTCGTTCATCATCACCGGCAACGACTTCACACTTTCAAAAGTGCTGAAGTGATTGTATCCGTGAGCGTGGCCGTAATGTCCGGTCGTGTGGTTGTGGAGACCCGTCATCAAGACCGAGCGACTGGCCGAACAACTGGCCGTGGTGCAATAAGCGTGCGTGAACTTGGTCCCTTCTGCGGCGAGCTTGTCCATATTGGGGGTGTGAATGACTTTGTTGCCATAACATCCAATCTGAAACCCCATGTCGTCAGCGACAATCAGCACAACATTACGGACAGGCTTTTCCTCGGCGTGAAGCGAGCAGAGGGGGAGCAGAGAACAGCAGATAAGTAAAATGATGCGAAAAGACATGTGAGCCTCATGTGGTATTTGTCAGTTTATTATTGGGTCTAGTATGCCGCGAGTTCACGCCATGTTGCAAGGTGTGAATTTATTTTGAGGGTCGGATTTCAATCGTCACTTGTTGACTCTGAGATGCTGTAGGTCGCTTCGCCTCTCAATGTGTTGGCCACAATCAGTTCGGAGATAAAACCGAGTGAGATGGCCTGTGCTCCCAAAAGTGTCGAAGCAATCGAATAGGCTAATAAAGGACGATGACCAATGGGTGCGACTTCCATCACGCCGAACACATTCATCAATATCCAGACCAGCATCAGCCAGGAAAGCCCCAACGAGCCTAATCCAAAAAAGAAGAGTCCTACCGCACCCAGCATATGGCTGGGACGTTGCCCATAACCAATCAGAAACTTGACCGTGAATAAATCGAGAAATCCTCGCAGAAATCGTCGAATTCCGTACTTGGAATGCCCATGTTCACGAGAGCGATGATGGACGGGAACTTCGGTCACTTTGAAGCCGCGCGAAAAAGCGAGTACGGCAATAAACCGGTGAAGTTCGCCGTAGATGTTCAGCTCGTTGGCGACCTCTTTACGAAAGAGCTTCAAGCCACAATTGTGGTCGTGCAGATGTAGGCCCGTTAGCTTTCCTACCATCCAATTGAAAACTTTGCTGGGGTAGACTTTGTGCCAAGGGTCGAGACGACGTTCTTTCCAACCATTCACGACATCAAAACCCTCGTCGAGCTTTGCGAGAAAGTTGGGAATCTCTGCGGGATCGTCCTGCAAGTCGGCGTCCATCATCATGATGACATCGCCTTGCGCGGTCCGCATGCCGGCGGTCAAGGCAGAGGCTTTTCCAAAGTTTCGACGGAATCGTATTCCCGAGACAAAACTGTGTTCGTGGCTGAACTCTTCAATCAGTTTCCAGGAGCCGTCCGACGAACCGTCATCCACGAAGATGATTTCTAAATCAATATGTTTCTGCTGCTTGACGGACAGGATCTCACTCAACAGTTGTGGGAGCGATTCTGACTCATTCAACAACGGGACGATAATCGACAGCATGAGAGTTCCTTCTTCCTTTGGATGATTCTCATACTAACGTAAAGTGCTTAAAGATGCTTCCGGGAAAGGTGTCGGGGCGAGACAGCAGTCGATGCTGGCGCGATTGGTTCAGGTGTCACTCAAAAAACGGGAACAACTTTTTCAGTTCTTCTTTGTTAGGTTTCTTGCCGTACTCGCAGACTTCAAACGCTTCGCAATATTTGACCTCTTTGCCCTCTTTTTCACCGTACCATTCGACCAATTGGTCGCGAAATCGATTGGCGAGTCCACCTTGCCGACGATCCCAGGCTTTGCGCAAATAGAGTTTGCGGGCTTCAGGGTTATCAGCCGATCTTTGAATCAGTGTTTCGGGAGAACCCAGAGCACCCCCTTCATAGACTTGCGATTCCAACGCATCAAGTGCGTGTAGCTTTTGATCGAACACATCATCGACCGAGATCGCAATGTCTGCTTGAAACGGATAAGGCCGAGTAAAGTTGTCCGGGAAGTACATGAAGACGGGATTGTGTTTGACCGGTTCGGTATCGGGAACATAGAACGGCACTCGAACCATGAACGCCGCATCGCGAACTAATAACCCGACGTTACGATGGTCGGGGTGATAATCGTTGGGGCGATGTCCAAACACGATGTCGGCATTCCACTCTCGAATCAGTCGGGCGAACGTCTTGCGATTCTCCAGATTCTGGATCAGTTCGCCGTCATGAATGTCGAGCACTTCGACTTCGATCCCCATCCGTTTGGCGGCTTCTTTCACTTCTGCTGTGCGTCGTTTCGCGAGTGGTCCCCCCGCCATGTTCCAGTGGCCGATATCACCGTTGGTCGAAGAAACGAATTTCACTTTGTGTCCCAGCTTGGCCCATTTAATAGCACAACCACCAATCTGAAACTCGGCGTCATCGGGATGCGCACCGAAGGCGATGATCCGCAGAACTTTTTCTGGTGGAGGAGATGCCTTGTCTTGTGCATTGGCCGTAGTGAACTGAGAACCGATGAAGACGGTCAGGCAGATGAAGATGAGAACGGAACATTTCATGATCTTGTTTCCTCTGTTGAATTGAGAAAGCGGGCTACTGAGAAAGAAGGCAGCCGAGTTATGGGTTGACATGTTCTCGGCTCATGATACTGACGAGCTCTTTGCTAATTTCGGGATGCTGGTCGGCAACATTGTTTTGTTCGCTCGGATCATTTCTCAGGTGATAAAGTTCGAGAGGTGCATCGGGATTTTTAGTTGCTCCGAGTCGAATTCCCTTCCAATCTCCTTTAACAACGGCCTGTTTGCCTCCCTGTTCCAGAAATTCCCAATAGAGATGTTCGTGTTTTGGCTGTCGTTCGGGGTGTCTGGTCAGTGTCGGAGCTAATGAAAGACCATCGGTGCGAGGATGAAAGCCCTTAACCTCGGCGAGGTCCAATATCGTCGGGAAGATATCCTGGAAACCAGAAAGCACTTCCGACTTTTGAGCGCCAGCAATACGACCCGGTCCCCAGACAATGAATGGAACCTTTACACCACCATCGTAGAGATCGCGTTTCATACCACGCAGCTCTCCATTGGAATTGAAGAATTCCATCTTATGGCCACCTTCTTGATGCGGACCGTTGTCGGAAGAAAACATGACGATCGTGTTTCTCTCGATCCCCAATTTTTTCAACAAAGACATCAGTCGTCCGATGTCACTATCGATCTGGTCAATCATCGCTGCAAACCCCTGTTCTTGAATGGGCCAGCCCCTTCGTTTTTTGGAGCCGATTAAGTTGGGGACACGCATGCCGTTTTTGTCGATGCGTTCTTCGCGCCCCGCTTCGTTGTTCGCGTGTGGAATGTTGAGTGCGTAATACGCAAAGAAATTCTGCTCCTTGTTCTTCTCCACAAAAGTAAAAAATTCCTCAGCTATCAGGCGCGGTGCGTAATCAACGGCGACTTCGCCCACACCGGCTCCTTCTTTGGCTCCTGTGCTGTCATCACGATATTCGGGATAGAGTTTGTTGCGTAATGGTTCATGTTTTCCGTTACGCACCAGAAATTCCGGATAGTAATTGTGGGCGTGAAACATATTCACATAGCCGTAGAATTCGTCAAAGCCGTGTTGATTCGGATCGTCAATGGGAGGAGGATTACCGATCCCCCATTTCCCGAAGCAACCGGTCTTGTATCCAACTTTCTGAAGCTCTTCAGCAAACGTCACGTCTTCTTTGGTCAATTGCCCCGGCCCATTTCCTCGCACTCGGCAATGTCCGGTATGCAGTCCGGTAAGTAGAACGCATCGCGAGGGAGCACAAACCGTCGAGCCTGCATAATGATTGGTAAACCGCATCCCCTGCGCCGCCATCTTGTCGAGGTGGGGAGTCTTCAACACTTTCTGGCCGTAACATCCAAGGTCTCCATATCCCAAATCATCGGCGAGAATGTAGATGATGTTGGGGCGTTGCGGATTCTCCCCCATTGCGCTGATGCCGAATAAAGAGAGAAACAAAATTGTAAACAGGACAGAAAAGCGTGTCATATTCGTTGTTCCGTAAAATTTTGGGACCAGCATCGTACCCCGATCAGCAGGAGTGAGGCAAATTGTTTTGTCGATGTTCCGCGCACAAAAAAACGGGAGCTGGCGAATGGCTTCACCATCTCCCGTTTGCAGTGTCAATAACTTCGATTACTTCTCGCCGTTGATCGCCAGCAATTCCACTTCAAAAATCAAAGTGGTATGCGGCCCAATTTTCTGTCCCGCTCCACGAGCACCATAAGCAAGATCAGAAGGCACGTAGAGTTTGTATTTGTCGCCAACGGTCATCAGTTGGAGAGCTTCTGTCCAACCTTTGATGACTCCACCCACACCAAAATCAATCGGTTCACCACGATCGACCGAACTGTCGAAGACGGTTCCATCGAGCAAAGTGCCGTGGTAGTGAGTCGTCACGGTGTCGGTCGGTTTGGGACTCACTTTCCCATCGCCTTCTTTCAGCACTTCATATTGCAATCCACTTTTGGTGGTTTTGACACCTTCACGTTTGCCATTCTTTTCCAAGAATTCTTTACCAGCTTTAATGGCTTCAGCAAACTGCATTTTCTGTTTTTCTTCAGCCGCCGCTCTTAACTGAGCTTGCAATTCAAGCATGGCTTCTTGAATCTGACGCTCGGTCATTTTGGGTTCTTTGTCGCTTAATGCGTCTGCGAAACCTTCAATGACAATCGCAAAATTCAAATCGAGGCGATCATTGAATTTGATTTGTGCAGCCAGATTCTGGCCGATTCCGTAACTCGAACGGTCTTTGAGAGATTTGAAAGGTGATGGTTTTTCGGCAGTTTCTGGTTTTTCTGCCGCGGGTTTTTCGGCAGGTTTTTCATCTTGAGCCAATGAGATTCCTGCTGAGAACAGGAGACAGGAAACGGATAACAACAAAATACGCATGGAAGACCTTTCTGGTGGGATTCAATGAGGTGGGAGAAAAAAAAGTGCGTGGATTTATTATTATGAAGTTTTTCAATACGTCTCACAAGGGGGCTGGACAGATTGACTTGTCGCTTACGAAGGTTTTCTATTGCGTGATTGAGGCATAAAAGGAGGTGATTTACGGAAAATCGCTTGTGCGTTTTCTGTCGTGAGTGGCAAGTCGCTTCTCAATAACTCGTTGCCAGCAGTCAGGTTGCTCGGTATCAACTTCAATGACATGATCCCATTCATCACTGGTGAGTGCGTCCTGACTGCGTAATTGCATATCGAGTACTTTCAGGTCGGCATCAGAGGGATCGTTTCCCTGGTGCTGACGCTTCCGAATGCGTTCTCCTAGGGTTTTTTCGCTCGCCGACAGTTTCAATAGATGGCAGGGAACATTGATTTCTTCGGAGAGTTTTCGTGCTTCCGACCGAAACGTCTGTTTCAGATAAGTGGCGTCGAGCAGGATGGGAAAGCCAGCGCGTAAACCAAATTCCGCCAACCAGTGCAGACGCTCGTAGGTGGATGCTGTGATCTCAGAATCGTACAGGTCAATATTCTTCGCTTGTTCCTCTTCGTTGAGAATCTCTTCCGCTAATCGTTTTCTCTCAACATCAGAGCGGATACGAATTGCCCCCAATCCGTGGACAATCTGTTCTCCTCCAAAAGATTTTCCGGTCCCGGAAACTCCACAAGTGATGATCAGTTGGGGAGAGCGAGAGAAGGCATAACGCTCGGCAAGAGTGATATAATCTTCGAGATCAGACCAGAGTTGTTCTTCCTCATTGCTATCAGGCTGCTGTTGAAGCCTGAGCCAAGTCACTTTTGCCCGCACCATCGCCCGGTAGCACAAGTAATAAGGGAGAACTCGAACTCCTGTGTAGTCGCCCGTGATTTCGAGATAGCGATTGAGAAAATGATGCGCGAGTTCCGGGTGACCACGATCAGTCAGATCCATCGTACAGAATGCGACTTCGCTGAGCACATCAATCCAGCGAAAGGAATCGTTGAATTCAATGCAATCAAAAATGGTGATGCGATCTTCTTGAAGAATCATATTACCCAGGTGCATGTCGCCATGACATTCCCGGACAAATCCATCGACTTTGCGTTGGGCAAAAGTTTCGCGTTGTTCGAGGTGCTCTTGTTGTGTCCATTCCTGAACTCTCCTTAATCGCTCGTTAAATTCCTTGGGCAGATGTTCGTGCAACAAATGACGAAAGTTTTCCTCGACCGGCAGGCAGACGGTCTCCGGTTGACCGAACGATTCATCATCGGAGGCAGGTGGACAGTTTGCATGGAAATCGGCAATCAACTCCGCCAATTGATCCATGTGTTCGAACGTCAAAATTCCTGCTTGTTCTGCGTTTGTCATGAGCGATTGTTGCTCGAAGCGTTTCATTTCGACCGCGTATTCGATCACTGTCCCATCCCCATCAAATTCTGGTCCCGATGAGGATTGAGTCACCTTGCAAACAGAGAGATACAGATCAGGGGCGAGACGGCGATTCAGGCGCAGTTCCTCTTCGCAATAATGTCGGCGTTGTTCGAGAGTTGTGAAGTTCACGAAGCCGAGATCGACGGGCTTTTTCACCTTATAAGCGTGGTTGCCCACTAGAAAGACGACCGAGATGTGAGTTTCGATCACTTCCACAGTCCCCGATTCCGGCCAAAAACCGGGACGCTGAAGCAATTTTTTCAGTTCATTCCATGTCATTCGGTCACATCCCCATCAATGAAGGAGTTTACTAGGTCGGCAGAGTTGAAGATTTGCCGCCGATCCTTGAATATCGGGAGCTTGTCAGTATCGAGCCCTGATTCGTCATTTGGCGTGTGGCGATTGTTCACGCCCTTTCAGAGTACGAAAAGTACGAAGAGTTTGAAAAGTACCAAAAGTCAGTTGTTGCCGCGTTTGTCGGCTGCTGATGCGTGAAATTAGATCGCGACGTTGGATTCTTTTTATCGAACCTTTCTCACTTTTCCCACATTTCATACCTCCCGGAGTTCCCGATGTCGAAGCCTGATCGTTTTGAAAAAGATCGCCTTGTTAAACTCGATAAGATCGTCGAACTGGGACACGATCCCTACGGCCAGCGGTTCGACGATTACTCTCCCATCAACGAAGTTCGCGACCTCTGTCCCGAAGAATCAGGAACCGAAGGCCCCGCTGTTCGTGTGACCGGTCGGATTATGCTGCGACGTAAAGCGGGGAAACTGTGGTTCTTCAACATCAAGGATGCCACCGGCGACGTGCAGTTGCTCTTCTCTCGCGGCGATCTGCCCGATGAACAAGTGGAATTGATGCGACAACTCGACCTGGGAGATCTGGTCGGCATCGATGGCAAGATGAAACGGACCAACACCGGTGAAGTTTCAATATTCGTTGAGAAGTTGACCATCCTCTGCAAATCACTTGCTCAACCTCCCGAGAAATTCCACGGTGCCAAAGATACCGAGATGCTGCTGCGTCAGCGGTACATTGATCTTATCTATAACGAAGGTGTCCTCGACAAGATGCTCAACCGGTCGAAAATTATCGATTCGGTCCGACAGACATTGCGAGACGAACGATTTACCGAAGTCGAAACTCCCGTGCTTCACAGTATTGCCGGCGGTGCGGCAGCCAAGCCGTTCATCACTCACCACAATGCCCTCGACATGGAACTCTATCTGCGCATCGCGTTGGAGTTGCACCTCAAACGACTCATGGTAGGTGGCATCGAACGGGTTTACGAAATCGGTCGCGTCTTTCGGAATGAAGGGATCGATACGACTCACAATCCCGAATTCACGATGATCGAGATTTATCAGGCATATGGCAATTACGAATCGATGATGGACCTCACCGAAGCCATTGTCTGCAACGCCATCAAGAGCTTCAGCGACACCATGATCTTGCCGTGGGATGAGGGGGAAATCGATTTCACCCCGCCGTGGCCACGCAAGAAGTACGGCGATCTCTTCAAAGAACATGCTGGCTGCGAGATGTCGGATGCAGACGCCGTCAAAGCGAAGGCCGTCGAACTCTCACAAAACGGCCACATTGCCGACGAGTTTATTCAGCGGATGAATTCTGAAGAGATGCACCCGGATGTGATCGTCAACGAAGTGTTTGAAGCGACCGTCGAAGACCATCTCGACGGGCCGGTCTTTGTGATCGATTACCCGGCCAGTATTTGTCCCTTAACCAAGCGGAAGCAAGACGACCCTGCAATTGCCGAACGATTTGAATTGTTCGTGAAAGGGATGGAACTCGCGAATGCGTACACAGAATTGAATGATCCCCGCTTACAGGAAGAGTTATTCAAAACGCAACTTGCCGGCATGGATGAAGAAGACTCGATGGCCAAGATGGATCACGACTTTATCAAGGCCCTGAAAGTCGGCATGCCACCCGCCGGTGGACTCGGTATCGGTATCGACCGTCTGGTGATGCTGCTGACCAACTCGCAAAGCATCCGCGACATCATCTTCTTCCCGCTGTTAAGGCCGGAAGAGTAGGTGTGTGCGACCTGTTTTTGGGGTGAAGAGGTTTGGGTGACACTATGAGGAGGCCGAGCCGGTGGTGGTGTTCTTGATCGCGTGGTAAACGTGACCACTTCGAACAGGATTCAAATGGATGTAGTCAATCATGTTCATCAATGTTTCACCTTCCGTGATATTTCGATCATATCCCCCACCTCGCTGCCAGAAATGATACTCCGTCTTTTGACCTCGCTGTTGTTTGAGATGATCCATCCATTCAGGGGTAGTATTCCGCAGATAGGCGAGACTCTTACGAGACACCGGTTGTTTGATCCGTTTGAGAATTTCCGAAATCTGATATCCGACAGAATGCGGATGAATGATGAGATGCACGTGATTTGGCATAAAAGCATATGCCCACAAATCGATAGCAACTGGCTTCGAGCCACCGCGAGACTCCAAGCAAATCGTTCGAGTTCATAGCCTCGCATGACTTCCTCTGGCTATGACACGCTGCGTCCTACTCCCGTAAGAGAGATAGAAGAATCCTCAGATTTCCTCAATCTGCAGAATGGTCCAGACAATTCACCAAATCGGGGTGTTGCAAGACATGCTTTTGAAGCCAGGGATATCCACCAGGAATCTCAATCGTTTGAAACCCTGCTTGGGTAGAGAAAGAAATCATCATCCTACTATCTTCCCGCTCGGGAACTTCTGCATGATAACGGCCAAATGAACCATTTGAGAAATGGATCGAGAAGTCGAACTCCAACTCCGCAGCACGTCGGTCCACGTTGACCTGTACTTCACTTTGGTGGCCAATCTCAACAAACTCTTGAATCGCAACAGAGTCGAACACAAAGACAGGCTCAGATTTGCGTAAGCACCCGCATTCAAATTGAAACTCAAATGCCTCAGGCGGTTGCTTATCGAGAGTGCGGAGAAAAGTGCGATGTTTTTCCGTTTCGGCAAAACCAAGAATGGAAACGAATACACTCTCAAGAGCAAATAATCCCCAAACACACAAAATCATACGGATAAACTTCCCCGAGGTCGTCGCTCGACGCGTAGCATCAGCAACCTGCCACTCCCAACCGACAAGACAGCCCAGCACTCCTCCGATCACTGAACTACACCAAAAAACGGGAAAGGGGTGCATATGTGAAAACTGAGAACGTAGAAACGCGAAGGTGACGAGCATTCCCATCAACATGCAAAATAAAAGCCGTTTATGTTTTCCGAGATCGATATCGGCTGCACTCGTTTCCCAGTCCAGTTTATTCCAACTCATTGTGATACCCTGAAAAAATCGCTGACTCTCTTTCAACGAGGACAGCTTCTCTACAGATCACATAAATCCTGTGGTCAGAATATGAAATATTATACTCCCCACCTGTTTTATTTTGCATTCCATGTCATTTTATGGCTATCTTCAATGGAGATGTTATTCACACCACACACCTTGAGGCCTTCCATGATTTCATCGCGATTCGTTGCGTTCTGCATTGTTGTTCTGTCGATCATTTCCTCCGTCGATGCCGCCGACAAGAAACCGCTCAAGGTCTTTATTCTCGCCGGTCAATCCAACATGGAAGGACACGCGCACGTTCGTGTCATTGACTACATGGGCGAAGATCCGAAGACGGCTCCGTTACTGAAAGCGATGAAGAAATCTGACGGCAGTTATCGCAAGATCCCCAACACTTACATTTCCTATCTGACCGGGGAACAGGGTCGGCTCAACATGCCAAACCGGGAAGTCTTCGGCCAACTCGAAATCGGTTTCGGCAATCAGGGGGGACGCAACTATGACAAGCCGGGCGAAAAGATTGGTCCCGAGCTGGCGTTCGGCATCACCATGCAACAAGAACTTGATCAACCGATTCTGATTATCAAAACCGCTTGGGGTGGGCAATCGCTGCATACCGATTATCGATCACCGAGTTCCGGGCCGTATGTCCCTTCACAAAATGACATCGAACGTGGCAAGTTTGAAACCGCTGAACAAAAACGGGAACTCAAAGAAAAAACGGGACTCCGCTATCGCCAGATGATCGAGCACGTCCAATTTGTGTTGGGCGACATCAAACGAATCGTTCCCGATTACGATCCGTCACAAGGTTATGAACTGGCTGGCTTCGCCTGGTTCCAGGGATTCAACGACATGGTCGGACGCAATGTCTATCCCGACTTACCTAAGGACAATCCGGGCAACCGATTCGCCAAATATTCGGAATGGATGGCCAACTTCATCCGCGACGTGCGTAAAGATCTCAAAGCTCCCAAGCTGCCTTTCGTGATCGGCGTGATGGGTGTCGGCGGCGAAATTGAATCAATGGAACCGCGCCAACAGCAGACTCATATCCCGTTCCGCGCCGCGATGGCGGCTCCCGCCAGCATGCCCAACTTCAAAGGGAATGTTTTTGCGGTTCAGACCGGTCCATTCTGGGATGAAGACCTGGCCGTCATCGATGAGAAACGAGGCGATCTGCGTCAAAAAGCGTATCTGCTACGAACTGAGAACAAGAATCACGAGAACGCCGACGGCAAGATGTCGAAAGAAGACCAACGGGAGTTTCTGAAAGAGTATGAGAAGAAACTGTTCAGCCAGGAAGAACTAGATTTAGAGGCCCGGGCGAAATCGAACGCCGGCTATCATTATCTCGGCTCGGCCAAAACGTATTCTTTGATCGGCCAAGCATTTGCCATTGCGTTGCTGAACTGATCAACGCACTGTTTTCTCAATCAATCCGTCGAGATAGAAAATCTTGCCAACCTCACCGGTGACTCGCACGTAAAGTATCAATGGTAGTGAAGTCTCTTCCTCCTTCTTGCCGTTGGGATTGAACATCTTAATTGCCCAAACATCCTCGTAGAGCAACTCGCCTGCTTCCGACTGCCCAACCGGAATCCGCAAGCGTTCCTGATCGACAATTTTTGAGGGGAAATGTCCCGCTTCGGCGAGCTTTTTATGACTTTGGGTAAATTTTTGCCATGCTTGCAAGGCGCGTTGGCGAATCTCTTTTTCCTTCAACTGAGGCATCTCTTTCTCGTGCGTTCTTCTCAATTCCAAACGACAGGCAACCCAACCAGTTCGATCAGGGCAGAGATATTGCTCGACGACATAAAGCGAAGGAGGAATCACTGTCCCATCAGCCTTGAGCCGCGCGTGATAACGAAAGGGAATACCCGTTAATCCTACACTATTCGGGTACAACGCCCAGCGAACTTTCCAGTAATGCTTCTCATACGAAATTCCTTTTGAGAGTGTGGCTTTCTCAAACTCAAAGCTGTGAGGCACGCCTAACTGTTGTGTCACGAGCGCATCCAGAAAATTTGTTGTCCCCCCCCCTTGCGAATCGCCTCCTGAACGGAAATCACATCGTCGAGAGAAACTTCCTCATTTTCCTCTGGCTGCCCCGTTTCTTGAAGCTTGTGATAAGCGAAGACTACATTTCCAAAGAGAAAACTCTGACCGGGACGCTGAGTTTGTGGAAGATCGAGAAAATACTCTCGAGAGCCAAGCGCCAGAAATTGAGAGTTGTTGAAGTAAACGTACTGTTCTTCGGCAGACAAATGTACGGAAATTGAGAGAGTTGCCAGCATACACCAGAATCGTGTGAGCATTTTCATTTTCAACATTCTCCTCAGCAAAGCCGAAGTTTCGAGGAATCTCTCCACAGTATATCGCTTCCAGACAGGATTCTCACAAGATTTCCAACGCATCAACTCTGGTGAATTTTCAGTTTGCAATTCCTCTGAGGTCTGATGTTCTATCGGGTTTCACGGAGCATATCGGCAGATTCTGCCGTTTTCGTGCTTTCTTGACGGCGTCAGCGGTTTACCCTACAAATCTCTCTCCGTCCCACAGCAAGATCATCCGATATCTAGGGGTGGTTGATACACCTCTATCATTCGGTATTGGTGTTATCTTACCCGGTGCTTTCCCAGACTAACTTATTGAATCTTCATGAATACCCAGCCGCAACACGAACCCGAGATGCATGCCATGATCTCGGAACCGTCATTGAGGCTCGTTGTCGATAAAGAAGATCTGCATTGGTCCAAGTGGGACAAAGATTCTTTACACACAGAGCATGTGAACGTCGTGACTCACGGCTTAGGATTCGGAGCCGCCGTCGGTGGTGCCGTACTCCTTTGCACAACGGCAGCATTCAACGCAACATTGCCGATGTTTCTCGGCTGTCTGGTGTATAGCTTTGGGTTGATCGGAGTCTATCTGGCCTCGACACTGTCCCATTGTCTGTTTTCCCCGAAATGGCGATCACGGTTTCGCATCATCGATCAGGTCAGCATTTTTGTCTTTATGGCAGGATCCTTCACGCCCTTCGCTGTCGGATTCTTAATGGTCGAACATTGGTGGCTGGTCTTACCAATCACCTGGGGAATTGCCGCTATTGGAATGGCAATGAAAATCTTCGTGACCAAACAGAAGATGGTGCCGGTCTGGTATTATGCGATAACCGGTTGGTTCCCCGCGATCAGTTTGCTCCGCATCGGCGGAATGATTTCCACTTCCGGCTTGATCTGGATTCTGGCGGGTGGAGTTTCTTACTCGGTCGGACTCTACTATTTCATGAACGACCACAAAACGAATTACCATCACGGCCTCTGGCATTTGTGTGTCGTGTCGGGAACAGTTTGCCACTATGTGGCGATTCTCTGCTTCGTCGTCCCGGCAGCTTAAACAACTTTGTCCCGCTTTGCCTGCGGCAACACTGCTGATAATATTGAAACGACTTGACCGTTTTGAGATATCCCATCTTCTCAGAGAGCAGATTCACCATGAAGATTTATCACAACCCCCGTTGCCGTAAGAGTCGCGAAACCTTACAACTCATTCAGAATGCCGGCATCGAACCCGAGATCATCGAATACCTGAAAGAAACGCCCAGCGTTGACGATTTGGATGCGATCTTGAAGAAACTGAAGCTCGAACCGCAAGACGTGATGCGGAAAGGCGAAGCGGTCTACAAAGAGTTGAAGCTGAAAGAGAAAGACCTGACTCGCCAGCAGGCTTTGAAGATCATGATCGAGAATCCGAAGTTGATCGAACGACCGATTGTGGTTAAGGGACGCAAAGCAATCCTCGGACGCCCGCCGGAGAATGTGAATGAGTTATTGTGAGTTCGTGGCAAAATATCATAATGCAAAGGGAATCAGTCTAGCCCACAAATTCGTGTTCGGAGTCTATCACTCCGGGGACTCCGATTCCTTCACCCGCTCGTGCAAACCGATGAAGCCTTTGCGTTCTAACCAGCTTGCAATGAGACAGGCCAGCGTTGCCCACACAACTCCCGCCGACCAACCTGCCAGCACGTCGGTTGGATAATGCACGCCGACATACACTCGGCTGCAACCGACCAATAAGCTCAAGACGACCGCGACAGTCATACAGTAAATCTTTAACCGACGGCGGGTGGAGATCCTCGCCAATAACGCTCCCATCGTCAGAAAGACCACCATCGACATCATTGAATGTCCGCTGGGGAAGCTGCTCGTCGAGACATGTGAAATGTGTGTAACGATATCGGGTCGCGGTCTTTGAAAGACAGACTTCAATGTCATCGTCATGATAAAACCACTCACCACGGCAGCAATGAGAAACCATCCCATTTCCCGTTTACGGGCCAAGAACAAATAACCTGAGACTCCGATCATCAAAAGAATCAAAAAGGCATACCCCCCGAGAGCCGTGATATCTCGCCCGATATCCTCCCAGGCTTTCGACCCGATGGGATCGGTGGGATCTCCTTCTGTTCGCAATGCCAACAGAATTCGTTCATCAAACGACTGAGTCTGCCCTTGCATAACATCTGCCGAGAGCGAAATAAACGCCCAACTGCACATGATGACGAGCAACAACCCACCCAGAATCAACCGCTCATACGGATCGAGCATCCGCAGAATCGGCTTCTTCTGATTCTCAGTCGTCTTCTGGATCGTTGAGTTGGTAGGAGCCATGTTTATTTTCCTGAAGGTTTTTCGGGAAACGTCCAGGTAGGACCAGATTTCTGAACCTCGTCATAACGACTAAGAATCTGTTTTTTCATTCGTTTCAGGATGGCAGGATTTGTTGTGGAAAGATCGTCTGTCTCGGCGAGATCGTCTTTCAGATTGTACAATTCGAATTCGGTCAGCTTCGCCGTCTTGATAATCTCCATCGTTGTCGGCGTGACATTGTTGCCACCGGGAAGTCTGGCTTTGTAGACATGGGGTGCATCCCAACGAGCCACGATTTTCCAATCACCATCGCGAAGCGCGGCACACGGTTCAGACATCGAACGATAATAATGCCAGAACATTGGCTGTGGACGCTCGATCGGTTGGCCATGCAACAGCGATTTGAAACTGCAACCATCCAACGGAATTGTTTCCGGGACTTTCACTCCCGCCAAGTCGCATAAGGTCGGCAAGACATCAAAACCACCGACTGGCTGATCACTGGTTGTTCCCGGCGTGATCTTGCCCTTCCAACGCAGAAGACCCGCCACGCGAATCCCGCCTTCATAGATATGCAATTTCATTCCCCGTAACGGGCCGGGAGATCCGTATGAACGATTTGCTGTTCGATAGCGGTCGAGCGTTTCGGGACCATTGTCGGACGTAAAGAAGACGAGAGTCTCTTCGGCCAGATTCATTTCGTCGAGTGCCGACATGATCTTTCCGACAGCGGCATCCATGTTTTCAACATTCGCGAAGTACTGGGCTTCGTCGAGATCTTTGGCGACGGGCAGATATTTTTTCACCAGGTCATCGGGGGATTCAATGGGCTCGTGAGGTTCATGAAAACAAGCGAACAGAAAAAAAGGATCGTCGGAATCCTGCTGCGACTTCATCCACTTGATTCCCTCATCGGCAACAATCTCGCAAGAGAAACCTTCCAACGGCCCGACTTCTTTTCCGTTGCGGACAAAATTTTTCGGATTCTCGTGTCGAGGGATGGCGTTATTCTGCGTCGAGAACCAGTGATCGAAACCATGATCGTCGGGTTGCGGTTGTTCGTCGGAATTGAACTTACCGTTGCAATGCCACTTGCCGACGTGAGCCGTGTTGTATCCTGACTGCTGCAATAAAGTCGCGATGGTCGGTTGATCCGCGGGAAGATGCATGACATGGCCGGAAGGAATCCAGTCATAAACGCCGACACGATTCGGTGTCTGGCCCGTCAATAAGCCTGCGCGGGAAGACGAACAAACGGGAGCCGACGAATAACAAACGGTCAGACGGATTCCTTCGCTGGCAAGCTGATTCAAATGCGGCGTCTTAATGTGTGGATGGTCATAACACTCAAGGTCGCCGTAACCCAAATCATCACACAAGATGACGACAAAATTGGGACGATCAGCGGCATTGCCCGAGGAGCTGCACGCCATGATGATCAAGAGAAAAAACGAAAAGAATTTCATCGAGCAACACCTTCACAATCAAATGAGCGAAATATTGAGGATATTCATTGTATAACGAGAGAGCCGCAGACTCCATCTGCGAAGAATTTTTCATGCAATGATGTCTCAAATGTGGTATATTGAAGTCCTGTGCTGATTTGCACAGCTCCCACCCCATACACCTTCCTGAGCAGATTAATATCATGCAGAAATCGCCTCGCAGCTCAATTGATCCGTTCAGACATTCGCTCTTCGTCAGCGCGGTTTTCCTGGCTTGTCTTTCCACCACAGCATTCGCTCAGAATGATACCGATGTGGTTGAAGAAGAATCGCAGTTCCAGAGTTATCAGGAACTGATTCTCGCCGACAAACCGGTGGCATACTGGAGCTTTGAAAAGAATCAAACGGACACGAACGATTCACAATTATGGAAGGCCGAAGAAAAAGGGACACCCAAATACACATCGGGTGGCCCCACGCCGAAAGAGTCTCCGTTGATGCAGGCAGACAATCGGGTTCTGCAACTCGACGGCAAATCGGCCCTGATTCTTCAAGACCCCGGCGATGAGAGCGCCTTTGATTTTACCAACGGCGACACGATCAGTGTTGAAGCCTGGGTGAACTGCACAAAACTTGGCGGCGGAGCCAATGTCTATATCATCGGTAAAGGTCGCACCGGCAACAAAGGGTTTGCAGCCAACAATCAGAACTGGGCAGTCCGATTGCGAGAACAAGGTGGCACAGGTGCCGTCAGCTTTCTGTTTCGTGATGAACGAAACCGTGGAAACGATAACTCCGATTGGCATCGCTGGACTTCGGACTCGGGAGCCCCCGTAAAATCGGGCTGGCATCACGTCGCGTTCACCTACACCTTCGGAAAACCCGAAACGATCAAAAGCTGGATCGACGGTTACCCCTCTGCGGGAAAATGGGATTACGGGAAGCAAACCAAAGTGGCCCCTCTCGTCGATAATGACGAGATTCGCATCGGAGCAAGTGGCACACTAGCGTCGAGCAATTCCTTCACCGGCCAGATGGATGAACTGGCACTCTACCGAACACCATTGACTGACAAACAGATCGAAGCACGCTGTCCTCCCAAGCCAGCCGCCCGCCAAATTGCCAACGACGAAATTCCTCCGGGAAGAGTTCTTGTCCAGATCCACGAAGGTGTTCCTAATGTCAAGCATTGGAAATTCCGCCTGCCCGAAGCCAACGACCAGTACACGACAAACTGGCTGACTTTCCCCGAAGTCCCCCGAAAATACAACGAACGTGGAGTTCAAATTGATCGCAGTAATCCATTCGTCATGCGAGCTCATTGTCTGCTCGATCTGCCAGCCGGTGAGCATACGCTGCTCTTGCGGTCTTTGAACGGAGTGCGTGTGCTGGCAAACGGCAATGAAATTGTTTCGACGCAGTTCCATAGTATCTCTGGATCGGCACACGGACATATTCGCAAAGTGGATCAGGTCAAAGCGACCGAAATACGACAGCTACAAACCGGTGAAAACGAAAAGCTCGCGACACTGACGACCGATGGTGCTCCCGTTCGCATCACGATGGATATGTTTATAGGTGGAGGCAGTAAACGTCCCGAGACCGGCGAAGTGTCTCTCAGCCTCAAGCAAGCGGACGGCACATTTGCCGTGTTGAGCCCCGACGGAATCTTTCCGCTCACCGATCATGGCTGGTTCACATTCCTGGACGAGCATCGTGTCTACATGACCGAGTTGAATGCCGAGAGACGGCTGCAAGTCGGACTTGCTGAAAATGAGCGCTGGGAACAACGCCATCAACAAGCTCGTGAAAGTTTGTTAGCAAAGCTACCTAAAGATGATCAACGTCTCGACACAGAGATGATTGATGCATTCATCGAAACGCGATTGAATCAAGAAAACCTCCAACCTCAGCCGGTTCTTGATGATTGGGCGTTCCTGAGACGAGTGACTCAAGATGTCATCGGGACGAACCCGTCACCACGACAAATTCGCGAATTCTTCGCCGACAAATCTCCCGAACGACGCGCTCATTACATTGATCGTTTGCTCGACCATCCGGGGTGGGCCGACAATTGGGTCGGTTATTGGCAAGACGTGTTGGCCGAAAACCCGAATATTGTCAATCCAACGCTCAACAACACCGGTCCTTTCCGCTGGTGGATACACGAATCATTTTACGATAATAAACCCATCGACCGCTTTGTCACCGAACTGATCCGCATGCAAGGTTCGACCTATTACGGCGGACCAGGCGGGTTCGAAATGGCGTCTCAAAATGACGTCCCGATGGCGGCCAAGGCGCACATTATTGGAACCGCATTTCTGGGTGTGCAAATGAAATGTGCTCGCTGCCACGATGCTCCGTTTCATGATGTGGGGCAAAAGGATCTCTTCTCACTGGCGGCGATGCTCGGGCGGAAACCTCAAGGAGTTCCGAAAACCAGTACCATCAATCTCAGCGACGAAGCACTCGAAGATTTGATCGTCGTTGTCTCGCTCAAGCCGGGTCAAACTGCACCTGTCGAATGGACGTTCGACGTAATTATCGACTCAGAGGATGTTCAACATCTCCTTTCGGACAACAAAGATAGTCGTGAGCAACTGGCGGCGTTGGTGACATCGAGCCAGAATGAACGGTTTCGAAATGTCATCGTAAACCGTGTGTGGAAACGATATTTGGGTCGCGGGTTTGTCGAGCCGGTCGATGACTGGGAATTTGCCGACCCAACACACGCCACGTTGTTAAAGAAACTTTCGGAAGAACTTGTGCTCTCCGGTTTCGATCTGAAAGCGATCACGCGATTGATCCTGAACTCCCGCACCTATCAACGTGAGGTCGTGGCAGAGGCTCCTCTGAATGACAGCGACTGGTTTAGCTTTGCTGGCCCTGTTCGGCGTCATCTCTCTGCGGAACAAATTGTCGATACGATGTTTGCAGCGGCCGGTAAACGGCTGAATGCCGGCCAAATGAATATCGATGTGGATGGATCACGCTCTTACAAATCGTCCCTCAATCTGGGACGGCCACATCGTGCGTGGATGTTCACTTCAAGTTCAAACGAACGTGATCGGCCCAGCCTTTCTCTTCCATTGTCAGAGAATTTCCTGACCATGATGAAAGCGTTTGGCTGGAGAACGTCGCGTCAAGATCCCCTCACCGAACGGGATGACACGGTGACCGTGTTACAACCGGCCATCATCGCTAACGGCGTCGTCGCCAAGCGTTTCACCCGGATGTCGGAAGATTCGATCTTCACGGAGTTGACTCTCGACAGCCAACCTTTGAAAACGCTTATCACACGCGTGTTTGAACGCTCGTTGACACGCCCACCCCGGCCAGATGAACTCGCCCTGTTTACAGAGTTATTGCAAGAAGGTTATGAATCACGCCGAATCGATGTTCCTCCCGAACAGATCAAATATCACTATCCACAAACGACCCTCGTCTCTTGGTCAAATCATCTTGACCCCAAAGCAAATGAAGTCAAAATTGCTCAAGAAGCGAAGGTTCGTAAAGGCGATCCTCCCACGATTCGCCTGGAAACAGACTGGCGTGAACGCATGGAAGACATGCTGTGGGTTATCGTCAATTCGCCAGAGTTCGTTGTCATTCCCTGATCGACACCCACACAGACACTTCTACACACCTGGAATTTCTCGCTTATGTACACATATCGAACTTTAACGGCTGGTCTTCTGGCACTCACATTCGCTGGCCTTGGCATGACAACCCTCGTCAAAGAATGGAAGAGCGGCATGGTCTGGCCGGAACCTGAAGTCATCACTCCCGGTGACTCCAATGCTCCCCCTTCTGATGCCATCGTCTTATTTGACGGTTCAAACCTCGACGCCTGGAAAGGTGGCGAGAAATGGAAGATTGAAGACGGCTATGCGATTTCCCAAGGTGGTGGGATCGCGACTAAAGAAAAGTTTGGAGATATTCAACTCCATCTCGAATGGGCGTCTCCCGAAAAAGTCACCAGTCGAGGACAAGGTCGCGGTAACAGCGGTGTCTATTTTATGGGGCAGTACGAAGTCCAAATTCTTGACAGCTATGAAAACGAGACCTACTTTGATGGTCAGGCTGGTTCGATTTACAAACAATCGCCTCCCATGGTGAATGCTTGCCGTCCTCCCGGAGAATGGCAAACTTACGATATCATGTGGACGGCTCCTCGATTCGAGGAAGATGGCAGCGTGAAGTCACCAGCCGTTATCACGGTTATTCATAATGGTGTCGTCGTCCAGAACAACTACGAACTCCAAGGAACGACTCACTGGCACAAGCCACCCGGTTACGTTAAGCATGCAGAAACTGGTCCCATCTCTCTACAATTCCACGGCAACCCGGTCCGTTTTCGCAACATCTGGGTGCGAAACATCCAGCCAATTGTCGGAGAAATGCCAGTGGAAGAAACCGAAACTGTGACAGAAAATTAAGCAACTCGATCTGAACGCTAAAAAAACAAATTAATCGCAAACCTTTCAGGCGAATAAGCACATGAACCATTTCACACGCAGAAACTTTTTGCAAACGTCGGCCCTCGCAGGGGCCGCCAGTTCAATCATCACTCCCGGCATGCTCACAGGAAGCGAACCGACGACTCCCTTCCCGATGGGAAAAGCCGAACACTGCATCATGATCTGGCTGGGTGGAGGAGCGTGCCACGTTGATACGTGGGATCCGAAAAAGAAAGGGGATGCGAAAGCTCGCAAGCCAGGATCGTATTACGATGCCATCGACACAGCCGTTGACGGTGTTCAAGTCTGCGAACATCTTCCCAAATGCGCCAACGTACTCGACCGCTTCATGCTGATGCGGTCTGTGCATCATGAAGTGATCGACGAACACGCTGCCGCAACGAACCGCATGCACACAGGCCGTGCGACAAGTGGAACCATCGTCTATCCGTCAGTCGGTTCGATTATTTCTCATCAACGTGGACCAGCAGGCGACGGCGTCCCCGGCTATGTACTCATCGGTTATCCCAATATCACCCGTGGTCCCGGTTTTCTGGGAGCCAAGGCGGGTTACATCTATTTGACCGACACCAGTTCTGGTCCGAATGGATTGTCTCGCCCCACCGACATTACAAAAGAACGTCGTTCACGACGCGAACAATTACTGGCCAAGATGCGAGCTGGCTATCGTCAGCAAATGTCACAGGATCAGTTTGTCAAAGATTATGACGACACACTGGCCGAAGCATTACGACTCTCGGGCCCGAACTTCATGAAAGTGTTCAATCTCGATGCCGAACCTGCCGACTTACGGAACGCATATGGCGGAGAGTTCGGTCAACGATGCCTGTTGTCTCGACGCTTGATCGAATCGGGCGTTCGCTTTATTGAAGTCTCTCACAATTTGAATTTCGTCAACGGAACCGGTTGGGATACACACAACGAAGGGCAATTGAACCAACACCTCCTGATTCAGGAACTCGATTCGGCACTTTCCACACTCGTCACCGATCTCGAAGAAAAGAAACTGCTCGATAAAACGTTGATTGTCGTCTCGACCGAATTCGGTCGTCCCCCGGGATTTGACGGAGGTGGTGGCCGCGGTCATCAATCGAAGGCGTTTTCTGTCGCCATGGCCGGAGGCGGGTTGAAGACGGGTGTCGCGATTGGCGAGACGGATGAACTGGGCAAAGAAATTGTTTCTCGGCCAGTTTCTGTCCCCGATTTACACGCAACAATGCACTGTACATTGGGCATTGACCCTTCCTTTGAATTGACGGCAGACGGTGATCGCCCCGTTCCGATTACCGATATGGGACAGCCTGTTCGCGAACTGTTCGCATAATCGTTACAGCATTCGTGATGATTTGGGGAATTTCCGAGTCGCGCACTTGCCTCTCTCCTTAATTCTGGGATAGTTCAGGAATCTCCCCGAACGTCGGGGGACTTTTTATTCTGCGCGCTGATGAAAGCGACCTGAGCGATGAAAACAATTCTGGTGACCGGCGGTGCCGGGTTTCTCGGCAGCCATCTCTGTGATCGACTGATCGAACGCGGTGACGAAGTCATCTGTGTGGACAATTTCTTCACCGGACGAAAAGACAACATTCGACACCTGGTCGGCCACCCTCGATTTGAATTGATTCGGCACGACATTGTCCATCCTCTCTATGTGGAAGCGGATCAGATTTACAATCTGGCCTGCCCCGCCTCTCCGGTTGCCTATCAATACAACCCCATCAAGACCATCAAGACTTCAACGGTCGGCGTCGTGAACGTCATGGGACTTGCCAAACGATGTTCGGCACGGGTCCTACATGCTTCAACCTCCGAAGTTTATGGCGATCCGACCATCCATCCCCAAACCGAAGATTACTGGGGCAATGTCAATCCGATTGGTCCGCGAAGTTGTTACGACGAAGGGAAACGGGTCGCCGAATCACTCGTCATGAATTACCATCACGACCATGGGACCGAAGTTCGCTTGATCCGAATTTTCAACACCTATGGACCACGCATGGACCCCAACGATGGTCGAGTCATCTCCAACTTTATCACGCAGGCACTCCGGGGAGAACCAATTACCATTTATGGTGATGGTCAACAAACCCGTTCATTCTGCTTTTGTTCCGACTTGATTGCCGGCATGATGGCATTGATGGATCAGGATCAAGAAACCGGGCCAGTGAATATCGGAAACCCCGTCGAAAACTCTATGATCGAGTTGGCCAACGAAGTTCTGAAGCAAACCGGTTCAAAATCAAAACTGAGCCATGTTGAACTCCCCGAAGATGACCCCAAGCAACGCTGCCCGGACATCACAAAAGCCAAGGCGACACTCCAATGGGAACCGAAAGTTCCGCTCGCTCAAGGGCTGGAAAAGACCATCGCCTATTACCGCGAATTGCTGACACAGGAGGGATCGTGAGTCGTTATTTGGTGACAGGAGCCGCCGGTTTTATCGGTTTTCATCTCAGCCGGCGATTGATGGAGCGTGGCGAGACGGTTGTCGGACTCGATAATCTCAATGACTATTACGATGTCTCGCTGAAACAGGCACGTTTGGAAATTCTTAACTCTGAATCGGCGTTTGAGTTTCAGCAATTGGAATTGGCTGATCGCGATGCCATCGCAACTCTGTTTGATCAGCAGAAGGTTGATGTTGTCATTCATCTGGCCGCACAAGCCGGCGTTCGATACTCTCTCGAAAACCCGGCTGCTTACATCGACAGTAATCTCGTTGGTTTTGGAAACATTCTCGAAGGATGTCGTTACGGCGGTGTCAAACATTTGGTGTATGCATCTTCCAGTTCGGTGTACGGCTCTAACAAAAAAACACCCTTCTCTGTCGAAGACAATGTCGATCATCCCATCAGTCTTTATGCGGCGACCAAAAAAGCGAACGAGCTGATGGCCCACACATACAGTCATCTGTACCAACTCCCCACAACGGGTTTGCGATTTTTCACAGTGTATGGACCGTGGGGACGCCCTGATATGGCGTTATTCAAATTCACCAAAGCGATTCTCGATGGTCGTCCTATCGATGTTTATAATCACGGTAAGATGCGACGCGACTTCACATATATTGACGACATCATAGAAGGCGTGATCAGAACAGCAGATAAAATTCCTGCCGACGACAACAATCGCACCCCCTACTCTGTCTACAACATTGGCAACAACCAACCTGAAGACTTGATGGAGATGATCCATCTGCTTGAAGGAGCATTGGGACAAGTCGCACAGAAGAAGATGCTTCCCATGCAACCGGGAGACGTTCCCGAAACCTTCGCAGATATCAAGAGTCTCTCAAGAGACACCGGCTTTCGCCCTCAAACACCTCTGGCAACCGGTATTTCAAAATTCGTTGAATGGTATCGCGAATTTTATAACGTCTGAAAGAATCTTCGCATCCCGGCAGGAGCAACTTACACACTCTGTAAAGGTGTTGCTTTCGGACTCTTCAAGGTCTCAATCGGCGCATGCGGTCAGCTCGCCCCTATTTTGCCCGCGCCTATCCAAATTACGCATCTTTCAGAAGATGTAACGGTTAGCAAAAAGCTTCTGGCATTGGATGCCCGCAAAGTTTTCCTAACCGGACCAATCGTCACGATCAGTACAACAATCGTCGTAACCATTTAACAGAATAGGGACTTGAGAGGTTCAAGCACTCTTGGGAACACGCCGATATCTCCTTCAGTCCCAGAGACCGTCTTCTCTATCTGGATGCTGTTGCCGTTGGACTTAGTGGGTGGTGAGGAGATCACCCCGGCAATGACCATCTTGGAGAAGTCAGACCAGAAATGGTCATGCCGTCGGACTCAAAAGACGCTGTCGGAAATGACACGAATATGCGGCAGGAGGCCGCAACTGAACGAGAGAAGAGACTCGTTCTTGAATCACGATATTTCAGACCGGCATAAATATTAGGTAAGGACGGCCGAACAATAGTTCCCAAGGGAAGGAGACTCGATTTTATGAAACTCTTCAGAATGTGTGCCGCTGCTGTGGCCGCCCTGATGATGAGCATCTCCGCCGCTGATGCCGGTGGTTTGCTTAGTAATCTCATGAAGGGCGGAGGATGCGGGGCTGAGAAGAGCTGCGGTTGTGCCGAAACATGTCAACCGACATGTTGTAAGCCAACCATTGCACGGCCTTGTACAACGAAGACTTACATTTACCAACGCCAATGTTCGAACATCAAGCCGCCTTGTTGCGATACTTGCTGCCCGGACAGTGGTTGTGCACCTGCTGAGTGCTGTGCTCCGGCTGACGCCGCTTGCTGTGCTCCTGCTGATGCTTGTGGTGACGATGCATGTGCTCCAGCTGATTGCTGTGCACCTGTTGACGCCGCTTGTTGTGCACCTGCTGAAGCTGCTTGCTGTGCTCCTGCTGAGTGTGCTCCTGAGTGCTGCTGCCCGGCTCCTGCCGATTGCTGTGCTCCTGCTGCCGCTGAGTGTTGTGCACCTGCTGCCGCTGAATGCTGTGCTCCTGCTGAGTGCTGTGCTCCTGCAGAATCTTCATGCTGTGCACCTGCTGATTGCTGTGCACCTGCTGAATGTTGTGCCGATGACGCTTGTGCTCCAGCTGATTGCTGTGCTCCTGCTGACGCTGAGTGCTGTGCTCCTGCCGACTGCTGTGCACCTGCTGACGCTGAGTGTTGTGCTCCTGCTGACGCCTGTGGCGACAGTTGTGGTTCAACTTGCTGCACAAGCAAAAAAGGTTGCGGACTTTTCAGCAAACTGTTTGGTAAGAAACTCTGCGGCTCAAGCTGCGGTGACACATGTGGCGACAGCTGCTGTGGAACCGAATGTTGCGATGCTGATCCTTGCGAAATCGCCAAGCTGATCTACCAATCGCAAACTGCTTGCTACGCCAAAGATCGTAGAGATGCCATCGATGAACTGGGTGACGACTACAACTGTCGTTGCAATCCAGAAATCATCTGTGCCATGGTTTACGCTTTGAACGATACTGATGAACGTGTTCGTAAAGAAGCTGCCGACGAAATCGGCGATCAAATCCGTAAGCACGGATGCTGCTGCACTCCTGAAGTTGTGGCCGCTTTGACTTGTGCTCTCGGCGATTGCGACAAAGATGTCCGTAAACAAGCAGAAGAAGCTTTGGAAGCTTGCGGATATGAAATCGTTGATGGCTGCTGTGACACTTGCGGCGACGTTTGTGGCGATTCTTGTGCACCTGGTTGTGCACCAGCTTCTCACGAAGTTCCTGCAAAATCTGCTCCTATGAAGAAATCTGCTCCTCCAGCTCCACCAGCTGACAAAGAAGCAAACTTCAAGAGCAAATTGAACATTCGTTCTGCTGTAAGCAAGAGCGGATTGGCTAACCTCTTCGGTTTGGCTCGCTAAACCAAGTTAGTCTACTTAGAGACGATTTCGACGGCCTCGGATTTTCCGGGGCCGTCTTTTTTTATGCGCCCCACACATAAAAACTCCTCTTGACAGAAACTTCCACGACATATTAAAAGCACAGTCCCATCCGTTTTCGTGGGTTTAACATTTCTGTTAACCCACGCCCTACTGGCACCAACCACTCCTTTCCTTCCTGTTGGGTTGGCCCGCCGAACTTCCTTAATCATATCGAGTTCGATCCTATGACTCTGCCCAAGCTGCGTACACAGCAGCCCGGCCAGGCCTCTGTCCTGATTGCTGGTTGCTCGGACGAATCGACGACTCTTTTCAGTCAAGCGATTCTTTCGCTCGGACATCGCGCGTTCCGCTGGAACGACGACACGTCATCCCCGGAAATCGTGACTGATTCCTCCTGGAATGTTGCCATTTGTGGTCCGAATCTCTCGGAATCACAGTTACAGCACATCGCAGATTCGGCTTCAGATGTCTCTCAAGTCCTCTGGGCTAGCTCCTCCGAAATTCCAAAGACACTCACTCAACTTGCCGAGCGGCTGCCAATATCTGAAAACCTCGAACAAGCCTCTTCGCTGATTCACCACGTCATCCAAAGCTCGCTTCTTTGTGAAGAACGTAACGACTGGCGAGGCCGATTTACCAGACAACTGTTTCGTGATCTGGTTTGCAACAGCGAACCGATGCAAGAAATACAAACTCAACTCCTCAACGAGGCTGATCGTAACACCCCTCTGATCTTATTAGGAAAACCTGGTGCCGATGACAGAACCGTCGTTTGGACGCTCCATCAATCAAGTTCTCGCGTCGATAGTCCATGCTTAACTCTGGATTGTGATAGTTATTCATCCACAGTCTTTGAGCAGGAACTCTTCGAATACCGCGACGATTCTGAGGGGCAAGTCCCCCCGCTACTGGAACAAGTTGATGGCGGAACACTGCTTCTGAAAAACCCGGAGACCCTCTCACAAACGACACAAAAAAAACTTATTCGTTTCCTCGAATCTCCGGCCATTTCACGTCCCGAAAGCCATTCGCTCCGATACATTAACATCCGCTGGTGCTTTTCGTTTCAAGGGTCACACTGGCCGCTACGAAACTCTCCTTTGAGTTTGTATCTCCAGGAACGTAACGATCTCCAACCGGTCACGATTCCTGCTCTGAATGAAAGACGGGACGACTTACGTGAAATCATCCGGCGGTCATTGGCAGAACACTCTATTCGGCTCGCACAGCTTCCTCCGATCCTCTCTGCCGATGCATGGCAATTGTTGGAGAATTATGCCTGGCCCAGAAACGAAGAACAGTTGCAACGTGTCCTGTCACAAATCACTCTGTTGAACAATAGCAGCACTGTAACCGCTGAATTGATTAGCACCTGGCTTGAGAGCGATTCGGAACAGGTGGAATCGACAGTCGGCTTGATGTCGTTAGCCGAGATGGAACGACAACTGATTGAAGCCACTTTCAATCGATTTGCCGGGAATCGAGAACAGACCGCTCAAGCTCTCGGCATCGGCTTGCGAACGCTCTCAGGAAAACTCAGGCAATACGGCTACCCTCCTCGTGGAGGCCCGGGGTCCAATCGTCGTCCTACGACTCACGATGATATTGATGAGACGACAACACGCCGTGCGGCATAAAGGCCACAAGATCGTCACAACCGGCAAAGAGACCGCCAATTGGGTAGTGGTTTCCCTCAAACTCAACAACAATCTGCACTGAGATACCTGCATCGTACATACTCTTTGTATGTCCGTTGGCCCCCTAAACTTCGAACGATTCACAGACGTTCATCGTCGATTGAGCGCATCACTCACCATACGTCAGAATGGTCAGTTGATGCTCAACGAAGATGCTCGCTCGGAATATGGCTTGCATCAATACCAATTCGTCATTTTGTTCTTTGATCGCGTCCAGAGAGCCATCGGTATCCGCTTTACGAACGATAAGACTGAAGATGGTGCTTTGCATCTTTTGAGTGGCTCTCACAACTCGTATGTGAATGCCCGCACTTTCTTCGAGAAATTTTTCAAATCGATTACAGCGAAGCCCACAAATTTGATCTGGAGCCAATGGGGGAACTTCTGGTGGCCTTCCTTCATGATCGCGACATCTTCAATCCCGAACGCCTCCAGTCCAAAAACCTGAGCGAGTATGACATGCCGGCCATCAAGTATGGCCAGCCTGATCCCGAAATCGACTGATTTATTGCTGATTTGAGACGTATGAATCACTCCTGATTTCTCACGTTTTTGCTCTCATTCATTCGATCCAGTCCGAGGCATATCGAATTCTCTGCCAATTCTCGGTAGGCTATCTCGTGAGTACAATCTTACCATTTGATTGATCGCGACCCCATTTGGAAAGGCGTCCCTTGGCGGATCAGCAACAACGAGACTTCGACGAGTTCCTGGAGAAGTTCAGTAAGCATCGCGCATTGATGCGCGAGGAGTTGAGCAAAGTCATCATCGGACAGGAAGACGTGATCGAGCAATTGCTCGCGGCGATTTTCACTGGCGGGCATTGTCTCTTGGTCGGTGTGCCCGGTTTGGCGAAAACTCTATTGGTGAGTACGCTGGCCCGAATTCTGGATGTCTCCTTCAAGAGGATTCAATTCACTCCCGACTTGATGCCTTCGGACATTACGGGAACCAATGTTCTTGATGAGAACGACGAAGGCCGACGCGAATTTCGCTTCGTTCAAGGCCCCGTATTCACAAACATTCTCCTTGCTGACGAGATCAACCGCACACCACCCAAAACACAAGCCGCCTTACTTCAGTCGATGCAAGAACATGAAGTCACCGTTGGCCAAACGACCTACGATCTCCCCGATCCCTTTTTTGTCATCGCGACACAAAACCCCATCGAGCAGGAAGGAACGTATCCCCTGCCTGAAGCACAACTCGACCGCTTTATGTTCAATGTCAAAGTCGATTACCCCAGCTTGGATGAAGAAGAACAAATTCTCGACCTCACCTCTCGTGGCGAGAAAGCAGAAGTCCGCAAAGTTCTCTCTGCCAAATCGATTCTTTATCTGCAGAGTCAAGTCAATCAGATCGAAGCCTCACCCCTCACGATCAATTATGTCGCCCGACTCGTTCGTGCCACACGTCCTTCCGATGGCAGCGCTCCTGACTTCATCAAAGAGATGATCGATTGGGGAGCCGGCCCTCGTGCTGGTCAATATTTGATCTCGGGAGGCAAAGCCATCGCCGCGATGGACGGTCGCCCCAGCATTGCACTCGACGATATTCGGAAGGTCGCGATCCCCGTTTTACGCCACCGCATCTCACCCAACTTCCAGGCACAAGCAGAAGGCATGACAGCAGAGAGCATCATCGAACGATTGGTGCAAACGGTGCCGGAACCGAATATTCCCAAGTATGAGTGATACTGTACTTTGTTTTTTGTATTTTGTTCTTTGGTATTGATCTAAAAAGATGAATAATATTCGTTTGATCACTTCCCTCCTTTCCTCAAAACAGGGATTAATATGCCTCGAACGAATTTCGAAAACTTGGAGATCTACCAACTTTCAGAACAACTCTCGGATGAGATCTGGCGACTGATAAAATCGTGGAGCCCGTTTGAGAAAAGCACCTTGGGAGGTCAGATCGTACGCTCCGCCGATTCAATTGGGGCAAATATTGCGGAAGGAACCGGCAGAGGTTCAAAACCAGATACACGTAGATTTGCCAGAATGGCAAGGGGCTCGCTCAACGAAACTCAACATTGGTTAAGACGCGCTTATCGAAGAGATCTCCTCAATCAACAAGATATTGAACGACTCAAACCCTTGGTGGATGAACTCGCTCCACGACTGAATGCCTATATTCGATCAATCATGTAACCGTCAAACGATGAATCACTGACAAAGTACAAAAAACAAATCACAAAATACCAATGACCAAAACCGCCGAATCCTATCTCAAGCCTTCCGTCATACAGACGGTCTCCCGGCTCGATTTACGGGCCAAGTTTATCGTGGAAGGATTTCTTCAAGGGCTGCATGCGTCTCCCTTTCACGGCTTCTCGGTCGAATTCTCCGAACATCGCCGTTACACGCAGGGTGACGATCCGAAAGATATCGACTGGCTCGTCTACGCAAAAACCGATCGTTATTACATCAAGAAATATCAGGCCGAGACGAACATTCAGGGTTATCTCTTGATGGACCTGTCCGAAAGTATGGGCTACACCTATCGGCAAGACCTGACCAAATTCGATTATGCGATCTGTCTTGCTGCCGCGCTGGGCTACATGATGATCCACCAGCAAGACCCGGTCGGCTTGATCACATTCGATGAAAAACTGCGGAACTCTCTTCCCCCCAAAAGCAAACGATCACAACTCGGAAACTTGCTCGGCATGTTGGCGAAGGCAAAGCCTGCCGGTCAAACGGAACTCGCTGCTAACCTGAAACGCATTGGCGCGATGATTCGCACTCGCAGTCTGCTGATGATCTTCACGGATTTGTTGGCAGACCCCGATGAAGTCATCGCTTCACTACGACAACTTCGCTTCGCCGGACACGACATCATTCTGTTTCATGTCCTCGATGAAGCCGAGGTCTATTTTCCGTTTGAAGGCATGGTGGATCTGAAGGATCCCGAGTCTAACGAGAATCTGGTCCTGGATGCGGACGGCATGCGGGGCGATTATCTCGACGCGGTCGGAGAGCTCCGCGGTCGTTATAAAAAAGAATGCCTCTCGATCGGCGCTGATTACGTCGCGCTTGATACAAGCATGCCATTCGACAAGGCGTTGTTAGAATATTTGTCACAACGGCAAGCACGGTTTTAGGTAGGGTTCGAAATCTGTTTGACTCGGGAATCAATGACATTCGCGACCCATTGATTCAGACTACATCCCGAACTTTCGGCCTCCATTGATACGGCCCGATGAAGATCTGGCGGGATGCGAAGCATGAAGTTTCCCGAGAACGGCTTTTGGGGTTCTTCTCCACGTTCTGCACAAAAAGCCAAATAGTCATCGACAGAATCATGGAACGCCTGAATCAACTCGCCGACAGACTCCCCCTGAAATGTAACAACGTCGCGAATGCCGAGCACTTGCCCGTGGAACAGGCCAGCCTCTTCATCCAACTCATACCGTGCGGTGTAGCTTTTGTATCTCATGGTGTGACTCCTGCATTTTCCAGAAACTCGCGAACAGATTTCACAGCTCCTTTATCCGTTTCTTTTTCAGGATGAGGTCGATGAAACACAGCCTTTTCACCATTGAGAGCAACTCGAACTCTCGATCCTCTTCCTTCTGAAATCTCGGCTCCATAATGCATCAACATTTTTTCGATCTCTCGCCAGGCAATGTTGCCGAGAACTGGATTCGTAAAAATCAAATTCAGCGTTTTCTGATGTTTCGCCATCGGAACAATACCTTCATCATCGGCAAACACCTTACGAGGAATGATACCATATTGTGATACCATTCACAATTTTTGGACTGCCGTACCCCCCAATCGAGACAAAACTATACATTAAGACACTCTCTGGGCAAGAAAAACAGATCGAATACTCATCACCTTGCGGTTATTCTTAACAAACACACCATCTGTGCCTCCCATCAAAGCCCACCATCCATGACACCTCTCGATTATCTCGTTGTTCTCGCTTATCTTCTGATGACCGTCGGGTTGGGCGTCTGGTTTGGACGCAATCAATCGCGTGATGAATTCTTTGAAGCCAGCAACTCGATGGGATGGTTCACCGTTGGCCTGTCCGTCATGGCAACTCTGTTCTCGTCCAACAGTTTCGTCTTCTACCCCTCCATTGTGTACGGCGACAGCTTGAAAATCTGGTTGACACTCATTGCTCATACCGCGATCTTCCCGCTGATCGCCTGGGTGTTCATTCCGATGTACTCACGACTGAAATGCCCCACCGCTTACGAATATCTCGAACGTCGGTTTCATGTCTCGGTCCGGTGCCTGGCGAGTGGTCTCTTCATTCTTTTACGCATTGGCTGGATGGCGTCCGCCACATTCGCGGCCTCTCTTGTTGTTGCGGCGGTCTCGGGAGTCGATCAGCATATCGTTATCATTGCGTTGGGCATTGTCTCGATTCTGTACACGATGATGGGAGGATTACGGGCCGTCATGTGGACCGACGTAATCCAGTTCTTTATTTTCTCAATCACAATCTTGATGGCGCTGGGGCTGTTGATTTCTCAACAATCGGGCGGCATCACCGAGATGTTCGAAAAATACACTTCCGACCGCCCGCATATGCTGGTTGATTTCACACCCTCCATGACTCTCAAATTTGGAAGTTGGGTCGTCCTGTTTGGCATCTTTCTCGAAGCGTTATCAGCATTCGGAGCCGATCAGGTTGCCGTCCAACGCTATTTAGCGGCTGATTCGGAAAAGACCTCTCAACGAGGATTTGTCTTAACGGTCATCGGCATCTGGCTTGTTGTCCCCGCTTTGCTCGTCATCGGTGTGGGACTCTTCGGTTACTATGGAGAACACCCGACCGACCTGCATCCACTTTTGGTCGAAGCGGGGATGACAGAGGCAGAGTTGGCATCGATGAATTCTGAAGAGATTCATGCCAGTATGGTGTCGAATAAGCTGCAAGACCAAGCACTCCCCCATTTTGTAAAACGTCATTTCCCGATGGGATTCAAAGGTCTTTTTCTGGCCGCGTTGATGGCGGCCATCATGTCGAGCATCGATTCGGGGATCCACTCGGTCACTACGGCATTCGTCGTCGACTTTCGCGACCGATTATTGCCTCATCTGAAGCCCGAAAACGAAAAGGACGATGTCCGGCTGATTCGCATTTTGATCATCAGCATCGGTGCCGTCTCGGTGACTCTCGCACTCTTTGTCGGACCATTGGGAGATGTCTTCACGATCGGAAAAATGCTCACTGCCGCCTTTGGTGGCCCGTTGCTGGCCGTCTTCCTGTTAGCGTTTTTCTCTCCCAAAGTGACAACGCCGGGCGTCTTTTTAGGAACGCTCATTTCTGCCACCGCGACTTTATACCTGATGGTCGCATTCGATGAATGGTTCTCGATCTGGTTCTGGCCGATTGGCTTTGGTCTGTCGATGTTGCTCTCGTGGGGTTTGAGTTTCATCGTGGGCCAACCACACGGCGGAGAGTTCACCTTCAAATCGGTGGTGAAGAATGTTGATAAATAGCCCCACCGGCCACGAAATTCGTAAGTTAGGTTAGCCGAGCGAAACGAATCGTCATCCAACGATTCCTAAGAAGATCTGTTCATTTGGTGGGCCACGCTGAGTTAATTGACTTCACTCATCCTCACTTCAACTTCCAAACCATCACGTCATCTATGGTCGCTTTCTTTGCCACCGCGAGTGTAATCATCCGTTTTGTCGGATGAGCAATGCCTTCCGATTCAAATTCTCCTACCAACTTGCCATCCAGATAAGTGGCCATCATCTTTCCCTCAACCACGACCAGTAAGGTGTGCCAAGAATCAGGAGCCAGGTCGAGTTTCACATCTTTCTTTTTGCTGTTGATCAGTTTTGTCAATTCGGGTGACTTCTCTCCTGTCTGACGACGGTCACGAATTTTGTTGTCCATGTGTCCGGTTTTGGAATCCATCATTGTCAATTTATTCAATGCGACTCTCGCCAAACAAAGATGACCGGCGTGAATGGTTTTTACTTCACGATCCACAAAGTCGAGGCCGAGGCTATCTCCTTTGCCAAGTTTGAATCTCAGTTCGACGGCTGCATCCTGAAAGTCGAGTTTCTGAAAGATGGCAACTCCATGATCGGCGACTTTGTGACGTTCGGCTGTCATCACGCCATCGACGAGATCGACTTGCTGATTGCCTTTGGCTCTCCACGGGCTGTTGCTCGTCCAGCCGTTACCGATTTCTTCTTTTCCGGGCGTCGATTCGTCCCGCTCGAAATCATCTTCAAAGATCAACTGACCACGAGCTTTGTACTCATCAGGAGAGGCAGCATCGCTTGACGACAAGCAGAGCGACAATAAAACGATCACGAGATAACAACGAGGCATAATATTCTCCGGGTGTGTTGAAAGAATCATTATAAACACGAGCAGCCCAGCAGCAAACGGAAAAACCACCTATGCGCGAGAGTACACTTTCTGTTGGCCTGGCGTTACCTAACGCGTTGGCTGGAAGCCAATGCCCAATAGTAAATAGATCGTGATTCCCTGATAGATCGGTTTGGAGATTGCAGTTGAAAAAATGGATTCAATGAGACCGAAAAACGGACAATGCCTTATGATGTTGTCAGGAAGATTCAGATGGCTTAGAAACGGACTTCCATTATCGATATAACCATGAGCAATGCTCAGCGTGGCATTGAGAACTGAGACTCACTTTTCCTTCTGATTTTCTTTTCCTTCTGAGACGGTAATCAATCTGAGACGGTAATCAAGCGGATGAATATTCTCATTGTTGATGACGATGAAAAAATCCGTAAATCAGTACTGAAAGGATTGGGAGATCTCGGGCATGAATGTGAAGGGGCGGCGAACGGAGATCGTGCGGTGGAAACAATACTTCGGCAAGCTCCCGATTTGATACTCCTTGATCTGATGATCCCCGGGAAATCGGGATTGGAAATTCTCAGCGAGATTCGTGCACAGGGAGTCAAGTCACCCGTGATTATTCTGACTGCAATGAGTGCTGTGCAGGACAGAGTGGAAGGCTTAAAGTTGGGGGCAGATGATTATCTGGTGAAGCCTTTCGCGTTTGATGAACTTGTCGCCCGAATCGAAGCCGTCAGTCGTCGTACCACATTACAACCAGCTATGGTTCTCGCCGTGGGGGCATTCACATTAGATCTCTCAACACACAGGGCCGAAGTTGAGGGGCGTAAAATTGATTTGAGTCCCACCGAATTCAGCGTGCTGGAATTATTAATGCGACACGAGGGGCGAGTCGTCACTCGAAACATGCTGTGTAAGCATGTCTGGGGATTTGAGTGGGGGGGATCCACCAACGCCATTGAAGTGCAAATCAATCGCCTTCGTCGCAAGGTTGATCGCAGTGAAATGGAATCACTGATTAAAACGATCCGTGGCCGAGGCTATGCATTACGCGCAAGTGCCGACACTGAAAATGTTTAGGATGATTTGTGATAGAGATGATCAGCCCTGAGTTTTCTTACAACTTCCTCAGTCTGCTAAATTCAGCTATTCCGACTATACCGATTATGACGATTTTTCAGGTAGATGAATACGGGTGAAAGTTCCAGACCATACTGGGGCCAGCATCATTCTCTGCATAAGAAATTCTCAATATTCGGTGGAAAAATGAGCGACTTACAGACTTTCATATGTGAAATCAGGCGACCAATATTTGTTGTACTCTGTACATCGTTTTGTCTGTTTATTTTACCTGTTACCATCTTTTCGGCCTCGGTTCCATTGCCCTTTGAATCGAGCGATGTTGACAGTAGCAGGCGGTTGGAAGAGTTGGAAGCGCAAGTGAAGCAGCTTCAGGAAATCGTGAGGACCGAACAGGTCTCCACAAGAACCACTTCTTCCTCAGATTTCGCCGGTGATGCTGTTAATCATCCTCATGATGTGGATCGCTGTTTCTCATGTACGGGTACGGATGATGGTTTTCCCACTGTGAGTGTCACAGGATTCTTACATGCGGATCTGGTCATTTTCAATCAGGATGAACTCAATCGAACAACGATTGGTGATCTCGAAAATGGAGCAGACCTCCGTCGAGCACGAGTTGGCTTTAAGGGCGATCTTACCCAAGAGATCAGTTACATTCTGGAATTTGATTTTGGAGAAAGCATCTCATTGTTTGTGGATAACTGGGTGAATTTTTCGGACGTTCCCGGTTTGGGAAATATTCGTATCGGTCGCTGGAGACAGCCTTTCGGGATGACCGAGTTGACGAGCGTCAAGGAGCTTCCATTTCTGGAACGCCCTACCATTTTTACTTTCGCTCCTTTTCGACAAACCGGAATCGGTTTTGCAAATCAGAGTCTCGATGAACGTGCCACTTGGGCGCTGTCGGCTTATCGTTTTCCCAGCGATAATTTTGGTGGCAACGTGGGTGATTCTGGAGGCTGGGGATTCGCGGGGAGGGTGACATTGCTGGCATTCGATGATTCGAGTGATGCTCAACGGATTCATTTGGGAGGGAATTACAGCTTCCACGATCCATCCGACGATACGATGCGATTTTCCAGTCAGCCAGAAATTCAGGTGACAGAAAGTACCGGTGGTTTGTTGCCGACTCCCCAAGATGGTGTTCCTCCCTTTGTGGATACCGGCGTAATGTCCGTTCTGCGGTAGACCAACAATAACGGAGAACAAATCTTTGATTCACGCAGCCAGCCTGGCTGCGTAGTCTTTCTCGAATTCCTCAGGCGTCTGGTAGTTTAACGACTGATGGATTCGTTCGGTATTATAAAACGTCTCGATGTACTTGAAC
>Ga0222718_10000170_pt1 | contig 64338 bp, 101 predicted proteins | sample C33_27DmetaG_FD_165045 | JGI IMG/M metagenome (GOLD analysis project Ga0222718, IMG submission 165045) | Estuarine water microbial communities from San Francisco Bay, California, United States - C33_27D | ecosystem: Environmental > Aquatic > Marine > Unclassified | place: USA: California... | reverse complement strand
CCCTCATTAGGGTCTGGAAGTCGTCACTCATGACCTCGCCATCGAACACCATGCTCTCGGACATCTGATCGAGCATCTCGTCAAATTGTTGAAGTATCTTTGGAAAGTTGACCAATTCCTTGCCGTTCCTTGAGAACATCTTGACCTCGTCCTTGTCCACGTCGCATATTGTTATCACTCTGACTCCATCCAGTTTTGGTTCAACATAGACTTCACCTGTCATCTTCTTTTCGTGCTTCTTGCTGTCGTCTGCCAACATACACTCGAACACGGGCACCTTCATCGTAGAATGCTTATTGATTGTCTTGTGTGTGACACCACATCTTAGATCCTTTATCAAGATCCTACGATACCAGTCGTTCCATTCTTCCATGTTTGATCTATCACAAAGGTCTTGGATCACATCTCGCATTTCATTTCCTGTGAGAGTCCTGTCTTCTAATCTTCTCAAGACATCATCGAACTCGGTCTGTGTGATGCCTGTGCCATCCTTCTTGCTGGTCGGTACCTTCTGGACTCCAAATGTCCTGAATCCATCCAAGGCCGCACCAACGCCGTTGAAGAATCTGATGTTCTCCGCATCGCTCTCACGCCTTATGATGGCCTCCTTCTTCAGTCTCGAATTGTCCGCTTCCAGTTCTTGTATGATTTTCCAGGGTTTCATTTTATTACTCCTAACATTGTAAAATGATTTTCAATAGACCACAAGTCTAAATCAATGGGTTCTCCTCTTAAATTTTTAATTGTTTTGGTAAATCCTGCCATTTTATATCTTCGAAATGGATATTGCCATGTGGCATTGTATTGCCATTCTCCTTCCAGGATGTGTTTGTCAGCATCTGATATAAGGCACAAAGGCATATGGATTGCTTCGATCTCAGATATATGACCTTCCAGGTATGCTTGTAGTATTCTATTTTGTGGTATTGGATGCTCGAGATGTGCTTTGCCCTCATTGGCACCTTCCGCCACATAATGGGCCTGTCCAGGACATCGTGCCTTTTGTGTGTCCCTCAAGTATCTCTGTAAAAAATAAAAGTACTTGCCTTTGACTTCTCTGTTGACATTTTCACTTAATAAATCGTTTTTGAATCTATTTAGAATTTCTACATCTGCCTCAAGCGATACTTTGTTGGCAGATTTAAATTGTAACTTACCTACCAATTCGCGATCTAATCGCATATATCTATCTAGTTCAAACATTGTTTTTCATTTTACAATAAGGAACAAACTCTGCACAGATGTCGTTTTTCAATAAACCCATGGACACCTTAGGTTCGTGTGGTGGATTGAACTGATCATCTTCGGATGCGTGTGAAAGATATGCTTCTCTCATAAGAGTACTCATTGCCACTGGTGCGTCCCATGATGTGCCTCGGCAATGTTGCCATTGCTTTTTAGAGGCAGAATGTATTCCTTGTGCATTCCTTCCACATATATCGATCAGTGCCGATAGAATTTTATCTATCCAATCTTTGGGTAGAAATTTAGTTGCACCGTCTTCTTTTGCTAATGCGTACATTTTTACAAGTCCTATATAGATACCTTGATTGATTTCTCCTCCGTCCTCATCTCCGTAATATTGTTTGATTCCCAACAATATCTTTTCAAGAACATCAGCATCGCCGGTCATTTCTAAACCTTTGTATGCATAATCAAAATGTGAGAAATAGTGTTTGTTTGGACCACACTTGCCCGGGCTCTTTCTCACTCGCTTGGGTTCTAAATCTATAGCACATTTTTTGAATAGGGTATCAACAGTATAGGCATTTTTTACCCTAGGATTATTCCTATCGTTTTCAGAATGGACATCATTGTGCCATCTGTGTAATAGACCCCTGTGTATCTCTTCCGTGCCCGCCCTCAATATACCTGTGTCGTTTAATATCTCAAATGCAATGGCATCAAAAGATTGATGTGATGTCTCAACATAGGTCATGGGCACTGCCTTGAAACCCAATACCGATAATGCGACAGACGTGTGTTGTCCATCAAACAAAAAGTATTTTCCGTCTCTTTTGACTGCTGATGCGGGTCTTACCACCCGGGGATCAAATTTTTCACATATACGAACCACGTGTGAAGGTCTCAAGTCTCGTTGTACAGAATAATTGAAACATAGATCGTCATTGATCTCCACTTGTGAAATACCTTGAGGTAATATCATTTCAGGATCTTTTTGTAATTCTTTCAGCCTATCTCTGGCTGTTTCTAACCTTGTTTTGAAATTGGCTACTTCATCTTCGCCGTCTTTGTAGAATTCCTCAACCACTTGATTGAGAGTTTTCACTTTGTTTTCCATATCATCTCCTGTATGTTGACTCAATTACACCCAAAGGGTGCGGAGTCGTGTGTTCCGCCGAATATAAGCGAGATCCGACGGAACAAGTTTATAGACATTTACTTTAATATGTCTTGTTAATTTAATTTTAACACATTATCAAAATATGTCAACTGTCTGTTTTTAAACAACAATATTACTTTTTGGTGGTGTTTTGATAGGTGAAGTTGCATTCTTGTACTCGTTGATCACTTTTTCATTGGCCAATCCAATTACCACAATATTCCTAGTTTCTATTTCTATATCTTTTGATTGATCCATTGTGGGAACAAATGTACCAAAAGCCAGTCCCTGTGGGCTCATCATGATTACCAAAGGTTTCTGTATGGTGATTTTATTTTGATCGTGATCAGTTACTTTGGCAATGACTTCTTCCCCAGTGACCAATTTTATAGTTGCTATTTTTTCTTTTTCTATTATCATTGTTCTATTGTATATGACAATTAATTAATTGTCAAATGTGCTAAACAATAAATATTCAAAAAATGAAAACCTACACCCCCACCGATCAGAACACAAAAGACTTGTTAAAGAATTGGACAAGGAAAAACGGACAGAATTATGAATTGTTTATAAGATACGGTTCTGACAAAACTATTACGGCCAAAACTTTGAAACAAATAGAGCAAGATCCTACAACAACATTCAAATCGAACAGAAGAATAAATTTTCAATGTTATCCTTTTTTATTTAAACACGATTATAAAGAAACAGTGTTTGTTGATTGGGAGTCTAGCACGTTCTATCAACATTTCAAATTAAATAATGATGGATTAATTGAGGTAACCGAGTTACCTCGTAACACTATATCTTATGCTGATTATGAAAGATATGCAATAAAAAAGATAGAATCAAATATAAAAAATTTTATAGATGCTAACAATGACATAGTATTAATGTACAGTCAGGGAATCGATTCTATACTACTAATGGCTTATTTGAAAAAATATAATGCTTTGTCCAAAACAGAACTTGTATACGTAAATAATTCTGAGCCCGTAAAAAAGCCTATCACTCATGATAACAATGTGGTTAATCCTTACTGGGCACATCGATTTACTTTTGAAGATGATATATTAACCTCAAGGAATTTAGATTTATCTTTTGAAAAAACTCTAGGATTCAAAAAAATTACTGAGATAAAAATGGACGAAAATACATTAAAAAAATGGGCAAGTTCTATAGATCCGGAACCATTTAACAATTATCAATCATACGAAGTGGCAGAACAGTTTAAAGATAGACCAATGTTGGTAGGATTTGAAGGTAACTCAGTTTTATTGCACAAGTGGGAATGGATTAGGAGGATAGGAAAACGCATACCTATAGATAAAAAATATTATACCAACACAATAAACAACATAGATTGGAGCCTTGATTGGAACAACGACTGGAATATTATTACCTATATAACTCCCGAAACAAGAGGATGGAATTGTGAAGCCATCAAAAACGAATATTCTCCAATATCTGATTTTGAGTTGATGTCTATGTTGCCTTTTATTAACACAGAAACTATAGATCCTTTAAATGTAGCGAACGCAACATTAGCCAAAAAAATGATTGTTCGCCTTGTGGGGGATACATTTAATCATTTAATTGTTAACGAAGGCAATGATTGGATTAATTTTTGGAACTTGGCCAGAATACCTGTTCAAGAAGTAGAACCCGAAAACTTATTTTTATATGTGAATAAGAAAAGTAATTTACATAATGTTTCTTTTTGTAAAAAAGCATTACAAATGTCTAAAAAAACAGGTTGGATTTTTGCTGTTGATTTACTACATATAAAATTTACAAATAAGATAACTTTGATGTACAAAGATAAATTTCCTACAAGTATAGTTAGTGTATTTTAAAACTTATATTTTCCGTGTTTGAAGACATCGTCCACTAATTTTTGACATTCGTCATGCCAGTACTGTCCGCTTTCTCTCAATTGCTCGTTCATTGTTCGTAGTCTTTCCATTTTCTTTTTCAATGTTCTTAATTGAGCGGCGGATATTATTTTTTCCAGTTCTTTGATTTTGGTTATCTTGTCGATCACATCATCAATGACCGGGCAGGTTATGTCAGGAACTTTAGGAGCCTTTTTCCTTATTTTCATCCAAACCTGTTTGTGCTTTGGTAGTTTACGTTTTTTCATTCACACCCCTGTTTAATATCAAATATTTAAGGTTAGGGTGACAAGTGAATATACGACATTATAAGTTATATGATCGTATTATGTTGGGGGAACTTCTGTTCCCAGGTGTCCCCAAACCCGCAAGATTGTTGGCTATTAAGCCGCTAATCTTAGTTGAGATTGACCAACTGTTAGGTCAGCAAATCCCAATGCTTTTTTATTAGCATTTATAAAATAACCCGATTACGTCGGAATAATCACGATGAACTCCAGATAGTTTTAACTGTCAATCGATCCTAGTTCACCCCCTCAAAGCACAAATCTATTGTGTGTGTGTTTCAAGTGAGTGGTGGAGGTGGTCGGTACTGCCCCGACGTCTTGTCCAGGTATTGTCTACCCATCAACGTCCATGCTAGTATTTAAACACATTAATGGTATTTTGTCAATAGGTTGACACTTGTTTTTTTGGATGCTAATATAAGTTTATGTCAAAAAACAGAAAATTTATTTTTACAGATAAAACAGCACCCGCTGAAGAACAGGTCAAAGAAATTGAAGCACTGGGTTACAGACGAGCAGTGAAATCTTATCAGTCCGGTTCCAAGGCAAAATTTGTGGAAGTGGAATGGACTACCAAAAGTGGTGAGGAGTTCTACAAACTACAAAAATTACCGTTGGGTAGATCAAAAAAACTGGGTAGATAATTTTTAATACATCTATCAAATCTATAAATACGATTACAGCGCCACTCCAGTAGTGACGTCGGAATTAACAGGACGCTTGAGTTTTACTCTTTACTGTTTGACAGAACGCCCTTCCGTATGGTATAATAAACCTAGTAGTTAAACTTAAAACTAGGAGAATATTATATGAAGAAAATGATTCTGACGTTGTTGATATCTATCATAACAACAACAATATCGGCCAAGGAATTTACAATGGCCATTCAACCCACATTCGGTGCTCATCAGCATATAGGATATGAAATAATCGAGAGATTAGAAGCACGAGGCATAACAGTAAACACAGTACCAACAAAATCATCCATCAAAGGTAATTCCTTGCTGATGAATAAACAGATAGATGTCAACGTGGGATCTATCACATCGTTCATTGTTTTAAATGATAAAATGCCTGGGCAAAGTTTGTTGCTATCTGCCATTGGGCATTACAAGTATTTCTTACAATGTACACCTGACGTCAAAACAATGGAAGATGTTAAAACTACAAAAATTGTCACTTCTGGTAGAAACACCTTAGAACATCACACAATCAGGTGGTTGGCAAAAGAACACTTTGGAGATCCTTATGCACTTGATGAAAATTTTATTACCATGAAAAGACCTCAGATATGGCAAATATTGCAGGCCGGATCTTCTGACGTGAAATGCGTGATGACCGGAGCACCATTGCAGAACAAGATACAGGACGAACTGGGTTTTGTTACAGTTGCCACAAGTGATGTTGAAAAAGGTATAGCAGGATCATACAATGCCTATTGGACAAGGAAAGATTGGGTTGATCAGAATCCCGATTTGGCTTATGCTTTCATAACAACAGCAGTAGAAGTTATACGTGATTACAACAAAGACCCTATAACAATTTTAGAAAAATTTATTCAGAAAGACAAAATGGACACAACTGCGGAGTATCTACAAAAGGGACACATAAAAAATCAAGCAATATTCCATTCCGATCTAAGGGGATCAGAGTATTTTAATAATTTTTTATACGAAATAGAATATCTCAAAGATAACAAAGACGACATATCAAAAATGATCTATCGTGCAGAGGCGTTGAAATAATGCAATTGATTTCCGTTGCTCCTCTCAGAAACAATGTAGAGTTATTTAGACCTATAACTCTACATCTACGACCCGGCGAAGTAAACACGTTGATGGGAGCATCGGGTATTGGAAAAACTAGTCTTCTCGAATGTATCTCCGGAGGTTGCGAATACACAGGAAAGATCATAGACAATTCAAATATTTTCAGGGTATTTCAAGATACAGAACAACTATTTCCTTGGATGACCGTGAGGGAAAATTTAAAACTGGTTACAGATATAAATTGGAACAAGATTGCTAAAAAATTAAAATTAGAAAAACATTTAGATAAAATGCCCAACGAGTGTTCAGTTGGTCAGAAACAACGGTTTACTCTGATGAGAGCTCTATATAGTGATAGATCAATATTGTTATGTGACGAACCCATGAGCGGTGTTGATAGTGCCACAGGAAAAGAAATAGTGAGAGAATTTAAAAAATTAGTCAAAAGCACAAACAAAAAAGTTTTATGGGTCACACACAATCAAACAGAAGCCAAACAATTAGGAAAAGTTATCAAAGTAAAATGAATAGTATAAAAAGTTTTGTAATTATTTTAATAGTTTGGCAGTTGCTATCAATGTCTATAGGTAACAATTATATTCTACCAGGCATCGATACATTGATAGTCGAATATCCTCAATTACTAACTGATATAAGATTTATAGGTGCCTTAACAGACAGTATCTTATTCCTAATTAAAACTTGGTTTTTGATATTGAGTCTATTGTTTGTTGTGATTATAATATCTGTTTTAAATAAACAATTTAGATTTATCTTCAAGAGCCTTTGTGCATCTTTACAACCCACACCAACTTTTGCATGGTTGCCGGTCTTCATGCTCGTGTTTGGAGTGAATGAATTAACAATAATTTTATTAATGATCTTTGCTACCGTTTGGATGGTGGGATTAAACATGATCGTTTCCTTGGAGGAATCTCTGACAAAATGGTCTAAACACTGTGGCAATCTAAGATTGGGAGTAATAGAAAGTATAATAAAAGTTTATCTTCCTAGTTTAAAACCTTTATTGGTTGCTAATTTCAAAACGTGTTGGAATTTGAGTTGGAGGATATTGATAGGTATAGAAGTTGTGTTTGGCACTATAGGCAGTCATTGGGGTATAGGCACTTACATGACAGATGCTAAAGACATAATGGAAACATCTACCATGTATGCTGTCTTTTTCATTATTATATTAATAGGTATTGTTGTAAACGAGTTATTTGATAAAATTCTAAAGGAGAAAAATTAAAATGAATAAGAAAGTACATAAATTTCAAGTAGTGGGTGGCAATTTTGACAAAGAATTATCATACTATAAGGCAAACTTTGGCAGAGAATATTTGGAACAGGTGCTTGAAAAGAAAGATTATAAAAAGTCACTTAAAATGGGACAAGCAAATATTGATTACAAAAAAATTGGTATAAAAAGAAATTCTCGAGGTTATATAGATCCTGTTAAAATGCCAACATTAGAGAAACTAAGAAAATTGCTAGGTTGGAAAAATACTCAAATGATCATAATGAAATACGAACAAGGCGAAATACAACTAAGACACATAGATCATATGCCCGATTACGATATAGCAGAGAGAAAAGAATTATATGTCAAAGCAAATGAGTTTAAAAATCCAGAGTACCATAGAATGTTATTAATGTTGAATGATCGAAAGCCTGGACAGTTCATGCACATCGAAGACAAAATTATTAATAGTTGGAAACAAGGCGATATGTTTTATTATAATAGCAAGGAAGTATATCACGGAGCAGGAAACTGCGGAAACGAACCTCGTTGGATATTGAGAATAACAGGTATCCCAACGAAGAAGTTTGAAAACTTTAAAAAGAAAAAAATTATAAAGTTATGAGCGAAATAATATTAGAGCTAGTACATCAGGCTCCGGGAGAGTTTGAAATACCATCAATCAACTATAAGGGTATGAACTATAGAACTGTGTATTTTATAGATAAATGGGAGCAGGCTCAGGTGTACGAAGTTGATAATAAAATAGTATCCAATTGGAAAAAACACTCTATGCACACAACAAAATTTGGACAATCTTATTGTTCTTTGAATTTAAGCAGACAGCATCGTAGGTTTGTTGTTCTGTATCATAATAAAAAGTTAAACAAAAATATCGTGCAAAAATTATTAGATAAAAAATTAAAGGATTTTACATGATTGATGTTCACTGGACGGCTAATGGAAAAAAACATCTAAGCAAAGTGATCGCTGTGGAGTCCGATCCTAATTGTAAATTTTATTATAAAACAGATGCATTGACGAATTATGATTTTAAAAATTGTCCAGACATCACTTTAGATGAATTGATAAAAAACAGACTTCTAAAATTAAAACAACAAGATACTAGGTTGATCTTGTGGTACAGTGGAGGAACAGACAGCAAGACAATATTAGATTGTGCATATCGTCATAATATTGAATTTGATGAACTAGTTTTTTATGACAAATTATATGATCCTTATCCATTGTATAAAGAAGAAAAAAGATTAGTAATGAAGGATATACAAAATTACAATAAAAAATTCAATAGTAAAATAACAGTATTGGATGTGGGATACGAGACTGCCAAAAGTTTTTATTTAAAACACAAAGAAGATTGGGTTAGGCAACCTTTTATCACAGATAGATTTAGCAAACATATGAGATATAATATTTTAGATACTCACCCAATAGAGAAAGAAAGATTAATCAACGACAAAACAATTCATATAACTGGAAACGATCATCCTCGTCTTTACCTCGACGATAATAAATGGTATTTAATTTATTTTGATACACAAGAATATTGCACATACTATCTACCTCAATTTTTTAATCTATTTTGGGACGATTTTGAAATTCTCAATTGGCAAACACACAAAGCCATTGCTTTTTATGAACAACACACAGATTTAGATAATGAAAAAGTACAAAAATTCCAAGGGCACAATCCTGTGTTTGATCACAAAGAGTTTAAAAAATCTCTAGGACTTGTTATGCCGGATAACGATGATATTGCTTATAAAAGACAAAATGCCTTTTTATCCACAACTCATGTTAATTATGAATGTGCATCTATGGAAAAATATGCCAAAGAAAATGATAAAGAAGTTTTTGACATCTATCAAGAAGGAATGAAAGTATTAAAAAGTATTAATTTTGAAAAAGCAATTTATAGTGATTTGATCTACATTAAAGATCAAAATTTTTGAGAAAATAGTAAGAATAAGGACTGTTCCACTTTAGGATAATTTCGTTGTCGGGTTTCATGATAATTTCATTTTTATCATTAGTCAACAACGGAAAATAAGATAAACAACTAAAATCATTTATGGTCATGTCGGCGATGTTAATATAATGTTGTTTATGAGCATTTTTTACTTCTAAAATAGATTGTGTGATCGATGTGGGTTCTTGGACACTAAATTTGACCACGATTCTTTTGTTATCGTGTTCACTTGTATAATTCATAACTCTTTCGTTATTAAATTTTATTTCAATAGGATTCTCGTTTGTTTTTTTAAAAGTATCTACGTAGATTGATATATCTAAATGTTTATTCATTGTCGTCCTTGAATCGATCTTTTAATTCTTCTGCTTTCTTGTAACTCCAATAGTATAACACGTCAAGCCATATTAGATTAAAAACATATCCCAGCATTGTAAATCGTATTCCCATTATGCTTGGCAACAGATACAACCCCAAGAACATGAAAAATATATAATTGAACACTCTCTCGTTGGGTACCCACCAGTTCAGCCAGTTGTACATCTACGTTCCTTTCGACAACAGATCAATTAATTTTTCTGTTGTTCCTAAATAATAACTTTTTGTTGTGCCCACGTGTCTTATCAGTGTTGTAAAATTTTTGTATTTTTTTGAATCAATGATTCTTCTGTCCATGGGTAGAGCGATCTTTGGTCTGGGAGAGCAATTAAATATCTTGAACCTATTTTCTTCTGTCGTCATTCCTGGATCTCTTGCGGCTATGTAACTCAAGGTCACTTCCGGATTCCAATTTAAAACAGTCATTGGATGTTTGCCATCGGCGATCAATAGTTTCACAAGATCCGCTTCACTTTGTAGATATCCATGTTTCGTGTTTCCCTCGCTGTCTTTTAGTGTGGCATCGTATTCCTCTTCGTACATGATAGGATCGGGTATGTACAATTCATTAAACCCCATCCCCGTCAACAATATCCCATCGCGATCATTCACATAATCCAACACAAATTTCACAGTGACAGAACCTGCTGTCATTATGCTACAATATTTTTTCGAATGAGCAATCAGATTATCGATATATTGACTCTCGTCGATGTTGATGATATGTGGTTCAACATTGTTTTGTTTGCACCAACGAAATGCCCACCAGGTATCTAACGAGTTCTCTTTGTTGAGAGTTACCACTATTGGTGTGAATTTAATTTTTTGTTTGACCAATATGTCCGCAACATACTCGCTATCTATTCCCCCACTCATGGCAAGATAGATTTTTTTATTGTAAGTTTCGTGTATGTCTGATACTGCGTTGCTCGTAGCGACATCCATGGGAACAATCTTATTGGCTCCTTTGGGTCTTAAAAAACATTCAAAATCATTGCTTGGATATGGATTTTCATAACTTCTATTCCATTTATATTTTATCCAATTATCTTTACCGTATCCTGGCAGAGAATCATAATCCATTATTTCGTAACCAATTTATGTAATGTGTTTTTTGTTTTTCTAAAAATTTAGATTGAAAGTGAGGTACGACCGATTCGGATTGTGTTTTATCTTGGCTCCAGGCAGTTTCCCATATGTGACAGTTCAACTCCCAATTCTTTTCGGAATATCTTGTGTCTCTGTATTTGTAAACAGTCACATTGGTTTCTTTATCGTTGATTGGGTTACAGACGGTGTTGAACCAAGCACCAGGAAAGTATTCCATCATTGTGTATGGATACACACAGAACCAAGCGGCACCGTGTTTCCTTTCTCGATCTTCTTGTAGCATTGTCTGTCCAAAATCATTATCTAATTTTTCTTTGTTGTTGGGAGCATACTGCACTGACGAATTTTCTAAAATCTCCCATTCAACTTCTTCCACAGATAGTTGATCATATATTTTTGGATGAACTACTGGAAGATGATCCATGTCTAAAAAAATATTAACAATATCAATATAATTTGCCTTCACATTATCTACACGCATTTCTTCCAACACAAGATGATCGCTCTTGATATAATCTATTGTGGGCAAGTCGTGTTTTTCAGAAAACAAATAGCCATTCCATTCAAAAACTTCTTTATTTTCTAAATTCTCTTCATTCTTACACCAATGTGAAGTGCTACCGGAACCAACAGGTTCTCCTTTGCTTGTGAATGACCAACCATGATATGGACATAGTCTGGTATTTTGTCCTTGTGTTCCTTTAAAATAAGAACCCTGATGTGGACAGATATTGCTGTAAAGAGTGTACAGGTCTTTGTTTTTATTTAATGACCAATCTTTTAAATGTGGTAAAACTTTCCACGAATTATTTTCCAAATCGTTTTTGTGTCCGAGCAACATAACAATTTTATTTATTGGGTGTTAAGAAAGCGTATTGACGTCTTGAAACAATGCAAGTTCTTTCTTTATTATCTCAATATCGTTGTTGTTCATATTTTCCAAAAGAACTTTTGATTTTGCATATACACTGCCAGGAACAGATAGTCCTAATATGTTCAATGAATCATTTATGATTTGTTCTGCGGTTTTTCCGGAATCCGAAATCTTATTTTTGATTCTAACATCTTTTAATGCCTTACGTGTGACTGATCTTATATCTGTATAATCAACGACATCCGGTAATCCTCTCAATCTCATAACACTTTCTATTATTTCATTTGCCGACGAATCAGATGCAGGATTGTGATATAATGCATTATCGTAACTGGAATTTGTTTCATACTCGTCAAAGTATTTTTTCCAATCGGCGTTCTGACTCAACCTAGATAGCAACTGTGCTATTGTTTTGTCAGAAGCAAAACTTTGATATATGTTGTGTGTGGTCAATGATTCGCTGTAGGTAAAAATAGATCCTAAGTTAGATGTTTCAAGTGCAATTTGTGTTTCAATTGTATTTTTAACAGACACAAGATTATTATAATATTCGGTATATATACCGGTCGACAAATTGTTGTGAAAGTTTGTTGATGTTGAAATGATGGAACTAACTAAAGAATTAAATGTGGACACGTTCAAATCTGTGCTGTCTTCTAATGTATCTATCAAATCACTCATGTTTTGCAATGCTGTCTGATATGCTGTGTCTGTTGACATAATTTGTTGATTTATAAAAGTCATTGTTCTCGTTAAGGTTTCTAGGGTGTTATCCAGGTAACCGGCTATAGAGCCAAAGTGTCCATTTATTCCTCTGTTCATAGAATCTGCAGTCACTCCGTACAATGTGGGTATGGTCAAAATGAATCCTTGCACTTCGCTTAGATGTTGTAAGAATGTTCCTGTGTTTGGCCTGTCGTCGTCTGGATCTTGTTCACCTAGGCTACCATCTAAAATTTTTACAGTGTGTGCATCTAGTTCGTCCAGATATTTGACATTTAGATACGTGTTTGTGTTTATGGCATCTTTTATGCTGTTCTTTTGTGAGTTGGTCAAAACTTCGTTGATATCTGTTTTTGAAAGCAATGTTCTCGTTTTGGAAATAAATCCTGTGTTACAGTTTGTTATTCCATTTTGAACTCCTTGATTGGAGAAATTCGGAGATGTGTTAACTAATGTTTTTAAACCTTTTAAGACTGCCATTCTATGATCCTACAAATACATTGGGCGAACCTTGTATTACTCTAGTACAGGTCGGGTCACCCACCCTACCAACTCTTATACCTTCCGCATACACAGATCGAGTGGTTGCTTTCAGTGTTGCCGAATGAGGACAACAACACGGCGGACATCTACACGGCAAGAGATGTCTTGTGTTCCTATGACCATTTCCGGACACTCTTATACCATTGGCGAACACACTTCTAAATGCACCTTTTCTATAAGGTGTTGAACAGTGTGTTGCTTCTCGATCACCTTTTCTTGCAATTGGTCTAGACATACCAATATTTATGGCTGTGAAATATGTGCGTTTTTAATGTTTAATGATAGAGTCGATGTCGTGTAATTTACGTAACAACGGTTCTAGATCTTTCAAATTTAAGTTATTGGGACCATCTGAATATGCCTGATCAGGATTGTCATGAACTTCCATGAAGATCGAAGCAACACCAACGGCAACACCTGCCTGTGCGATTACCGGAATGTGTTCTCTATTTCCTCCGGATGTTGTTCCTTGTCCACCCGGTTGTTGACAAGAGTGTGTGGCATCTAGACACACAGGGTATCCTGTCTTCTTCATTTCGTATAAAGATCGCATATCAGTGACCAGTGTGTTGTATCCAAAAGACACTCCACGTTCACATAACATTATTTTATTGTTGCCCGTGGATGCTATTTTTTCTGCCGAATGCTTGATGTCCCATGGTGCCATGAATTGTCCTTTCTTAAGGTTGATCCATTTGTTTGTTCTGCCAGCCGCTAATAACAGATCAGTCTGTCTGGAAAGGAACGCAGGTATCTGTAACATATCTACAACTTCTGCGACAGGACCACACTGCTCGGCCGTGTGTATGTCTGTCACCACAGACACATCAAATTCTTTTTTTAATTTTTCAAATATTTTTAGTCCTTCTTCAAGTCCCACACCTCGCTTACCTTGTAGAGAGGTACGATTGGCCTTATCAAAAGATGATTTATATATAAAGTTCCAGTTATTTTTGTCACAAATACTTTTAATGGATTCACACATTCTAAATGCATGGCTCTCTGATTCTATTTGGCAAGGTCCTAACACAGCAAATAATTTTTTATCATTGCCTAGCATTGAGTCTATGTTCATTATTGTTTTTCCCTTCTTAAATTATTATTGATATCTATTGTTTTTTCCAATTGGGTAAATGGTGTCTTTAGTATTTCTCGAGCAAAGTAAGCCAAAGCCGAAGTATCTTTCGGAAAACAAGAACCAGCATATCCTCGTTGTCCGTCATTGCCTGGTACTTTAAGATGTGTTGCTCCAATACGAGGATCTGTTGCGATAATTTTTGCAAAAGTTTCCCAATCAGCACCACCGGCAGATTTTAATACATCATACATCTCGTTCATGAAAGTAACTTTGGTTGCCAAAAAACTATTGATACAGTATTTGATCATGGACGCTGTTATTATATCTGTTTTAAAAATAGGACAAGGTTTACAGATTGAGTGATTCTTATATAAGTTCTCGACCCAATCTGTGCTCTCGTGTTCTCCGCCAAAAATATGCATAGATGGATTACAAAAATCATTTATATAATTTTTTTCAGTGAGAAATTCTGGATTATATACTAATTTCATATTTGAAAATTGTTTTATTATTTTTTCTATCATGTAAGATGGCACTGTGCTTTTTAATATTACAAATTGTGTGTAGTTGTTTAATTGTTTCATGACATCAAAAAGAATAGAAACATCACATTCCCCTGTAACCGACTGTGGAGTGGGAACACAAACAAAGGTTGCGTCTGGCTTGAAATTAATTAAATCTTGTATTGAATTGTTGTTGTGTTTTGGATCAACTATCAATTTATCGATATTATGTGTGAATCCATGATCCACCGCTGATCCTACAAACCCATGTCCGATAATACCCAGTTTCATATGTTGTATATTATACTGGGTATTATGAACAATGTCTACTATTTGAGTTTGGTCCTCTTTACCATCTCCTCGAAGGTCGCCTCGTCCAGTGGCACCAGTCCAAGATCCATGAGGTAACCCCTCGGTCCCATCGCTTTCTTGCTGATGTAAGATTTCATGAACTTCTCAAGTCCTGGAACAACGTCCAAGTGTTCTTTCTTGAAGTAGATGAACAATGGTCTTGCGATCGGATACTCATAACTCTGGATGGTGTCCAGGCTGATCTCGTTACCCTCGATCTGTGCCGCTTGGACCTTGTCCCTGCTGGCGTCTAGGTATGAGAAGCCAAAGATCGCGAACATCTCTCTGTCACCCACCATCTTGTTGATCAGCAGTGTGTCATTCTCACCCACCTCGATCACTGGGCCGTCTTCTCTCATCTGGGCACAGGCCTTCTTGCCTTTGTCCTCTTTGACTGACTCGTCACACCCTTCACTCATCACTAGCGAGTTCCAAGCGTCTCTGGTTCCACTGGTCGCCGGAGGTGTCATTATCTTGATTGGATAATTTGGAAGGCCTGGATCTATGTCTGACCATAACTTGGGTCGTGGTCCGAACGCGGCCATCGCCTGCCACAGTTGTTTCTTGGTTAGGTTTAGTTTTGGTCCGTTCACAGAGTTTGCGAAAGCAATACCGTCGTTGCCCACTTTGAATTCTATGAATGATACTCCATTATTCTCACACAACTTCACCTCTTTGTCTTTGATGGCTCTTGATGCGTTTGTCATTGACGGAGAGTTTGGTCCTACACCTGCACAGAATAATTTCATTCCACCACCTGTACCAGTCGACTCAACGACCGGAGTTGCATACTTGGTTTCCTTACCGAATCTCTCTGCCACCACAGTGGTGAAGGGATATACAGTTGAAGAACCTACAACTTTGATTTGATTTGTAGCCGCTTGGGCCAGTGATGAAAATAAAACCACCGCACAAATTAATTGTACTAGTTTTTTCATTTTATTTCCTTTTTGGTTTGTTTTAATGTTTTCATTGGTTATAAAACGCTATTATTTAAACACAGAAACCTTAAAGTTTTGTTACAGATATATTAAACTTTTGTTAAGATTGTTTTCTTTTTTCCAACCATTGTATCACTGTATCAATCCAGCACAACCATATGTTGTAGTTAGAACTGTTGATGTCCTTGCGACCTATTTCCCAGAATTCTTTATCTTTCTTGCGAGGTCCTGACTCACGTAATTGTTTTATCTGATCTAATTTTGCAAACTTCATAGACCTAAAAGATCTCTCATTCCGGGTTCTATCATTTCTCTGCTCCATTGTGGAGTCATTGTGATCCTCACTTTGCATCTCAATCCGGGTATGCTCTCAATCTTTTGTTGTATCTCTCTGGGCATGGAATCAGCGGCAGGACAGAATGCAGAGGTCAGACTCATTAGGACAAACACATATCTGTCACTGGTAATTTTTACATCGTAGATCAATCCCAGTGTGTAGATATCCACTGTTATCTCTGGATCATATACAGTTTTTAATTTTTCTTTTACTATATCTATAAATTCTTGATGAACTTCTGTGTCTTCTTTTATATCTTCAAGTGTTGCGTGTAGGCTAGGATCCACTGATGCATTGTCTTGAGGAATCCAACCTGGGGGTGTGCTATGCATTGGCGATCCTTATAATTCTTAAAATTAATTCGCCCAATCCGTTTTGTCTTTGAAGTGTTAACAATTCTTTGATTCCTAGTTCTGTAAAATTTTCTACTGTTAAATTTGCAACTTCGCTACGATGAGCTCCGTTTACTATGTCAGTGACAACTTTAGCAGTTCCTTTAGTAATAAAGGCATCACCATCAACTCTGTATTGCATTTTATTTTCTGTATCTGCACCGCCCACTATCCATAACTTACTGGCACAACCGTGTATTCTATTTTCTTCTGTTTTAACGGCGTCTGGTAACGGTTCTACTTCTTTTGCTTTGTCAACAAGATATTGTAAACGATCATGGCCTTCTAGCATTTTTAGATCATTACCAAATTCTTTTATTTTTTCTAGTATCATGCTCTTATGGTAACACGAAATAGTTTAAAAGTCAATATTGATTTATAATGAAAACTTTTTGAATGAGTCTTTTTTGACGTCTTGTTTGATACCACCCACAATGTATGATTCCACTTCTGTCTCTTGTGGTGCCACCTGCATACCTTTTGATGACAGCCAATGCTGTGTCCAAGGTAAAGGATTTTGTGATGCTGATATATCATAAATTGGATCAAAGCCCAGTGCTCTCAATCGCTTGTTTGCTGTCCACTCAACATAAGATCCTAATAATCTTTCGTTCAATCCAATAATCGACCCGTCTCTGAATAGATATTTCGCCCATGCCTTTTCTTCTTCCACACAGTCTTTGAACATCTGGATCACAGTTTTTTCTGTACCTTTCATTGCTTTGGTCATTTCAGAATCATCACCTTTTTGCCATGCTTTGATCACGTGTGTTGAAAGATTCAAGTGTGTGGCTTCGTCCCTAGCGATCAGTGAGAGGATCTTGGCCGATCCTTCCATTAATTTCAATTCACCAAACGCAAAGGTACAGGCAAATGAAATATAAAATCTCAAACCCTCCAGCAAGTTCACGGTCATCATTGCCAGATACAGTTGTTTCTTAAGTTCAATCATGTCCACTTTTTTGCCCACAGCATAATCCAAAGCCATTGAGCCGAACTTGTCGTATTCACCTGTGACACTTTTTGCTCTTTTTAATATTTCCTTGTCATCCAATATTGTGTCAAACACTTCTGATGGATCTGAATACACATTCTTCATGATGTGTGTGTATGATCTTGAGTGTATGGTTTCAAAGAAATCCCAAGTCACAATACAGCCTTCCAGTTCAGGATTGGAAACATAAGGCAAGAACATCAGACTTGGTCCTCTGCCCTGTACTGAATCCAACAGTGTTTGATATTTTAGATTGCTTGTGAATATATGTTTTTGTTCTGGTCTGAATCCTTGATAGTCTGCTCTATCTTTTTGTAATGAAACTTCTTCTGGTCTCCAAAAATATCCTATCATGGTTTGATTCAGTTTATCAAACTGTGGATATTTGAAATCATCATATCTCTGAACACCACCATCTTCACCAAAGAACATGGGTTGTTTTGTGAAATCTATTTTTTGTTTATTGAATACTGTTTTTGTCATCGGATTATTTATATTGCACAGGCGTCGCAGGCTTCTTCATCCTCACTGTTCTCATTTACTCCAAGATCGGTTAGTTGTACGTCTTCACCTTCTGCGGTCTCTGTGGTCTCTATACCTGATGGTTGTAGATCTTCTTCGTCACCTTTGAAATCATAAGTGTTTTGATAGTAAGAAGTTTTCCAACCGTATTTGTATGAATTTAATAAATCCGAAGCCATTACTGACAACGGCACTTCGTTATTTTCATAGTTAAGTGGATTGTAACTCCAGTTGCCAGATATGGCTTGGTCAAAATATTTCTGCATCATTGCCACAACATTGATGTATCCTTCGTTGTTTTTCATCTCCCAGAGTAATGTGTAGGCATTTTTAAGTTTAGGAAAGCCCGGCACAATCTGTTTGAGTGGGCCTTTCTTGCTTTTCTTAATGGATAACAATGCTCTTGGTGGTTCTATGCCGTTGGTTTCGTTTGAAACAACTGAAGAACTTTCTGATGGCATCTGTGCTGACAGTGTAGAATGTCTTAGTCCGTATTTTATAATGTCTTTTCTCAGTGCCTCCCATGCATATCTTTGTTTGTGTGGCACAATTTTATCTATATCTTTTTTGTATGTGTCTATAGGCAGTATTCCGTCTGCATATTTTGTTTGAGAGAAACCTTCGCAGGCACCACGTTCTTCTGCCAGTTTGTTGGATGCTTTAAGTAGATTGAATTGGAATGCTTCAGATAGTCTATCCACTGAGTCCCATGCTTCTGGTTGTGAATAATTAAAACCTAGTTTGGCTAGATAATGTGCCAACCCAATATAGCCAACACCTAAACTTCTTCTTTTCTTTGTGCTGGTCTCTGCCGCTTTGACAGGATATTCTTGATAGTCAATGATTTCTTCCAGGGCTCTCACAGCCAGGTCACAAAGATTTTCTAATTCCTCTAGATTGTTCAACGCACCCACGTTGATTGCAGAAAGAATACATAAAGCAATCTCACCTTTGTCATCGTCGATGTGTTGTATGGGTGTTGTTGGTAATGTTATTTCTTGGCAAAGGTTTGACATACTAACTTTATCTTTGAAAGACGAATGTGAATTACAATGATCTATGTTCATTATATAGATACGTCCTGTTTCTGCTCTTTCTTTCAATAGATCAAAAAATAGTTCTTGTGCTGAAATAGTTTTTTTAGGAACATTTTTATCCTTTTCATATTTTACATATAAATCATCAAACTCGTCTGTGCCGAATGCATCATACAGTCCCGGAACTTCGTGTGGAGAGAATAAAGTTATTTCTTCGTCGTTAATGAATCTCTCGTAAAATAATTTTGAGAATTGTATAGAGTAATCTAATTTTCTAACCCTGTTGTCTTCTGTGCCTTTGTTGTTTTTCAGAACTAATATATCTTCGATCTCTTGGTGCCATATTGGGAAGTGTACAGTTGCTGAACCACCTCGCACACCGTTCTGTGTGCAACACCTTACTGTGCTTTCGAATTTTTTGAGGAACGGGACGACACCAGTGTGTTGAACTTCACCACCACGTATCTTAGAATTGATACCACGAATTCTACCAGCATTAATACCAATTCCTGCACGACGAGCCACGTAAAGACCAATAGCCATGTCAGTACTAAAAATGCTAGGAAGAGTGTCGTCGCTGTCAACGAGAACACAACTTGCAAACTGTCTGATAGGCGTACGTACACCGGCCATGACCGGAGTTGGGATATTAATTTTGAATTGAGAAATTGCGTCATAATATTTTTTAACATAGCTCATCCTTTTGTTTTTTGGATAATCAGCAAACAGTGTTGCTGAGATCATCATGTACATATCTTGTGGAGTTTCGTATAACTCACCCGATGATCTATCTTGTACAAGATACTTATCTACCACTTGTCTTAAGCCAGCATAGGCAAAATTTAGATCTCTGTCTCTTCTTATCCAAGTGTTAAATTTTTTTAATTCGGTTTTATTGTATTTTTCAACGATGCCTTTGTCATACACACCCAATCTGATATTTCTCAAAATTAATTTCAAGAGTGGCATATATTCATATTGACCGTGTGCTTCTTTTCTCACATCATAAAGCAGTAACCTTGCCGCGGCATATTGATAATTGGGATTTTCCAAAGTGGTCAGGTCATTGGCTGAACGCACAAGAACATTTTGAATGTCCTTTGTTGACATTCCGTCATAAAATTGCAGGTTGGCATTGATTTCTATCTGTGATGCTGATACCCCAGACAAATCTTCACAGGCTTCTTCAACAACAAAATGAATTTTATTGATGTCCAGTGGCTCCAACCTGCCATCTCTTTTTGCGACATTGATGGCGGAGGTATTGGTATTGGTCATTATAGTATTATTCGAATTGGATTTTGTTTTTTTTGTATGGGTATTTATCAGAGTTTTTTGTTCTTGTACTGAAATGTTTGCTGTCATATTTTTATTTTTATTTTTGTTTATTATAGACTATTATAATAAAAAAATAATGACAAGTCTATGACAAAATGTGTAAATCACACATACAACTTGTGATATTATTATATTATTTTGGAAAAAAATAATTAAACACCAACTGTGACTTGGTAGTTTAATGTGCCATCGACACTGTTGTCGGTGTTGTATCTAATTACCACAGATTCACTTGATCCTGAAGAATCTAGATCATCCCACGAAGGTATCAAATCGACCTGCACATCACTGTTTTCTTCAAAATCGTCACTGTAAGTAACTCCGGTTGTGTATGCATTGATCACTAATTTACCTACTCTGTAATTAGAACCTCTTTTGATTTTATAATCCACAGTAATTTTTTTATCTTCAACAGCAGGAATCATTATTCCTGTTGATGCCAATGACTGATTGTTTTGCAGAGTGGCAACTCTAACAGGACTGGTCACATTGCAAACTCCTTGTACTTCATTCAAAGGTACTAGGGTATTACTTCTTCTTCCGCTGATGTCGAAATAGTCTAGAACAGACGAACATTCATCTGCGTCAAACTGTACTATCGGATATGTAGTAATATTGTCTACTCCTCCAGAATTTGCCAGTCCGACTGTTCTATCAAAAAAGTTATTGAAAGTTACCACATTTTTAACTTCTCCCGGAGAGTTTGAAACCTTAACCGCACTCTCATGAATATTTTTAAATTGGTTAGATAAGAATTGTATATTTTTTGGACCAGTCGTCTGCCCTGATGATGATCCATCTGCCAGTGTACCTATTACCGCTCCAAACCTAGCCAGTGTAAAATCTGAATTAATAAATTTCACAGATACAACATCATGATCTAGTTGTACCAATCTAGCAAATTTTGTGAAAGTACATTTGTCAAATGTTATGTTTGAAGATGTTAATGCAGTTGTGGATCTAACTGTGACACCTTTACCAATTGAAGAACTTATAGTGGGTGTAACGTCAGCACTACCTGAAGTGTATGTGCCTTCAAAACCACAATCATAAAAAGAAACATTTTCTGCACAGTCTATAGATATTCCACCATAAGATGTACCTGTTTTAAAAGTGATTCCTTCTACGGAAATGTTTTTAGGTGTTGTTGCTGATCCGGTCATGCTTCCAAATTCTACGCCATCTTGATCAACTGTCTGTGCTATTGAGCCTGTACCTATGTTATGAATAATTGTCTTGCCGTTGCCTTCTCCCACTAATTGGGCATAAGGTGGAATCTTTAATGTTGAATTTATTTTGTAAATGCCCGCAGGAAAAAGAATTATTCTTCTGCTTTGAGCATCACCTTGATCCACTATGTCGGAATAAATTTCATCCAGGGCTCTTTGAATAGCCTGTGTATTGGTAGTAGCAATTGAATCATTACCGTTTCCTATTGCTCCAAAACTTTTTATAGAAACAATATCGTCGAGTCTTGCCTGTAGAGATCTTGTTGTTGGAGAATTGACATTTGCACCAGTTAATATTGTGTCATCTTGTCTATAACCCTTGTAGATATATTGTAAAGCAGAAGCAAATCCTGTGGAATTTTCTGTGATGATTTCTGTGTTGCCCACAGCCGGTGCACCATCGGCCACTGTGCCATTACCTATGTAGAGTTTTTGTTCATCAATCACCCAACCCAGTTCTCCCGCGGCCAGTTGTGGCAGGTCAGTTGCTTTACCCCTACGGTGTTGGATTCTTGAAATTTGTACTATTGGCACTGTATTTTCTCCTTAAAATTTACAGTATTTATGCTAAAGGATAGACTTATAATATTGCTCTAGTCGACGATACCATTGGTCAGACCATTTATCATAATCGTCAATTTCAAAGGTTTGATACTCGTTGTTTTGTGTGCAGATAAAAATACGTCCTGTTTTTATATCAGTGTCAAATAATTTGTTGTGTGCTTCTGCATAAGCCACCAATTGGAGATAGTAGTCTTCCACCCATTCTTTCTTTTTCAATTTACGTGCCTGTTTGAAATCCATTATGGCAGGTGCTCCTTTGTACACTCCCACAAGATCCGTGGTACCTGCATATAGCTCGGGATAATAAAGCGAAACCTCAGATCCCCAAACCTCCGAGACATTGTTCAACCCATTGTCAATTATTATATTGGCCATGGCGTGTGCCTTCTGCTGTATGAGATTAGACCCCGGAGTTCGATCCTCGCCTTTCACGTGCTTCTCTAGGCTACGGTGCATCACTGTTCCTATGTTGGCACTCTCTGTCGTGATCTGCTGTGCCTTCTCCACCCCAATCCTCTTACGCCAGGCGTGTAGGTGTGTCATGTCCTTTGTTGCACTCAGCACAGTTGTGACCGATGGCACCTGTCTTCCGTCGGGTGTTTCGTAATGACGTTTACCGTTACGAGATGCTCGACTGAGTTCGTTATATTCAAAACGTTGAATATATTCTATACCTTTGCTTTTGAATGTTTCTGTTGGTATTTTCATACAGTAAAAATTATATAGTATATTAGATTATATTACAATAAAATTCTGATTATGAATTATTGTCGGTGTTTCATAGCAGACTTGGCCATCTGCTTAACTTTATCCGTGGATCCTTGGTCGTCAAAATCCATTTCCGGATCTTTTTCGGCTTGTTTCTCAGTTTTCAATATGACTTTTTCTTGATCAAAATCATCAACAACACTTTTTAAAACATCAGAACTGTCGTACATGGACTTGAAAAGATTATAGTTGAACATGGGATATCCTGTGTTTTTCAGTATCTGCTCCAAGGCATCAAAACTGATTTCTGAAGTTTGATCAACATCGTTGGCTGAACCTCTAAGGTTGGTCAACGTATTCATGACTGCGGATTGCAATTCTTGTGTTTTGGGATCTTGAAATTCTCGGAATCTCATCGGGATTACTTCCCGGCAAGTTTTGCGTATATTCTTGATGATGATTCAAAAACTTCACGCGATTCTCTTTGTTCTCTGCCTTCTGGTTCTGTGCCACCTGCTTCTGCATCTGTGGTCCCGAACTCATCTGTTTCCGAATCTAATGAATCCAATTCAGTGTCCAATTCTGCTGTGTCGTCGGCACCCATTGGTTCCGAAGCAGTTTCCTCACCAGTCAAAATTCTCACACCGTTGTCAAGGTCTTGCCTTGTTTGTGTCAATGTGGATTCTGCTGTTTCCAGTGCTGGTTGAACAGTTGAGATAAATGCATCTGCCTTGTCGGCACCCATCTCATCTCTGATTCTGTCTGCCAGTTCTAACATACTTTCAGTTTTCATTGTGGCTAGATCTTCTAGATAACCTGTTACCTTGTCCATCATGTCTTTGGCGGCCAGGATTAATTCTGATTGTTGCTCCACACCTTCTTGAACAGACTCTTTGCTTAATAGATCACCTACCACTGCTTTTTTTTCTATGTCTGTCAGTTGAGGTGTTCTTTCAATTTTCTTGATCATCTGTTGTGTCTTGGGATCACTTAATGCTTTTTTTGTAAATCCTGCATCAACTTCTTTGATTGCTTGGTTTATCACGTCCAACATCATTTGATGTTTTTGATAACTTGCATCATTTAGCTCTTTGCCAAAATGTGTGTTGTCTGTGATTGTATGAATTTTAGTTCTAACCATGTTGGCCATGTTTTCCAATTGTATCTTGCTTAACCCAGAAAGGTCAAGTGTTTGTCCGAATCTAGATTCAAATTCTTTCAATAAAGACTCTGTGGTTACTTTCTTAGTTAGATCTAATGCTTTCATATTATTAAACTGTTTCTGTTGTTCTTTCAGATTTCGTAATACCTTGCTCAGCGTTGTAGGCATCTATTTGATCTGATATCGATGTTACGTAAGCATCAAATTTATCTAATGCCGCTTGATTAGGCCATACGTTCACAATTTTCAATGAATGAGATCCATCACCGTTCGCAGTCACAGTTTTTTCTGTTGTCATTTCGTTTGCTTCGGTCATTCTCATGATTTCAGATCTTAACGGAGCATATGTCTTGAAAAAACGTACCGAACCTGCTGGTATATTAAAAGTTTGTGTTGTTCTTATCGCCATTTTTTTTGTTCTCCAAATTATAGTTTTTCAATAACTCTTGTTACTTGTATGTTATTTATTCTATTGTACTCATTCATAGCATCAGTATGAACACTTATTTTTGACTCAAAATCGTTATAATCCTCATCATTTAGCCATGTTGCTTCCAGCACAACTTTATGCGAATCTTCCAACGGAACTATTGTTTTTGTACTGGTGACTTTGCCAGCATCAAAATAATCTGACCATATTTTATTGAGTTCTACATTAGATTGGAAATAGCGTGTCTTTCCGATTGGTATGATAAATTTGTAAGTCACCTTAGTAGTCATAATAATATGTGTATTTATCGTTATTTATAGTCACTTAAAATCCTGAACGTGTGATCGAATATTTGATGTATTTCTGACTTTATCTCGTCTGCTCGCCTGTTGGTCTCTATCAATTTGTTAGAATAAACAAACTCCTTGTCGTCATCGTTTTCTTTGATTGCTATTTTATAGAACCTCTTGAAGTTCTTTATATCAAATAGTTTTGATGCGAATTGTTCATCCAATGTTAGTATTTGATCGGGTATGTTTTTTTGATCTGCTAGATAATGTGCAACCAATATGGCAGTCTGTTTGAGGAAAATACTATCATACAAAATCTTTGCCTGTGTCATGTCCGCTATCACATAAACATATCTAGTTGGATCTATCTTCTTGGGAACGATTGCGATATTACCAATCAAGATACCTTTGGAAAACTGTTTTGGTAAATGTCGAAAAGGTCTTTGCTTTTCGTCGTTTTTGGCCAGTTCATTTAATTTGTTCTTGAGATTGTAGGATTTTATTTGACTCTCAAGTATCTCATTTTTATTATCAACAGTTTTTTTTGCCATAGAAATTCATACTACTTAACTAAACGTATGCTTCTATTTAATGCATATTGGGTATCATCAACAAGTTTTTTCCTCACCAGAGCACCCTTGCTGGCCAGTATCCTTGCAGTTTCTATGTCTTCCACATCGAGGTTGCTTTGTAGGATTGGTAATTTACTTTTATATTTTTTTATAAAGGCAATTTGTCTTTCTGTTATGTAGACTCGAGCATATCGAGATAATTGTATGAACATTTTTTAAAGTTTAAGTTTGAATTCTATGAGGGCATCTTCATCAGGATCACAACAATCGTTGATAGTAATCCTGCTACCACGGTACCCGCGGTCATGATCAAAGTTTTATTGGAACTCTTGTGATTGTTCAACAAGTCGTCGTTGATTCTTTTCAATGCCAGTTCAATTGACGACAGGCGATCGTGTAGGCCTTTGTATCTCTCAGAGCAAAGGTCCACGTGTGCTTCCAAATTTGTTTTTTCTAAATCACTCATAATAGTTCTCTTTTTCGCATCCATATGGATGCAGTTTTTGTTGCCTGTTTGAGAAGTTGATCTGCCTATTTGAGCCTAATATACTATTATTTATCTGTTGGGCCTATATCAATAAAGTATGTATTTTTAAATTTTGGATCCTGCGTGTTGAAGCAATTGGCTGGAAATGTGACTGTTTCCTGTAAAAAGCCGTGTGTTGGTATCAGGTCAAAATCTGTTATCAATCCAGCCACTCCGTTCTCGCCATCACTGTAAGCATCAGTCTGCTCGGTCCTCCATGTGAAGGACCATATGTTCTGTTTGCCTTCTTTGTAGAAAGATCCAAAATGGAACTCCTTTAGATCAACTGATTGTTTTACAGGATCGTGGTCCCAATCCACGTTGGCCCTTAACTGTATCAGTTGTTGCACCGTGACGAAATTGGCTTTCTGCAATTTCACAGTTTCCAGTGTGTCTTTGCTATCCACCAACACTCCTGTGGGGGAAGTGAAGGGAAAAGGTAATGTTGTGTTCCCGGGATTACCAATGTCCACCAAAGTTATAATACAAAAGTTGTGCATGATGTTTACAAGGTATTTACAAAAGACGAAAGGGTGAACAAATAAATGCTCACCCTTTCTAATTGCTTGAACTAAATCAAACGTAATAAATTACGCTTGGTCTATAGTAGTTACCGCTGTGATATCTACGTCAGCAAAGTACTCTTGTGCTGTTGTGCTTGGAGTACCAGTACCTTGTACTACTACTGTGATAGCCGCATCACCAACTGCACCTTTCATGCCCACTACTGTGAAAGCATCAGATTGTGCGTTAGCGTCAACAAGTGAATTACCTGCCGCGATTCCTTCTAAGAAACCATCAAGTTTTGCTTGAGTGAAGTTTCCACCACCGTTTAAGTCAACAGTACAGATGTGTGTTTTACCACCTAGACCATTGCCTGCTTTTGCTACTGCGTTATTTGTTATTGTTGCCATTGTTTTTCTCCTTTTTTCTCTTCGTTAATGGCGAGTCACCGCTCCGGTGACACGTTGCAATTATTTATGGTAAACCATGGTAATTTATGCTGTATTATAATGATTTTAACCAAACTTCATCACTTCTGGTACGTTTTTTGATTTTATAACCCAGTTTTTTTAATATGTCTTCTGCTACTCGCACCACGTGTGGTCTTTTTGCTCTTTTCATTTCTATGTTGATCACAGGACTGTTGTTGGCAACAGTTTCCACAGCACCTTTCATCAACAGGTCTTCATATCCGTCCACATCTATCTTTATGAAATCGATGTTGGTCAGTTCAAAACTGTCCAGGGTCTTGATGTGTATGCTACCAGGGGTACGATCAAGCATTTGGTGTAGTGGTTCGTGGAAAGTGGCCGTGCTCTCAACATCTCCCAATCCAACTTCATGCAAAACGGCATTTTGGTCATGAGGTATGTTCTTTTTCCAACATTCCACAAATATCGGGTTGGGTTCAAAACAGTGTACTATCTCAAAATCTTTCATTAGGTTTCGTGTCCACATACCCACATTGGCTCCTGCGTCTATGCATCCTCTCCAACTTTTGATGTGTGAGTAGGCTTCTCTTCTCAGTTCAGATTGTCCATCACCGGCATCCTTGACGAAGGTGGGTTGGGTATGTTGACCATTGTATGCCACCCAAAAGTCTTTGCCGGTCGGATACACATTATCTTTTTGAAGGCAGTTGGAGCAGTCGCAATGATCACAATTCCCACAGTTGGCACAAACATTTCCACAGTGTGTATCACAAGCACATCTAAAACATTTTGCTTTTTTCATTTAATCTCTGCCCATGTAATCATCTTCCCATGCCTGATGATGTGACTTGGTGTGATATCTTTTATGATTTATTTCTTTCAATCCTTCCAGCATGGCTTCATGCATACTGATATTGATTTTATATAGCACGGGTGCTCCTTTGTACCAACGCCAGGTGGTTTCTTTTTCCATGTAATCGGTGAGCCAAACATACGATCCGTTTTTTAAACGTGTTGGTATCCATGCAAACTTTTTGTTGTAATAGTTTTCCGGGGGACCTAATATTGCACCTATGTGTTTCATTGTGCCAGCAGTTGTTTTATCTTTTTTGTTATATCTGTGGCGTGTAATTTATTTTGTAATAGTTTTGCCATTCTGTGATTGACATTGTTCTTATCTGTTTTTTTGAGATTTGAATAATCACTGATGCTTCTACGTAGGTTTTTGTATTCGATATTGCTGATGTTGAGTGTGTTTTCTAATTTTGTGAGGAAGTCATAATCATCAGACAATTTCCTTAGGTAACGTTTCACAGCCAGTGTCGGCAAGGTGGACCTCTGCCTCAACGCCTCTGCCTGTTTTGGATTTTTCAATTTCTTGACTATGTCTTCTTTACCGTCCACGACCGATAGCATATTGTATAAATCATTTCCTGATGTTCTCACAATTTTAAAATCACCATACGTCAGTGTGCTTTGAGCATACATTTTTGCCCACTGTTTTCCTTCGTTGTTGATATTTTTTAGTAGAGACAAACCCAAAAATGTTAGATATATACGCTCTTGTATATCTTGGAACGTGAAGCGTTGTAGGTCGTTTTGTCTTCGAACCACTCTTGCTTCAGATACATACTGTATGAAGGGCATTAACATAGAAATATTTACCGTAAAATGGAACACAACTTAATATTAACTGATATACTCAAGACTGGAAACCATCAGCAGTTACAATCTTTTATCGATATGCATTCGTTGAATGATCAAACATTTGAATGCACCGGTGATTGGTACTCCATACCCTCTTATGATTTAAAAAAGTATAAAAGAAAGTTTGCTGTGATAGATCATCGAATGGGAAACTACAAATTATGGGAAAATGATTTTTATTGGAAAGACTTATACGATCGAATCGAATATCTTGTCAAAAACAAGTTTGTTATGATAATTTCAAATCCCTGGGAGTCCAAGCACACAATCATAAAGCAATTAAGAAAAATCGTCATAGAAGAAAACAGATATACCTACTGGACCGGGGGATCAAGTTGGTTTTGGTGGATGATGTTTGAAAGGTACAAAGATCAGAAATTTGACATAGATCATTCAAAAAAAATATTTGATTTTTTTTATCTAAACAAACAGGAAAGACCTCACAGGATAAAACTGTTTAAAAAGTTACAGTCAGAGGGATTATTGGCCGATAGTTTGTACAGTTTCCTTAGCGAAAACAAAAACTTAGATCCAAAATATGAATTACCATGGGTCGATGTCAACAATTATCCAAAGTACGGAAAAGATAGAGACATCTATGAACTTCCGTACAATCATTCTTCCTACAATATAGTTTCGGAAACACACGACTTTGGCGAGACATTCATAACAGAAAAAATATGGAAACCCATATTAATGAAACAGATATTCATAGTACACAGCAAACCAAATTATCTACAGGAGTTAAATGAGATGGGATTTAAAACTTTCAGTACCTTGTTCGACGAGAGTTATGATAAGGAAAATGACAGTGATAAAAGAATTGATGCCATTGTTAAGTTGTGTAAGTTTTTGAAAGATCAGAAAGCCGAAGAGTTATACAAAGAGTCAACACTTATCAGAGACCACAATTCAAAACATTTTTTTAATAGGTCTGCTCTACAGAATGAAATAAACAAAACCTTATTGGGTTTTATCAAATTTTTTGATGGCACTCAAGTTTCTTCTTGAGAATGTGAGCCTGTCCACTAATTTGACTGCACCACCGTCTGATCCAACAGCAACAAAACCTTCCGGGTCTGTGACTTCCAGACCATTCTCAGTCTGAGCAAATGTGCCAACCTGCATGGCTTGGTTCATTTTTTGGAGTGCTTCTGCTTTTAGTATTTGTACTTGTTTGTAAAAAGTCAGCATAGCCTGTAATGGTTTTTTTATTGTATTCATAAATGCCGGCATCTGTTTCATTTTTTGTTGTCTTAGTTGAATGGCCTTTTGTGCTTTTAGTCCAGCCATTTGTTGATTCATTCTTGCAATATAGAATTCTTGAAAACCTTTTAGAAATTGATTGACGTTATCAGGCAAACGTCCTTGTTTGACTTCTGAGTTTATAAACATCTGGAACATCGGAACGAACTCTTTGTTGGTTGACAACATGGCTGATAAATTTTGTGGAATGTTTGACAACAGTTTTTTTAGTGTTTGGATACCACTGGCAAAACTTTTAGATTCAGATGCTGTAAAAGTAGCCGAGCCCGAAACATTTTTATAAGTGGCATTGTCATACCATACATCGTTTGTTTTAACGAACGAAGATATATCTGCGCCTGCTTGGGCGTTCATTTCTCCCAATGATTCTCCTGTGTATGTTGTGTGAAAAATAATTCCCACTTTTGCTTCTGATATTGTTTTGCCTATTTCGGAATTTTCGGGAACAGCATAAACAATTTCGTTGGGTTTGAATGTGATAAAGTTTTCTCCGTTGATCTTTTGTCTCACAAGATCGTTGTCGGTAAACATCATATCTCCCTGTACAACTCCTTGTATGTTCAATTTGGACAAATGTACCAAACATTTTAATAGTTTCTCTCCCAAATCTCCAGTTCCGTGATTTGTTGCGATATCTTTTTTGGTATAATTTATTTTTGGTGATTTGGCAAATACTGATTTGGTACCAACGAAAAATTTTCCATTTGCAGGATTGATGCCACAAATAACAGCAGGAGCACCATCCCATTTCACTGACATCTGTAATGCTGTTGAACTCTGGCCTTTCAGCATATTATATATGTCAGTGAAATAGCCGACTACTGCTTCACCTCCTTGATATCCGGATGTGAGGATAATATCTTCAATGTGCTCTAGGTGTGTTCTTTTGAACTCTCTAAGGACTTCTTCAATTAACATTAGTCGTCCTCTTCTTGTAATTCACCCTCTTTGATAGTTAAAGACTTCTTGACTTCTTTTAGATCTTTTAGTTTGTTGACACCTCTTGTAAACTTATTAGCATCGAGGTTCTTTATCGACGAATTAAACTTTTTTTCTAGGATGTAAGCAGTCTCCGGGGTAAAATTTTCTCTTATGAAATATATCAAATTTATGGCAGAGTCGATGATATGCGATGCTCTAGACTCCACAAAATGCTCAGATTCATCCTTGTTAATTCTTACTGAACTTAATTCTTCGAGGATACTTTTTGTTCTTCTTTTCATAATTTTAATATATTAACACATTTTTGCTTGTTGTCTATATATTTAACTGATATCTACTTTATTTGTGCCTCTAAATTTTTAATTTTTTGTGAAAGTTCTACAACAATCTGTTTATAATCTGCTATTTGAACTTCTAGATTACCTATCTGTGCCGATAATAATTTAATTTGTATTTGTAATTCTTCATTGGTCAATGTGTATTCTTCAATTTTGTTTTTGTGTTTGATTTCTAAAGCCATGTTAGCCTCTCCATCTTTCTTTGTTGATGTCTTTCCACTCTTTTTTTAATTTGATTTGCATATAGGCTTTTCTTTTTTCTAACTCACTGGAAAGATCTTTGTACAATCGAAGATATTGTGGATGCATTCCTTCCCTGGCTCCTGCCTTGATTCTGGGTTCGTTGTCCTTGTGTGCCAGACTGGCTATGCTGGTACCACCCAACTTGATGGTCTCGTCTTCGAGTGCTTTTTGTAGTAGACTGTAAATATGTCTGCCTCTGAATTCATCCGCTGTGAAAATTAACACAATCCATCCTTGCTTATTCCATGGATGGTATTCATACACAACTCCTCCCATGGGTCGTCCATCCTTGTTCTCTGCAAATATGACCTTGTGATCGGACTTTATGAGTCCCGATGGATTCATTGCCCATCCTTTCTCCATCATGAAGGCTATTGATTTTTCATATATCGTGTAAAGTTCTTTGTTTTGTACGAAACAATCAGAATGCCATATCGAAACAGGTTCTCCTGTTTTGTCTACTGTGTCCTCAATTTTGTACTTCATGTAATAATACTAATATAATATTGACTTGTTGTCAAATTGCTTTTATAATAAGTATGTATATGATAAAATATCGACTTATCTGTGATTTGGATCACGAGTTTGACGGTTGGTTTCCAAATAGTAAAGAATTTACCAAACAAAAGAAAAAAGGACAACTGCTTTGTCCTGTGTGCGACAGTCCCCATGTCAATAAAGCCATCATGGCGCCTAATGTCAAGAAAACAAAAACAAGATCGGGATCTAAGAAAGAAAGACTACAACAAATGAGAGAAGAATCTGTGTCTTCTGAACAAATGATGCCGGCTTCACAGGCTTCCAATGTACTGAGACGTATTGGCAAATACATTACCAAAAATTTTGAGAACGTGGGCAATAGATTCTACGAGGAAGCCATCAAATGTGATCAAGGTAAAAGAAATGATCAATTTTTTGGCACAGCCACAGAAGAAGAAACAAACAAATTGCTAGACAAAGGCATAGATTTATTTCATGTGCCCAAAGTCAAAGACAATTAATTCCATTTTTACAGCCTTTTTTAAAGGTTGACCAAAACAACTTTTTAGTGTAAAATATATTTTAATATGATGTTGAAAATAAATTCTTCATCTAAATTAACAGAAAGAGGCAACTATGTTTTTTAATCTATTTGGTAAAAAAACAACCTCTTCTAAAACTACAAAGGAAGAGAAAATGGCAAAAAGCACACAATACGTTGTATACACTAGAGAGTTCAAATCAAGAGCTAAACAAATCGGTGTATTTGCGGAGCCGGCTAAGGCTTACACAGTGGACGGTTCAGTTCATGGTGGTAAAATCAAGTTCAAAAACCTAGCAGTTAAAAACACTGCAAGAAAAACAGCGACTAACAAGTTGTTATCTAAAGGTATTGACTTTAATGTTAATGTATTAGGAGTTGCTCCTCAATCATCAGCATTAGAAATGAAATCAAACATTATTTCATTACTTAAAAAGTCTGGAAGAAAAGTAATTAACTTTTCTGCATAATCTAATCATTTAGATTTAGTTGTTAAAGGGCGGTACAGAAATGTGTCGCCCTTTTTTTGTGACTTTAAAATAGATGAGGAGCGTCGTGTGTGATTTTCGTTGGGTGATTGAACCACGAACCTCGATCTGTCAACATCTGTTTGGTATCTTTCCAGCAGTCGGCCCAGGGTTTTTCATTGGGATTTTCAGGCACACCAAAATCAATTGTCCAGTGTAATGAATAATTGTCAATCAACTTCTGTTCAAATCTATGACAGTATTTGTAACTTGCCAGTGCCTCTGGAGTAAAAAAATAATCCAATGCTTCCTCGACTGTTTTGAAATGTATCCTGCAAACTCTGCCTTCGAATATGAAACTTTTTCTGTGTGGGGAATAGATCTTACTCATCTTGTTGAAAGTTCCAAACTTTCTCATTACCGTTTTACTGGGTAGTCTCGCCATAATAAATCACGTTGTCTGCTTTGGGGTATGTCCTCCATGGATCGAAGATAATCACTTTGTCGTCTGTTGTGAATTGATCTGACTCATGCACTCTCACAATTACTTCCACAGGATTATCAAATCCGTTAACCAACTGTCCTCCGTGCTTATTTACATAATGTTGTACCAAAATACTGTATGATCCATCAGTGAGATTTGTTCCGGGTTTGTAACTGTCGGAAGTGAAATGTATATTGTTTCCATACTTCAATATTTCCAATGCCATGTTTTCCGCCTGACGTTCACGAGCAGTCATCACAGCATCAAAAAGATCATAACCCAATTTCAGTTCTTTGGATAACCATCTCAGGGCGATGTTGTCTCTGGGATGACAGGCTCCACCATCTCCCATGCCTGCTTTCATGTACTTTGAACTTATTATACGTTTGGTGCTGTTGGCCAATGCTGTGGTCACTCTATCAACATTGGTGTTGCCCAACTTCTGTGCCACGTCTTGTATCATGTTGACCAGAGCGATCTTTGTGGATATGAATGTGTTGTAGAATATCTTTATGGCTTCCGCTTCTTCCCATGTACCTGTTTCTATCCTGGGAAAATATCCCAAAACTTTTTGATAAAAATTGATCAGGGTGTTTGCTTCCTCTGTCATGCTACCATTCTTGGTACCCACTATCAACATCTCTGGAGATAGGAAATCTGCTTTCACTGTTCCCATGGCGATCAAATAAGGATTATATACAAAGCGAGTGTTTTTTATCAAAGGATCAAACTCTCTGCGAGTGGTTCCAGGCAACACCGTTGATATCAATACCAGTATCTGATCTTTGTTCATGTGTTGATCACATTGTTTCAGAACTTCTATCACGGCGTCGTAATTGAAGTCACGTGGCTCTAGATGACTGGTTGGATTCCTTCCATCATAGCCTTCTGTGTGTGGAGTGGGTGTGGCCACGAACACTATGTCCTGCCCTTCCACTGCTTCTCTGATGTTAGACTTTATATCAATGTATTCACTGACTTTTGGCACTATGTCATAGCCACTCACTGTGGCACCACGTTCGGCCATGGCTTCCGCACAAGGCATACCCAATTTACCAAGTCCTACAAATCCTATAAGCATACAGTTAATTATGGCTCGCTATTAGGTTTTGTATAGCAGTTTGGCTCGCTATTAGGTTCTTAATTTTTTGATGTTAAGCGGAGTAATCAGGCAAAGGGCCGCCATATTTCTTGCCCTTGATTCTTTTATTGGCAACCTTGATGGTTCTTCCTTTGACTTTTTGTTTCCTAGCACCGGTTCTTTTTCGTTTACCTTGTGATTTACAAGATGACACCCATGATGCAGGCAGTGATGATGTGGGTTTGGAACACACGCCACGTGGTGCGGGTCCTATGTTGTCTTTGAGTTGTATCACTTCAAATATTCGCATATGTGTATTTAACCGTCTAAAGTTGATCTTATATCATTGTTACAATAGAGCAAGATCAACTTTGTCATTGTCATGTAATAGTGTCAGTTTTAGAACAGTTCAGCGGTTAAGTTATAACCCATAAGCGATTAAGTTATAAGAGTGTTTAAGTTCTTAAGCGGATTGTAAGGTGTGTAAGATCCATAAATAGTGTCATAATGAGAATCAACGAAATCGTCCAAATCAAATCTTCTAGTGCCATAACCGAATCAAAGGCACAAGATATTGTGGCACAAGATATAGTACCATCATCAGACCAATCGGCCATAGCAGAAGGCATAGGTCAAATCCTCCGAAGAACCAAAGGCAAGGGTTTGAAAAGGGGTTTTAGATGTATAGCAGGTCCTAGGAAAGGTCGTATCGTGGCCAACCAGGATACCTGTTCCGCACCTTTGAAACCAAAAACAGGTGCCAAGATTTCACAGAAACGATTGGCCAAAGCCAAGCAGACCGCCCAGAAGAGAGCAAGAACAATGAAGTCAGGTGGAGCATCCACTAGATTGAAAAACATACAGATCGGGCAAAGGAAGACCGGAACTGCCAAAATGAAAAAAGGCAAGAAGTTGAAAAAAGGTAAGGGTCTCGCCTCTAAAAAGAAATTACAGAAGTCTAAAATAGTTAAGCCTAAATAATCTATCTACCAATTTTCCTAATGGTATCCTTGATTATCTGATATGATTCCTCGTGTATCGAATCACCCCAAGTGCCTTGTTCGGTCTTGATTATGGCCTTGTCCGCAAGTACCACAGCATTCCAAACGGTATTTGAATCCACCGTGCCCGTGTTTGACACAGATGCCACCAGCATCATCACTCCGCCTATCAATCCTTCCATGCTCATCTAAATTTCATCTCCAAATTACCTAGATATGATTGGCACCAATCTTCCAACTCATTGGCGAAACCGATGTATTCTTCATAACCAAATCCCAATTTGGATGCTTCTTTTTTGAATTTATGTGAGAATGATCTAGGTCCCATCAAAGCATCGTCTCCGTTCCAAGAGCAGACCCCTTCAATGAAATTGCCTTGGGTGTATCCATCTATGAATTCTTCATACAAGGTTTCCAAAGATTTGACCATTTGTCCGTTTTTTGTTTCCAAATATATCATAATGTCATTATAACACGGAACCAAATACGGTCAACCTGGTAAAGTTATATTATTAATATATAAAGCCGAACAAAAAACTTCCATTTTATGCGAGTTATTAGTCAGGTTGACCATAATACCATCCATGTTATAATGAAAGAGTAATTTTTAAAACAGGAGGTGTAATGATTACAGAAGACAATAAAACTTTATTAAAATTTAATGCAGAAGGCATAAGTCCTGCAGATATGTTCTTGAATGCAAGAACACAGGCTATCAAGGCAGTTGATGAATTCATGAAAGACAGAGAGGAACCAATGTATTGTGGTTTCGCTAATGTTTCTATTCATCCTGCTAGAGGTAAATTTGTTAATTTCATGAAGAAAGCCGGTGTTGGAGATAATGGATATAGAGGTGGATACAGAATATCATATTATGATATCATGCCTCAGGATCACAGATGGAGACATACTCAATCGATGAGCATAAAAGAAATAGCCTGTGATGCCTTTGCTAATGAACTTGAAAAATATGGAATGAGGGTTTATTCAGAAAGTAGAGCGGACTAATTGGTAAAAAAATCCAAAAAGCAGATGGTGGTCGGATACGAGAACATAGATTTGTCTCCATGGTCCGGCCCACCATACAATTATTCAGTCAAGGTAAACGGAAAATTCAAAAGGATGATGGGTTTTGACGAGGAACATATCAGGAATCAATTGGCTCCAAGAAAACCCAAAATAATAAAGAGGATAAAAGATGATCAGTAGAGCGATAGCGAATGAGGGTATCCCACTCAAGATACAGACCGAGTGGACCGACAACGATTATTGGAATAGAAAGTATGAGGATTCCGACGAACTGGAGTGTGTGAATGTGGCAGGGTGGTTGGTCAGGATCAACGGCCAGAAATATCCCAGGGGTCACACCGATGGCGATGGATCACCCGATTGGACATACAGATATACCTCGCCCAACACCGAAGAGGGCAGGAGAACAGCCATAGAACGGGCACTCAAAGAGGCAAGGTTGACCGTATGGTAATCTATTATATAATCAAATTAACAAAGGAGATGATATGAGTAAATCAGTGGCACCGGTCTTACCATTCGAATGTGTGGTGGGAGACAAACCGGAAACGATAAAAAATCCATACTCGGGTCAGGAAGTTGAACTATCACCCGATGCGGTGGCAGTCTATGACACCATCAAGGGTGCGGAGATGTTGGGCAATTATGACCACATGGAAAAAGGCATCGCCTGGTTCCAAAAATACTATCCCAAAGAGTATATGGTACTATTGGACTAGGAGGCATATGGAAATCATGACAGACGATAAAAAAAGACAGATAAGAGAGTTGATCAGGCAGAAGATTTCTTTGGAGGATCAAATTCAATTTGAAACAAGATCTGAAAAAATAAAGAAGTTGGAAGACGATCTGTATGAGGTCAAAGACACACTGGACAAGATAACCAACGGTGTTTGGTTTGAGGATGTGTCTGAACACGAATTACAAAAAGAAAGAGAAAGCATCAATTAAACAAGGTACACACCTTGGATACGATTGTAATTGCCTAAATCTTTCAGTAATTGATCTTGGTCACCATCATAGTCTAATTTTGAAATGGGTATGGATCCCATGACCAATCTAGGATCATCAGCATCAAATCCTTTTGATATGAAATAGTTGCTATTCTGATTGTAGAAAGATCGACAACGAGTTTCTACCTCATTTATCTTTTCCTGTGATTCAGTTTGAAATCTCAAATGGAAGTCGGCCGAGTAGTAAGTGGGTGGAACAAAATCCAAATGGTGATCATCGTCGTCGTAGGCCAATGATCTGATGTCCTTGCCCACATCAGCATAGAGCGAATACATATAGCCAAAACGATGTCCTGTTTCAAACAGAGCATAGTCTTCCGGATCAAATGTTTTGATCTTGGGAGTGTCATACCAACACACCTTGATCCTGGGTGTTGGATTGCCGTTCCTGTATCCTTCCAGCCTGTGAATGTAATTGTTTAGGTCTGACCATATGGGTCTCAATTCTTTTGGTTTGTCATTCCACCATGGATCCGAAAGCCAGGAATCTATCTTGCCATGATACTTTTCAAAAAAACTATGTAGGTAGTTCAATGTATTTTGGTCCGTGATGTCTCGGATCTTCCTGTCTATGAGATCAGGTACCAATTGATTAATTTGATCCACTCGTTCGTTGATGATCGATATGGTCTTTTCCGCGGTCCATTCTGAATTCAATCCATAGAACTGATCACGGGTGGATATGTCATCACCTCGGCTCTGTGAAAAACGATAACGATCTATCCATTTTGATACAAAAGAGTTATCCAAAAAATTATAGTTTAAATCGTATGTGTCATTATGATCATTATTTTTATCAAGTCTCACTATCAAATCAGGCATACTGTAATTATTTCTATATATTTCACACCAAAAATAATTAAAAAACTCCCATTCTATGCGACTTTTTGCCAGGTTGACCATATTACCATCCATGCTATACTGAATTATAAACATTAATAGGAGGTGTTAAGAATATGTATATAAAACTAAACAAAATGATCCAAGACATCTACACTTTGAACACGGATGAATTGAATCAAGTTATAGATGCGGTGAAATTGAGAAGAAATCAATTACACTCATTGGATGCTCGTTCATTGAAAGTTGGTGACAGGGTGTCTTTCCAAGGCAGATACGGCAGAACAGAAAAAGGTACTGTTGAAAAGATCAAGATCAAATATGTGTTGGTAAGAACTGATAGTGGAACTAGATGGAATGTACCTGGTTCTCACTTAACGCCAATCAAAACCAAGGAGGCGATCAATGCCTAATTGGTGCGATAATCAAGTCACTATCACGGGGCCAAACTCCGTGATAGACAAGATCGAGAAGATAGTAAAGGAAGAAAAAGATAGTGGTGGACTTCTAGACTTCTTCCATCCAATGCCTGAGGAGTTGAGAAACACGACGGCGGATGGTTCAGAAAACAAGAAGTTGAAGGCCAAGTATGGCTACTCAGACTGGTACAGTTGGGCCTGCGATAATTGGAGCACCAAGTGGGACGTCAATGAGTTCTATGGAGTGGACAGACAGTATCTATCAGAACAGAGTGAGGGTGAATCTACTATTTCGTTCGCATTCAGTTCGGCCTGGTCACCACCCATCGGTGCTTATGAATGCTTCTTGGCCAAGAACGAGGAGTGTTCTTTGGAGGCCAAATACCACGAGCCTGGTTGCGACTTCATGGGCATCTGGGACAACGGAGATGACAGGTGCTATACCGTATCAGACTCGGCACCGGAAGGCTCCAAGGACGAGTTCTGGCAGTCAGGTGATGGTGCGGAGTTGGATGATTCATTCGGCATCACGGAATCAATGGCGGACTGGGAGGCTGAACAGGAAGCCGAGAAGGAAGACGTCCATGAGTATGTGAAAGGCAATGCGATCAACATAGGTGAGGAGGCATAATGGGAACTAGATTGACAGATATCATAATGGATAGACACGAGGATCACTTATACGAAGACAATCGTGCTATGAAACTGACACCTTATGTGATGGCGGAGAGATGCCTACAGGCGGAGTTCGCGGGCATCATGTCAGATTATCGTGAGGGTGATTACTCCACACTGACCCACATCTTGGAAGGTGGCTTCAAGGGTTTCCATAACATGGAACCGAGCGAGCTGATAGAGGAATACAAACAGATAGAGGATAGATGGTACGAACTGTATGAGTCGGCGTCGTTGGACTTTGAACCATACCAAGAAGATCCTATCCACGAACTTGAAAAGGAGAAGGTATAATGCCAGAAAAATATTTTCCATTGAAAGATGAGGCCTGGGAGGACGAGTTGTTCGACGAGATCCAGAAAGGCGATAAAGTATGGTACAAGAACCCACACGGACAGGTCTGCCACGGCAAGGCTGTGATGATAGGCCCAATGGGTTGGGTCATCAATATAGGTGATGGTGTACCCATGGTGGTCAACGAAGGCCACAATTACCTGGGTCATACACCTGCGAAGAACAGGCAACCGGACCACCTGGGACATTTCTTAAACGGATAACAAGGAGAGACTATGGTGAAGAAAAAGAAAAAGGTGACACCCAAGAAGACCAAAAAGGCTGTAAAGAAAACAGCCAAGAAGATCAAGGAACAGAAGCGATTGATAAAAGCAATCAAGACACCGGAAAGGTATTTCAAGTTGGACTTTGGTAGGTACGGAGGAGAAGTGGCAATGGGTTCGATAACCAAGGAGCAATTTGACTTCTGGGAAGGCAAGGATGACGATCTGGCACAATACCTAAACGACAGAGGATTTGATCCAGCAGAAGCCAATGAGAAATATGGTGTGCCTGAAAATGCAAGATTTGATAAGGAGTTCTACGAGTACGAGGACATCTGCCATATGAGCGGACCGGAGTTCTCTGATGGTCAGTATGTGACGATAACGGAGACGGACAAGGACGGCAATGCCCTACGAGACGACGATGGTGGGTTCGTTGAGGATCAACAGGTCGACATGGAGAAGTTCAAGAAACTTGGTGTCAAGGTCAATTGTTTGGCAGAACACCATTCCGGATCTGACTCTTGCAAGGACAAGTATTACCTGTTCGGCCAGTATTTCAACAAAGGTGGTTGGGGTACCGAAGGCGTTATCAAGACCGGACCAGATGGTTTTGACTTCAAGAGAATGAAGATAGCCTATGAAAATTGTGATGGATTCAAGTGTTTCAATGAGATCGAGTATGATGGTGAAATTCATTACCTTCAAGAAGATAGCACCGGTAAGTCATCGAGTTTCTATGTGATGGAGGGCGACGACGTCTAATGGACAGTTTAGTTAAATTTTGTCTGCCCGTAGATATACAGGTATGGTTGAAACAGTACAAGGCACCAGCAGGTGAGAGGGCGTTCGCCAAGGACATACCCAACAGGTGGTATGATCACCAGATGGCCAACCGGTTGGCAAAGATCATCAAGATCAGACGGAAGTACAGGGGATCATCCTCGGTGTACTACAGGAGACCAACTGCCTACTGCCATAAGCAATGGGCGGACAGGTTCGCATTATATGAGAGAACCGATGATTAAGCCTTACCAACCCCTGGCGTGGACAGGAACAGTCATACTGATCATGGCGGCCACACTGGCGGCATTCAACTTGTATCCTTGGTATGTGTATCTGTTCTGTGTGGCAAATGGCATATGGGTGGTAATAGGCATACTTTGGAGAGAGAACTCTTTGATCGTTCTGAATGCTGGTCTAACTCTGATCTATGTGGCAGGTTTGATATTTGGATGAAAAAACCCTTAGAAAATATGATTTTTTTAAAAGATACTAGATGTAGTATCGTCAATGGAGAAGTGGCACAACATATAGTATCTTTAAGCAAGATCACTAGGTTGACGCTATTACCATCCATGCTATACTGAATTATGAACAAAGGAGAGGTGAAAATGTATAAAAGAGACGATTACTATTATTCTAGAATCCAGCCTATTTTATTGATGAAGGAGATGGATAAGAACTACCAAGTAGAAACAGACTTGGTTAGATCTATAATGAAGGAATGTATCTCAGAAATGATTGTGAGAACTAGACACGAATTGGCAGTTGCCAACGAATGCTTATGGTCACTTAATGACAGAGATGAGGAATATGGATTTTCTCACTCGGACAGGGTACACGAGATCCGAAACATAATTGAAACAACGGATTTTGAAAGAAAATTCCTACAAGCGGAAACAGAGTTGGTGACAATCAACCGGCTTACAGAGTGTCCTAAGAACGACACGGTAAGACAATATATGAAAATGAATGACAAACTAGCAGAAGGGATGGTGGCATAATGGCGACTAGAGCGAGGATAGGTATAAAACAGAAGAGCGGAAGGATCATAGCATCTTACCAGCATTGGGACGGCTACCCGGGGGGACTAGGATACAACCTATGTGAAAATTGGGAAGATCCAAAGAAGGTGACAGATGCAATCAAACTAGGTGACTCATCCAAGTGGGGAGTGATCATAGGTGAGAAGCACGATTTCGATAAGGACAGACACGGTTCGGACTTTGAGCATATGAATTGTTATTATGGCAGAGACCGGGGGGAGAAGGATTGTGGCTACAAGGTCTACAAGGATGAAGCCGAATACATCAAGAACGGTTTTAGATCAGGAGAACAGTATGTGTACCTACTAAAGGACACGGGCGACAAGGACTATCTCGGCAAACCGAAGTTCACTTGGTACTATGTGGAGAGCAGATACACTTCAGAAGGCAAGGAAGTGATAGATGATGCTTTCAAGCCTTTGGAAAAATATGCGATATTAGAACATATTGATATCTTGAAAAGAGTTTTAGAGATGAGAGAAGAAAGGAAGGTGGCATAGGTGGTCAGGATTGATTGGAGATATATTGACGAGAGAGGCGACTACAAGGCGGACAGTTCCAAGAACAGAGGGTTCAGCCTTGTGGAAGTTTATGAACAATATGATGTGAAGACGGTGCTGAAGGAGTTCTACGAAAGCATGAAGGAGCCAGTTCAAATTATCAACATAAGAAGAGAGGAGATATAGATGACAAGTGAATATGATGAAGTGAAAAACATATTGATCAAACACGATGCTCTAGGTGGGGATCTAGACGATCTAGCCGATGTTGGAGGACCGTTGTATGATGATCTATATGATTACTATGTGGGATCAGGAGAGATGCCATATGGTACGGCCAAGGCCAGAGACGGAGATCCCCAAGTGTGGATAGCCGATAGGCTTTATGACCTAGGTTTAGTGACAGATCACGAAACTCCAGAGACAGAGATAGTGGCTGATGCTAGAGATCATCATCTTATCAATCAAAATTTCAAAAAGATGGTTGGAAAATAAAATGACTGATAAAACTAAAAAACATTATTTCCAAGTCGCTGACATAGGAAATTGGGATCTGGATGAGGACAGGAGCATTGTTCCGAGCATAAAATCAATCCTTTCAGGAGAGGGCATTGATTGTGTGGTGGATGGTGACGAGATGAACTCGGCCGGTTTCGAGGTTTGGACCTACAAAGACAGAGGCATCATTGAAAAAGCATTGGAGGAGAACGGAGTGGATCTAGAACAATGACACTTGAATCAGGATTGGGATTGTTCGCCCTGGGAATGATATTGACCGTAGGAGGTTTTTTTATCGCCCTCAAAATTTTACCAAAATATTTCGATGATGAAGGAAAAAAACCAGAAAAACTTTGGTGGGAGGAAAAGGATTAAAGAATTCCGTAGGGAATACAACCAGCAAGGACTCATATTTTACACCTCACCTTGCTGGTTGCTAATTATAGATTGATATGGAAATAAACGAAGGAGCATTTAATTTTCTAAAACGACTCCTACAAGGGTCAAGCCTGACCTTGGCCATCATTTACACCATAGGACACATCTGTATCGCAATGGCTGTGGTAAGTGTGATGACCGGAGCCAGTCTATGGCAGTCGGGAGCAGTGGCCTTGGTAGAACCCACGATCAACGGTGTTTGGTTTTATGTATTACATTCGATCTATAAAAAAATAACCAAATAATTTCCAAAAAACATAGGTTTTTTAGAAAGATACTAGATGTAGTATCGGACTCGGAAGGGTGGCACTAGATATAGTATCTTTTAGTAAGATCACCAGGTTGACCGTATTTGGTTCCATGTTATACTGAATTATACATTTAAACAGGAGGTGTAAAAAATGTTAAACAAAATTGATTATACAAATAAACACGGTATCATGGTAGGATACATTGACGCTTCGTCAAATGTGGTTGCCATCGAGACAGGTTGGAATATCAGTTATACGGCTATGGCTCAGATACTTTTGAACAAATATCCAACCAAAGAAGATGCCATTAAAGCGGTGGACTCACCTGCTCTAATGCCAACTTTCCGAAAAGATGACTATTGGTATGTGGATGGATTTGGTGATGTTATCGAATCTAATCTTTCTTGGAACAAGGAAGAGATGAGAAAAAATGTTGGTCATTTATTCTTGTTCATGAAAGGTACTTGGCAATATTCGGATAATGGTATTGATTGGGAACCGGCAACAGAACTTTTGAAGGAGGTGGCTTAATGGTTAAATTGATCAACGATTGTAGATACAACGAAGACCAGATCAGAGACAATTGGTTTGGTACCAACGGTCACACAGGTGCCCATATTGATTCGGAAGGCGTGGTCAGATGGAATAGCAATGATCAGATACCATTTGAAGATATGCTCCATGACTTCAGAGAGTTGGGTTTGATCGATGAGGAGAGCCAACTTCACTCAAACCTTTTGAGGGAGAAAGAGACAGACGAGTTTTGGGAGGATTATTTCAACAAGACAGAGAAGGAGATGGCATGAATCCGATCAACAAGGTAGCGATCGAGATGCTGATGGCCTTGAGCCTGTCGTTTAGTTCTGACACAGGAATGAAACAGGTAGATCATGACGAGTTGGTCTGCCTAGCACAGAACATCTACTTCGAGGCAAGAGCGGAATCGTTGCAAGGTAAGATGGCTGTGGCCAATGTGACACAGAACAGAGTGGAGTCAAAGGATTTTCCAAATACCTATTGTGAAGTGGTCAAAGAAGGTCCACACAGGGAATCATGGAAGACACGAGGCAAGGATGTACCAGAATCTGAAAGAAAATTTTATCCTAGGAAACACAGATGCCAATTCAGTTGGTATTGTGATGGAGAGAAGGACACCATATGGGTTCAGTATATAGATGGAACTCCTATAGAACAGAACAAGACGGCTTGGCACGATGCGGTCAATGTGGCACTGGTCACTTTCACGGGCAAGATGCACGACAATACCGAGGGTGCCTTGTACTATTATGCTCATAATATCGTGTATCCACATTGGGCGTCAGAATTTAAAACCACAAAGGTGATTGGACTTCATACATTCATGAAGCCGGAATAGGAGGACAGATGATTGATATATCAATGGAACCAACTTTATGGCAATACCTAGCCATTGCCGTTATCGCTATGATATGGTTATGGTGGAGGTATGGTTAAGAATTTGTATAAAAGTCTAACAATTAACAAAGGAGAGAAATATGGACGACTTATATGATTTTATGTTTGACGCAGAGAGCGACGAGGCGGAGAAGCCTTGGATATGTGGCGAATGTAATATGGATGACATCGATGGAGAGAAGACCAAGTGTCCTAGATGTAAGGCACCAAGAACAGGTATGCATCAAGACGATGACGATGTAGAGTATGATGAGAACGGTGAGGCGATCGATACAGAATATTATGAGAAATATTACTAGGATCTCATTAATAATTTCATTATCTTTCATGACGGCCTGTGGATCCATTGGCGGGTTCATAGGCTCGGGAACGGCGGGGTATGAATCTTATAAATCTGTATCCTATGTGAAGAGTGCCGTTGATATAGGTTTGGCATCAAAGGATAAAAAAACCACAGATGATATGTTCCTGTCTTCCATAACCGGTTATGACTGTAAATTGAAACGACTACTGGATGGCGGGGTTGAGACCGTGTGTAAGAAGTGGATTCCGTTGTATGATTTCTCTGAAAAGAAAACAGACCGATGAAGGATGATTGTTTCTACAAGGTCAAGATAACCAAAGGCAAGAAAATTGATATCTGTCATTGGGGATATTTTCCATATAAGATGGTAATGGATGATGTGAAACAACTCTACAAGGATGGAGCCGACGCAGTGGAGTTGGAGATGATTACCAAAGATCAATTTGATAAAATGATAGAACCCTATACCAATCCTGAAAAATATACCAAAAAAAGAAAATGACACAAGATATTGTGAAAAAAATAGTTGATCTGACTAAAAAGTCGCATAGAATGGAAACTTTTAGGTGGTTGACGCATATTCGTTCCATGCTATACTGAATTATACATTTAATTAATATAGGAGGTGTTAAAATGTTAAACTCAATAGAAAAAAGAATTTTAGACTTTACAAGATTAACAGGTCTAACAGAAAGACATGAAATGGTTCATGGTACTTTGTATGTGACATTGGTACAACCGGAAGAGTTTGATCATTTCCACAGAGTTATCAGAACTTTTTACAAGGACAATATCAACCCAGCAGGTGGCGTGAATATGTATGCCCTAGGCGACGAATTCTGTTTTGATTTCGTTCCAGCAGACAGAGAGGCACCCGTGTTCATACACGAGGATGAAGACCAGGACGAGGAAGAAGAAATCAAATTGACAGAACAGGAAGAGGCAGAAGCAGAAATATTGATGGACCTGGAAAACGATGCGATGGAAGGCAGATAATATGAATAGATTAAATTGGATAGTTCGAGAAATCTACAAAGACGGTAAGAAAAATTTTAAATGGTTATTGAAGGGAGCAGGACTGGTGTTGGCAATGATACTGTTGATCAAGGTCTTGATCTACTTTGATGTGAGAGATTTGTTCTTACCAATCGTTGGATTGCTGGTTCCAATTGGTATGTTATGGCACTGGTATTCAATGAGTTATGATATGGAACAGAAGGATATTATCAATAAATTGAAAAAGGGAGGAAAATAATATGTCAGAGAGACAAGTATATTCAAAAGATAATCCACACAAGGACATCGGCAAACAGAAATTCAGAGTGAGAAAACACTACTCGGTCTGGGTGGAATATGATGTGGTGGCCGACAACAAGGATGAGGCTCAAGATGTGGTATTTGATCAAGGTGGTATTGAAAAGATCGAATGGAAAGACGGTTATCACAAAGACGAGCCCGTGGAAGTGTATGCCACAGATTGGGATTGGTCGGATCAGGATGATCAGGACTATAAAAAGTATAGAGGTCCATTAGTGAAAAAAGTCGCAGAGTGTGTTCCATACGAAGACTCCGACGGCATCTATTTTGATGATCCCAATTGGACCGAGAGTGAGTTCGAATGGCAGGTCGATGAGAACAAGGCATCCACAGAAGACAAAAAAGATAACATGGAGGTACCATTTTAATGTCGGACAGAAAATTTGAAATTGGAGACACGGTCAAACATATTGAACAAGATATAATTGGAGAAATCTTGAGAATTCATTATGACACCAACGAGATCGTTATCAAAGACTTGTACTCTGAATATGAGTCTCCGGACGATGAACTGGTGTATAGACCAAATGAACTTGAACTTTATAAAAACCAAATAGGAGGATAATATGGCAAAGATAAAGACACTTGTTTTGATATGTATGATTACATTATCTGGACAGGCAATGGCAGAACAGACCAAGACAGTGACCACAAAAGAATTTGCGGACACGATAGTGGCTGTACCGGGCAAGATATCTGAACATATCAAAAACGAATGGACAGACATCAAAGAATACCAAAAAACGAGTTGGGAATCGGGCAAGGAGCAGACAGCAAAAAATATTGCCACGATCAAGAAATTTTTTGGTAACCTAACAACAGGAAAAAAGAACAATGAAGAATAAGATATCTGAAAATTCTGGATTGGTTAATATGGCGATTAATCTCGCCATATTAGGTTTGTTGATTTACCTGGCCGTGGCCGTGAAAGACCTACAGAAAAGGGTCATATGGACGGAAGGTGAGATGAGACCTTTGATGGGTATGGTTGACTCAAATATAGATCTAGAATATAATATAAAGACATTTATGAACAATCTACTAAAAGAAGCAATCGCGGAACAGGAGAAATAATCTATTTGTCATGGGATTCATTCAGATACCACAACGGAAAAGAATTAGGATCAAATTGAGCAACACGAAAAGATTGAGAGAAGCAAGAGCCAAACACAAGGCATGGTTAGAGAAGAACAATCTCCATGACCTTAAACCCAAGGACACTTCAGGCGACTATGAACCTGAAAGGTTGGAGGACAGACAAGGAGTACCTTGCGGTGATAAGATCCCGGTCATGACTCCGGGTGTGGGCAGTAAAAGACAACCCATGACCTACTCCGGTAAAAGAAAATTAGTGGGTATCGCGACCATGCACAAGAGCAACCAGGTTCCGGTATTTGCCGACGATGATGATGTATCGGGCAGAAAAGCGGCCACAGAAATCTCACTCATGAAAGGAAATAAATGACAGCATATTCATCACACGATTGGAGAAAGAACACCGACGATGCCGTTGTAGTAGACGACACAGGTGACAAAAATTTAAAAGTAAATTCAAGCAGAGTGATCTTCACTAATCCAAAAACACTCAAAGAAGAAACAGTAGATGTTTCTAGGTTGGTAAGAGTTTTTGTGAACAATCGAGATGACCTAAAACGAAGTGTGAAATAATGGACGACAAACAGAAGACATTTAATTATCTCAAACACGGTTTTACCAAGGAAGATGTGTTTGTGAGGCTCACACCCAAGAACAAGAAAAGTATCACACAGATGATCCAACTCTACAATGTACCAGTGAATGAACCAGGACATAGATTTGTGGAAGTGAGAGAAACCTATCGTTGGGGTTATGGTTATATGGATGGGGACAACCTAGATTGGCCCAATTTGATACTGCCACAGAACGGTCAGACCTATTGTGATCCAACTGTGGGTCATGGAGCAGATCTAGATGATCTCTGTGCCGTGGACTTTGACTTTGATGGTGATTGGACCGATGAAGACATGGATGATTTTTCGAACAAATGGTACAACGGAGATCCAAACGACGATGACGGTAGATCAGGCATGAGTTGGGTCTATGATTACCAGGACACCTGGCAGATAGAGGATGAGCAATTGATCATCGACGGAGAAGTCCAGTATGACATCGTTGACAAGAAAGAGTATGGTAAAGTTTATGTGGAAGATTGGAAACCTATTGAAAATGAATAATTACCATCAGGTTGACGCTAGACAGACCTGTGTTATAATTAAGGAGTTAAAAAAAACTTTTATTGGGAGGTAAAATGCAAAACAAAGTTAGAGTAGAATTTATAATAAATTCACCCAAAGGTATGTTGTTTGACACGATCGAGTCCATATCATCGACCATGGCTCAATCATTGTGTGAGGCAAGATATCCTGGAATGAGAGTATCAATTAAAAACATAACATATCTTTAAATCAAAACGGGAGGTTAATTTGAAGAAATACATTAAAATAGAAGAAGGGTCCTACAGAAACATAGACCAATCAGGTAGAGTGTTTCCGTTGTTCAAGGACTATCAGAAACACAGCAACCGAGAGGGTGGCTTCGTCACAGTGACCACAACGGAACTGAACGGCTACGAAGGTTTGGACAAGGTCAGAGTAAATGTACCCAACATCCAATCTATCAAGATAGTGCCGGAGGGCGAGTATGTGAAGTTCAAAGAAGAACTGAATGATTCGGCTCAGACAGATCCAAAGCCTCAATCAGAAAGTGATGAACAAGCGATCAAAAGGATCGGAGATCGTTTTGCCATCTTGAATGAGATGACTGAGGCCATAGCACAGAAACAGATCAAAGGTATGATCGTTTCCGGACCTCCGGGTATCGGTAAGTCTTATGGTGTTGAAACTTCTTTGATGAAGTATTCCACATTCGATGACATAGCAGGAAACAAAAGAAAGTTTGAAGTTGTGAAGGGTGCCATGAGTGCCATAGGTCTGTATAAGAAGTTATACGAACACGCGGATCCGGGTCATGTGGTATGTTTTGATGACTGTGATGTTATCCTTTACGATGACCTAGCACTTAACCTATTGAAGGCCGCTCTGGACACAGGTAGGAAGAGAACTCTACAATGGGGCACGGAATCGAGATTCCTACACGCCGAGGGAGTTCCAAACACTTTTGACTTCAATGCTGGTATCATATTCATCACTAATGTCAAATTTGATAATGTCAAATCCAAGAAGTTGAGAGACCATTTAGAGGCATTACAATCAAGATGTCACTACCTGGATCTCACAATTGATTCCATGAGAGACAGGATGCTTCGTATCAAACAGATATGTCGTGAAGGTCTATTATCCAAATACTCGATGTCACAAGAGGTTGAGGATCAATTGGTCAATTTCATATTTGATAATCGTACAAGACTGAGAGAGATATCTTTGAGGATGGTATTGAAGATAGCAGATCTTTGGAAGATGGCTCCGGACAGGTACCAGCAGTTGGCTGAGCAGACCTGTATGAGAGCGGGGTCTTGATGAGAAATAAGAAACATAGATGCACCGTGTGTTCCGTGTCCTTCCAACACAAGGACAACGACACATTGGTGGGAATGTTGGGCATCATACCGGTTCAATTCTGTAAGAAGTGTTATCCCAGAGTGATGGCACAGAAAGAGGAGTTGTACCTAAATGATGTTCAACTGAAAGTGGTTTGATGATCAAGGCGTCCGTGATAATTGTTCTGTCAGTTTTTGTACTTTACCATTTATTGCCCATGTCGGTCTGGTTATTGTATTGGGTGGCCAACATGGTATGATGGATCCGGTATTCGCAGTGATCTTGGTATTGATCTTGTTGATAGGTCCATATTGGACCAACAGGTTTTAGGACTTCACTATCTTACACCTCCCTGTAAGTGAAGATGGGGTAGATTCTTCGGAGTCTACCCACATAAAAGGTGTAAAAAAGTTCCATTTTATGCGACTTTTTGGGTGGTTGACGGTATAGAGTTCCGTGTTATTATGATTATATAGGAGGTGTTAATGACACAATTAAAAAATACAAAAATAAATTTCGTATCCGCAGAAGACGGTAAATTGGTTTTCACTTACACAGAATTGGGTGTGAGAAAAGAAGTTGCTTCTGAGGATCCAAACATACTGGGCAGAATGCTGGCAGAGATAGGTGTTGAGGACACTTTGATGGCTTCTTCATCCATGGATTTCGCCAGTGAGTACGGTTTCAAGAGAGACGGTGATGCCAAAAAATTATTCAGAAAAGCGATCGCGGTTGAAGAACAGATGAACATCCTGTTGGACAATGTGACAAGAAAGGCGGTTGCCTAATGTCAAAGATCGGAGATAAAATGAGATACAATATCAACGACCACTTGACGGACAAGGAAGTGGACGAGTTGATGGACCTGTTTGACAAGATCAAGTTGGACCTGTCGGACACGGGTTTTCCAACAAGGACCAATAGGTTGGAGGCCGTTGAGAACATGAAGCGAGTTTTGGAGATCCACAATTACGAGATATCGGAATACGATCCAGAGAGGGAGATGGCCCAATGAGGAACTTCATTGATTTTGTCAAATTGACCGTGGGCACCGTGGGTGGTGCCATAGCGGTGTTGATGCTATTGGGCGTGGTTTCGTTGCCGGCCAAGGCACATCATGGTTTGGCGGGTGATTCCATCAGATTCGTGGAGTGTGTGTCCGAGGACTGTAAAGACAAGGGACAGACCGGTCTCTTCACCAAAATGGTAGTGAGTGCCGTTGATGACTCGCCGGCCGTGATCGTTTGGTTGCAGGGTGGCAGGGGTCGTGTCAACTCACTGAACTTTGGTCCCATAGAACACCTTTCCAACATCATTACCACCGTGGGTGTTGACGTGGGCTATGAGATCAGGAACGACAAGAGGATGCCCAACGGTGATTGGGGTGGTCCGGGCAGATGGTCCAAGGACTATGTGGCCAGAGTCAAGTCAGTGGTGCTATGGGCTCACGAGCAATTTGGAAAACCCGTGTTCATCATGGGTCATTCGGCGGGTGCCCAGGGAGTCTCGGGCTATCTGTTGATGCAGGAAGAGAACCAAACACTGGTGTCGGGTGCCATATGGTCCGGGGGCAATCAATCGGCTCCATACCCGGGCAAACGAGGACTGGAGGTCCAGCAATTCAACATACCGGCCCTGATCATACACCACGAGAAGGACAGATGTCCCAGCACATCCTACAGGGCGGCCAAGAACAGATACAAGAAATACACCGACAAGGGCATGAACGCCGGACCCACATATTTGATCAAGATAACCGGCGGTGAGGAAACTTGGAAGGGACCGGGCAAGGATCCCAGAGGTTGCGGAGTACAGGCAGACGCACATGGTTTCACTGGAGTCAAGGATGTATTCACACAGGAAGTTCTCAAGTTCATAATGAAGTATGCGGGTCAACAGTAATAGGCTCGCATATCCACCCAAAAAATCCAAACCACAGATATATAGTCTAGGTTCAACAATCCAACACACAAGGAATAGATGCCGAAGCTCAAGATAGTCATATACACCCTACTGATCACTTACCTCACGACCATCACGGTTTTGAGTGTGGCCAGTATGTGAATACATAATCCATCCAATCCCTAACCTAGCCACCTCCAGAGCACACAGACATGGTATTACCAACCGGAAGCCATAGGCCCTGTCCGCGAAGCGGTGCGCCGCAAAAATTTTACCAAAGCAAGTTCCAATTATATGCCTTACAGGCATATGGCGACAGCAATTTTTGACACCGAGCCCTACCTTAACCTAGAGTGCCTGCTGATAATCACAACTGTGATCTACCCTGACTCCTCTTGGCTGGATCGCCTGCGAGTTCAGTGTGTGTGTGCCACAATAGCAATGGTAGAACACCGTGGGTCATTTATGGTGGAGGCTGTCTAGGCTAGCACGACATGGGCAACGATGATGAGCAGGGCCACGATGATCAGGCGTATCCTCACACAGTCCCAACAGGGCCATCCAGTGACCCAGAACAGGAACCATTCCCAATAGTATCTAAACGGCATATGGGTATGTATGCGGAATCGTGTCGTATGGTGGCTAAAAGCGGTTGCCGTATTTTAGTATAGTGCCCCATCCTTAGGATCTTACCAAAAGAAATTGCACCTTCGCTATGTAAATCTGGGTCGCAAACGCCTATAGGCGTGAGTGGGTTGATCTGGCCGGGGTGAGGGCCACCGTATGCAAAGGTAGGGAGCGGTACTGATCTGCTAACAATATGCCTTGCGATCGGTGGGGGGTGTCGTGTGTTATCTATTCAATTGCCAGGCCATGTAGGCATAGGCCATCACTGACAGCGTTATTATCACTAGATCCCAGATCATATGCTGTCGTCCCTCACACAGTAGTAGCCGCTCTCTGCCATGACGAATCCGTTGTCTTGTAGGGTCTGGGTCACTTGTTGATACTTGATCTCCGCACGATCCAGGCACTGGTTCTGGGTGGCATACACCCGGTGTTGGTCCTCCACGAATTGCACACAGGGATTGCCCAGGGTACATATCACCACTATCATCTTGAACATATATGGGTACTTATCTCCGGCCGATCCGCGGTGGTAAAGGCCCGATCGGGTGCCATGCGATAACCACATGACCGACGGGAGCTCACAGTTGATCTGGTAAAATCCATGCAATAACCACAGGGCTGGCACCCTTCGGCCCTACCACAAGATCTTCGGCCTGGCCAGATTTGGTCGGTTGGTAGACCATTTTCTCCGAGTGTTCGCACAGCGAGCTTCATTGTGCCGAGTGGGCACACGGAGAGATCAACCCTTAGATGTGCCATTACCAAGCATCATGAAGGGATAGGTGACAGACTCACTTCCGGAGTTCGCTGGCATGGCAGTCGTGGTTCGGGTTATAACTGTATAGAATGTGGAGGACCGTACGGCACAGTCAGAGGGCCGTGTACACGGTAGGGCGGGTGGCCCACAGCGGAGTGGTCGCACAGTCCAGATCTGGCATGCCATGGGCACGGTGGCCGGCATGGCAAAGAAAAAAAAAGATTTGGCCATGGTGGTCGCATAGCATTTTTATTTTGGTAATAAATTTGGCAATTTGTAAGCCCCATGGCCTAAAAAGGACCGGGGTGGTGCTAAAATACCCCCATATTAAAAAAAATGCACAGCGGATTTTTTACCCTGCATACCCAGGTCGACACATCGTGTAACTGTGCTATAATGAGCTATGTCACCTTTGAAGTGGATACTGTTGACGGCATTTGTCGTGAGTGCATACTGGTTCTGGGCTTTGTATGTGATCGTGGCCATCATGGTGTTGGGTGCATACTTGGACACGGGCAAGAGCAGTCGATCCACACCCAGCAAACGCAGGCCATATCGATTCAAAACAGCCAAACGCACAGTGCCAAGACCACCCAGATACAGGCCAGCCAAACCCCATAGATTTCCCAAGACACGACGCAAATGGGGCCGACCAGTCAAGATAGACAAGGTGTGGAAGTTGTGAAGTACTACTACGTCATGTGCCAGAGAGGCAAGTTGATACATCGTTGCTATGTGCGATTGGATCGGGAATCCGCTGACATACTGCATGACTCACTGGAACAGCGATATGATCTGGTACAGGTGTGTGATGTGCCCGCGAGCCACGTGGATCCGGAATTGCTGTTGTAAAAACTGCCCCCACCCGGTGTTCCTCAGATCAAAAAAATTTGCACAGCAGAAAAAAAGGTCTAGCATTACCATCGGGGCCGTGTTATAATGCGTGTGCGGTTATGGTGAAATCAGGAGTATCCAGACACATCCGGTGTTTTGACGCTGGAGCTCGAGAGGGCACTACAGGTTCGAGTCCTGTTGACCGTACCAAAAGGACTGTGGGATCCGCCCGGTTTCGTCCACAGCGGGACCGGGTCAAAAAAGCACCCCATAAATATCAGCATGACAGTGGATTTTCGGGTACTGCACGATGTGGTCAGCACAGCAGAGCTGGAGCAGATCTGTGCGGAAATGGATCAGTGCCTGGAGCGTGAGACCCTGCCCGACATGGGACGCACGGAGAATGCTCGAAGATACAGGATCAATGCCCAACAGCACCTCTATCCCATCACACAGCAGTTCGCGATGCGTGTCATGGAGGACCTGCCCGACGAGATGCTCACATTCATGGCCTTCGTGGAACAGCACCGGTCGAATGGCCTGCACACCGACAACCATCCCAATCAGGGTCGTGGACACAGCATACTGTTGCCGTTGCGACACGTCACTCCCGGCGTGGATCGCACAGTGGTGTTTGATCACAGCACCATCACTGACCTACGACAGGAACAGATCGATGCACACCAGGCCCAACAACGCATAATACACAGTGCGAGCACATGGCCCCCTAGGGGTGATCACCGACTACGCTATCAACTGGAACACTGTGATCCAGTGGTGGATCACATGACAGTGGCCGGAGTGTTCGAGTACAGGCTGGGAGATGCTGTGTGTTTTGATGCACACGCCATACACGCTGGATCTGATTGGCAGAGGCACTCACCGGAACGCCAACACAAGGACTATCTGCTGATACACACCACCATCAAACAAGGACCCTTCGCCCGACAGTTCCGCAACGAGTCCTACTGATCAACACCAAACCAGTGGCGTTGATTGATCAGGCCGTCGTACACCCTTCTCTGTGATTGTCGATAACTGCAACCGTTCCACCAGTCCTGGCTGGCTATGTCCATGCGGCACAGTTCGCACTCGCCTATGACCCACGTGGGATCGTACCACAGGGGTTTGCCCAGTCCCGGTGTGAGGCAGTGAGTGTGATACCACACCGGTTTGCGTGTCATGAGGTATATGGTCTTCCTCTGCTCTATGGTGTACATAAAAATACTTAATTGTACAGGTGTGTGGATAATGTGCTGTTTTATTAGACGGCTATTTTTGAATAAGGTATATCGGTCAACAGCATACAACCAGGTTGGTGTGTGATCGCTATCTCCACATCCGGCGATGTGGTCAATATGCTCTGTGGCGTCACACCACAGGCCCAGAACACAGGCAGATGTCCCTGCACAACTTTGGGCACATCTCCGTAATCGGGTTTGGTTAGGTCTCGTATTCCTATCTGTGTGGGATCTCCGATGTGTACAGGAGTTCCATGTGCCAGTGGATACCTTGACGATATCGCTATGGATTCTATGGCATGGTCCGCACGGAACTGTCTCATGCTCACCACCAGTCGTCCTCGAAATTTGCCCACGGACTCGCATTCGTTCCAGGTGCGGTACATGGCCACCATGGAACCATCATTGAGATGAGGCAACGGCAGTCCTGCATCCAGGAACAGTTGATCAAAACTGAAACTGCATCCGAGAACAAAGGCCACCATATCGTTGGTCCAGTATGACGAAATGTCAGAAACTATGTCCACTAATTTACCTTTACGCCACACGCGATATCTGGGAAGATCGGTACATATGTTGATGTCCCCCAATGATTTCAACACCGGATCTCCGGGATCTCCCTGTGCCAACACCGGACACGGTTTTGGATTCAATCTGCAGAATTCTGCGAAATCTTTGGCATCCGACTTGTCCACTATGCACAAATTACCTTGAACATAGTCTCTACACCAACCACTGGTATATCCTGTGTATTCTCCGGCACGTATCAGTTGTCTGGCTTCTTTGATGTTTTGCATGATGTTTTTATTTAATGATCATAGAACAGTCAGTGAAAATTAGTTAAATACACACATGAACAACAGTGTGAACGCAAATGACAGTTTCAAAGGTATGGCCAAGATCCATAGTGGAGTTTGGAGCAAGAATCATTTGAAATGGCTTCGAAGAGAAGTGTCGCAACTGAAAACCAACACAAGGTATCCACACAAGTTTGAGAACAACAACAAAAAATTTCCCTACGAGCCCGAAGAGTTCGTGGAACCCAACACCCGTTTCATCGCGATAAAAGAGCATCATGCGATACATAGCACAGTGATCAATACCATATGGAATCACAGCATAGAACTTAAAGGCATACAACCAAGGGAGATGTACCTACAACAAAACACAGGTCCACTAGGACTACACAGGCACAAGAGCCATCACAACACCTCTGAAAGCAAATGTTACCTGATGCCAATCAACACAAAGGAATCAAAAGATAAAACCCTGATATTTTCAGAGGCCGTGGATCAAAGACCTTTCCACCAAACAATAGAACACATCAACGCCTTTCCGTTGTCCGCGACAGAAGAAAACAACAGTTTCAAATACAACATAACACACACGGTCAAACACAAAAACAACGAAATGTATTACCCACTGGACAATCTAAAAATTGACAAAGTTTATGATCATATTCCTGGCACCATGTTGGAAATATCTTGGGACAGGTTGATGGCCAACACCTTCTTCAAAAGTGGTAATGCCAAGGATTATATTTTGACTGTTTTTTATTTGAGAGATATACAAGACAATTTTTAAATGGTCATACTCACTGCTGTTTAAATAACAGCACATGACACGTCCCGATCATATCAAAGGTATAATGAATTCCATAATGGTGGACAATCATTGGATACCGGCGCCCAACTACAAAGCAAAAACCAGTACTGAGTTTTATCACAAATATGCCGAGGCATGGAGAAGAGCACCAAAGATTTTGATTGGGGTCCACGATCTAAGATCTCGTAAAGGCACGCTTGACACTCCATGGAACGCACCTAGCAATCCACTCTATGCCATGCCCGAACTGAAGTTCATCAACGACACATTGCCGGACCTCATGGACAATAGAGCAGTGGAATTATACAACGAAGCCAAAAGAACCAACAAGAAACTAGCAGTGATGTGGAGTGGTGGCATAGATTCAACCGGAGTGTTATCGGCGTTTCTAAAAAACATACCCACGATCGATCATGAAATGATCGAGGTGGTACTAACAACCCTTTCTATCTTTGAGAACAAAGAATATTGGTTGAAATACATAAATGGCAAACTCAAACAAAGACTCTATACGTCAATACAGTTAGACACAGATTTTTTGGATCAGTATTTGCTGATACATGGTGATCCTGGTGATTGTTTGTTTGGACCCAGTATGCCCATGTATAAAAAAATGTTTGTTGAAGGAAAACATAAACAACCTCACACAACACACAGGATTGACATCAAGAATAGAGCAGTAGATGGACTGGAAGTAGATTTCAATAAATGGTATTATGACAAGATCAGCAACAGCATCTATGAATTGAATCAACAAGATTACATATCCACTGTTTCAGATTTCTGGTGGTGGACCTATTTTAATTTTAAATGGGAGTTCAGTTGCCAACGTCCTTTTTTTTATATGAGATTGTTAAAAGACAACAAAGGAACACCACTATTCAAAAAACCAATATCATACGAGCATCAACAACAGTTCGCAAGAAATACTTTTTTCAACACAGATAAATTTCAACTATGGTCCTATAGCAATCTAAAAAAGTTGATCCCCGATACCGACGAAAGACAACACAAAATTGAAATGAAAAAATACACCTATGATTTTGATAAAAACGAAAGGTATTTTTATCACAAACCAAAAATTGGAGCCAAAAATCCCACACAATTTGTTCAAGCGGTGAGTCCTGTTTATTATGATAAAAATTGGATAGGTTATCTGGGAATGGATGACAATTATCTTGTCAACAAGAGTGTGAGATTTTTAATGGACAAATACAAAGGATAATAATTAAAGTTATGTCAAAAGATTTATATGGATTGATAGATCCGCACTCCAACAAATTTATTGTGGTATCAAAAAGTTTTACAGCGATCAAAAAAGTCCAGTTCGTAATAATGCAAAAATATTTTTATCCGGTTGCTAATATTACCAAAACAATACAGTATCAAAAAGCTCACAACAGTGTCATGCGTGACGCGGTGTTGCCCAAAATAACAAACGAAAACTGTACAAAGTTCGGAATGAACGAAACAACTGTCAAAAGTTTAGAACAAACACTTTCATTTGCAAACTGCAAAGAAGTAAGCATCAACGAGTCGACCACAGATATTCAGATCGATAATAAACTTAAAAAAATAGTTGAGACAATGTTACGAGTTTTTGAAATAACTGAAATACAAACGGATGCTATGACAAAGTTTATAAGAGAGACAACAGTTGATAGGCACAACGGAATAGTGGAATTCAAAAATTTTTTAAGCACCTTTTTAGAAACAGATGAACAATATGCTGGATTAAATGATATTTTTGATCAAGAAGAAAAACTGTTAAGACACGACATACCCGAGATTGATGAATATAAAAAACTTATAACTAGAACCATGTATAATATTTTTTACGATTTAGATTTTGACAATGATGATAGCATCGTAACTTTTGTAAGCAAATTGATTGGCACATTAAAAACTAAAGTTAAAAATAATCAAAGAGTAGTCTTCCCAAACTTTTTAATATCTGACGGCTTCGATGAAATAAAATTATTCCGAGACGATGAAAATATTTTTAAAAAATTTTCTAGTAGAAACGACCTCGCAGAACAATTAATTTTTTATTTGGAGCAACAGCACAATGATATCTTATAACAAGAAGTTTTCCACTACACCGGTTCCTGGATCTATAAAAGAAAAATTTTTAAACTCTAATCTTGTTTTGAATTTCTTGTCAAAAGGTGCCGATGTTCCACTAACTAGGAATAGATATCATGAAAATCCGTATGGCATGTATTGGATACAAATCAATAAGATAATGCAAGGTATTTCCGATTGGAGAGCACGTTCCGGCATCTTCAACACCCCGTGGCAGGCTCCTTCCAACAAATTTTATAAGATACCAAATTTGGAATTTATAGACGACAAACTGGAACACATATATGATGAAAGAGCAACTCAGTTGTATAATGAAGCAAAAAGCAAAAATAAAAAGTTAGCCGTTATGTGGAGTGGAGGTATAGATTCGACATCGGTACTGGTTTCGTTGTTAAAAAACATACCTGTTAAAGATCACGAGCTAATTGAAGTTATTTGCAATACTGATAGTATATTTGAACATCCACAATTTTTTTTAAAATATATTGCAGGAAAAATAGCCACGCGAAGTTCTGTGTTTTTCAAAATGTCAAACAAGTTTTTAGACAAATATATTTTATTACACGGAGACCCTGCTGATTGTTTGTTCGGTCCCAGTATCAGTAGAATGAAAACGGCGATAAAAAATAAACTGCATCATGATTCATGGAAAGACAACATGGATCTCATACGACAACCTTTGAAAAAGATACTACAGGATAGGAACAGTTTCTCAACAGTACCTTTGCCTGATGAGTATAAAAATGACAATCATATGGAGGAATTTTCTAGAAATTGTGTGGAGTGGTTCTGCGATAAAGTTTCTGCTAACATAATTGAAAACAAACATGACGATTATCTAACCAGTATAACAGATTGGTATTGGTGGACGTACATGAACTTCAAATGGGAATTCAGTTGTCAAAGACCTTTTTTATACAATAATAGTGGAGAATTTATTTCATTTGAAAAGCAACAGGAGTTTGCGAACAACACTTTCTTTAACACCGACAAGTTTCAAAAATGGTCATACACACATTTAAAAGAGTTGATACCATTGGAAGACATGTCAAAACATAAACACCTAGTCAAAAAATATATTTTTGAATATTCAAAAATTGATGAATACTACAAATACAAAAACAAGATTGCAGGCATACAACCGGCGTTGAAGATAAAAAAATTAAATTCGTTGTATGATCTTAATTGGCAACCAGTGTATTCTATAGGTTCTTACTACGACAAACAATTAAGCGAATATGAAGGATAGCAATTATATACATACATTACCATTTATAAATGACCAAAAACATACACTGATCCATATTTAATTTGGTAAATATCAGCAAGTCAAGAATGTAAACACAGCCTTGATTTAACGTTAAATAAAAAGGAAGAAAAACATGACAAAAACAACTAAAATCAGATGGGTTATTGCACACGAGCCTTTATCTTTATTCGTGAGAGCGGCTAAAGATTTCCAAGACTACGTGAACAGAGCTCAGACTGCAGAAAAAATCGAAATCGAGATCATGACTTTAAGAGAGTACAGTGACAAATACAACAACGGTGTGTTAGTTACTAAACACGACTTATTAGACTTGATGGAGCAAGGTAAAATCGAAATGTCTCAAATGTACACTACATGGTTAGCAGAACATTATGAACAAGATATGTTAGCATTAGAAATGCCATTCATATTTGCGGATCATGATCATGCAACTAGAGTGTTAGAAGGTGAAGTAGGTGAAGAGTTATTAAACAAAATCACTGAGAAATCTAACGTAAGAGGTATGGCGTTTACTTACTCAGGTGGATTCAGAAACGTAGTTTCTAACAAAAAAGTTAGCAAACTAGGTGACTTAACTGCGTAATAAATGAAACTTAGAACTAACAGAAATCCGGTTGCTCAAGAGACCTTCAAAGCACTAGGTGTCACAGATAGACACGTTTGTGAAATTGAAGACCTAAAAGGTGCAATCGAAGAAGGTAAATGTGAAGGCGGAGAAGGAGTTTACTCTAGAGTTTACCCCTTGGACCAGAACGAAGTGACCAAATCGGTCATTGATACGAAACACAGTTTGTTCTTAACAACCATGATCATGCGTAATGATTTCTATGAGAAATTATCTCCAGAAGTCAGGGCTGTTTTAAAAGCGGCCGCAATTGATGCCGGAAGAAAAGAACGTGAAACAACGATCGCTGATGGAGAAGAAGCCAAGGCTAGATTGAAATCAGAGGGTGTTAACGTTCACGAGCTTACCCCGGAAGAAACAGCAGAGTTCAAGGAAAAGACTAAAACGGTGTACGAAAAGTTCGAACCAACATTTTCATCTGGATTACTTGATAGAATCAAGAAAGCCTAGTTAGTTTTAAATCAACTTTTAAAAAGGGTCGCTTCGGCGGCCCTTTTTTTTGACTAAATTTTTAATATTGTTCTTGCTTCAGAGACGGAAGCCACAGAGCCATTTGTTTTTTCTATCGAAGATACGCATTGTTCTACTAGCTCTGCATTTGATTTCGCGAGCACGTTTTTTTCGAGGTAGATGTTATCTTCCATGCCAACCCTAACATGGCCACCTTTTTGATGAACATATTCTGCTATAGGCAAAGACATCTTGCCTACTCCCATAGCACACCAAATCGAGTCTTCCGGTAAAATTTTTAACGCATAATCAATGGTGTTGATGGAAGACTCCCATCCGTATTTGACTCCTGTCACTATTTGCCATAGGGGTTGTCTGCTCGTAAGTCCGTCACTAATGAGTTTTTTTGCAATTCTGAGATCACCGCTGTCAAAAATTTCAAATTCCGGAAGTGTGCCATATGACTGTATTTTCAAAAGCATCTCAGCAACGACAGGGATAGAGTTTATTCTAACACCGTCGTCATCTTGCATCATGGTGTTAAAGTCTAGACTACATATATCAGGACGTATACTATCTATGTGTTCCACTCTTGTTTGAGCATCCATTAATCCAGAATTATCATTTGTTAATGGCTTATACACAGCACCCGGGCCTGTGGTGAGATTAATAATAAGATTTTCGTTCTTGTTTCTTATCAAGTCAACAGTTTTTTGGTAAAGATCTTTGTCCATCGACGGTTTACCGTTATCAGGATTTCGAACGTGTATGTGTACTATGGAAGCACCCGCCGCCGCGGCATCCAACGAGGATTGTGCAATTTGTTCCGGTGTTATTGGCAAGTATGGTGTGGAGTTTGGATCAGTTTTACCACCAGTTACAGCACAGGTTATAATTGTTTTCATTAGTAGTTATATTTAAGTTGTGTGTTGACAGGTGAGAAAAAAAATGTTACAATTAGAGTATTATGCCACTTACACCAATTGTTATTGAACAAACATCAAAAGGCGAAAGAAGTTATGATATTTTTTCTCGTCTTTTAAAAGATAGAATTATAATGCTGGACGATGTAGTTGATGAAAGACTAGCGTCAGTGCTAACAGCACAACTTTTATTTCTAGAGTCACAATCAGCAGACAAAGATATTACACTGTATATCAATTCTCCCGGAGGATCAGTTACAGCCGGTATGGCAATTTATGATACCATGCAATACATCAGATGTGATATAAGAACTGTGGTTTTAGGACAGGCCTGTTCCATGGGATCATTGTTAGCCCAAGCAGGCACGGCCGGTAAACGTTTTATTCTGCCACACGCAAGACACATGATACATCAACCATTAGGTGGAGCAAGAGGACAAGTCACAGATCTACAGATACACATCAATGAAATATCTAGAATGAAAAAGTATCTTACTGAAATCTATGTTAAGCACAACACCAAAAATAAAACTTATGAAATGTTGGCCGCCGACATGGAAAGAGATAATTTTATGACACCCGAACAATCGGTAGAATACGGACTTGCCGACGAAATAGTAACAAAGAGACCAAGTCCAGAAACAATTTAAAAATTTTGATTTATGGATAGTATTCCAGTTGTTCTAGAAATAGATGCACAACAAAATTCTAAATACAGTATATTGTTTAATGAAAAAAAACTATTCGAAGACATAACATCAGATGTTAAGGTTAATAAATTTGACGTTCATGCAATCAAACATAAATTTAATTCAATAACTATAAAAGGTAACGTTGTAGTAAATCGTTTGGAACTTGATGATATAGACACTCGTTATTTTATTCATCATGGATTCACTAGTAATAAAAATAGAGGAAATGCAGATAACATTTTCGTAAAATTTTATTTTTATACACCCATATGGAAATGGTATATAGATTGGATAAACAATGACAATTCATCTTTCAGACAAATATCCAAAGATCATTCGGGATTTATTCCGTTATGACAACAATTTTGGACCATCAAATAGTTTCAAAAATTTAAACTTCCCGTTTGATTATGATCTATCTAAACTTTATGAAGAAGCATCTAGTTTTGATTGGATCGGGCCCGGAAAAACAAAGAGTTTAGAAAAAATTGATCGCATTCTATTATACAAATCTAAATCAGAAAGTAATATCATAGGTATTCCTATTGTACAGCAGAAGCATGACGAAAAAGAAGAGGTGTGTTTCAATACAGAATCATATCCTGAATGGAATAATTTTTTAAAAAACATAAAATTATTAGGCGGTGTTCTACTTATAACTATGAGTAAAATGAGTCCGGGTGGATTCATATATCCACACAAAGATTCAAATTTTGTTGCACACAAAATATATTTTCCGTTGAATTGGCCACGTGGTTGTTATTTTAAAATTTACAAAAACGGATTAGTAGACTTTTCTGATCTTAAACCAAAAATTATAAATTCCGGAGAGTATATACATTCGGTCATTAACGACAGCAAAGAAGAAAGAATTATTGTCAGTATCTTTGTTGATTGGAATGTAGAACCATGGAAAAAGATATTTGAAGAAACATTTTAATCTTTATGATGTTTAAAATCTAATTCTAGTATCTTGATAATTTGTTTATTGATATTTTCTCGCATCACAGTTATTTCATCCTTCACAACCGAACGTTGTTCTCCGTGTGTGTATTCTAGTTGTTGTAAT